>ERZ773038.1059-NODE-1059-length-16347-cov-6.463725_pt1 | contig 16347 bp, 17 predicted proteins | sample MGYA00511665_ERZ773038 | MGnify/ENA primary metagenome ERZ773038 (study PRJEB29015, sample SAMEA2737966) | human oral metagenome | biome: human oral; feature: human-associated habitat; material: dental | place: China | collected 2028 ... | reverse complement strand
CCAGGAGCCCGAGGGGAAGCTGGGAGAGGGCCATGACGATGGCGAGCTTGAGGGCCGAGCCCTCGGTCGTGGTGACGTGCCAGATGATCGCCCACCCCGACGCGCCGCTGGTGATGATGGAAAACGCCTGGCCGCTCCAGATCAAAGCGACCACTGCCCACCAGTTCGGTGCGAGGCTACGTCCGGAGGCGCTGACGAGCGCGGGCGACGAGGTGTCTGGAGTCATTCACACGAGGGTAGCGGGGCGTTTCCTGCCAGTCAACGGGCCGAGCGATCCGACCGCCGAGCCGACACGACCGGGGCCGGATATCACACCGCGTCATAATGTCGCGATCACTCTTGTGAGGTTCACCTAATGTTGTGTAGCATCTCCCTCGTATTCCCCGAGACACGAGAGGGCACAATGAAGACACGCCTCGCTACACTGACAACTCTCCTGGCCGCAGCCGCGCTGGCCCTCTCCGCCTGCGCGGGCGCCGGGGGAAGCGCTCAGTCCAACGCAACCACCCAGGAGACGGGAGCCTCGGCAACCCGCACGATCACGGACCACGGAGGCAACGAGGTCACCCTGCCCGAGAAGGTCACTCGCGTCGCCATCGACCAGATCCCCATCGAATCCACCTACCTGGCCTACTTCGACGGCAAGGCCCCCTACCTGGTGGGCATGAGCGCCGCACGAGTCAAGGCCATGAGCCAGACGATCGCCGCCGAGATGGCTCCCGAAATGATGCAGGTGGACACCAGCTACTACGACAAGGGCGAGCTCAACGCCGAGGCCCTGCTCAACCTCAACGTTGACGTCGTGTTGTACAACGCGTTCAACAAGGAGCACGGCGAGATGTTCCGCAAGGCCGGGATTCCCGCCGTCGGCTTCACGACGATGGGCAACCCCTCCGACACCTACACGCAGTGGATGGAGCTCCTCGAGGACGTCTTCAACCAGGACGGCCACATGGCCGACAAGATTGCTCTGGGTCAGAACCTAATTGCCGACGCCCGCGCGCGCACCGCCAAGGTCCCCGAGGACCAGAGGGTCTCGACGATGGTTCTCATGGGCGCGGCCGACGGTCAGCTCGCGGTCGCCGGCGGCAAGGACGGCTGGTTCACCAACGAATGGGCCGACTCGCTGAACTACGTCAACGTCTCGCGCGACACCGACACCTCGCACACGCCCGTCACCTTCGAGCAGGTCCTCACGTGGGATCCCCAGGTTCTCCTCGTCACCGGAAAGGGCATGTCGAACATGACGGCGAACTCCGTCCTGACCAACTCGGTCGAAGGCGTTGACCTCTCCACCCTGTCCTCGGTCAAGAGCGGCCGCGTCTACTCCACCGGGCTGGGGATGTGGAATTGGTTCACTCCCAACCCGGATGCCCCGATCGTCGCGAACTGGATCGGAGCCTCGCTATACCCCGACCAGTTCTCCGACGTGGACCTCGTGACCATCACGAAGGACTACTACCAGAAGATGTATAACTTCACGCTCACGGACGAGCAGGCCCGACGAATCGTCAACCCCGACGCCTCCTGACGCCCGGCCCCGGCCTCGCTCAATCGACGAGGCCGGGGCTCCGTCACGCGTGTAGCTCCCGGCTCGCCGGGGAGAGGACACCATGAAGTCACTGCTGACCAGGAACGGGAGGCTGCGCGTCTGGGTGATCCCCACCCTGGTCGCCCTGATCGTGGCCTGCGCCGCCGCCGCGATGCTGATCGGGCGATTCTCCGTGTCGCTGGAGGACGTGATCGCCGCCCTGCGGGCGCGCTTCGCGGGCGGTCCCGCGGTTTCTCCGCGCGTCAACTCCGTCGTCTTCGACCTGCGCGCCCCCCGCATCATCGTGGCGATCCTCATCGGCGGGGGGCTGTCGGTGGCCGGGGCGTCGTTTCAGTCGCTCTTCTCCAATCCCCTGGCGACCCCGGACACGCTGGGGGTTGCGGCCGGAACCTGCGTCGGAGCCGTGATCGCGCTGCTGCTCGACTGGAACCTCATCGGCGTGCAGGCCGCCGCCCTGGGGGCAGGCCTGGCGACGATGACCTTCACGACGGCGATCGCCCGCACCCGGACGGGGTCGTTCAACGTCATCACGCTGGTGTTGGGCGGCGTCATCGTCTCTGCCCTCGCGAACGCCGTCCTGTCGCTGCTCAAGCTGACGGCCGACCCGACCAGCCAGCTCCCGGAGATCACCTACTGGCTCATGGGGTCCCTGGCGGCGGTCACCTACCGCCAGATCGCGCTCGGGGCACCCTTCATCATCGGGGGCATCGTCGTCATCGTGGCGTTGCGCTGGCAGCTCAACATTCTCTCCCTGTCCGAGGACGAGGCCCGCACCGCCGGCGTGAACGTCTCCCTGATGCGGGCGGTCCTGATTGTCGCGTCGACGGTCATCACCGCCTCGGTGATATCGATGTGCGGCCAGGTCGGGTGGGTGGGCCTGCTGGTGCCGCACTGCGCGCGCATGCTGTGCGGACAGAACAACCGCGCGGTCATTCCGGTGTCGGCTCTGCTGGGGTCTGCCCTGATGATCGTCATCGACACTCTGGCCCGTTCCCTGTCGGCCTCGGAGATTCCGATTTCGATCCTCACGGCCATCATCGGGGCGCCCTTCTTTATCGTGCTGTTGCGTCGGACGGGAGGGGCGCGATGATCAGCGTTGAGGGCGCGACCTTCACCTATCCGGGCGCGCCGGCCCCGATCCTGCGCGACGTCAGCTTCACGGTTCCGGAGAGCTCCCTGCTGGCGGTCCTGGGGCCGAACGGGGCGGGGAAGACCACGCTGCTGCGCACGATGATCGGCCTGCAAAAGTGGGATCGGGGGCGCACCCTCGTTGACGGCACGGACATTTGCGCGATGTCGACGCGAGCGCTCGGGCGAATCCTGTCCTACGTTCCCCAGGCGCGTCACGCGTCCAACGTTGCCCTGACCGGCCTCGAGATGGTCATGGTCGGGCGCGCTCCCCACATGCGCACGCTCGCCCAGCCGGGACCCCGCGAGGAGGCGATGGCCCGGGATGTTCTGGAGGAGGTCGGTGCCTCGCACCTGGCGGGGATGCCGTGCGCGACCATGTCGGGCGGGCAGTTCCAGATGATCCTGATTGCCCGCGCGCTCGTCGCTAACCCGCGCGTCCTCGTGCTGGACGAGCCCGAGACCGGCCTGGACTTCCGCAATCAGCTGATCGTCCTCGGTCTCCTGGAGCGCCTCGTGAAGGATCGGGGGCTGGCGGTCATCATGAACACCCACTACCCCGCTCACGCCCTGCGGGTCGCGGACCAGGTGGCGCTTTTCTCGGCCAGTCACGAGGCCGTGGTTGGGTCCGCTCACTCCGTGATGCACGAGGACACCCTGGCCGCCGTGTTCGGCGTGGACGTGGCGATCGGCAGCCTTCCCTTCGAGGGGGAGGACGTGCGGGCCATCGTGCCGGTGCGTCTATCCGACGCGGGCACGCGGCCCGCGGACCAGTCGCCCCGGTAGCAATTTGTGCAGGTCAGCGACATTTTTCTTCCGAGTGCGGTACCGTAATGGGGTGGTTGCGCGCACTGCGCGAGAGGCGCGTGAGAGGCGCCGATCGCTTGGTAGCGAGATCACGTCGGCCCCGCAGGCGGGTCCGATCGGTGCCCCGCCAGCGGGGCGAACACGAAGGAGGTCCCATGACTACCGGGACCGTCAAATGGTTCAACGACGCCAAAGGTTTCGGCTTCATCACCCCCGATGACCGCTCCGTTGACGTCTTCGTGCACTATTCGAACATCGTCGGCCAATCTGGGCGCCGCACTCTCATGGAGGGCGAGAGGGTCGAGTACGAGGCGATCGAGGGGCCGAAGGGTCCCCAAGCCACGGATGTTGCACGAGCTGAGTGACATCGTGTGCCCGGGTGGTTCATCCACTCGGGCACACCTGTATGACGCGAGGCGATCCGCCCCATCGGGCGACACGGTATTCCCTTGCGATAACGGTCTTTTACCTTTTCTTTATTCAACAACTGTGCAGTGTCTTACAAGGCGCCTTGCGGCTATGGACCGCGATGGCGACACGCCGTAGAATAGGTACTGCACCAACGGGGGCGACGCAGGTCGGCCCCGTTTTTTGATGCCGCCCCTGGGCGGCGCGGGCCGACCGGCCCACACAACACGCTGGCGTGCGGGGCGCGCTTCGCGCATCCGCGCGAAGACACTCTGAAGGAGAACCCCATGGATCACATCGTCAAGGCCGAGACCGCCCCCACCATGAGCCAGGCCACCACCTCGGCTTCCGTTTTCGTCGCCCTCGTCGTCCTCCTCGCCGCCCTCGGCATGGTCGCGGCCCTGCAGGTCGCCTCCGTGTCCTCGATGGTCCTGGCCGTCGTCGTCGCCCTGACCGCCCTGATCGTCTCCCCCGCGATCATTTCGATCGCTCGCACGCGCGCCTGAGACGCCGCGGGGCGCGTGAGTATCGCGCGCCCCTCCCCCGCCAGCGTGACACCCCCGAGGTGTCGCGCTTTTTCTTTGCCTTCTTGAGGCTTCGCGACCTCATATCTGCACCGCTCACCACCGCCCCCATAAGGACATTTGCACAATATGGCGTCTCCCACTAAAGTTCGTCTGTTAACCCCGACATCAAGGAGGATGCGATGAGCGGCTTCACAATGAACACGGAGAAGCTGGAGCAGGCGTCGAGCGACATGAGCCAGCTAGCCGAGGGAATATCGGAGCTGGGACTCACCAAGTGCGAGGACTCCTTCGACTGCGGCGATCACGCCGTGGAGGAGGCGCTGTCATACTTCGCTACCATGTACAACAAGCGCGGTCAGGCCACGCGGGAGTGGCTCAACAGCAGTGCCAGCGGTCTGCACATCACCGCGTACGCGACAGAGGACACCGACGACGAGGCGGCGACGGTCTTTGCGGCGCTTCGCTCCAAGCTGTAGAAACGAGGGAATCATGGCGGTAGGGTTTTCGCAGCGCTTTCCGGCTGTGACGGGGGATCTGGGCTCGATCTGGTCGTGTCAGAACGAGATCAGGAATCGCTCGCGCCAGATCGGGGAGCTGTACACGGGCGTCAACACAGTCATCGGCAGGTGCGACAAGTGGACGGGGCTGGCCAGGGACGCCTTCGTCACCAGCGCGGACGCCGAGAAACGCGAGATCGGCATCTGGGAGGACGGGACCCTTCAGGCGGCGAACGCGCTGAAGAGCTACTACTTCACGCTCGAGTGGGTCATCGGCTCGGTCAACGGCATTCGGGCCCGGGCAGACGAGCTGTGGGCGCAGTACCAGGCGATGACCCCCGCCGACCGGGCAACGCAGGAGGCCACCATCGAGGAGGAACTGTCCTACCTGCAGGGACGCTACGACGAGGCGAAGAAGACTTTGTCGGAGGAGGCACTGAACACCGGGGCCTCACTCAGGGAGGCCCTGTACTTCACGCCCGAGGACATCCACAAGGAAGATGGCGCAGCCAGGTACGTCGACTACGGGGATACACGTTCCCTGACTCAGCAAGAGCTCGCAGACATGCTCGCGCGACTAAGCGACCCATCGTCTTCCCTCTTCGATATCGATCAGGGTCGCATCGGCGACTGCCACCTGCTGGCCTCCCTCAACGCCTACAACCAGACCGAGGCGGGACGCAGGTATCTGGCGAGCCTCATCACCCCGCACTACGGTGCCGACGGTAAGGTGGACGGGTTCTACGTGGACTTCCCCGGATTCGACAGAAACCACAAGCGCGTGTTCGTCCAGGACGTACTGGAGCATGGCGACACCGCCGGGAAGAGCCGCAACGCTGACCTCGGTTCCATCTTCGAAAAGGCCTTCGTCCAGTCGCACATGGGTGGAACGCGGGGGAAGATTCCCACCTGGGGAGCCTCCGGGAGCCTGTCGGCCTTGACCATGGGGGACATCTCCGGCAAAGCGACGTATCCGACCGTCAATCTTGGTATCAACCGAGAAAGCCTGAAGACAGCAGCCATTGACGCAGTCACGACAGGTAGGCCCGTTGTCGCCGAGTCCAGCCCATTTGCCGGAGACGCGCAGGTCACCGCTAACGGCAGCCGAGAGGATATTACGATCGCTTCCAGCCACGTCTACACGGTGGCCGCAGCAGATGAGAACGGCGTGACCCTCATCAACCCTTGGGGACACAACGATCGCAGCGGTAACAGTGGCAGCAGAACGGGAGCGACCTTCACGATGAGCTGGGATGAGTTCTACGCCAACTTCGGCGACGTCACGGTGGGGCAGATCCCATGACCGTCAACCCTCCGCGCAAGCGCGCCGTCGCCGGCATCCTCGCGCTGGTCTTCGCCGTGGCCTGGACCTACGCCCACATCGCCTACGCCTGGCCCTGGAAAGAACGTTCCACGGGCAACGCCTGCACCGGCAAGTACTACCTCACCCCATACGACAAGCAACGATCCTTTTCCTTAGGAACCCTCGCCGATGGCCGTGCGATCTACATGGGCAGCAGGGGAGAAGTCTCCATGGGACACGACGTTGCTTCGTTCGGGCTGTCCGTAAGCACCGACACTGACAGCACCGATCCGCTCGCCCATGCCAAGAATCTGCATCGAGGTGACAGCACCACCGTCGAAGGGGTGGGAACCTTCACCCTCAAGGAAGCCCACTCCGACATCGTCTGGTTCACCCCCAACCCAGGAAAAGCAACATTCTGCTTCGACCCAGACCCCACCTTCACCGTCTACGACTACGCACAACAAGGCCACTGACGCCAGCAACCACCACCGAGCAGCACTCACAATCAACCCACCAACGGTAGAGACGAGGGGTGGGGACCCACCAGGATCCCCACCCCTCGTCCATCCGCGGCACAGGCACCGCGGCGCGATCGACTACTCCGGCTGAGCGGCAGCGGCCGCCTGCGCGGCCGCCGGAGCCGCGGCGGCAATAGCATCCAGCTCCGCCTCGCCGTGAGCGCCGGACACGAACCACACCTCGTACACCGAGGGAGGCAGGGCCACACCCGAGGACAGGAAGGAGTGGAAGAAGGGGGCGTAGCGCCACGCCTCCTGGGCGCGCGCCTGGTCGTAGTCGTACACGCCCGAGGAGGCCGCGGCCTCGCCGAACATGATGGAGAACAGGGATCCCGTGCGCTGGACGCGGTGCGCGACGCCGGAAGCGCTGAGCGCGTCCGACACGATCGTGCTGATCTCCTGCGCGGAGGCATTGACGCGGTCGTACACACCCTGATCAGCCAGTTGGAGGGTGCGCAAGCCGGCGACCGTGGCCAGGGGGTTGCCCGAGAGCGTGCCCGCCTGGTAAACAGGGCCCAGGGGAGCCAACAGGTCCATGACGTCCGCACGCCCGGCAACGGCCGCCAGGGGCATGCCGCCGCCCACGACCTTGCCGAAGGTCACCAGGTCGGGCACCCAGTCGGCGCCCTCCACGCAGGACGCGTCGACGAAGCCTGCGCTGTAGCGGCCCGAGGGCACGCCGTCGACCCACCCGGCCACGGCCTCGAGGCCCCACCAACCGGCGGGGTCAACGCGGAAGCCGGTGAGGACCTCGTCGAGGATCATGAGCGCGCCGTGCGCGGTGCACAGCCGGCGGATCTCGCGGTTCCACCCGGGGTGGGGCGGGACCGTGCCCATGTTGGCGGGGGCACCCTCGAAGATAACGGCGGCGATACTGTCACCCACCTTCTCGAAGCACGCGCGCAGGGCCTCAACATCGTTGTAGGGCAGGACGATCGTCTGGGCGGTGATGGCCTCGGGGACACCGGCAGAACCGGGCAGGCCACCCGTAGCAACGCCCGACCCGGCGGCGGCGAGCAGGCCGTCGGAATGGCCGTGGTAGTTGCCGGCGAATTTCACGATAAGGTCACGCCCGGTGGCGCCGCGCGCCAGGCGGATCGCCGTCATCGTCGCCTCGGTGCCCGTGGACACGAAGCGGACACGCTCCGCGAAGGGCACGCGCTCGCGCACGGCGCTGGCCAGCAGCGTCTCAGTTTCGGTGGGTGCGCCGAAGGACAGGCCACGCGAGGCGGCCTCCTGGACGGCTGCCACCACCTCGGGGTGCGCATGGCCGAGCAGCGCCGGGCCCCACGAGCCAACAAGGTCCACATAGGAGCGTCCCTCGACGTCGGTGACGCGTGCGCCGCTTGCGCTCGCGATGAAGCGCGGGGTGCCGCCGACGCCGCCGAAGGCGCGCACGGGCGAGTCGACGCCGCCGGGGATCACGGATTTTGCTTGGGAAAATGCGGTTTCGTTAGTGGTCATAGCTACCTTCATCGGGGGTAAGAGGGATAGCGGCACGGGGATGCGCGCTCAGCGGGTCCGGCGGGCGACCTCGAGGGCCCAGTAGGTGAGGACGGAGTCGGCTCCCGCGCGGAAGATGCCGGTCAGGGATTCGTCGATGACGCGGTTGCGGTCGATCCACCCGTTGGCGGCGGCGGCCTCGACCATCGCGTACTCGCCGGATACCTGGTAGGCGGCGATGGGAATGTCGGAGGCGGCGGCCACGTCGGCCAGCACGTCCAGGTAGGGGCCGGCGGGCTTGACCATCAGCATGTCGGCGCCCTCGGCCGCGTCGAGCAGCGCCTCGAAGAGACCCTCGCGTCGGTTCGCGGGGTCCTGCTGGTAGGTGCGTCGGTCGCCCTTGAGCGTGGAACCGACGGCCTCGCGGAAGGGCCCGAAGTAGGCGGACGCATACTTCGCGGAGTAGGCGAGGATGGCGACGTCCGCGTGTCCCGCCTGGTCGAGGGCGGCGCGGATCGCGGCGACCTGGCCGTCCATCATGCCCGAGGGCGACACCATGTGTGCGCCCGCGCGCGCCTGGGAAATCGCCATCGCCTGGTAGAGCGGCAGGGTCGCGTCGTTGTCGACACCCCCTTCGGAATCGAGGAGGCCGCAGTGCCCGTGGTCGGTGAACTCATCCAGGCAGGTGTCCGCGCACACGACGAGCGCGTCGCCGACCTCGGCGCGCACTGCGGCGAGGCCGCGGTTGAGGATCCCGTCCTCCGCCCACGCCTGGGAGCCGATCGCGTCGCGGCGGGCGGGCACGCCGAACAGGTCGATGGCACCCACGCCCGCTTCGGCGGCCTCGGCTGCGGCCCGGCGCAGCGAGTCGATCGTGTGCTGGTACTGGCCCGGCATTGCGGCGATCTCGCGGGGCTCATCGATGTCGTCGCGCACGAAGACGGGCCAGATGAGCTTGGCGGGGTCGACGTGGGTTTCGCGCACGAGCGCGCGCATCGCTGGGGTCGAGCGCAGGCGGCGCGGGCGAATCGTCGGGATCGGGGAGGAGTCCACCCCGGCCTCGGCGAGGTAGGAGGTAACGGATTCGGGGACGGTGGTCATGAGTCTCTTTCTTCAGGTGCGTCGGCTTGGGCGGGGCGGTCGAGGGCGTCGATGAGGGCGCGGACGATGGCATCGGGTGTGGGGGACGAGGCCTGGGCCGCGACCGCGATCCCCTGCCGACTGGCGGTGGCTGCGGTGGGTGCTCCGATGGTCACGACCCGAGTTGAGGGGGGCGGCAGGCCGAGGAGCGGGGGGAGGGCGCGCGCCTGGGAGGAGGCGGTGAGGACCGCCGCGTCGTAGTGCCCCGCGCGGAAATTCCCCGCGATATCGTCGGGAATATCGGCGGCGTCGGCGTGAGTGGTGGTGTAGGCGTCGACGGCCTCGACGCTCCAGCCGAGAGCGCGTAGCCCGTCTGGCAGCGTGTCGGGCGCTGCCGCCGACCGGGGGATGAGGACCGGGCGCGCACCGGAGGCCGGGGCAGGGAAGCATTCGAGCAGCGCGGCGGCGGATCCGGCTCCGGTCACGTCCGCACTCACACCCGCGTGGTCGCTGATCCATCGGGCCGTGGCCTCGCCGACGGCGGCGATGCGCGTGCCGAGCGAGCGAGCTCGTGGAAGGCCAGAAACGACGGCCCGCGCGGCCCTCCAGGAGGAGAACACAACCCACGCGAATCCGCCGTCAGCGAGCCGGTCACGGGCCGCATCGAGCTGCGCCGAGTTGAGCGGCGTCGACACAGTGAGGGCGAGAGCATCCACCTGAGCCCCGGCCGTCCGCAGGGCGCGCGCGATGGCGTCATCGGACTTGGCGCGGGTCAGGAGGATCCGCCGCCCGGTCAGGGGTGCGCTCGCGTGGGGCTCGTTCACGAGGATTGCCTCGGCGCTTTCGTCGCTCCCAAGTCGGTGACCTCGGCGGCGCCTCCCGCGAGCAGCTGGCGCGCCACGTCCTCGCCGAGGCGGGCGGCCTCGTCCAGACCAACCGAGTCCGTGAGCGCGAGCGAGCCACTCGCCTCGACCCGCTCGCGCCCATCGACGCTCATCACGCGCGCGTCGAGCAAGAGGACCGAGGAGGCCTCGTCCACGCGAGCGAACGCACCCACCGGCGCCGCGCACCCCGCACCCAGGGCGGAGAGGACGGCCCGCTCGGCGCTGGCCGCGAGCGCAGTCGGCCGATGGTCGAGGGTGCCCAGGAGGGCGCGCAGGAGGGGGTCGTCCTCGTCGCGCGTTTCGATGGCGAGGGCGCCCTGCGAGGGGGCGGGCATCATGATCGCTGGGTCGAGCACGTCGGTGGCATGGGCGTCAAGGCCGATGCGCCGCAGCCCGGCAAGGGCGAGGACGACCGCGTCGAGGCGCTCACCCGTGCCGAGGGCGGAGGGCGCGGTGCCCGCGTCGGCACCCAGGTCGAGGCCGCGCACGCGCGAGAGCCTCGTGGGGACGTTGCCGCGCAGGTCGCAGACAACCAGGTCGGGGCGCGCGGCGAGCACCTGGGCGGCGCGCCTGGGCGAGCCCGTGCCGACGAGCGCGCCCTCCGGCAGGGATGCCAGAGTCGCCCCGTCGGCTGCGCACAGGGCGTCGCGGGGGTCTTCGCGCTGCGGGACGGCCGCGATGCGCAGGCCCGGCGTGGGAGCGGTGGGCAGGTCTTTGAAGGAGTGGACGGCCAGATCGCATTCTCCTCCGAGGAGGGCGAGCCGCAGCTGCGCGGCGAACACGCCGACGCCTCCGAGCGCGGCCAGGGGTGCCGCTGATACGTCGCCGTGCGTGCGCACGACCTCCAGATTGACGCGCACCTCCTCGCCGAGGCGAGCCCCGGCCTCTTCGATCGCCCGCGCGACGGTGGTGGATTGGGCGAGCGCCAGGCGCGATCCCCTGGTTCCCAGAACGAATGTCCGCGTGGTCATAGCAGTCCTTTCGCACCCGCGCGGGCGTGTGTGACAACGGAGGCGATGCCGGTTCCCGCGACCCAGGCGCCCGTGAGCACCACTCCCCCCAGGGGACGCACCTGTTCCTCGAGCGCTCTCACGCAGCCGCGATACTCTGGCGGCAGGGGTGGGAGCGTGCCGTTCCAGCGGGCGAGGAGGTGGTCGGTGACGGCCTCGGCGGCGATGGTGACGCCGGTGAGCGTGCGGATGTCGCGCAGGGCCCCCTCGACGGTGACGGCGGGTTCGGCCTCGCCGAGGCGCCCGTAGGACAGGCGCAGCAGGTGCGTGTGGGGCGGGAGTTGGTCGGCGAGCCAGGGCCACTTGACGTTGAGGTGGGACAGCGCCTTTGCCGCCACCGGCCGCTCGTCGGCGGGGGCGGGCGCAACCAGGAGGCCCTGGGAGACGGGCGCGTCGTCCAGCTCGGGGGCGCGCACGGCCAGGGTGAGGCGCGCGATGGGCGCACCCTCGGGAACGCTCATATCGGGCACGAGGCCGGGGATGCGCGCCTCGGTCAGCAAGCGCAGGGCGGCGTTGGCGCTGCAGGCGAGGACGAGGCGCTCCGTCGTGACACTCACCCCCGGCCCGCTCGGCACGGGTTCAGCTCCGGGGGTGGGCCCGGGCTTGGTCGGCCCGCACTCGAGGGTCCATCCCGCGGCCTCCCGCCTCAGTGAGAACGCGCCCGCGCGGGTCAGGACGGTTCCCCCGGCCTCTTCGATGGCAGCCCTCAGCGCGTCGACGAGGACGAACATGCCGCCCTCGACGCAGGCTTCGGGGGTGCGGCGCGATCCGGCGGCGGCCAGACGCGCAGCGACCGCAGCGGCCAGGGATCCGTAACGGGCAGTGTCGGCGCGCAGGCCGGGAGCGACCGTGTCGGTTGCCAGCACGGAAGGATCGGCAGTGTAGATGCCCGCGACGATCGGCCGCACCGAGCGCTCCAGCACGGCCTCCCCCATGCGCGCGGCCACGAAGCCGGCCAGAGTCTCCCCGGCCTCGTCCATGCCGATGCCGCCACCCATCGAGCGATCCTCGAGCGCGCGGCGCACCCCGGCCTCGCCGAGCACGTGGGCGCAGTCGGGCGCGTCCGGGTGGGCCGGGATTCCCAGGAACGAATCGCGCAGGAAGGGACGCAGCTCCCAGCCGCCGCGCAGGGAGGGGGCGTAGAGGCGGGCGCCCGATCCGGCAGGCTCGACCGAGGTCAGCTCCAGGGCCTCCACAATCGAGGAGGTGTCGGTGCCACGCACGACGTATGTCTCCGCGCCCAGGTCCACGTTCGCTCCGCCGACCGTGCCGCGGGCGATGAGGCCACCCAGGTAGCCGCGCGCCTCAATCAGAAGGGGACGTACGCCCGCGCGAGCCAGTTCCCACGCGCTCACGAGGCCGGCGATGCCACCGCCGACGACGACCGCGCCGGGGTGGCTGGGGATGGCCGCCAGGGGGTTCATCGTTCGTCACCCAGCTCGTGCACCAGCTCCACGATGCGCGTCAGCACGTCGGGGTCGGTCGTGGGTGGCACACCGTGCCCAAGGTTGAAGACGTGGCCCGAGGCGGAGCGCCCAGCGTCGAGGATATCTCGAACAGCCTGTTCGATAACGTTCCACGGAGCCTGAAGCAGCGCGGGGTCCAAATTCCCCTGCACGGCCTTCCCAGGCACCTGAGTGACGGCCCACGACAGGTCCGTCTTCCAGTCCACGCCCACGCAGTCGGCACCGACCTCGGCCATGTCGGCCAGGATCGGCGCGCTGCCCGTCCCGAAGTGGATGAGCGGAGCGCGCTCACCGGTCACCGGGCTGACGGCACCCGCGACGCGCTGCGCAACCAAGCGAGAATACGGCGCGACGGATTCCCTATAGGTACGAGGCGAGAGAGACCCCACCCACGAGTCGAAGAGCTGCGCGGCGCTGGCGCCGGCCTCGATCTGAGCGGTAATAAAGTCGGCGCTCACCCACGCACACCAGTTCATGAGAGCATCCCACGCGCCCGGGTCGGACGCCGCGAGCGACCGAGCGGCCATGTGATCGCGCGAAGGACGCCCCTCGACCATGTATGCGGCCAGGGTGAAGGGGGCGCCGCCGAATCCAATGAGCGACGTGGAGCCCAGCTCGCGCACCGCCGTTGCGACGCCGTCGCGCACGGATTGGGCTCCCTCGGCGCAGTCACGCGCGCGACCGGTGGAATCGGTCCAGGACCCCTCCCCGTAACGATGACTCAGCAGCTCATCGATGCTCTCGCGCGTGCGATAGGGATGATCAAGGACCGGGCCAACCCCCGGCTCAATCTCGACACCCACCCCGGCCAGGCGCAGGGGGACCATGATGTCCGAAAAGAAGATGCCCGCGTCCACGCCGTGGCGCCGCACGGGCTGCACCGTTGCCTCGGCGGCCACGTCGGGGCGCAGGCAGGCCTCGAGCATGGGCAGGCCGACGTCGGCGCGCAGCTCGCGGTACTCAGGCAGGGAGCGTCCGGCCTGACGCATGAACCACACGGGGGTGGGCCCGCGTTGCCCGGTCAGGGCGGCGATCAGCGAGGGCGTTGTCATGTGTCTCCCTTAATTTAATGATGTATTCATGCGTTAATTCGCGCATTTCCGTCGTTTTCCAGTCTAGTTCAAGACAATTTCTCACACGTCGCAAATGCTTGATTTTACGTGCTTTTATGTCCATTTATCCGCAGGAGAGCACCATTTATTTCGTCAACATTCCGAAATGACACGGCGTCACCAACAAAAATAGCTTCGCTCCTCTGCCCGCGCTATCCGCGTGCCCTTAAATGGACGCGTTGTGACTATTCATGTGCTCTCCGCGGACCACCGCTACACCCCCCTTGATGACATCGCCCGGCTCTCCGGCGCGAACGACCTGGGTCCTACCCTCATGCGCTCGCTGCCAAAGGCCCGCGGAGTCATGGTCTTGCGCACCTGCAATCGCGTCACCGTCTACGTCGATGCTCCGGCCTCGGCCAACCCCCACGCGCTCAAGGACGCGGTCGAGCGCGAGCTAGCCCAGGCCTCGCACGCGCAACGCGAGGACGTGCACCTGCGGCACCTGTGGGGTCGCGACGGCCTCGTCGATCTATTTTCAACGGCGGCGGGACTGGAGTCCATGGTCATCGGCGAGCGCGAAATCGCCGGGCAGATGCGCCGCGCCGCGCACACAGCCTGGGAGGACGGGACCCTCAGCTGCGACCTGGGGCGCGCCGCCGAACGGGCCTCTGCGACCTCCCGCCGCGTCGCCACCGAGACCGGACTGGCCGGGGCTGGACGATCCGTCGTCGCCGTCGGCCTCGACATGGCTGCGGCTCACCTGCGACCGTGGGAGGGCGCGCGCGTGCTCATCGTCGGCACGGGCGCCTACGCGGGGGCGACCGTCAGCGCCCTGCACGCGCTCGGCGCATCGGACGTGGCCGTCTACTCGACGTCCGGGCGCGCACGCGAATTCGCCGAGGGGCGAGGCATCGGCTGGGTTGATGCCGCAGGCCTGCCCTCTGCTCTGGAACGCGCCCACCTCGTGGTGACGTGCCGAGGGCTGGGAAGCCCCGTCCTAACTCGCGACATGGCCGCCCAGGCCGGGCGTACCGTGGTCCTGGACCTCGCGCTCATGCGCGACACCGAAAGCTCTGTTGCCTCACTCCCGAACATCACTCTCATCGATCTGCCGACCATCCAGGCGTCGGTCCCAGCCGTCGATGCTGACGCACTGACGCGCGCCCGCGCCATCATCGACGAGGAGGTCTCCTCCTTCGAGCGCGGCCTCGGCGCCCGATCCATGGACCCGGTCGTGCGGCACCTGCGCTCACGCGTTTTCCGCATAGTTGAGGAGGAGATCGATCGCCTCGGCGAGGATCCCCTCTCGACCGACGACGTGGCCCGAGCACTGCGTCACCTGGCCGCGCGCCTCATCCACAACCCGACCGTCATGGCGCGCAGGGCGGGCGAGGAGAGCCAGCAGGAACGCTACCTGGAGGCCCTGGGCGTGGTCCTCGGCATCGACGAGACCACCCTGATTTCGGGGGACGACGCGGCCCCTCACTCTTTCTCGCCAGGTGATCACGGCCGTTCCCGCGGCGGCATCTGCCCACACGATGTTCATACACTGGGTGCATGAGCACCCAGAAGAACGAACCACGCGCACTCGCCCTCGGCATTTCCTGCTACGTGATCTGGGGATTCTTCCCCCTGTACTTCTCGCTGCTCTCCCCCGCCGGCGCCGTCGAGGTGATCGTCCACCGCGCGGTGTGGGGCCTGTTCTTCTGTGTTGTTGCGCTCGCTGTGACGGGTTCACTGGGAAAGATCCGCGCGCTGATCGCCGACCGGGGAGCCCTGTGGCGCCTCGCGGTCGCGGGCGGGCTCGTCGTCATCAACTGGTCGGTGTACGTGTACGCAGTCCTTGCCGGCCATACTACTGATGCGGCGGTTGGATACTTCATCAACCCCCTCGTGACGATCGCGCTGGGCCTCATCGTGCTGCACGAGCGCGTCACCCCGATCCAGAAGGTGGCCCTGGCCCTCGGCGTCGTCGCCGTCGTCATCCTCGTGATCGGCCAGCGTTCAGTCCCCATCGTCTCGCTGACGCTCGCTCTGACGTTCGGCTTGTATTCCCTCGTGAAGAAGGACGTGGCCGCACGCGTCGACCCGCTCGCGGGCATGGCGATCGAGACGGCCGCGGTCTCGCCCATCCTGCTCGGCTACTACGCCTACCTGGCTGCGACATCCTCGACGTCTTTCCACACGATCGCTTCTTCCGACGGCTCTGAGGTCTCCTGGGTGATTCACCTGGCGCTCCTGCTGGGCGCGGGTGCTCTGACGATGATCCCACTCATCATGTTCGCCTCGGCGGCGAGGGGCCTGACCCTGGGGACGATGGGCTTCCTGCAGTACCTGGGGCCCACCCTGCAGCTCCTCGTCGCAGTGTTCATTTTCCACGAGACCGTTCCGACATTCCGCTGGATCGCGATGGGCGTCGTGTGGGTGGCGCTGAGCTGTCTGAGCGCCGACTGGCTGCTTTCCTCCGTGCGCGCCAAGCGCCTGGCGCGCGCGGGTCACCAGGACTGAGGCCGGGCACGTTCGTTACGTCGGGCACGTCGAGCCTGCGAGGAGCGCCCACAACCACCGCACCGCGACAAAATTCGCCCAACACGGGGCCTTCACAGGCTCACCCGCGACAAAGTTCGCCCAGCGCAGCCCCTACTACGGTGTTTTCGCAAAAAAAC
>ERZ773038.1055-NODE-1055-length-16370-cov-8.567698_pt1 | contig 16370 bp, 7 predicted proteins | sample MGYA00511665_ERZ773038 | MGnify/ENA primary metagenome ERZ773038 (study PRJEB29015, sample SAMEA2737966) | human oral metagenome | biome: human oral; feature: human-associated habitat; material: dental | place: China | collected 2028 ... | reverse complement strand
GAGATGCCCGACAGGTTGTCGTTGGCCAGCGAGGGGTGGCAGACGTGGGTGGAGATGAGCACTTCCTCGGCGCTCTCGCCGGGCAGCACGCACTCTCCGAAAGTGAGCGAGCCCTGCACCAGGTCGGTGTCCACGCACACTTCGTAGTTGCCCGGCGGAAGCGACTGCAGCTGGCGATCGGTCAGGCAGAAGCCCCAGTCCCGCTTGAAGTACTGCGTGCGGTAGGGGATCCAGTCCGGCCGGTCGGGCAGCGAGAAGAGGTGCGGACGCAGCTCTTCCAGCGACAGCGTGCCCCGGAACGGGGCGCTGTAGTTGACCAGGTGCAGGTTGTGCTCGGCAATGTCGACGATCTTCTTCCCGTCCGGCCCCTTGATCCAGGCACCCCGCACCTGCCACTCGGCCGGCACTTCCCAGTCAAAGATCCTGGTGCCGGTGGGCACTTCGGTCACGGTGAGCGGGATGTGCTGGCCAATGGCGGCCAGCGTGTCACGCACGCCCTGCCCGGTGATGCTGCGCAGCATGGGGTAGAGCTGCGTGCAGAAGGCGTGCATGGCAGCGCCCTGCCCTTCGGCCTGGCGGGCCAGGGCAGCGGCCGATTCGACGACGATGGCTTGGGTCATGGTGACGGGGATGGCAATCTGGGAAGGGGACGGGATGCCCGGGTGGCGGGCAGGCCCTTGCGCGGCCTGCCCTGCCGACGGTCAGTCGTAGATCTGAACTTCGGGCACCAGGATGACGAAGCGGCCGCCCCATTCACGGATGGCGCTCATCTGCTTCATCACCTCGTCCTTCAGGTTCCAGGCCAGGATGACCAGGTAGTCGGGCTTGGTCTCGAGGATGCGCTCGGGGCCGTAGATGGGGATCTGCGTGCCCGGCAGGAAGTGGTTCTGCTTGTGCGGGTTGCGGTCGACCGTGTACTCGATGTAGTCGGAACGCACGCCGGCGTAGTTGAGCAGCGTGGCCGCCTTGGCGGGCGCACCGTAGGCCGCAATGCGCTTGCCCTGCTGGTGGGCGTCCAGCACGAAGCGCAGCAGGCTGCGCTTGCTGGCGCGGATGCGCTCTTCCAGGGCCAGGTACGGCTCCAGCGTGTCCAGGCCGGCGGCACGCTCGCGGGCCTCCATCTCGGCCACACGCGGGCTGACGGGCTGGTTGCCGGTCTTGGCAGGCTGGCAGTACACCCGCAGCGAGCCACCGTGGTTGGGGATCTCTTCCACATCGAAGACCGACAGGCCGTGGTGGGCCAGGATGCGGCTGAAGGTGAGGAAGGAGTGATAGCAGAAGTGCTCGTGGTAGATGTTGTCGAACTGGTTCTTCTGCAGCAGGTTCAGCACGTGGTGGAACTCGAAGGTGGCCACGCCCTGCGGCTTGAGCAGGATGGAGAAGCCCGCCACGAAGTCGTTGAGGTCGGGCACGTGGGCCACCACGTTGTTGGCGGCCATCAGGTCGGCGGCATGGCCCATGTCGCGCAGCTTGCGGGCGCTTTCACGGCCAAAGAACATCACCTCCATGGGGATGCCCAGCTTGCGGCCTTCCTCGGCCACGTTGGCGGCGGGCTCCACGCCCAGCACGGGCACGCCCTTGGGCAGGAACCAGCGCAGCAGGTAGCCGTCGTTGGCGGCGATCTCCACCACCTTGCTGTGGGCACCCAGCTTGAAGCGCTCGGTCATGTCGTCGGCATAGCGCTTGCCGTGGTCCAGCATGGCCTGCACGTAGGACGAGAAGTAGGCGTAGTCCGAGAAGATGGCCTCACCGCTCTGGAACTCCTCCAGCTGCACCAGGAAGCAGTTGCTGCAGACGTAGGCATGCAGCGGGAAGAACGGCTCCATCTTGTTGAGGTCTTCCGGCTTGCGGATGGCATTGGCCATGGGCGACATGCCCAGGTTGGCCACGGTGTGACGCAGCTGGGTACCGCAGAAACGGCACTTGGCGTGGGTGGCGGCCAGAGCGGCCAGATCCTTGCGATCGGCAACGGAAGAGGTTTGGGTTGCAGACATGGTGATGAAGGAGAGGAGAAAGACCGGCGAAGGTCACGACCACACGCGGTGGCTTCCAGGGTGAGCGGCGACCAGGCCCGGCGGGCCCTGATCACGATGCCTGCAACGTACCACACTGCCGGGAGAGCCGTCGACGACAGACTTGGCATTTGGCTTCTTCCGGGGGACGAAAGACGCCATTCGTCGGGAAAACACGGCAAATGTTCGGGTTCTGGCGATGTGAGGACTGCCCGGTTCCCGCGATGCGAACGTGGGAAGGCGCGGAAATGGGAAGGTGGCTGCCCGCACACAAAAGAAAACGGCGCCCGAAGGCGCCGTTTCCAGGATGCCGACCAGCGTGGCCGGCATCGGGAGGGATCGGACCGAAGGCCGATCAGAAGATGCTTTCGCGCACGAAGATCAGGTCGTCCGGACGGATCGGATCGTCGAGCTTGGGCTCCAGCACCTGGATGTTGCGGTCACCCACACGACGGTGCAGGCGGATGCCACGGTCGGTACCGCGCAGGGTCAGACCACCACCCTTGGCCACGGCCTGGGCCACGGTCATGCCGCGGTCAAGCACGTACTGGCCCGGACGCTGGACCTGGCCATAGACGTAGTAGTTGGGGGCCTTGTTGACGAAGATGGTGTCGCCGGCCTGCAGGACCACGTCCTTGCTCAGGTCGCCGGTGCTGAACATCTCGACCAGGTCGATCTCCAGACGCTGCGGACGGCCATTGCGGGTGGTCATGAGCAGCACGTTGTTGGAGCCGGTCTCATTGACGCCGCCAGCCACCGAGAGGATCTCGGACAGGCGCATGCCGGTGGTCTCCAGCGGGTAGCGGCCGGGGTTGGCCACGTTGCCCAGCACCGAGACCTGCTGGCTGCGGAACTGCAGCACGTTCAGGGTGACCTGCGGGTTCTGCAGGAAGCGGCCCTCACGCAGGCGGGTGGCGATGAGGTTCTCGGCCTGCTGCGGCGACAGGCCGGCCAGCTTGACCACGCCCAGCAGCGGGTAGGAGATGACACCGCTTTCGGAGATACGTGCCTCGACGGTCAGATCCTGGGACTGGAAGACCTGGATGCGCAGCACGTCGCCCGGCCCGAGCAGGTAGTCACTGCGGGCGGTCTGGGCCACGGCCTGGGACGATGCCAGACCGATGGTGGCCAGGGCCATCAGCCCCAGCACGAACTTCTTGAAGCGAGAAAGAAACATGGATGCCGTCCTATGAAGGGAGATCAGCTTGCCCGAAGGGCTGCGAACGGAAAGGGGAGTTGCCCCGCGCAAGAATCAAACGCCCGGGCACGCCAAGCGGCCGACAGGCCGTGAACGCCGATTCTAGACCGGCCTTTGTGGCGCCAGCGTGAATGATATCCCTTGCTTTCGTAAGATTGTCCAGCAAAGGCGAGCTGACAGCAGGTGCAATGGGAAGGATTGCCGGAAACGACCAGGCCCCGGGGGAAACCGGGGCCTGGTGACGTGGCCCGGGTCAGGCCCGGGCCGAAAGGCAGGGAAGGATCAGAACTGAACCTTCAGGCCAAGGCCAAAGACGTTGGCCTTGTAGTCGAGGTTGGCACGGTTGGAGTCGCGCTGCTCACGGGAGATGCTGGCCATCAGGAACATGTTGCGACGGAACTCGTAGTCAGCCTCGGCACCGACCATGTAGATCTTGTCCTTGCGCTCGACCTGGCCGGCAGCCAGCTGGTCACCCTTGTAGCGACGGTCGTAGAAGCGCAGGTACGGCTCGACGGTGATCTTGCCGGTAGCCTGGATGGTCGGGCTGAAGTTCAGCGACCAGGTGTCGGCGTAGGAGCCGGTCACGGCGTCGTCATCCGGCTCGATGGAGCGACCCAGCGAGGCGCGCATCTGCACCGCACCGCTCACGGCCCACTCGGTATCGAAGCCGGCGGTCAGGCCGCGGAAGTGGCGGTTGCCCTGATCGTAGTCACGACGGGTGTAGCCGACGAAGCCGCCCAGGCTGCTGTCCTCGCTGGGACGATACTGGACGCGGGCCTGCAGCGAGTCCTCGTCGTAGTCGTTCTTGCGGCAGTTGTTGTTGCACAGCAGGGCGGAGCCGTCGTCACCATAGCGCTGGGCCGACTTGTACTCGCCGCTGGTGGCACGGTAGACCAGGTCAACCTCGATACCGGTGCCCGGGGCATAGCGCACACCGCCTTCGCCCGACTTCAGGTCGTAGTCGGTGTCCTTGTAGACTTCCAGCGAGTTGCGGCTGCGGACGTAGTCGACGCCACCGATGACCGACCAGGCCGGCGTGAAGCGGAAGCCGGCGTTGAAGAACAGGTTCTGGGTGCTGATGTTGTTGCGGTCACCCGAGACGTTGGTGGTCTGGTTGTAGATACGGTCCTGCACCGTGGGCTGGCGGCGGTCCAGCTTGATGCCGGCACGGCCGAACAGCGGACGGCCCACGACCCAGTCCAGCGTGGAGCCGACGTTGTAGCCCACGTGGTCGAAGTCGTCGTATTCCTTGTACTTGAAGCCCTCGACCTCGGCGTTGGCGCGCAGCCGCTGCTGGCTGATCAGGCGGTCGAACTCAATGCCCATGGCGCCCGTGAGGTAGGTGTCGCCTGCTTTCTTGTTGCTGTAGATGCCAGCCTGGGACTGGTTGTTCAGACGCAACATATTGCTATCGTGCGTAACACCGACGCGGCCGGTGAGCTTGATGACGTCAGCCTCGGCGTTGGGGGTCCAGTCCTGATCAGGCACTTCCAGCTGAGCCTGTGCCTGGGCAGCGCTGGCCGCCAGGCCACAGAAGATGGCTGCCACGGCAGCACTGGCTGCGCGCAGTGCCGGGCGCCGTGCGGCTTTTTTTTGTGTTCCGATGATTTCTTTCATGACTACCCTGTCTTAAAAAGCTCAGAATGGGGCATGGTACCGCCACCGACGGTCCTGCTCTGCTTCCACACTAATGCATTGAGCCGAACATGCCAAGCCCCAGACCCCTGCTGTGTGAACACTGCCCGCATTCCCGAAGCTGTTGCCTTCATCGACACCTGATCCCATCCAGCGTCCCGGGCACTTCTGCGTGAACCCTGACACAGAAGCGCCAAACCGATTACCATCGGACGGCTGCCTCCAGCCGGCCGGTGTTGTATAAATAACCCCCAGCAGACTCCTGATCCGGGCTCGCCACATTCCCGGCGCCCCGGCAAGCGGTATGAACAGCCCCACCTTCGCTTCTTCCATCGTTCCCATCCGGACCGGCAATCGCAGCATCCTGTCGCTGGTCAAGTCAGTCATCGATCCCATCCTGGCCGTGGCCTGCCTGCTGGTGGTCACCGTGGCCGCCGGGCATCCCCTGCGCGCCCAGGAAATGGTGCTGGCCGTCCTCACCTTCGTGCTGAGCTACCCTGGCAGCGTCCCCTTCCGGGTCTACCAGGCCGGCTACCTGCGTCACCTGCTGGGCAGCTGGGGCCTGGTGGTGGGCCTGCTGCTGGTCTTCGGCCTGATGATCGACGCACTGCGGCAGTTCGACCAGAACGTGCTGGCCACCTGGGTCATCGCCACCCCGGTCGTGCAGGCCGTCAGCCACTGGCTCTCGCCCCTGCTGCTGCACAAGGTCATCTCCATGCGTCCCGAGCAGACCGCCATCGTGGTGGCGGCCAACAGCCTGGGCCGCACGCTGGCCCGGTCCATCCAGGACGACCCGCTGTCGCAGACGCGCATCATGGCCTTCTTCGACGACCGCACCCCGGACCGTCTGGGCGAGGTGACGGAAGCGCCGGTGGCCGGCGGCTTCAGCGCGGTGGCGCAGTTCGTGCGCGCCAACAAGATCGACCAGATCTTCATCGCCCTGCCCATGGCCTCGCAGCCGCGCATCCTGAAGCTGCTGGAAGACCTGCGTGACACCACGGCCTCCATCTACTTCGTGCCCGACATCTTCATGTTCGACCTGATCCAGGCACGGGTGGATTCGGTGGGCGGCCTGCCGGTGGTGGCCGTGTGCGAGACGCCGTTCTACGGCACCACGGGCGTGCTCAAGCGCCTGTCCGACATCGTCATCGCCTCCATCGCGCTGGTCCTCACGCTGCCGATCACGCTGACCATCGCGCTGGCCATCCGCCTGACGTCCAAGGGCCCCATCATCTTCAAGCAGCGCCGCTACGGCCTGGACGGCTCGGAGATCAACGTCTACAAGTTCCGCTCCATGCGGGTGCAGGAAAACGGCCCCGAAGTGCGCCAGGCCACCAAGAACGACGACCGCATCACGCCGGTGGGCCGCTTCCTGCGGAAGACCTCGCTGGACGAGCTGCCGCAGTTCTTCAACGTGCTGCAGGGCCGCATGAGCGTGGTGGGTCCGCGCCCCCACGCGGTGGCCCACAACGAGACCTACCGCAAGCTGATCAAGGGCTACATGATCCGCCACAAGGTCAAGCCCGGCATCACCGGCCTGGCCCAGGTCAACGGCGCGCGCGGCGAGACCGACACCATCGAGAAGATGGAGCTGCGCATCCGCTACGACCTGGAGTACCTGCGGCACTGGTCGCTGCGGCTGGACCTGAAGATCATCCTGAAGACCATCCTGGTGGCGTTCCGCGACCCGAACGCCTACTGAGACCGCCCAGGCATCACCCCCGAAGGCCTCGTCAGCTCCGGCTGTCGGGGCCTTTCCACAGAAGGCCGCACATCCTGTCATCGAAACCTCACCCTCCCGCGTTTTCTGCAGGAGCCACAGGGGCTTGACAACCCACGACATTTTTGAAACAAAATAGCTGGCACTCCCCGCGGTGAAGTGCTAGTATCTAACCCGCTAGTCATTTACAGGAAACAACTGCCACGATGACGACTCACTCCGTTGCACTTGCCACTCGCCAGACCGGTGTCGTTGCGCCTGCCGTTCCGTCACTGGGCAACCTGGACGCCTACATCTCTGCGGTCAATCGCATGCCCATGCTGTCCGCCGAGGAGGAGTCCAGCCTTGCGCGGCGTTTCAAGGAGCATCAGGACGTCGACGCTGCCCGCACGCTGGTGACTTCCCACCTGCGGCTGGTCGTGTCGGTGGCTCGCCAGTACCTGGGCTACGGTCTGCCGCACGCCGACCTCATCCAGGAAGGCAACATCGGCCTGATGAAAGCGGTCAAGCGCTTCGACCCCGATCGCTCGGTGCGTCTGGTGTCGTTCGCGCTGCACTGGATCAAGGCCGAGATCCACGAGTACATCCTGAAGAACTGGCGGCTGGTGAAGGTGGCCACCACCAAGGCCCAGCGCAAGCTGTTCTTCAACCTGCGCTCGATGAAGAAGGACCTGGACACGCTGACGCCCGAGGCCGTGACCGACATCGCCGAACAGCTCAACGTCCGCGAGAAGGACGTGACCGAGATGGAAACGCGGATGACCGGCCACGAGATCGCGCTGGAGCCGCAGGGTGACGACGAGGAAGGCACGGGCTTCGGTCCGGCCTCCTACCTGGCCGCCCCCGGCAGCGAGCCCACCGAGATCATCGAGGATCGGCAGCGCGACTGGCTGCAGACCGAAGGCCTGTCCAACGCACTGGCCACGCTCGACGAGCGCAGCCGCAACATCGTGCAGTCGCGCTGGCTGCGTGACGAGGACGAAGGCGGTTCGCGCACGCTGCAGGACCTGGCCAACGAGTATGGCGTGTCGGCCGAGCGGATCCGCCAGATCGAGGCGCAGGCCATGAAGAAGATGAAGGCAGCGCTGGCCAGCTACGCCTGACGCGCCCTCGCCGGGGCCCCGGGCCCCGGCACGCACACCGGGATTGATGGGTGCGCCGACAGTGGCGCGTCAGCCACAGCGCGGCGATAATAAGACAGTCCCAGTCTGGCAACGTCGGCCCGACGGACGCTCTGTCATCGCCGCTGAACGGCGCATACCGCATATCCCATGGCTCTCGTCATCGAAACCCGTTCCTCGCACGGGTCCGTCTCGCGCACCCATCTCCGGGCTGGCACCACCCGCGTCGTCGTGCGGCCGGGCGACACTTTCCGGCTCTATGACGAGGACACCGGCAAGGCGCCTGCCAAGGCCGTGGTCAAGCAGCTGGACAACAGCATTCTCGTCGACAACCTGGCCGATGACGCCCATGGCGCCGACCAGCCCCAGGCCGTGGAGCTGCTGGGCTTCTACAGCTCGTGCAGTGTCAGCTCGCCCTGCCATCTGGAACTTCCCGAAACGACGTCCGGCACGGTGGACATCACCCCGGCCACGGGCGCCATTGGCGCACTGTCGGACGGCTCGTTCGTGCTGGTGGATCTGGCCCAGACCAGCGGTGCGGCCGCAGGCGCAGCCGCCACGAAGGGGCTGGAGGGTGCCACCCCCGCAGTCGCAGCGGGTGCAGATCATGCCGCCGAATCCGGCCCCCTGCTGTCCGAATCGGCCCGCCCGGTGATCTATGGCCTGGGCGGCGCAGCCGTGCTGGGCCTGGCAATGGCCGGGGGGGGCGGCGGTGGTGGCGGGGGCGGTGAAGCCCCGGTTGCCAATACGACTGCGACCCCTGCCCTGCCGCCCACCACGCCCGCAACACCCGCCGCCCCGGCACCCACCACGCCGACAGTGCCGCCGTCGGTCACCGACCCCAGCTTCACGGTGACGCATTCGTCCGTGGCCAAGGGCAAGGTACCCACGCTGACAGGCACGGGCACCGCCGGCGGCACGGTGAAGATCGACGTGCATGCCGGCGGCGGCGCGGCGGTTGACGCCAGCTATACCGTGCCGGTGGGGGCTGACGGCAAGTGGTCGGCCAACCTGGCCACGCTGAAGCCCACCACGGGCGCCCTGCCCGCGGGCGGGCTGAGCACCACCACCAGCCTGTCGCTGGCCGAGACGGTGAACGGCAAGACGGCCACGATGCCGGACTTCAAGCTGACGGCCGACGACACGCCGCCGACGGCCCCCACGATCTCGCCCATCGGCACCGAAGGTTTTCTGGGTGCGGCCGCCGTGGGCAAGCCGCTGGCGGTCTCGGGCCAGGGCGAGGCCAACAGCCTGATCAAGCTGACGCTGGGTACGCAGAACCTGGAAACGGTGGTGGGCGCAGACGGCACCTGGGCGGTGACGCTGCCGGCCAATGCGCTGCCTGCCACGGGCAACGCCACCCTGTCAGTCACGGCCAGCGATCTGGCCGGCAACGTCTCCACGCCCGCCACGCAGACGCTGACCATCGACACCACGCCGCCTCCGGCACCGACGATCCAGTTCACCGGTGGTGCCGACAACTATGTGAACGCGGCCGAGAAGGCGGCCGGCGTGACGCTGGCCGGCACAGCCGAAGCCAACAGCACGGTGAAGGTGACGGTCGGCACGGTGTCGCATGACGCCAAGGCCGGCGCCGACGGCAAGTGGAGCGTGGCCTTTGCCGGTGCCGAACTGCCGGCTGACGGCACCCATCTGGTGACGGCCGTGGCCACCGACAAGGCGGGCAACGCCTCCGCACCCAGCGCCGGAACGCCCATGGTGGTGGACACCAAGCCCCCGGTGCTGACCGACACGCACGCCGGCGGCACGGATCGCGTACTGAGCGGGGTTCCCTTCCTGATCACGGGCAAGACCGAGGCCGGTGCCTCGGTGCAGGTGGAGTTCACGCTGGCCGACGGCAGCAAGCAGGTCCAGACCGCCGTGGTGACGGACACCAGCCCCGATTCGGCCAACTGGACCCTCCCGACGCCGATCGTGGCCCAAGGCAACCCCATCGGCGCCAAGCAGACCACGATCCACATCACGGCCACGGACAAGGCCGGCAATGTCTCCGCCGTGGATCACACCTTCGCGATCATGTCGCAGAGCTTCCCATTCGGAACGGCTCCGGCGGGCAGCAACGCGCTGTCCCTGAAGGCGCTGACGACCGGACCGGAAGGCGACGCCATCCACAAGGCCCAGGCTTCGAACGGCGATGCGCTCTCATTGCCACTGGCACAGACCGAGCCCTCGTCGACGCCGCTGCCGGCCACCGCCAGTGCTGCACCGTCGATCGCGCCCAGCAGCGCACAGCAGCTCTCCTTGCTGCTTTCGCAGGACGAGCTGCAGCAGGGGCTGGTGCACCTCTGACCCCTGATGCCCGACGGTTTCTTCCGCCGGGCTGCGGGACGCATGGCAGGAGGTAAAAGGAGACCGTGATCCGGCCCGCAGGTGCGCACACGTAACAAGCCGTCACGAGACGCACACAAAAAATGCGGTTTGTGCATGCCACAATGACCTGTTTCAATACACCTTTTTTTGACGAATGGTCGAATCCGGCCGCCGGACTGCGCCCGATGTCTCATTGAAGCGTCGGTTTGCATGACACTCGGCGACACCGGACCATGTATTCGCCCCCTGGGCACCTCATGAACAGGCGCCAGGCGGCCATGTCGGAGCCGCCCGGCCCGGCCTTCGTCAGACCACAGGACGGAAGACAGGATCATGGCAGCAAGACTGAACATCCAGCGCACGGGTGACGGCGGGGTCGAGCAGCTCCAGCTCAAGCCCGGCAACAACAAGCTCAGGGTCGTGCCCGGGCGCACCTTCAACCTGCAGGATCCGGACGGCCAGCCGATCGATCCGTCCCAGCTTCGCGTGCTGCAGGTGGACAACGACCTGATCATCGAGAACATCCCGGTGGAAGGCAGCACCGAGACGGCCTCGGTGACGCTGGAAGGCTACTACCAGGTGTGCAGCGCCACCGACCGTTGCACGGTCAGCGTGGGCGGTGAAGACGCCGCCGTCGCCCAGGGCGCCGAAGGCCAGGAGAATCTGGGCACCACCGAGAACAGCCAGGCCACGGTGCTGGCAGACGTGAGCACCAAGCCCCTGGGCGCGCTCTCGGACGGCACCTTCGTGCTGTACGACACCGGCTTCCAGGCCCCCGAGCAGCCGACCACCGAGGAATTCCCCATCCGTCCCGTGCTGTACGGTGCAGGCGGTCTGGCCGTGGTGGCCCTGGCCGCCGGTGGCGGTGGTGGCGGCGGTGATCCCTCCGGCGCCCCCAACCTGGGCGACGTACCGCTGGCGCTGAAGTCGGCCACCTCGTTCAACAACCGCTTCCCCACCATTTCCGGCACGGCCAAGCCCGGCACCGTGGTGACGCTGCGCCTGGACACCGACAACGACCAGCGCGAGAACGTCACCTACTCCGCCACGGCCGACGCCAACGGCAACTGGAGCGTGAACCTGCAGTCCGCCAAGCCCGCCACCGGCAACCTGCCGGCCACCGGCCTGTCGGACAGCAACACGCTGGAAGTGTCCGGCGCACTGGATGGCGTGCAGGGTGCCGCGCTGCCCGTGGTGACGCTCACCTATGACAACACCCCACCGGCCAGTGCCGAGATCGCCGCAGTGAGCGGCGACAACATCATCACCGCCGCCGAGAAGACGGCCGGCGTGGCGGTTTCCGGCACGGCCGAAGCCAACGGCACGGTCGAACTCAAGATCGGCGGCACCACCAAGCTGGTGGCCGTGGATGCCGAGGGCAAGTGGAACACCACGCTGTCTGCCGCCGAACTGCCGGCCGCCGACGGCCAGTACCCGCTGACGGCCACGGCCATCGACGCAGCCGGCAACCGCGGTCCGGCAGCCACCTCCTCGGTCACGCTGCACACCAACAGCAAGGCGCCCGTCATCGGCAGCATTGCCAGCGACGACATCATCAATGCCGCCGAGGCGGCTGCCGGCGTGAAGCTGCAGGGCTCGGCCGAAGCCGGCTCGAAAGTGGAGCTGACCTTCGGCACCAACAAGGTGGCCGCCACCGCCGACGCCAACGGCCACTGGGAAGTGACCGCACCGGCCACTGGCATCGCCGACGGCAAGTACACGCTGACGGCCGCCGTGACCTCGCCGGCTGGCGGCACGGCTTCGGCCACCCGCGCCTTCACGGTGGACAAGACGGCACCGGCCAAGGCCACCAACATCAAGCTGGACGGTGGCGACAACGTCATCACCGCTGCCGAGGCTCGGGACGGCGTGCACTTCACCGGCAACGCCGAAGCCGGCTCCAAGGTCTCGGTGACCTGGAACGGCCACACCCACACCGGCACTGTCGGCAGCAACGGCAGCTGGGACGTGCAGTTCGTGCCCTCCGAGCTGCCCAAGCCCGCCGCCGGTACCACCGCCAGCAGCACCTACCAGGTGACAGTGACGGACGCTGCCGGCAACACCAGCGGGGCCGATAGCCACGCCGTGACGGTGCAGGGCGCCCCGGCGCCGACCATCGCGCCGTCGCCGACCACGCCAACCACGCCGGCGCCGGCACCGACAACGCCGACACCTGCCCCGACCACGCCGGCACCTACGACGCCGACCACACCGGACACCGGCACGGACGCCACGGCCCCCGCCCCGACCACACCGACCACGCCTGCACCGACCACGCCTGCGCCGGCCACGCCTGCGCCGGCCACGCCTGCGCCGGCCACGCCTGCGCCGACCACGCCCGCGCCGGCCCCCAGCACACCAACGACACCCACGAATCCCACCACGCCCACGACGCCGGACACGGGCACAGATACCGGCACGGGTACCGGCGGTACTGGAACAGGCACCGGTGGCACGGGTACGGGCACTGGTGCGGGTACTGGAACCGGTACAGGTACAGGCTCCGGAACAGGCACCGGCGCCGGCGCCGGCACTGGTACGGGTGCCGACACGACGGATCCCGCAGCGCCGCCAGCCGCCACCCCGCCGGCTGCATCGCCCTCGGCCACACCTGCGGCGCCGGGCGCAGCCGGTGACACCGTGACCCCAACCGGCACGCCCGCAGGCGCCGCTACTCCGGCTGCCGATGCAGCCGCCGACTCGGCCAACTCGTCGGCCACGACCACCACGACGACGACGACCAACCCGGCAGCTGCTCCCGCAGCGCCCCCGGCCGCAGGCGCTGCCGCCGGCAGCAGCACCTCGCCGCGCTCACTGGCCACCAAGTCGCTGACCGACACGGATGATTCCACGGACACGTCGAGCACGTCGCAGAAGAGCCTGACCCTGGACGATCTGACCAGCAGCAGCGCCGAGGAGTCGCTCTCCAGCGCGCCCGCGCCCGCGGCCGCCCCCACGCCGACGGCGCCGCCGCCGGCACCGGTCAGCACCACGGCCACCGTGGATTCGCTGGTGGGCACCCAGCCCTGGGAGCATCACCCCACGGTATGACGCCAACGGGAACGGCCCAGGCCGTTCCCCCGCCGTCTCACCAGGCCCGCCTCATGGCGGGTTTTTTTCTGTCTGCCATCCCGCTGCCTGGCATCCCGCCGAGGATGACTGGCCTGCCCGCTCGGCCCGATGGCTCACCCGACAGGTGATATCGTATGTAAAAAACAACGACTGCCGCTTTGCCTGACACTTGAACTCGCAATCTATCCCTGTCGGCGCGTAGGACATGTGGGCGGATGTAAACCGTTTTGATAGGCTTGCAAGATAAGGATACATCCCTACGGAACGAGCATCATGGCAGCACGATTCGAGATCTATCGGACGCAGGACGGCGGTGTGGAACAGCTGCGGCTCAGACCCGGCGAGAACCGGGTTCGGGTGCTGCCCGGGCGACAGTTCCGGCTACAGGATTCCAACCTGGACGCCGAACAGCTGCGGGTATTGCAGGTGGACAGCGATCTGGTGATCGAGAACGTGCCGCTGGACGGCGATGCCGGCACCGCCTCGGTGATTCTGGAAGGCTACTACCGCATCTGCAGCGCCTCGGACCAGTGTGCCGTGACGGCCGGTGGCGACGAGACCGTGAGCATTCCGGATGCGGCAGAAGGTGCCGGGGGCGCCGTGCTGCTGGCCGACGTGAACACCAAGCCGCTGGGCGCGCTGAACGACGGCACCTTCGTGCTGTATGACCCCAAGTTCGAGGCCCCCATCCTGCCCGTGCTGGGTGACGTGCCCACCAAGCCGCTGCTGTACGGCCTGGGCGGCGCAGCCGTGCTGGGCCTGGCCGCAGCCGGTGGTGGAGGCGGCGGGGGCGGCGACGGCCAGGCGCCCCAGGGCAACATCTCGCTCACGCTCAAATCCGCCACCTACTTCAACACGCGCTTCCCCGTGCTGAACGGCACGGCCGAACCCGGCTCTGAAGTGCAGGTGCGCATCGACACCGATGGCGACCAGCACGCCAACGTCACCTACACCACCAAGGCCGACGAGAACGGCAACTGGGCCGTGGACCTGAAGACCGCCACGCCCAGCAGCGGCACGCTGCCCGCCACCGGCCTGTCGGACACCAACAGCCTGGAAGTGGTGGGCTCCAACAAGGGCGTGCAGAGCACCCTGCCGCTGACCACGCTGCACTTCGACGACACGCCGCCGGCCAGCGCCGAAGTGGCGTCCGTGGCCGGTGACAACATCATCACTGCCCCGGAAAAGGCCGCGGGCGTGACCATCAGCGGCACGGCCGAAGCCAACGGTTCGGTGGAACTCAAGCTGGGCACGGTGACCCGCCTGGTGGCCGTGGACGCCAACGGCAACTGGAGCACCACGCTGCAAGCCGATGACCTGCCCACTGCCGATGGCTCCTACACGCTGAGTGCGACCGCCATTGATGCCGCCGGCAACCGCGCGCCGGAAGTGACCAGCAAGGTCATCATGAACACCACCGGCACCGCCGCCATCATCGGCACCATCAGCGAAGACGGCTACGTCAACGCCAAGGAAGCGGCTGCCCCGGTGAAGGTGATGGGTACGGCCGCGCCCAACAGCAAGGTTGCGCTGTGGCTGACCGACGAGAAGAACCCGCTGGCCGAGGTCCAGGCTGATGCCAACGGCAAGTGGGAAGCGGGCGTGCCGCTGCCGGCAGGGCTCGCCGACGGCAAGCATGCGCTGTCGGTCACCACCACCAACGCCCAGGGCAACACCGCCACCAGCAAGGCCGAGTTCACGCTGGACAAGACACCGCCCGCACCGGCTGCCAACCTGAAGCTGGAAGGCAACGACACCACCATCACCAGCCTCGAAGCCAAGAACGGCGTGAGCCTGAGCGGCACGGGCGAAGCCGGCACCAAGGTGACGGTCTCCATCGGTGGCGGCAAGACGCAGACTGCCACGGTGGGCGCCAACGGCGGCTGGAAGGTGGAATTCAAGGAAGGCGATCTGCCCATGCCCGGCCAGGGGAACAGCACCAACACGGCCTTCAACGTGGTGCTGCAGGACAAGGCCGGCAACGACAGCGCCGTTGCCACCCAGAACGTGACGCTGCAGGGGCCGCTGATTCCGCTGGGCAAGCCCATCATTGGCCCAATTGCCGGCGATGACATCATCAACGCTGCCGAGGCTCAGGGGGCCGTATCGGTATCCGGCATTGCCGACGCGGGCTCGATCGTCCATGTCAAGCTGGGTACTGTCGGGACGACCGCCCAGGCCGGCGGAGACGGCCGCTGGACCGCCCAGCTGACAAACCTGGCCAGCGTGCCCGACGGCAGCTACGACGTGACGGCAGTCGCCTCGCAGCCAGGGCGCGAAAACTCGGTCGCCGCCGCGCACAAGGTCACCCTCGACAAGACCGCCCCGGGTCAGCCCACCAACATCAAGACCAACGGTGGCGACACCACCATCAGCGCCGACGAGGCCAAGACCGGCAAGATCACCTTCACGGGCGATACGCCGACCGGCGCCCAGAATGCCGATACGGTGACCGTGACCTGGAACGGTGTGTCGAAACCGGGCACCGTCACCAACGGCAAATGGAGCGTGGACTTCGATTCGGTGCCCTCGGTACCGGCCGGCCAGGCCAGCACCACGGCCGACGTGACTGTGGTGGCCCACGACAAGGCGGGCAACAACAGCACCACCGCCAAGCAGACCATCACGGTGCAGAACAGCGCCTTGCCATCCTTGGCCCCGACGATTGACCCCGTCACCGCAGACAACGTCGTCAACAAGGCCGAGTCGGGTGCCGTGACCATCACGGGCACGGCGGCCCCCGGCGCCTCCATGCTGATCAAGGTCGATACCTGGACAGCGCCACCGGGAATCGTGGCCGATACTCAGGGCAAGTGGAGTGTCCAGAACGTCGACATGGGCAACTTTGCCGATAGTTTGACGCACACGGTGACCGCCATCGCCACCTCGCCAGGAGGCGCAGCCTCCAGCCCCGAGACCCACACGTTCTCGGTCGACAAGACACCGCCCAAGCCGCACTTCTCCACGTTCGGAAGAACGCAGATCATCACGGCAGAAGCGGCGAAGAACGACGTGACCTTCCGTGGCTCGTCAGCAGAAGCCGACACCACGCTGTCGGCCACCTGGAACGGCAAGCCTGTCCCCATCAGCCACACGGTGGGCTCACTATGGAAGGTCACGGTTCCTGCCGCCGACATTCCCGCGGCGCCCGCCAATGGCACGGCCAAAGCCACGCTGGTCGTGACTGTCACCGACAAGGCCGGCAACGCCACTGAGATCTCGCAGGACGTGACGATCCAGGGCGCACCGGCTGTCACGCGCCAGACCACCGTGAACGGCAA
>ERZ773038.1053-NODE-1053-length-16401-cov-4.917595_pt1 | contig 16401 bp, 17 predicted proteins | sample MGYA00511665_ERZ773038 | MGnify/ENA primary metagenome ERZ773038 (study PRJEB29015, sample SAMEA2737966) | human oral metagenome | biome: human oral; feature: human-associated habitat; material: dental | place: China | collected 2028 ... | reverse complement strand
GACGAACGTGCTGGACTGCGCCAGGCGGTAACGATGCTCACCACCAAGCGCGGGCTGATGCACGACGAAGCCTATCGCCTCATCCACCAGCGTTTCAACGTTACCCACATTGAAGAAATCCCGGCAGAACAGTTGCCGCAGGCGGTGGAGTACGTCCACCGTCTGGCGCTGGAAGGTGAACTCTTGCCGCCACCGGAAGACAAGGATGCCGACTATATCCGCAGTCATCAAGTGGCGGCAATCGGCCTGATGCACGTCGGGCGGCTACGCTTTGAGGAGCAGCAAAAAGCACTCTTGCGCCTGCGCGACCTCACGGCACAGGCGCATGAAAGACTGAAAGCGACGCTTGCCGAAACCCGCGCTACCCTCGACCTGACCAACGACATCTTGTACGGCAGCGGCGCGATTTGGGACGGACTGCATGAATCCCTGTTCCATCTGATGTTGCCCGACGAAGTGATGGACGAAGGCAGAAACCGCGCGCAGAAGCACTACAAGCCGCGCATCTTGGCATAACCGAATTTTTAAGCAGCCCCCGACCTCGGGGGCTTTTTTAATGGACAAAACCCCGCAGGGCGGCAACTCTGCGGGGTTTCCTCATTCAAACAGTCTCAAGGAGTTCAAACGATGAGCTTACATATTGGGATGAAAGCAGATGAAGTATAGCAAAACCTGTGTGCAGATTCACCCGAAGGAGGGTCTGAAAGTGGAAACTTACGCCAGCCCGTTTGTGCGGGCGTGTATCGGAATATCGTTGGTGCTGGTCGCCCTCGGCATGATGCTGCTGATGGCCGCACCGTTCGTCAAGGCATGGATGTAAGAACATGGCTACAGAACTGAACGTTGCCCTGCAAATTGACGCACGGGCGAATATCGATGCCATCCAAAAAACCATTGACGACCTCAAGGCGGCAGGCGGCAGCACCGAAGACCTTGAGCGTCAGTTACAGGCACTCACCGCTGAACTGGACAGGCTGGAGCGGGAGGCTCAAGCGAATGGGCTAGAATCAGTACGTGCTGATGCCGAGCGGCTGCGCGACCAGCTCAACGAGACCAGCGCCGAGGCCGAAAGACTGCGCAAAATCACCGCAGCGAAAATCACCCTCGGCCTCGCCAACGACGAAGACATCAAACGGCGCATCGAAGCTGTTGCCGATGCCTACCGCACCCTGCAGGAAGACGGCACGCTCTCGCAAGAAGAGCTGGCGCGGGCGGCGGAGCTTTACCGCGAACAGCTCGCCGACCTTGAGCGGCAACTGGGCAGCGTCAGCCACGAACTCTCTGCCCTGGAAGGCGCGCGCGTCACCATCGGCCTTGACGCCGACGACCGCGCACGGCGCGAGATTGAGCAGCTCGACCACGCGCTGGAGCAACTGCGCGAGAGCGGCACACTCACCGAAGAAGAGCTGGCACGGGCGACGGAGTTGCACGCCGAGCGGGTCGGTGAACTGCGCGCACAAATCGGCGAAGTGGGCGAAACCGCCGAAGAATCGGCAGAGCGCTTTGGCGAAATGGCATCCGGCCTCGCCGAAGTCGTTGCCGCTGGTGGCGGGCTGGCGGGCGTCGTCAATGAGGCGGTGCAGTTTGAAGCGGCGATGGCGGCGGTGAAAAAAGCGGTCGATGCCACGCCGGAGGCGATGGCGCGCCTCTCCTCGCAGGTGAAAGAGCTGGCAATAGAGTTGGGGATGGTGCCGGAATCGGTCGCCGAAATCACCGCCGCCGGTGGCCGCCTCGGCGTCGCCTTTGCAGACCTGCCGGAATTTACCCGCCTCGCCGGGCAGATGGCGGTGGCGTTTGACATGACCGCAGAATCAGCGGGCGACAGCGCGGCGAAGCTCGCCAACGTCTTCCAGATTCCGCTGGCCGAAGTGCGCGCCCTGGGCGATGCCATCAACACCCTCGGCAACAACACCGCGGCCAAGGAAAGCGAAATCGTTGAAGCGCTGACCCGCATCGGCGGCAGCGCCAAACAGTTTGGCCTCGCCACCGAGCAGACCGCCGCCCTCTCCGCCGCCTTCATTGCGTTGGGCAAATCGCCGGAGACCGCCTCGACCGCCATCAACGCCTTGCTCAACCGCCTGCAAACCGGCGGCCAGGGGGTGAGCGGCTTTGCCGAGGGGTTGGAAGACCTCGGCCTCTCCGCCAACCGCCTTGCCGACAACATCCGTGCCAACCCGCAGGCGGCATTGCGCGAGTTTCTCGGCTCGCTGGAAAAACTCGACAACCAGCAGCGCGCCATCACCCTGACCAAACTGTTCGGGCAGGAATATGCCGATGACATCTCGCTCATGGTCGGCTCGCTCGCGGAATATGACCGCCAGCTTGGCCTCGTTGGCGACAAAACCAAAACCGCCGGGGCGATGCAAAACGAGTTTGCGGCGCAGATGGACACCACCGAAAAGAAACTGGAGCAGGCGCAGATTGCTATCGGCAACCTCGCCAAAGAGCTCGGCAGCCAGCTGCTGCCGGTGGTTGCCAGCGGCGCGCAGGGCTTCGCCGGGATGGCCGGATCGGTGCTGGAATTTGCCTCCACCCACCCGCAAATCACCCGCTTTGTCACCCTGCTCGCCGCCGCCAAGGCCGCGTCCATTGCTTACTCCGGCGCGCTGCGGGTGCTGGGCGTGGAAGGCACGACCGCCACCGGCGCGCTCACCGCCGGATATACCCGCGTCACCACCGCGCTCGCCGCTTACCGTGCGCAGATTGCCGCCGCCTCTGCCGCCTCGGCGGGGATGAGCGTGGCGATGCGGGCGCAGGCAGTGGCCGCCGCCGCCACCGGTACCGCGCTGCGTGGCGCGGTCGGTGCCATGAGCGCGCTGGTGCGCGCCAACCCGGTTGCCACCGTCATCACCGCAGGCGCCGCCGCCTTTGCCCTGATGAGCGGCAAGGTGGACGAGACCACGGCACGCATCCGCGACATGGAGCAGGCGGTCAAAGACGCCGACAAACAATACCGCGACCTTAAAACCGCCACCGCAGGCGGCATCCCGCTGGACGTGGGCAAGGCCGAACAATCGCTCGCCGCCGTATCGGATGCCGCCGAAAAAAGCCGCCTCGCCATGTTGCGCATCGAGCAGCAGGGGCTGGGCGCCTGGGGGACAGTAGGCGATGCCGTCAAAGACATCCTGCCACTGATGGACAGCCAGCTGGAAAAATACGAAAAAGCAGCAGCGGAGGCGGAAAAATGGGCGGCACGGGAGCGCGAACTCAAGGACGCCATTGCCAAACGCAACGCCGAACTGGCGGCACAAAAAGCGATAGAAGCGCTGGAGAAGCAGAACAAGGCGGCAGAGGACGCGGCGAAAAACATCAGCAGCAGCGCGCGGACGACGCTGGACAGCCTCGCCCAACTGGGACAGGGCACGGCGAAGCTGACGCGGGAGCAGGTCGAGACCGTCAAAGAATCGCTGCAAAACCTGACCTCGCCCGCCGCCTTTGCCGAAGCGGAAAAGGCCATCAAAACCCTCGGCGACCAGTACAAAATCACCGCCGTCGAAGAAAAACAACTGCTGGCGGAGACCGCGCGCCTGGCGCAAGAGCTGGGCATCATCAGCGAACAGGCCGCCGACGGCAACAAAAAAGCGGTGCAGCGCACCCGCGACGAAGTCAAAGCCTTGGCGGACGCCTACCAGGCGCTCGGCGCCGATGTGCCAAAGGTGTACCGGCAAATGACGGACGGCGAAAAAGCCGTCACCGATGCGCTCGCCAAAATCGTGCAGCAAACCGAACTGACCGCCGGACAAATGCAGGGGCTGCTGCAAAACGCCTTTGCCAAAGTGGACAGCACGGAGGCGCTGGCGGCGATTGACCGCATCTATCAGGGCTGGAAAACGACGCGCACCCTGACCGAAGCCGAAGCAGACGCGCTGGCGCAGACGATGGTGCGCGGCGTCACCGCCGTCAGTACCGGGCTGAATCAGGCGCTGAAAACCCTCGGCCTTGAGGCCGAACAATACGCCAGCGGCATCAGCGACCGCGCAGGCAAGGCGATAGAGGCCTTTGCGGTGGTCGCCAAAGACGCGGGCGACGATACTGACAAACTGGCGCGGGCATGGACGGCGATGAGTGGCGCCGCCAACAGCAGCGCGCAAGAAGTCAAAGCGGCAGAGGCGGCCTTGCGGCAAAGCGTCGGCGGCGACGAAGCCAAGGCAGACGCCATCAAAAAAATCGCCGACGCCTGGAAGGACACCGGCGATGCGGCGGAAAAAGCGCTGGCCGCGCTCAATATCAGCAGCGCCGACCTCGCCCGTGGCGTCAGCAACGGCGTCTCCGAGATGCTCGCCAACTGGCAGACCGGCATGGCGCAACTCAAAAGCAGCGGCGAGCTGACGGCGCAGGCGGTGCAGACCGCGTTTACGGCGAGCCTGTCCAAACTCACCACCGCCGCCGACTTCAGGGCGCTGCACGCCGAGATGCAGCGTAGCGGCACCCTTGCCCAACTCACCGCCGAACAAATGCAACAACTGCGCGCCGGGATGCAGGGCGGGGCGGAGGCGGCGACTGCGCTGCGCGAGGCGACGGTAGCAGGCAACGACGCCACACGCGAGAGCGCGGAAGCGTCCAAAGACGCGGCAGACGCCAAAAATCAGGAAGCCGAAGCCGAACGTCAGGCCGCCGCTGCCAAAGAAGCCGCCGCTGCGGCGAGCGAAAAACAGGCGGCATCCGCCGAAAAAGCGGGCGAGGCTGTCAAAAAAACCAGCGCGGCGATGTGGTCGCTCTACGACGCGAGCAAACTCAACGCCGAAGCCATCAACCTGCTCGATGACGCGCTCAACAAAATCAACTCCGGTACCAACATCGGCGGCGGCATCCGCTACTGGCAGATGCAACAGAACGCGGCGGCGGAGTACGTCGCCACCGTGCAGGCCGCCGAAAAAGCCACCGCGCTGCTCAACCAGAAAACATCCGACGGCACCGTCACCATGCAGGACGTCAGTGATGCGGCCAACAAGGCGTACTCACACATCACCGCGCTGGACAGCACCACCTTGCGCAACCTCAACGCCAGCATCGACGCGGCGCGGCAAAAACTCGAAGACCTCGCGCAGCAGGCACGCGACACCAGCGCCAGCCTCGATGCGGAGCTGGCGCAGCTCAAGGGCGACAACAGCAAGGCCGCCGCGCTGGAGCAGGAGCGCAAACTGCGCGAGCTCAACGGCAAGCTGCAAGAGGCGCAGGCACGGCGCAACGCCGAAGAAATTGCGCAGTACCAGCGCGCGATTGAGCTGCAAAAACAAATCTACGCCGAGAAACAGCGGCAGGAGGCGGTGAAAAAGGCCGAAGACGCCGCCCGCGCGCAGGAATCCCGCAACCGCAGCACGCGAAGCAGCACGGGCAGCACCACGCGCAGCGGTCGCGACATCAGCCCCGAACAGGTGGTTGATGCCTGGGACGAGCGCATCGCTGCCGCCGAAAAACGCGGCGCACAGAACACCATTAACGCCATCTATAACGCCGCCAAACGGGGGACACGGTGAAATCAGGCCGTCACATCTGCGCGCGCAAACGCCATCAGCAGGCGGTAAAGCGTATCGAACTCCGGCGCGGCAAGGGCGGCATCCAGCGCGGCGGCATCCACCCCGGCGCGGTCTGCCACCTCCTCCGCGCCGAACCAGTCAATGGCGTCTTGCAATGCCATTTCCAGCAATTCCGGATCGTGGTCAGCCTGCAAATCCTGCAAAAACAGCCAAACCGCTTCCGGGGTTTGCAAATATTCAAACGGGTTAAAAGGGGCAAAATCTTCTCTCATTCAGTCCTCCCATTGCGCCAGCAGGGCAACGGCGGCAGCGATGTCGTCGCCCTGCGAAGTCTTGTCGCCGCCACGGCAGAGCAGAATCACCTGCCCGCCACGGAAGCCGTAATAAATGCGCAAGCCTGCTGCCGCGCCGCCCATGAAACGCAGCTCCCATACCCCGCCGCGCAGGTAATGGGTATCGCCAAAATCCCCGTGCCGCATACGGTGCAAGCGGCCAGAAATGGCAGCGGCATGCAGGGGCGGGCGTTTTTTCAGCCAGCGGTCAAAAGGCTTGCTGCGCTCAAGTTTATATCTCATGCCGCCATTGTAACCCTGAACCGGAGCTTTCATGACCATCACCCTCACCCGCAAAGACAACAACACCCGCCTCGAACTCCCCGACCAGTTGCGCTGGACGGACGAGCATGACTGGTCGCCGCTGGCGCAGGCATCGCCGCAATACAGCCTCGGCGGCGCGGTCATCGTGCAGCAGGGCAGCAAACTCGCCGGGCGTCCGGTGACGCTCGGCGGTGAGGATGACCACAACTGGCTCAGGCGCGAGACGCTTGCCACCCTGCACGACTGGGCGGCGGTGCCGGAGCTGGAGCTGACGCTTGACTACCACGGGCGGGCGCTCAACGTCATCTTCCGCAACCACGAGCAGGCGCTTGCCGTCTCGCCGGTGTGGTGGACGAATGACGCCGACAGCGACTGGTACCGCGCCGAAATCCGCCTGATGACCCTTTGACCACCTCCCCCGCAGCGAAGCGCCACGCTTTCCCCCCTCCCCCCGTGGGGGGGGGGACGGGGGTGGGGTTCGCCCGCATACCTCCGAAGTATTGAAACCACATTTAACGAGACCTTAAACCATGACCCAACGCCACACCGAACTGACCAAGCAAAATCTCCAGTTTTACCCCACCGAAGACCTGACCGACAGCGACAACGGCGGCGGCTTGATGACCCGCGACCCGCTCACCGGCGCCGACAACGAACTGTTTAACCCGGTCTCCGACCAGGACCGCACCATCGGCCGTTTCAACGCGCGCAGCGTGCATGCGGCGGTGCGCGTACCGACTCGCGCCAAGCTGGGCGGGGCGCACGTCATCATCAGCAAGCCCGCCAAGGCGGCCAACGTCAGCCACCTGCTCTATCGCGGCGTGCGCTACGGCGAACGACGCAAGGACATCATCAAGCGCATTGCCGCCTACGCGGTCTATACCATTGAGAGCAAGATGACCCTGCTCTCGACGCAATCGCTCGGCTCGCGCATCATCCAGGGCTACCAGCGCCCGGACGAGGCGCTGCCGCTGGTCGGTGATGTCTATTGCCTGCGCCAGACCAAGCGCGGCTACCCCACCGAGGAGCAGTACGTGCAGGTCATCCGCGTCAGCAGCGAAGACCGGACATTTACGACGCCGGACGGCAAGGACTTTGTGCGGACGGTCGTCAAAATGGAAACCTCGACCGCGCTCACCGCCGATTTTATCGGCGTCGATTACCCCTCAATCACACGCGGCGACGCACCCTGTCTCTTGATGGAAACGCACATCTCCGACAGTGCCAGCTATTACGGCGTCAAACCGCTGGCGGAAGCCATCGCCGCCGGGGTGCAAACCATCCGCGTCCCCTCGATTATGGAAAAACTGGTACCGACCTCGCAGGTCGAGAACCCGATGACCGACCTCACCGCTGCCGGGCAGCGGCAACTGGTCTTTGATGCCGCACGCGGCGAGGCATCGCTCTCTGCTTACAACGCCCTCAACGATGCCAGCGTGCTGCACGCGGGCAACGCCATCACCCCCGGCAGCGTGCGCCTGGTCATTGGCGGCATCACCATCGGCGACCGTGGCGGTACCCTCTACCGCAGCGATACCGCGGTCGGCACCGTCGATTACGCCCGCGGCGAGATGCGCTTTAGCGAGACCCTGAGCAGCGGCGGGCCGTGGACGCTCTACTTCCGCCCGGCTGCCGAGCTGTTGCAGGTAGCAGACACCGCCAGCATCCCGGTGCTGATTAACAACCGCAGCTACAACTATGTGATGACCATCCTGCCCGTGCCAGCGCCCGGCTCGCTGCAAGTGTCCTATCGCGCGCAGGGGCGCTGGTATGACCTGCGCGACGACGGCTCAGGCGCGATGCGCGGCGGCTCGGCCGGACACGGCAGCGGCACCCTCAACTACCGCACCGGCACGGTCAGCATCACCTGCGGCGAGTTGCCGGATGTTGGCAGCGAGGTGCTCTTTGCCTGGGGCAGCACGGCGACGGTGCATAACCGCAGCAACAGTCAGCCGACGGCGACGATGGTGATAGAAACCGAGCCAGGGCTGGCGCCCAACACCGTCAAGCTGAGCTGGGCAGGCGGCAGCGCGCAGGATGACGGCGCGGGCAATATCACTGGCACGTGGACGGGGACGGTTGATTACCGCACCGGCACCATCACCCTGACCAGCTATCCCGGCGGCGAGCAGCGCCTCGACGTCAAGGTGGACTACTCGGTCGGCGCGCCACAGCAGGCAGAATGGAAAGCGCCGGTACGCGACGGCAGCGGCAACGTCAATCTCAACCTCGGCCAAACACAAATCAAGCCGCGCAGCGTCGAGCTGACCTACAACGTGCTGATACACGACTACGACAACAAGGTCGAGCAAGGCGAGGCCTACACACGCGACGTCGCCGTGACCAAAGTTGACCCCTACGTCAGCGTGCGCGATGACGGCAACGGCAATCTCAAGGACGCGGGCGGCATCACCCGCGGCACGATTAACTACGCCACGGGCATCGTCAAGCTCAAGCCGGACGCCGTCGTCAAAATCCCCAAGCCCCAATGGGGCAAGCAGAGCATGGGCGAAATCGTCGAAACCCTGCCCGGTTTCCAGCAGAAGGTGACGCCGCTATGGCGCACCATCTTTGCCGGTTACGAGTACGTGGACACGCTCGCCTCGGCGCCGATTGACGACAGCTTTGTTGTCAGCGCCAAGTTTCGCGGGCAGCAAAGCGAGGACGCGCGGACGAAACAGGCGACCAGCGGCGTGCTGCGCATCGACCTGTTGCCGACGCTGGCCGAGCGCATCGTCCCCGGCTCGGTGCGCTTTGCCATCGGGCAAGAGACCTACCTCGACCGCCGCGGCGAGCTCTACTACCGCCTGGAGCCGGGCAGCGGTGCCGCCTCGCGCATCGGCAGCATCAACTACGAGACCGGCATTGCCACCGTCGAGCAGGCGCCAGCGGGTGCGGTCAGCCTGCAAGCACTCGCCGGGGCAGTCAGCGCCAACCCGGTCGATGCCGCGGTGTGGCGCATCCCTGCCTCGCCCATCCGCCCGTCCTCGCTACAAATCACCGCCACCCCGCTCACCGGCGGCCAGCTCAATGTGCGCGCCGACGCGGGCGGCAAAATCAGCGACGGCAATGTTGAGGGGCATATCGACTACGAGACCGGCGTTGTCCGCGTCCGCTTTGGCAAGTGGGTAACGGCTGCCGGTAACGAGGGCAAGTATTGGTACAACCCGGACGCGGTGCGCAGTGACGGCAAGATTTGGCGACCGGCGCAAGTGTACGCCGACACCATCCTCTACAACGCGGTGTCCTACACCTATTTGCCGCTCGACACCTCGGCGATTGGCATTGACGCGGTGCGCCTGCCTGCCGACGGCCGCGTCCCCATCTATCGCCGCGGCGACATGATAGTCATCGGGCATCGTCTCAGCGATGACCTCGGCAGCGCACATACTGCCGGGCAGACGGTGCAACTATCGCGCGGCGACCTCGACAGCCTCTGCCTGCGCGACGCGAAAAATCAAGCCATCGAGGCCAAATGGTACGACTACGACCTACAAGCGGGGACGATTACCTGGGCGACGCCACTCGACCTCTCCGCCTATCAGATGCCCATCACCGCCCACCACGCGCGCGAAGAAGAAAACAGGGTGATTGTCGCCGACATCGACGGCACCCTGCAGCTGCAATTTCCGGTCGGCCGCGCCTATCCTAAAGAAGATACCTACGTGTCCAGCGCGCTCATCGGCGGCGATTTGGAGGTGCGCCACTCGCCCGCGTGGTCACAAAAACTCTTTGACAACGTGTGGAGCGATGACCCGCGCGGCGACGTTATTACCGCCAAACTCAACCTCAAGGACTACCCCTTGCAGCTCACCGACGACGGCGCGACCACCGACCGCTGGGCAATCGTCTGGCGCGACGGCACGCAGTTTGACCTCTACAGCGAGGCGCTCGGTTTTGTCGGCCGTTATGACGCGCTACAAGACCTCGCGCCCGTCAACGCCGCGACCGGCAAACCGTACTTCGTCCTGCCGAAAGGCGCCTTTGGCATCAATAACGGCGCCTCGCCGTGGGCGACGGGCAACGCCATCCGCATCAACACCTGGGGCACCCACCTCGGCGTGTGGATACTGCGCGCCGTACAACCCTCCGCGCAGAAGCAAACCGAAACCGACGGCTTCAGCATCTGCCTGCGCGGCAACACCGTCGAAATTTAAGGAGCCACCATGTACGCCAACAACCCCGAAATGCCCGTCACCCTCTACCGCTCGACCGATGACGACGCACCGGCGCTGACCAAAGACAACCTCTCCCTCATCCTCAAGGCCTGCCTCGTCACCGGCTACGGAGGCAAGCCCGGCGCGGGCTGGACGATGCCCTGGGAGGATACGGCCGCGAGCAAGCGCGTCTTTGCCCCGACCAAAACCGGCGAGCTGGACAGCTACCTGCGCGTCGCCGACCAGAGCGGCGTGAGCCGCGTTGCCGCTTACCGTCAGATGAGCGACATCGACAACGGCGAGGCCATCCTTGAGCTTGCCACCCCCTACAAACACGGACAGGGCAGACAATGGAGCGGGCGCTGGGTCGTGGTCGCGGGCGCACGCGGAGTCGTCATGTGGGTGGAGGGTGGTTACGACGGCGCCGGCCGCAACGGCATGATGCTCTGCTACGGTGACACCACCAGCGCCGACAACGGCAGCCGCGCGCTGTTGCTCGCCCACAGCGGCGGCAGCTACAACGACGGCTCGCATGGCAGCCTGTTTCACTGGCCGGGGAAGTCTGATTCTGACCGCGCCTATACGCAGGCGCGCAGCTACCGCGATGACGGTGGCGCGCAGCCGCAAGATTTCATCAGCCTGTTTGCCGCGCCACGCGAAACCGCCGGGCAGTACCTCGCGCCGGTATTGCTGCAACGCGGCGAGCGCCTCTACGCCGTGCCGGGGGTACATACCAACACCCGTGCCGCCGACAACCTGACCATCATCGACGACGAGGGTGCGCAGTACATCATCCTGCACAGCTACGGCTGGGGGGACCTTGACAAATCCTTCGCCCGCTTCACGGTGCGCACCGACAAATGGCGGTACTGATATGCTGCTAGAGCCACACTACATCGCCGATCACCGCGGCTACATGGCCGGTAGCGAGGACGGCATCGTTACCGTCGGCGGCGCGGCGGGCATCGGCAACATCTACGTCTTTGACGCCGAAACCCTGCTGCTGCAACAGCAGACACGCTCACTGCCCAACGGCCATTACCTCGTGCCCTACCTCAACCCGGCGCGGCGTTACCTCATCATGGGACGCCATCCGGCGCGGCAATACGAGCCCATCTGCTACGACGACCTCAAGCCATCGACCACGCTGACGCTGGCCGAGCAGGCGCAACTGTGGGCGTCATGGCAAGCGTAGGGTGGGGCTTGCCCCACCGCGAAACCGCGAGAATACGCACAGATGGCGACACCTGACCGCCTCCCCCTACCCCTTGGCGAGCATACCCGCGAGCGCGATGGCGCGCGCCTTGCCCTCGCCCTGCGCGACAAGGGTAGCATCACCCCGCCGCCGCCCAAACCGCCACCGCAGGCCAAAGTGGTGCGTATCAGCAGTTGCGGCGGGGCGCGTGTTGCACCAACGCTGGACGTCAGCGCCTGCCTGCCATCGCTGGGACAACCGGCGCCCGCCAGCGGCTGCCTGCCTGCGGCCATCACGCCAATGCAGGACATCGCCCTCTGCCAGCGCCACGCCATCAGCCCGGTGCCAAGCCTCGGCAACTGCCAGGCGACGCGCATCAGCGCCAGCTACCGCATCACCAACTGCCAGCGCTTAAGCATCGGCGGCAATCCCGCCGTCGCCAACTGCGCCGCGCCAAGAAGCACCGCCGCGGCCGCCATCAAGACCTGCACCGTGGCAAACACCGCCGCCGCGCCAGCATTGCGAGGCTGTGCCGCGCCACAGAGTACCGCAGCGCCGCTGCTGGTGAACTGCACGCGGCAACACGGCTGGGGCTTGCCGCTGCGCGCCTGCCAACCGGTGCGCTACCAGCGCGCGGTGCGTCCGCCCTGCGAGTATTACCCCATCCCGCTACCGCCACCGCCGCCCGACCTCTCGCCCTGCCGCATCCGCCCGCCGTCCGACCGGCTGCCGCTGCCCTTTGCCCGCCGCCGTTTGGCGCGGGATTCCGCACGCCTCGCCCTGCCGCTTAGATGCTGGCACGACAGCGACACCAACGACCTGCCAATACTTCCTGGGTACATCATGCACAACAAGATTTTCGCCGACCTTAACGGCGAGCCACTCGACCTGCTCGCCCTGAGCCTCACCACCGACACCGCCTCCTACTGCTGGCAGGGTGACATCACCCTCGCCCCCGCCAGCTTTGCCAGGCTCAACATCGACGGCCGCGCCGCGGGCGACGAGGCCGTCATCACCCTGCGCATCAACGGCCAGCGCTGGGACATCCTCGCCGAAGACTACCGCGACACCCGCAAATTTATCGGCCACTCCTACACGGTGACGGGGCGCTCAATCACCGCCAAGCTGGGCGCGGACTACGCCAAAGGACGGCACAGCAAGTACGACGCCGCCCGCTACGCGCGGCAGATAGCGGATGAGCAGCTCAACCTGCTGCCCTACCGCATCGCCGCCTGGGAGGCGGTGGACTGGCTCATCCCCGGCGACACCTACACCGTCAGCGGGCAAACCCCCATCGAGGTCATCGCCGACCTCGCCAAAGCGGCAGGTGGCTTTGTTGAGAGCCACCCCTACGAGCCGCAGCTCTTTGTCCGTCCCGTGTGGCGACAAGCCGCCTGGGCGAAACCCACGCCAGCGCTGACCATCCCAGCCAACCTCATCCTCTCGGTGAGCGGCCAACGGCGCATCAGCGAGCGCTGCAACGCGGTGCGCCTGACGCCCGCGGCCGAGCTGGTTGGCGGCGGCAAAGCCAAGGGCGGGCTGGTGTACCGTGAGGGCAGCGACCAACAGCCGGAGGCGTCCACCCTGACGCACGCCGCCTACACCGACAGCGACGTCATGCGCGCGGCGGGCATCCATGCCCTAAGTGAGACCGGCACCCACAAAATCGAAACCGTCGTCCTCCCCTGGGCGGCAAAATACCAGCTGCCGCTGGCCGAGCTGGGGGCGGTATGGGCATTTGCGGAGCAGGGGCAGACATGGCAGGGCGTCATCAAGGGGGTATCGGTCACGGTCGAGCTGGACAACGGCGCACCGGTGGTTACGCAGACCGTCACCATTGATCGCTATCTAGGAGATTAAGCCATGAGCAACATCCGCCAACAACTGATTGACCTCATCAACCCGCGCCACCGCGCCGTCGCCAAAATCGTCGGCGGCAAGGGGGCAGACACCTGGGTCGGCGAGACACCAAGCGGCGGCGTGGTCGTCATCACAGGGCAGACGCAGATTGGCGAAAGCGTCTATTACGACGCCATCACCCTGCGCATCGAGGGCAAGGCGCCGGATTTAGACTGGCAAGAAATTAAAGTTTGAAGAAAAACCTTTTACAAACAACAAACAATAAAAAAGTTTGCAAAGCTACTTGCATTATTAGGCGTATAATACTACCATGCGCCACATGGACAGCAAGAACGCTGACATGCCGACAGCTACCGGCAACGTGGCTGACTAACCTAAGTAAAGGAACCCAAAATGAACGCAACAGAAATCAACGAAAAAATGATGGCCGCAGGCATCCCTGGCTATGCCAAAGAATGGAACGGTCGCCGCATCTACATTAACCTGGACGCTCTCGACCGTAGCTTCGCAGGCGACCGCAACTACCAGCTCTACTATGACATCGCTATGAAAAAACTGGTCAGCAAAGCGGGCAAAGGCACGGTAACCAGCGAGTTCATCGCTGCCGTTAATCAGGTACAACAACTATTCTAATTCAGCAGGCCGCCGCAAGGTGGCCTCTTACAGGAGAACCCATGAGCAGAAATGCGCAAACCGAACACAGCAAGGCGTTGCGCCGCGCCCGCGCGCGGGAATACCAAAGCAGCCTGACCGCGGCCAATCGCTTTGCGGTCAATCATAAAGACCCGGCAGTCATTGCTGCCATCCGCTCCGGGCTGGAGCTGATGGAAGGACGCAATCAGGCAGAGAAAATCCTATATTTAATAGAGGATTATCAAAAAAGACAAAAATAGGCGTCAAAGCGCTTGCATTACTATGCGCCTAATAATATACTACACACATGGAAGGCAAGCACGCCTCCCAGCCGACGAACACCGGCACCGTGTTCGACTTACCAAGTAAAGGAACCCAAAATGAAAGTTAAAGTTATCGAAACCGGCCGCATTGACATCCTCGAACTGCGCAACGCCAGCGGCCAGGACAATTTGTTTGAAATCCTTGGCAATTATGATTGCTTTGGCGATGATACCAGTTGCCAGTTTTGTCGCGTCTGGGACGAAGACGAAGGCGACGAAGTCTATCTGACCTCACAGGCGTGCTATGAGTGGTGGGTTGACATGATTTCCTTGCTCGAAGAAGAGCAAGACCTTATCGACGAACTCTCGGAAGAACATGGAAGTGAGTCGGTCTATGAAACCATCTCCGGCATTGACGGCGACCTGCAAGACGCCACCGAGGAACGCATCGCCACCCTCAAAGAGGTGTTTGGCGAATAATCCCCAATGGCCAAGGCAAAAGTGATAAAGAGACCGTGCCCTCAATGCGGCACGGTATATGAATGGCGTCGTGCTAGCGGGCGTTATTTCGCGGTGTGCGAGACGTGCCGACAAAAGGATTGCGTAATCTGCGGCAAAAAAGTGCCGCTCTCACGCGGGGCGAAAAACACCTGTAGCGACGCCTGCGCGTCGCTGAAGATCAAAAACATTCAGAGAATACATTACGCCCAAAAAATTGCTAACGACCCGGACGCCAACAAGCGCGCACACGCCCAAAGACGTGAACGACTACTGGCATCGCCGGAAGCGCATGAAGCGGAATTGCAACGGGAGCGGGAGCGTAACCGTCGCCGGGCGAATGACGCTGAATACAAGGAAAAACGCCGTCAGTACCACGCCCACCACTATGCCGCCAACAAAGCGCGTATCCAAAAGCAGCGCGCGGACTACTTGCAAAAACTGACCCCGGAAGCGCGCGCAGAGCGCGACGAGAAACATCTTGCGGCCACGCTGAAAAGCCAGAAAAAACGTCTGGAAAAGTTGCGGCAAGACCCTGCTGCATGGCAGGAATACCGGGAAGCGCAGCGGCGCTATAAGCGAGAGTACGAGCGGCAGCGCGCCTTGGCCGAAATGATGAAACAAACGACGAATGCTACCGATAACGACGAATCATGACGGCGGTCGTATTATCCAGACGATGGATACTGCGGCGCTCAAAGCGGAGCTGGCAAAAACTGTCACCGTGACGGCGGAATACCTGATGTATATCGCAGCCATTTGGCAAGAGCTTGAGCTACGTGGCGAGGATATGAGCAGTTTGCGCCACGGGTTGATGACCTACATACCGCTGATTGCTACCAAGCAACTCGATGCGCGGCTGGTAGTTGATTATGCCGGGCAAAAGACACTGCTGGCCGCCTTGGCCAAACTGCCGCCATCACAGCAAATCGAGCTCGCTGAAAGCCGTGTGGTTGAGGTGGTTGAATGGAATGATGGCGAGCCAGTTACCCGTATCGTCCCTCTGGCTGAACTGTCAGCACGGCAAGTTTATCAAGTCTTGGGAGATGGTCGGGTCAAGAGCCCACAGCAACAACATCGGGTACTGGTGGCGCGTGCCGAGACGAAAAAATCAACGACAAAATCCAAAAAGGGGTACCGGATGACGAGCAATATAACCATTGACGGTACGACTTTGGTGATCGCCGGTAAGTACGGCGTATCCATCGCACAAATCCAATCCACTATTGCAAACGCACTGGGAGACGAATAATGAAGAGCACTGTAATCATATACAAACGCGGACAGGGTTACGTGATGGACTGCCACGGGCAACACGGCGGCGGCCATCAGGGGAGCAGAGCGGGGCTGACACCACAGGATGCAGCGGTGAGTGCCGCACGCGCCATGATGAGGTATGCATCGACCAACCCTGAGGGGGGCAGCCTCATGGCACCGCCGGAGGTGTTGGAGTTGGTGCCCGCTCACCTTCATGACATTGCGCCATAGCTGGTGCAATCGGCGTGCTGAACGCTGGAACCGACTTAATCCAGCAGCTCGGCGGGGTGGACATTGTTCTAAACATACGCCAAATTTACGCCATAAAAGCGGAAAATCGGGAAATTCTATTTTTATAACAATGTAATAAATTATTAAACGCTCCAATGAAGCACTGGTGCTTCTCCTGCTCGCAGGCTTTGTCCTTGCCATGCTGCTGAATTATCTCGGCGCGCTGGTGTGGCT
>ERZ773038.1050-NODE-1050-length-16472-cov-6.807943_pt1 | contig 16472 bp, 8 predicted proteins | sample MGYA00511665_ERZ773038 | MGnify/ENA primary metagenome ERZ773038 (study PRJEB29015, sample SAMEA2737966) | human oral metagenome | biome: human oral; feature: human-associated habitat; material: dental | place: China | collected 2028 ... | reverse complement strand
TAATATTAAGAATTTTTAATTAATGACTTCATGAATTCAATTATAATATTCCTGATCTCATTCTCTATATATTTCTTTAGAGGATTATCATCTTCTTTAGAATATTTATTGATTGTATAAGCCATTCTATTTTCATCATCTATATAAGTTATATTAGCTTCAATATGTTTATTAGATGCAGTATATTGGATTGGTCCAACTATGGCATTTATCTTTTTATCATCTTTCTCTATGATGATAGCACTAAAGTTATTATCCTTAGTTCTATCTATTCTAGAATTTTCTGATATATAATATGCATCTTTTAGAGACCATTGAATTGAAAGAAGTCCATATAATACATCATAAATATTTTCATTCTTAATATACTTGATTATATCATTTATAGACTTCTTATATAAATATCGGCAATAAGTTCTATATATTAAATTAGACTTATCATATGAAGTCTTCTTTGTCAAAGCTTGTATAAATAATAGATGGAGGCCAACCTCGTCTATATTACCATCTGACATATCTATCACCCTATACGATTAACTATAATTTCATAGAGTATTACGAGTAATGCATACAAAGATAGTATACTAGCTCCTACAACTAGGAAATGAGTAATTATATTTAAATTTTCATCAGTAGAATATTTTTTACTTTTTGATTTTCTTACATTTTGAATAATTATTACTAAAATATATGAAAATATGAATATAGTAAGAATTCTTGCTATAATATCAAGAGAAGATACATTAATCTCGTTCATTTGATACTCCTAAATTTAAAATCTGATACTTTAATTTCTTTAACCGTATTTATCGATACCATAGATTCTAAAGTATATACAAATGCATTAAATAGTTCATCTAACAATTCAGCATTATCTTTAATTGAGATAGAATATTGATTTGCATTTGCTTTATATTTATCTAATTGTAATACCGTTAAATAATCACACGGTAATCCAGCTTTATCTAGCATATATTTATATGCTGCAAGCTGTATAAAATATTTATATCCAATAGTAGATGATGTCTTATAATCTACTATATGAATCTTATCCCCTATTTGTAATACTGCATCAATAGTGCCACAGAAATATTTACCAATGAAAGATTGCTCTAGCATTAGTGGAATTATCATTTTGCCACTATTTACACCAGAATCTAAAAACCATTTAAGAAATGATGCAAATCCCATACTAATATTATCACCAGAAACCATTGGAGATCCATTTCTTAGGAAGTTCTCGATTTCATTATGAACTTTAGTACCTTCAGTTGCATATCTATTTAATTCTTTTTTATAACCTATACCTTTGAATCCAAGAGAGTTAGCCCAATTAGCTATATAATCCTCATGAATATGATGTAATACTTGTGTCACACTGGGTACTTTATTAGTCCCATGCTCATAAGTTCCAGTCTCAATTATATCGTCATTTATATTAAAGTAAGACATTTATTAATACCTCGCTCAATCATTATAAAGTATTTTAATGTAAAAACTACTGTTTATAAAAATTTCATGGGAACTTTATAATAAATATAGTTTCGCCAACTATATTCACCTTAACCTTAAGATTTTTGTGAGCTCTATTTGTTAGTTTACTCTTTTCTTTTGTTTAATTTCATTTTAATAATTAATCTCCAGTGTTATATAACCCCTAGGTGCTTCAAGCCCCTAGGGGTGTATACACTCATATTTTAAACATTGTAGTAATATTTTCTTATAACTCAAGGAGGTTTACTAAATGGCACAACAGTTGAATTGTAAACTGATAAACGAAACTTTCATCTTCAAGCAATATAAAGATGAATATGAAAAATCCATTCTAAACTTTATTCATGGTGGTACTCTAATTGATGTAAAATCCGATGAATTCTCTGATGTAGCTTATGATGTTAAGAAAAGCCAAGTTGGTGGTTTCTTAGTAGCTGCAATGGAATCTAAATCTATTAGACTATATATTAGCAAACATCCTCTAAATCGTAGCACTCGTGTAGTTACTGCAAAAGATGTTAAAGGTGGCAATGGTAAATACGTTGTATACGTAGATTGCTCCCAAATTCTTGATAAAAAAGATGGTAAATATGTATGCAATAATATCAAACAATTAGTTGCTTACTTATTAGATGCATCTGTAAACTTAATGTATTTCTCTGGCTATCGTGGAATCATTTCTAAATCTTCCACTATTAAGGCTGGCTCTTATGCATTTGCAAGTTTATTCAATAATGTAATTAATTACTTATTTAAAACAAACTCTGTAAGTAATATCCATAATCGTTGTGTATTCTTAGCTTCCCAATATTTTATTCGTAATATTATGGGCGGAGCTAAAGATACTTATGAATATGCAAACAATACAGACTTCTCTAAACAAATTGCTCGTATCTCTGAACGTGAAGTTGAATTGATTGAAACTTATATTGATAAAGACTCCTTCAGAAATATTGATAACTTTGTTAAGATGCTTCGTGAAGCATTGAAATTACAAAAATTAACTACTGAAGCAGTTATTGCTGCTTGGGTTAAATTATATACTCCATCTACACTATTCGCATTAGAATACTTCCCTGCATTCTCTTCTATGATGACTAATGCTTATATTGGATGCTATTTGAATAATCAATCTACTATTGAAAAAGTTACTAACCGTGGTCTTCCAGAATATGTAAAAAGTATTCTAGAAACGGGAGGCAATTACTATGAAGCGTTACGATAACGAAGTTTATAACTACGTTGATCAACTTAAGAATTATTCTACAACTAATATTTCTAGTATTCAAAAAGGTATAGTACCAGAAGTGGTAGATTTGACTTGGAAGAAGACAAACTACTACGTTGCTGATGGTATTCGTAAATATGTAACCTATGAAACAAAAGGTTTCATCTTACGAGTAACTGGTGTTCGATATAGAGTTCTAAAAGTTAATAGAAAAAATATTAACTTTGATAAACGAATGACTGATGCGGTTAATGAAGGTTTAGTATATCCATTTATGCTATTTGTAAATGGTCATCATATTAAATGGTCTTCATTCCGTGTTGTTCGTAATTCCAAATATACCTATATTGTAGCTGATGAAATGAAGACTGAAGATGTAAATGGTCTTCATATTGAAAAAGTAGCTATAGTAAATCTCCCTTATACATATATGAGTTATTCCGAATCCAGACGTATCCCTGGCGGCTATCAAGAATTATTTAGATTTGCTGACGATGGTACGTTATCTGGATTCGGTGCAACAGTTTATAGTTTAGATACTGAAAAGATGGGTGTTACTTATGGTAACATCAAAACTCTTAATGGTGGTAAATTAGTTAATTACGATCTAGGAGTAAATTCTAAATTCAAGTTAACTAATAATAACTTCTTATGCTGGAAGAACTCTTTATTTGATAAAGATCTAGATCCAGAAGTTAAGAATCTTAACTTAATTTCTATGAATAATGGAGATCCAATCGATTATGATTTGGATATCAAATACTTCTATAGAGATATTACTAACCATAACTTAAGTAATATTACTATTCCTGAAAATACAACTCTTCTTAAACACTTAGTTGCTGAAAAAGAAAACGAAATGCCTCAACTAGATACAACTGCTCTAGGTAGAGACTTCGATTTCAAATATAAAGGTGATACTGAGTATGAAGATAATGTAAACTCTGGTATTAGATATATAAGTCGATATAACTCTAAGTTATTCAATAATTTATACAAAAAGCGTCTTAAAATTCATAGCCGTCAATTCACTGGTGCTGAATTTAAACAAAATATTTCTAATAATGTATTAAGAATGCCTCGTGGGTTCCATAAGAGTCCTGATGTATATGTAATGATTCATAAAGATGGTGAACTATGGGATCACTATCATAGAATTCGTTATGTTGGAGCTGACTTTGAAGTTCCATTAACTGATACTGAAATCTCTAAGATTGCCGATTATAATACATTCGAAATTGTTTACTTCACTGGAGTTAATAATAACTTTATCGAAGTAAACTGTACTGAAGATAATAATAGTATTGAAAATACTCTAATTAAATATGATGACTTGATGGTATTTGCCAACTATACTGAAGATCATATCTATAAAGAGCTAAACTTCAATAAACGTACTATCTTTGACGTTAAATATAAAGTTGATAAAGATCATAAACGAATTACATTTACTAATCCTGCATATTATGGTAAGACTATTTATATGGCTGCTAAAAACCAATTCAAATATGCCCATTTCCAAGTAAATAAACCAACAGTTCGTTATTTCTTTAGCCGTGACTTTATTCCTTGCCTCAATACTGAACGATTTGTAGTATTCCATAATAATAGAATGCTTACAAAAGACATGTATAGGGTAATTGTACCACAAGTGGAAAATACTTCCACTGAAGTATGTATCCATGTCCGTAGAGTGGCTCAACCTGGCGATACAATCGATGTTTTCTATTTACCTTATGACTTTAATTATGTTGATATTGGTCGTTCTAACCAAGTTGATGTGATTACAGTTAGAGCAACTATAGATAAACAACCAATGTTTAGTATTCCTTACCCATCTAGATCTCAATTACTAAATGGTGAAAGCTTTTTCTTAATGAGAGGCTCCGTTATGGTAGATCAATCTAGATATAACGTAATTGGCCGTAAGATCGTATTTACTGATCCTGATGATTATGTAGATTATGGTCGTGAATTAACATTTGTATTTATTTATAATAAAAATATTGATCTTAATCCTTATGGTGGTATTGAAGAAGAAGATGTACTTAATGTAGATCCTAGATTCGTTACTACTGAAAGAGATAATCAATTAGAATTTGAAATTCCTTATCCAGAAGGATTTAATGGTTTCTTCTTCGTATCATATCGTGGATTATATGTAAATCCTAATCGATATATTATTAATGAAAAGACTAGAACAATCAGATTCTTAAATGTTAATACTGGTCTTGCTAAAGGTACTGCTGTAGTATTCGTATTTATTTATCCTAATGATAAGAATAAAGTAAGTACAGCGGCGGTTACAGTTAGAGCTACAATTTCTAATCAAACTAAATTCAGTATTCCTCTACCATATACTAAATACTTCGAAGATGATAATAGCTTCTTCTTGATTAAGAATGGTGTATTCTTGAATAGCAATGAATACTACGTTGATAAAAAAGAAAAGACTGTTGAATTACTTACCACTGAAGGTTTAGATAGAGGACAAGAATTAGTATTTAACTTTATCACTGGCAAGAATGTTTCTGTAAAAACTGCTATCGAAGAAGTTCGTGCAGATCAAGATGGCCAGATGGTATTTAAGTTACCTAAACTATTCCATGATTACAATAAAAAAGAAAGTAAATTCTTCTGTGTAATCGGTGATACATATATTGATAATCGTAGATTTGAAATTGACGGTAATGACTTTAGATTCTTAAATAATGAAGATAGAGTTCCTGAAGGTCGTATTCTTACATTTATATTTGCTTATATTGAAGAAATTGATTCTGAAACTGCAACTATTGGTAAGATTGCCGATACTTCTAAATATGCTACTTTCAAAACACAATCTGTGGTATGCTCTGAAAATGGACAAAGAGTATTTAATATTCCTTGGACAGATTCTATGCTATTAGATAAGAAGATTCTTGTTACTGTTGGTTCTACTTTTATTAGAGAATCGCAATATGTAATTTCTAAAACGAATAATACATTAACTATCATTGATGATAATATTGTGACTACAACTGATCGTCAAGTCACATTCACTTTGGTAGACTCTGACTATGTAGTAATTCAAAAAGAAATTATTGACGTTGATGCTATTGTAGATAATCAAATGGAATTTGATATTCCTTTACCATATAGAAACTACTTCAAGCAAGGTAACTCTGTAATGGTATTTGCAAATCAAACTTACCTAGATCCTACAAGATATAATATTGACGTTGATGCTAATAAATTATATTTATTAAACTATGATGAATCTCTTCTAAAAGGTCAACAATTATCATTCCTATATTTTTATATCGCAAATCAAGCTAATAAATCATTAGATCGAGAAGATGTACAACATCCATTGATCAATGAACGTGGGTATATCTATTTAAACAGAGTTGATTTAGATCATCCAATGAATAGTAATCTATATTTCTTATATATCAATGGTAAGAAAATTGATAGAGATAATATTAAGGATATCGCTAATAATATTATTAGACTTAAGAGTGACGTTCAAACTCGTTTCAATACAGTATTGATCGATTACACTCCATCTATTCCTGAATTAGATACCTATAGAAATATTAACTCTGATTATGATATTATTATGAACCAAGTTTCTAATGAAGATATCAATAAACTATTCAATATCTATAATAATATTACAGATCTTGAAGGTCATATAGTTCCGGATACTTCTCAAGAAGCTATTATTAATGATATTATCAGAACTCACTATTTAGGTAATGGTATAAATAAAGGCTTACCATTTGTTTATACTTATGATACAACAACATTAAAAAATAGATCTATTTATGAATTAGCTACAACAACTCATAGATATATCTCTCCTGCTAAGTACACATTTGTTGTACCTAAAGGTGTATCTTTACTCAATGTAAAAACAATTGCATCTGCTGGACGTATTAAACCAATTACTAAAGCAATGCAAACTCTTGGATATTTTACAGATTCTGATATTGAATATGGTGGTATTAGTTACGTATTGCCAACTCAAGTTGCAGATTATGTAGAAAAAGTAATTGGATATAATAACTTAACTAAAGCTAGTATCCCATTAGATAAACCTTATTCTACAAATCTTGATTTAGATAAAAATAATTTCGAACCATCATTTATTCCTAAACGGTTAAATGATAATGAAATTACTCGTGGTAGATTCAGACCTAATTATTATCATAAAGAAGTAATTACTAATGTGAAAGTTTACCCAGGTTTAAAATATAGAATCAAAGTACCTGAAAATGGATTTGTAAATATTGCATATAATTTATGTAAGACTGATTTACCTCAATATAATCTACCTTATAGAATTAACTTCGATTCCGATAGGCATTCTGCAGTAGTTTTATATAAAGGCGATACTACAAGAGCGGCTGATGAATATATTGAAGATTTTGCTGAAATCTATAGTGATGATACAATGCTTGAATATAATCAGCCATTTACTGATCCAGGCGAATTCTATTGGACTTGTCCTGATAATGTAGCTGAAATTATTCTTACAATGTGTAGTGGATATAAGAGTACCCCTACGGATGCTGATCCAAATCATATTGATAGACATTCAGCAAGCTTCCAATTCTGTGGATATAATTACATTGACTTCTCTACAGCTCCAATTCCAGAGCCAGGTAATATAGAAGATCTAGATGTAAATAAATTCTACGATAGAATTGCAAATGAATATGATTCTACATTGTTAAATACTGTTATCGGTGGTAGTGAATTATTATTTGCTACAGATCATACAGAATTTGCTATTGGTACAACTGAAGTTGGTTTTGTAGAACCTACAGATACATATGTAATTGATAGCTCTGGTAATAATACTACATATAGACAAAGATTTAATTATCTATTGGCTAATGGTGTATCTGCTTCTAGAAGTATTAGTACTATTCCAGAAGAAGTTACTACATATATCAAAGTAAAACCTTTAGAAAGCTATACAATTTATGTAACTCCTCAAACTACATCTACTCAATTAGATATGACTAGATATGAAAATAAGAAGTTACATGGCGCTGCCGGTATTTCATTTACTACTGCAGTAGAAGATGTAAATACTTTCAATAAAAATATGTATATTGCTAATACTCTTAATGCCGATCATTTAGCTAACCCTCATATTAATTATGAAAAACTAAATGTAGAGCCTAAGAATAGTGAATTGGTTGGAGATCCAAGTTTATCTCATGTAATTTCCGAAGAGGAAGCTATATTAGAAAAAGATAAACCAGTATTCAATAAACCATTACCTGAAATTGACTTTGATGATGAAAATGAAATCATTGATATCGATAAAGTTATTATTCATGATGGTGATACTATTATAAATAAAAATGGTTAATTAAGTTCAAAACTATAGAGCTAGGGCCTTTTGTGTCCTAGCTCTATTTTTGAACATTAATGTAATTATCTAACTTTTCAAGGAGGTAAACGATAATGGCAACTTCCAACTATAATGGTCTTCGTGTCCCTCTTATAGCATTAGATTATAACTCTCGTTTTATGGCAGAGAAGAAAGAAATCTTATTTGACTATAAAAAGGGCAAGCTATATGTAGTTTCGGCTGAAGATAAATCTGTTATCTTTGATATAACAGAACTTATTCTAAAAGAAGTAGAGAAGAATGTAGACTTATCTAACTATACATTCAATATTAAAGGCGTAGGTGTTGTAAACCTAGGCGAATATATTAAACAATTATCTGAATTTAACCTTAAAACTTTAGATGAACCTAATAAACGCTATCGGGTTCCTCAAATCAAATTCGATAATGATTCCATTTCTAATTTCGATGGTAATATTGAAATTAATGGATTCAAAAGTGCAAATAATAATACATACCCAGTTAAAGATGGTAATGTAGTTAAATGGGTAGCTCGTACTGATACTGATATCGTAGATCGTGTACGTCACTTAGAAGAAACTGCACCTCCAGATGCAGAGAAATTTAAGAAACTTCAAGATGATGTAGCTAAGATTAAAATTACTGCAGACCAATATGCCGATCTTCCTATTCTACGAAGAGATGTTGATACTGCAAAAGAAACTGCTACTCGTGCCCAAACAACAGCTGATGGGCTTAATGGTAAGATCGAATCTGCAATTAATAATGTAAAAGCTGTTACAACTGGTATTGATGATGCTAAGAAACGTCTTGTTGCTTTAGAAGCAAAAGAAGACTTAACTGCTAGGGTTAAAACTGTTGAAGGTAAGGTTGATAAAATTGAAGCTAAAACAGATTATGGGCCTCAGATTAGTATTCTACAACAAAAAGTATCCACCTTAGAGCAAGCTGGTGACAATACTGCAACTATTAATGAATTGAAACAAAAAGTTTCTACCATTTCTGATGGTATTGAAACTAGAACTAGATTGGTTAATAGCGAATTAGAAGAATTAAAGAAATATAATACTACTAATACTCAAGCTCGTGACGCTTTAGGCGCACGTATTGATGCTTATGATAACTTGAATATTGGTGATACTTTAACTTCTTATAAAACAAGACTTACTGCATTGGAAGCTATTCCTAACTTAACACAAAATGTATTAAAAGTTGAACAGACTACAAATACATTAACTAATAGCTTTGCTCAATTACAATCTAAAGTAAATGGATTATTATCTGCTGAAGATCCATTGCCTAAAATTAGAGCTCTTGAAGCGGCTAATACTAATAGAAATAACTTAAGACAAGAATCTCAAGTTAATCTAGCCGGTGGTGTTTCTAAAGAAATCACTCCTGGTGTTGTATACAACTTCCTATTAGATACAGCTGAACCTCAATTTACCATCAAAGCTGTAACTGATACTACTCAAGAAATCATCTTGATTCTTAGTCCTCATAATATTGGGGCTCAAGCATTCAATGTACATATTACTCGTAAAGATGGTATTGAACTTAAATTACCTAAACGTATCATTCCTAGTAAGAATAATGAAGCTCAATTAGTTAGACTTAATTCTTACGATGGTGGTATTAACTGGTTCTGTACCGTTTCTCCTACCTTTGTAGGTAAAGACGCGAATATCGATAATTAATCTGGAGGTTTATTTAGATGGCGACTTTAAAATTTACACCTTCTAATCGGGCTGATTTATCTCAGGTCCCTATTACTGAAGGTCAGTTTATATTAACAAATGATACAAATGAAGCATTTTATGATGTTGCTTATGACATTCGTTTTAAAACTTCTTCTTTTGTAGCTTTAGATACAGATGCCGACAGATTTAAATTATCTAATAATGATAAAGCTAGTGCTGGCAAAGTATATTATGTAAAGGGAACTCAATTATTCTATACTTGGACTCAAGAGAAAAACTGGAATAATGTAATTGCTTCCCAAGAAATCAGTAAAGTTATTGGTGATTATAAGAATATCACTCCAACAACTTTAGTTAAAGGCGAAGAACGATTCGCTCCTTTAACAATTGCATCTCAGGTCTATACTGATGATGGTGAAACTGTAGAATCTAAAGTTAGACAGATCTCTCATATTTCGTCTTCCTTTGATTCTATTGTAGTAACTAAGAAAGGTAAAACTTTCAATATTCCGGTACCATTTGAAGGATACTTTAATTATCCTAATGCTATGCTTGTATATATTGGCACAGTTCAAATCTATCCAAACCGTTATTCTGTAGAAAATAATACTATTACTTTCCAAGAAGAGGTGGATATTAACCGTACTATCAACTTCCAATTTATTTATAACACTCAAGCTCCTAAGCTTGAAACAATGAATTTCATTGATGGTGCTTATATCGCTAAAGGTACTATTCCTATCGATAGAATGGTTAAGTATAGCAATGATTATATGACTAATGATACCACTGCAGTTGCTACAAGTGCAGCAGTTAAAGGTCTATATGATGTAATGGCTAACTTAATGGATAGAAGTGCCATTGTTATCCGTTGTACCACTAAAGATGATAATTCCCATATGGGAACTAACTTGTCTGATGATTATAAACTAATCGATGGCAATATCCTATTAACTCGCTTCCACGCAGATGTAGCAGATAATGCTACAATTACAGTTGGCGGTGTGTCTTACCCAATTTTTGTCGGTGCATCTCCAGTAAAAGCCGGTCAAATTAAAGCTAATGATGAATTATCACTACAATTTGATTCTAAATCTAATCGTTTGTATGTAACAAATGGTATGCCATATATTATTGATAGTACTACTTATACATACACTGCAGCTACTGATGGTGAATCTAGCATCAAATTTGATGCACTAAATTACAATCCTGGTACTGATAAATTAGAAGTATTCCAAGATGGTATTAGATTGACAGAAGGTATTAACTACAAATTTAGTGAAACTTCTAAATCTATAGTATTACTAGGATATTCTGCTGATAAAGGTGATACATTTGAATTAGTTGTTTATAAGGTTTCTCGTAGTAGAGGCTCTAATAATCAAGTAACTATTTATCGACCAGAATTAGATGAATCTGTAAATAATTTTAGAAATGAATTAACAGCATTCAAAAAAGAAATACAAAAAGCTGATGAAAAATCTTTAAGTGTAATTTTCCCTAAATATGGAGCAGAAACTGATTTAGGTGATTGTACAATTGTAGGGATTGATAATGCTAATTGGTTTATAGTTGATTGTTTTAGCGAATCTAATCAATCATTCCAATCCATAACAAGATGCATGGATGAAAATCAAATCACTAAATTTAAATTTATTTTGATTACACATTTCCATGCAGATCATTATGGTAATCTAGAAAAATTAATTACTGGTAAAAAGGTAGAAAAGGTATACCTTCCAGATGTATCTAAAACTGCATTTACTAGTGGCCCAAATGGTATTAGTCAATCAGTATTACAAAGTTTATATAATAAATATAATAACTTATGTGCATCTAATAATATCCCATGTGAAGTTACCCCTAACGGGTTGCAATCTTTTAATGGTGCTGAACTAACTTTCTATAATAATTCTCAAGCAGATTATGATTATTATAAGACTGGTAATAAAGCTAATAATAATTATAATAATTTATCTATCGGATTATTAGTTAGCTATATTGGCCGTAATGTAGTTTTAGAAGGTGATTGCTTAACTGAAGGTATGCAAAATACCGCTAAGTATGTACCTTCTAATGTAGATTTACTCAAATCTCATCATCATGGTATTACTGAAATGCCAGCAGTATATCGTAAAATTAGTCCTACTGATGTTGTAGTTACAGCAAATGCTAAACAACTTCGTGGTAATACAGTTGGTCACAACTACCAAGTTACATTATCTGAACTTGGTGCTAATATTTATGGTCTTGGTGATCAAGTAGAAGATATCAAAATTACATATACAGCTAAAAATAATAGTGTTAGTTATAACTCTAAACTATTGCGTGATGGTGTTAACATGCAGGGCTCTGCATTAGATATCTATTTAGATCAATCATATACTGGAAATTATAGAACTGGCGATAAAGAAACACCATTTAATAATTTAAGTGATGTAATTAGATTTGTTCACTCCAATAACTATAGTGATATAAATGTTAATATCAAATCCGGTGATTATACTGGTGATGATCATTTAAATGATTTTGCAGATTCCGGTACAAGAACTGGAGTTGTAATTAAAAATCTTCAAAGCCATGTAGAATTCAAACGTGATGGTAGTGGTAATGTATTCTTACCACCATTGATCATTAAAGATTCTAAATATGTAGGATTTGAAAATATCCAATTTAAAGTATACCCTACAGTAGCATCTGATACTGACTATGCTAATATAGTAATGAGCAATACTAACGGTAGATTTGAACGATGCACATTTAATAATAGTGTAGTTCTAAGAGATAGATTTACTCATATCTTAGTAACAGATGGTTCTAATGTAGTTTGTAATAATATCACACTAAATGGTAGTGCTAGATCTGGTTTAGCCACCAGTCCTAACTCTAATATCACTGTAGGTGGCGATACAAATACAGCTAACAATGTATACTATGTAATGAATACATCTGGCGGCGGTACAATTCTAGTAAATACTCCATTTAACTGGAATACAACTGTAGTTCCATCTAATGGTAGTACCATATTTAGACCTTATGTAACTCCACCTAAATTAAGTGGTATTACTAAGGGGCAAATTGCTCCAGGCTGGAGCCCTTATGGTGGGGTTCAATATTATATTGCAGATGGCCAAAATGGTTGGTTATCTGTTGACCATTTCAATATTGGAGGTAATCTAAGTGGAACTCCTAACTTTGCTGGTCAATTTGGTTATAATAGAGCAACAAAAACTCTTAAATTTGCTTTAGATAATAAGTCTAATAATGACTGGTTAGAATTGGCTAATGTTTCTACTGTAAGTGAAACTATGGAATCTATTAGACAAATTGCACAAGGTGCTAATAATAGTGTCGAAACCATGGCTACAGCTCTACTTAAAGCTATCGAAATGCAAAGTGGATATAGAATTTGGAATACTAATGCTAAATTTGTCAAAGGTGAAAAATTCATCTATGAAGGAAAAGCATACCAAGTTGTATCTAATAATGCAGTTTTTGTAAATAATAATAATGCCAATACATTGAAAAATAACAGCAATGTTATAGGATCTATTATCAATCTGGAAGGTAATTCTACAGTACAATATTTTGATAAAGATGATAATCATCTTATTGGGGAACTTGTATTATTACCTTATAAACCAGATGGCTATGTATTAGCTAATGGTGCAGAAGTTCAAATTTCTAGATATCCTAGATTATATGAATTTGCTGAAAAAAATAGTCTCTGGACTACAAATGTTAATAAGAAAGGCCTATTTAGAAAATCTGGCACAGATAAATTCTTCCTACCAGACTATACATATGTATATCTAAAAGCAGATGTGGATTCTCCAGATATTGGTAATTATGTAACTTCTAGTGCTCCTAAAATTACTGGTGAAATGGCTATTCGTACCGGTGGTCAAATCGGTATAGAAGATGCTTCTGGTGCATTTATCAAAGATAGTGATCTAACTAATACTGGTGCAAATATGGAAACTTTCGGTAAACAATACTTTGGTAAAAAGTTGAAATTTGACGCATCTAGATCTTCTAATGTATATAGTTCAAATGATCCTCATATTCATCCAGATCATATTAATTTATATCCAATGATGAAATATTAATATAAAAATATCCCCATAGGAGTTGAACTCCTATGGGGTATTATTTTTCTTACCATTCAAATTCTAATCTTTTAGCTTCAGATTCAAAATCTAGATTCCTAGCAGCATCTAAAGATATCAAACTAGGAACCCGTTCTAAGATAAATCGATCTAATTTAAACTTAAGATCCTTTAGCTTATGACCATCTGAATAAATATCATAATCGTAATCGAAGCAATCGTGTGCATCTAAATATCGTTTAGATTGAGCTAGTTCATCAAGATATTCATCCCGTTTTACTTTAGCTGCATAGATCATTACATTGATTTTTTCAGATTCAGATAAGGATTCAAATTCATTATCAACACTAGGCCTAAATGTAATTATTCCATCTCTATCCACAACTTGAATGTATCCAACTTCAATATCTTCTACATTAGTCACATCAAGCCATACGGTATCTTCAGAAAAGTGTTCTCTTAGATCACTTAAAGATGCAAAGGAGTCAATAATATAGATTACTTTTCCATGGAAGATTTGTGCATATTTTCTCATAAGATTCTCCTTAAATTGTTTGAGTTGTTAGTATGTTATTCCAGTTAGCTTTGTCTCTAATTTTGATTATAGCATGGACTGGTTTAGATCTACGATAATTTACACACTTAATATATTCTTGTAATTCATTTAATGCATTCATGTCTATTGAATTAGTATTAAATGTTATAGTGCATTCATTAGTAGGAATTGGAGTAGCTCTAGGTTTAGATTTTAAAGATTCATCAGTATAATCACGATTTGGGTAGAATGAAATATCGTAATGCGAGTATACAGGCGCCCATTTAAGCTTACATTTTTCATCATATAATACTACGTATTTAGTAGTATTCACTCTATAAAGAGTTATTACAATTTTATTTTGACCATTAGAAATTACTATAAGGATTTTCTTTCCTTTACTTGTAAAATTGTCAAAATCAATACGTTCCTGTTCATCGTTATTGTTAACGATGAAAATAGACGTTATATTTTTGTTTATATTGTCGGCAACTGTAAATGTAGATATAAATTTTACATTATCTATATTAGCAATTTCCTTTTTAAGTTCAGCATTATTAGCTGGAACTCCTTGATCATCTTTATATTGCTGATAAAATATTTTTATATTAACTGGATATTGTCTATCATAATAAATTACACTATCATGAATTGTGTGATAATTATCTGGTCCATCAGAAAGATATAAGCCAACATTATTTTTTTGATACTCATTTGGATTATACACATAAGAGCATGCGGCGCCATAGACGTTGCTTAGAGTATTTACAATATTTTCATATGTAGAATTTGACATTAATTCAAAATTCTTATTAATACCATAAACTTCAGCATGATATTTATCTTCAAATCCTGGCACTAGTGGTCCTAAAAGTTTAACATCTGTAGCTTTTTCTGAAAGAATAAATCTAACGTTTGTTTCTGTATCGACTGTACGAGGACCTGGTATCAGTCTATTAAATTTCATATTAAATATATTAGATTTGACCATTGGGGAAATTGATGATGCAGTTACTTTTGTTACACCATCAATGAACTTATTTGATTGGAGCAATTTCAAATCATAACCCATAGTCATGTTTTCCATACCCATATCATCATTTGTAATATCAGTGATAGGTTCTGTATATTCAAATTCTAATTTTGCATCTGTATTAATTTTACCATGATTATTATATTTACCACTTAGCTTATAAACTAAATCTGGCTGATTTTCTTGATCGCTAGGGAATATTGCATTCTTAAATACATTTAGATTTTTCACATTTGAAGTTCTAGCAAATGTATTATATTTACTTACTAATTTTTGTGTAAAATTAATATCATTAAATGTAGTTTCACTAAAGATCGATGCCATTTTATCAGTAAAGTAGAATCTTGCTACTTTTTCATTATTGAGAGGATGATTTAATGTAGTTTTAGCATACATTAATGAACCATTTGCAAGATTACTATAATCAATAGTATCATTTATTACTGGTATTGATGTATTATAATACATTGCATACATATTTAATTTGCCGGTATGATTACCAAAATTAATTAGCATTTCTTCTGTATTTAATTTCTTACATGAATAGAATAGCATAGAGAAATTAGTACTATCTGTAGATTTTTCTACCAATTTATTAAAATTCTTAGTAGTATGAGTTAGATTTAAGCAGTTAGCATAAACATTATTAAAAATTATATTTTTAAAATTTCTATCATTTCTAATTTCATGCATACTTAGATCTTTAATATTCTGAGCATTATTAAATGCAGTAGATAATGCCCCAGTATTACTTATTGAGTTAGAAATACAAGTTTCTGGGACCGCAGGATCTGCAATGAAATCACCTTTAAAATCTTTAAGGAAATTTGATAAATTTAAAGTGGCCTGATGGTTAAATAAAACTTTTATATCACCATCTGGCATAATATTACTTAAACTTAAATCGCCTTTTATACTACGTAAATCTAATACAGTTAATTTAGATTTACTCTTAATATAAAAGATAGATCTTAAATTTTTAGATTTACTAAAATTAATATA
>ERZ773038.1035-NODE-1035-length-16721-cov-2.892056_pt1 | contig 16721 bp, 14 predicted proteins | sample MGYA00511665_ERZ773038 | MGnify/ENA primary metagenome ERZ773038 (study PRJEB29015, sample SAMEA2737966) | human oral metagenome | biome: human oral; feature: human-associated habitat; material: dental | place: China | collected 2028 ... | reverse complement strand
TGGTCTGGGATTCTTATGCGGACGAACCGCCTCATTCCATCGTGCATGAGCTGACTTTCTTTGTCCAAGACGAGGATGGGCGCTTCACGCGCCATGACGAGGTGCATGAGGAGCGGACCTATGAGATTCTGACCTACGATATTCTGCTGGAGCAGGCCGGCTTTAAGAATGTCAAGGTTTACGCGGACTTTGAGGACAAGGAGCCGACCGACAAGAGCGCTCGCTGGTTCTTTGTGGCGGAGAAATGAAACTTAGCAATATGTTTTGAGGAGTTGAATTTGGAAAATAAACAGACTTTAATTTTTATAAAACAGAAAAATCGGACAGATGATGTTTTATCAATTAAGCCGGGAATAGATGGCAAAATTAAGGTGAGGTATACAAATAATAAAGAATATTCCTATAACAAAGAAGATGTTGAAGAATATCAATTTTTGGAAAAATTACCTGTAGAAAATTATCAATTTAGTCGCTCAGGATATGGCGCCTATAATAATGTTATCTCTGTTGAAAAATACTCATATTTAGAAAAAAATAAAATAAAAGTTTGTTTTGAACATGGCAAGAACGTTATTTTAAATCAAGAGAATTTTAAAATTGAACAATCCGCCTTATTTGAAAAAAAGGCTAATGACGTCTTTGAGTATCTTAAAAAACTTGCCAATTTAAATAATATAAAATCTGATGATGGTAGTTCTCTCTTAGGTAAGAATTATGAAAGAGTTACTTTTGTTTCACAACAATCTGTCTTACATCGTTTCCTATCAGCATCAAGTACAAAAGCTGAATCGGAATCTAAATCTGATAATCAAAGTCTAATATTTCCTTTCGGTTGTAATAATAGTCAACTCATTGCGACGGAAAGAGCTTTGAAAAATCAAATTAGCTTCATTGAGGGACCTCCCGGAACAGGAAAAACTCAAACAATTTTAAATATTTTGTCGAATATTATTTACAGAAATCAGACAGCTTTAGTGGTGTCAAATAATAATTCTGCAATTGCTAATATTAAAGAGAAATTATCTCAACCAGAGATAGCTTTAGATTTTTTGACAGCTACGCTGGGCAGTAAAAAAAATAAAGAAAAATTTTTAAAAAATCAATCTTATCATTATCCTAATTATTTACCAGATATTCTTGAAAATAAAGAAAGAAATCTAAATTTTGAACTGGTTAAAAAAGCTTTTTCGCTAAAAGAAGAAATAGCAAATATAAAATCACAGATCTCTTTTATTGAGATAGAATATCAACATTTTCAAGATTACATGTCTGATAAGGATCTCTTTGAAGTAGATTTATCAAAGTTATCTCCAAAAGTTCTTTTGGATTTATTGTTAGAGTGTGAAAAAATTTTTGAGTTAAAACATTCTGATGATTTAGATAAAATATTTTATATGGGAGGTTCATCAGGAGGTGCAAGACCTAAGGTTTTTTATTCAATAAATGAAGAAGAGTGGATAGTTAAGTTTCCTTCATCAATAGATTGTAAAAATATAGGAGAACTTGAGTATAAATATGCGATTTGTGCAAAGAAATGTAATATTGAAGTTCCCGAGGTAAAGTTGCTGCCTTCAAAATTAAATTCAGGGTATTTTGCTTGTAAAAGGTTTGATAGAAAAGGAAAAGAAAAAGTACATATGATATCTGCAAGTGCATTGTTGGAAACATCACATAGAATCCCGAACCTTGATTACAATATTTTAATGCAACTTACATTGCATCTTACTCAGGATTATGAAGAAGTTGAGAAACTGTATAGGTTGATGTGTTTTAATGTATTTGCACATAATAGAGACGATCACTCTAAAAATTTTTCTTTTTTGTATGATAATGGTAAATGGTCTTTGTCACCGGCGTATGACTTGACCTATAGTAATTCTATAGGTGGAGAACACGCAACAACAATAGCCGGGAACGGTTTAGATCCCGGCATGGAGGAACTTCTTAGTGTAGCTAAACAAATAGGAATAAATGAAAAATGGGCAAAAAATACAGCACAGGAAATAAGGGAAACTGTATATAATGAGTTAAAAATCTACATTTCAGGCAAATTATTATAATGCATCAAAAAACTAAAAATATTTAACTTTTATTATAAGATGAATGCAGGGGGTAGCCGGATAGATATACATACACAATATTAAAAATCCGCACTCAGCAAACGATATAGTTTATCAAAATATATATCTTCTTTCTCCTCATAATTTCTTTCCTGTTCTATTACATCGGGGCGGTCGCTTATAATGGCAGCTACCGATGTATGAAGGTATTTATTTATAATATCAGGCTCATTGATAGTCCAGACAAACACCTCCTTGCCCTCGCTTTGTGCCTGTAGGGTTAATCCGTTGTTAAATGAAAAGTCTTCTATAACAAAAAAATCCACATTGTTAAGTGCAAAGTTTCCAAATTGCAGAGGAATTACATAGCCGGTCTGTATCTCCGGTGCCTTGCTTTCAATTTCCTCCATAATACTAAGGTTAAGAGACATGGTTTTGTATTCTGTAGCCACTCCGAGCCTCCTCATTTCTTCAATAAAAAGCTCGGCATAATTATCAGGTTCTTTGCCATGGGGTTTAAGCTCTACCAAAAGTTTTATATTAAGTTCCTTTGCCCTTTTTACAAATTCCTCAAAAGAAGGGATACGGCTTGTAAATTTGCCCTGTTTTATAGGCAGTCCCACCACCTCGTCAAAATTCATATCCTGAACCTTTTTATTGATGCCGGCAAGACGCTTTAGGTTATAGTCATGCATTACAACAAATTTATTATCCTTGGTTAAAAGTATATCAAGCTCTACATAATCGGCATTTGCCTTGGCAGCACCCTCCAGTGCCTCAAGCGAGTTTTCCACACCGGCTAATGTATAACCTCTGTGCCCTATTATAAGCATATCCTTATTAAGAGCAAAAGCAAAAAGACTGTAACCGGTATGCCCTAAAATAATTATAAGTGCAAGGCTTGTAAGAGCGGCAAAAAGTTTACGCTTTCTTATCTGCATATGGTCATAGCATATTATACCGAAGGAAAAATCCTCATAAGTAATAATGACCCTTACTATCAGCGATATTATTATAAGCTTTGACAGTATTAAAAAGAAGAAAAATACAATGCGTACCAAGGTGTAAAAAATAGCATTATATAGGTTGCTATTGCCTGATTTATCAAGTATTCCGAATATAAAAGCAATTCCACCAAGTATTGTTAAACTGATTAAGGATAAAATCAACTCAAACTTGCAAATAAGTAAAAACAGCTTTATTTTTCCTCTTTTGGTAAGTTCTATACTTTTTTTCATATTATAAGAAAAGGTATATTTGTTAATAACCGTAAGAGGAATAGAAAAAATCAAACGAAAATTAACATAGGCACAGACTGCAAGGAAGGCATAGTAAGAGATCCTTCCAAAGTTTGTTTTTACAAGTTCTCCGGTGATAAATTTAGGTATAAAAAGCCTCTGTGTAAAAATTGAGCTAAGCCCCAGATTGGAAAGAGGTATCATTAATATAAAGTATATCAAAAAGAAAATAAGCTGCTTTAAACCAAGGCTCTTCCATTTTAAGAAAGCAGTTTTAAGGTTGTTCTTCCACGAGAAGTCCCCCTTCTTATAAGAATAATAAACCATAAGTGTAAGGGCGGAAAACTCAAAGAAGATAAGTCCGCTGACCAAAAGTATAAATACAATAATTAATAGACAACTTAGGGGAGTAGTAAGTATGTCAACAAAATTATCCTTGGTAATATTCTCCTGCCCGGAACTTGTTAATATAAGCTGAAATAAAAGCCTGATAAAAAAACCGCCCACTGTAGTTAAGACAAGCTGCAAAAAAACCGCCCTTGAATAGTAGGTGAATTTATTTTGATATATATTTTTCCACACATCTTTATTCAGTTGTTTAATGTCAAAATTCATAATCTCCCTCTGTAAATAAGTATTTAATTAAATATCAGCGATAATAGTGTAAATCTCAATTCTATTTATATACTTGTTACAATCTATTAACAAAGTAATAATAAGACTGAATATCAATAAGACATTAGCCTGCTTATCTAAGAAACAATAACAGGCTTAAATATCATTAAAAAGCTATGATAAATAGCATAGCATATTTAACATTTTGATACAATAAAGTACACTTGTTCTTGTTGTTTTTGTCATTGCCTAGAACTGATGTTTAAGTTATACTTTAAGTAAATTAATATAGTTACTTAGAGAGGCTTTGAACAAAACGCCCACTTTTGGCGACTATTTATTAAGAAAATTAAGAGAGTTACTTGGAGAGTAAAATGAATAAAGAATATATAAAAATAAGAGGGGCTAATGAGAATAACCTTAAAAATATTTCTCTTGATATTCCAAGAGGTAAACTTGTCATACTTACGGGGCTTTCAGGATCTGGTAAGTCCTCTCTTGCCTTTGATACCATATATGCGGAGGGGCAAAGAAGATATATGGAGTCCTTGTCATCCTACGCAAGAATGTTCCTCGGGCAGATGGAAAAACCGGATGTTGAAAGCATAGAGGGGCTGTCTCCGGCTATATCGATAGATCAAAAGTCAACAAACAGAAATCCGAGATCTACGGTAGGTACGGTTACGGAAATCTATGACTACTTAAGACTTTTATATGCCAGAGTGGGAACTATACACTGCCCCAAGTGCGGTAAGGAGATAGAAAAACAAAGTATAGACCAGATGGTGGACAGAATACTGGAACTTAAAGAAGGCACTAAGTTTCAGGTGCTTGCACCCATAGTTAAGGGCAAGAAGGGCAGGCATGAAAAGGTGCTTGCACAGGCTAAAAAGAGCGGCTATGTAAGAGTTGTTATAGACGGCAATGCTTATGAGCTCAGTGAAGATATAGAGCTTGATAAGAATATTAAACACAGCATAGAAATAGTAATAGACCGACTGGTGATAAGAGAGGGTATACAAAAAAGACTTACAGAGTCTTTGGAGAATGCCCTGCACCTTGCGGACGGATATGCACTTGTAGATGTGATCGGAGGGGAGAGTATAAACTTTTCACAAAACTTTGCCTGTCCGGATTGCGGTATATCAATAGAAGAGCCGGAGCCGAGGACATTTTCCTTTAATAATCCTTTCGGAGCCTGCCCCGACTGTGTAGGACTGGGCTATACCATGGAGTTTTCGGAGGATCTTATAATACCGGATAAAAGCCTAAGTATCAATAAGGGGGCTATAACGGTAATGGGCTGGCAAAGCAGCTCGGATAAAAAAAGTTTCAGCAATGCACTGCTTAGGGCACTTTGTGAGAGGTTTAACTTCGACCTTGATACTCCTTTTGAGGACTATCCGGAAGAGATAAAAAATATCATACTCCATGGTACGGACATAGAGGTAAATGTAGAATATACCGGTCAAAGAGGTCATGGAGTATATCCGATAGCCTTTGAGGGGCTTATAAAAAATGTTGAAAAAAGATACAGGGAAACCTTTTCGGAGACGGCGAAGGCGGAGTATGAGCAGTATATGAGGATACTGCCCTGTAAGACCTGTAAGGGTAAAAGACTTAAAAAAGAGGCTTTGGCAGTAACGGTAGGAGATAAAAATATTTTTGATGCTACGGATACGAGCATAGCTAATTTTAATATGTTTATGGAAGAGCTTAAGCTAAGTCCTACCAAACAGGCTATAGGTATGCAAATCATAAAAGAGATAAGAAACAGGGTTAATTTCCTTATAGATGTGGGGCTTGATTATCTCAGTTTAAGTAGAAATACCGGAACGCTAAGCGGTGGCGAGGCTCAGAGAATAAGGCTCGCAACGCAAATAGGATCGGGGCTTGTGGGCGTGTGTTATATACTTGATGAACCCAGTATAGGTCTGCATCAAAGGGATAATGATAAACTCCTCGGAACGCTTAAACATTTGCGTGATTTGGGTAATTCCGTAATAGTGGTGGAGCATGATGAGGATACGATGTTTGAGGCGGATCATATAGTTGATATCGGTCCGGGAGCCGGCTCTCATGGCGGTGAGGTGGTCGCACAGGGCGATGCAAAGGCTATAATGAAGTGTAAAAAATCCATAACCGGACAGTACCTTTCTAAAAAGATAGTAATTCCCGTACCTACTGAGAGAAGGAAGCCTAGCGGGATTTTAAGTGTATACGGTGCGGCGGAGAATAACCTTAAGAACATAGATGTTGACTTTCCGCTGGGTGTTATGACCTGTGTAACCGGTGTATCAGGCTCAGGTAAGTCCTCTTTGGTAAATGAGATCTTATATAAGGCGCTTGCCAAGAAACTAAACCGTGCACATACTATAGCCGGAAAACATAAGTCTATAAGCGGTATAGAAAATCTTGATAAGGTTATAGACATAGACCAGTCTCCTATAGGAAGAACTCCACGCTCCAATCCGGCAACCTATACCGGAGTATTTGACATGATAAGGGATCTTTTTGCAGCTACTACTGAGGCTAAGGCTAAGGGCTATGCCAAGGGGAGATTCAGTTTTAATGTAAAGGGCGGAAGATGTGAGTCTTGCAGCGGAGACGGCATTATAAAGATAGAAATGCACTTCCTTCCGGATGTGTATGTACCCTGTGAAGTCTGCGGAGGAAAAAGGTATAACAGGGAGACCCTTGAGGTAAAGTATAAGGGTAAAAGCATACATGATGTCCTTGAAATGACGGTGGAAGAGGCACTTGAATTTTTTGAACACATACCGACCATTCAAAGAAAGATACAGACTTTGGTGGATGTGGGACTTTCTTATATAAAACTCGGTCAGTCTTCAACCAAGTTAAGCGGTGGAGAGGCGCAGAGAATAAAGCTTGCTACGGAGCTTTCAAGGCGTGGTACGGGTAAGACGGTGTATATTTTAGATGAGCCTACTACGGGGCTGCATTTTGCTGATGTGCATAAGCTGGTGGAGATACTTAGAAGGCTTTCCGAGGGAGGCAATACGGTAATAGTTATAGAACATAATCTGGATGTGATAAAAACAGCGGATTATATTATTGATATAGGTCCCGAAGGGGGAGACGGAGGCGGTCAGGTGATTGCCTGCGGTACGCCTGAGGAGATAGTTAAGGTCAAGGAGTCATATACGGGGAGGTATTTGAAGAGGTATCTGTAGTGGAAAACTACTTTGCGACGAGGTTAGGATTTCACATAAGTGTAAAGTTCCATAGTTATTAAACTTAAAGGAGGTGCCGGATATGTTGATTGTATTTTGCGTATGGTCATTGTCTTCTTTGTTGTTTGTTGTATTTGGGATCTGTGCTCTGTCGGCTAAGAAGCCTATGCCTTTTTGGACTCATGAAAGGAAGATCGAGGTAAGTAATGTCAAAGCTTATAATAAGGCACTTGCAATTTTATATTTTGTATATTCATTTGTTATATTGATTTTAGGTATTCCCATGTTATTGAGTCCGCAAAATTCAGCAGGTTTTATAATACCTGTTTTAGGGCTGCCTATAGCTTCTATACTGATGATAGCGGTGTATGTAACATGTATAGAGTCAAAGTACAGGAGATAGGGTGAATGTCAGCGTTGTTAAAGTAATCTTGGGATGTATTTTGTATAGTGAATTACTTTATAAATTTCCAACTAAAGTGGAATTTGATAGATATAAAACACCTATAAAGTAATAAATTGTGATGTTTAATTTATTACTTTAGAGGTGGATTTTTTACTCAATATTATCTATGTTTAAGCTGTATCTGGGGACTTCTCCCACATGATTAATATTATCTGTAAGACTTTTGGAAGTTCTGAGGCTTTAGTTTTATAATCACAGAGGGAATCTTAAAAAACAGTCCGTGGATTTTATATTGTTTGGACTTATGTATGTCTTGGTATATTTTATATTTATAGATAAAGCTTATGGGATTTTGCAATTATTTATCTTCTTAAGTATACCTGTGCTTAGTTTGTATAACGGTAAGGCAGGGAATAATAGAAATATGAAATGGTTATTCTACATTTACTATCCGCCACATCTTGTGGCAGTGGGAGTATTAAGACTGATACTGTATGGAAATGAGTATATTTTATTTTAAATAAATCAATTTACCATTCCAAAAATTCATTATTATATTAACCATGATTTTCTTTTCTTCAGGTTTTGATTCTGCTAAAAGCAAAGTGATTGCGACCAAGGTACTGTCTGAAATAATTTTTTGATTAGCTCTAAACAGCAAATTGTTTTTATTTAAAAAGTATAGAAATATACTTGCTGCGATTCGTTTGCATCCATCTGTAAAAGGATGATCCTTGACAATAAAATAAAGAAGATTTGCAGCTTTTTCCCGGACAGTAGGATATGCATCTTCTCCCAATACTGTCTGTTAAATGGAACCGATGATGCCTCCCAAAGCACCTTTGCTTTTTTCATTAACAACATAACCTTGCATAATATAATCTTTTAAAATAGATGTAGCCCAGCGTCTGAAAGCGATTCCCCTACTTGATTTAACTCTATAACCGATTGAAATAATCATATCAAGGTTGTAATAGTTAAAAGTCCTCTCTATTTCTCGTCCACCCTCATTTTGAACTCGTGCAAAATTTGCACAAGTTGCGATTGGATTTAATTCATTCTCTTTAAATATGTTTTTTATGTGTCGTTGTATTACTGAACGATCTCTATCAAATAATTCTTACATCATCAGTAAGTGTTATTTTTGACTCAGCAATAATAAAATAAGAGTAATAAATGATGGAGGTGTTTTATATGCAAATAATTTTAAAAGTAGAATCATTAAAAAAATATTATGGAAAAGAGCCTAATTTGACAAAAGCATTAGATGGAATCTCTTTTCAGGTTATAAAAGGCGAGTTCTTAGGAATAATGGGAAGTAGTGGCTCAGGAAAAACTACGCTTCTTAATTGCCTTGCAACAATTATTAAGCCGACGGACGGTTTAATTCAAATGCAGAATCATGATTTGAGTAAATTAAAGGGAAATCAACTGGCAGATTATAGAGGCAAAGAAATAGGATATCTTTTTCAGAATTTTGAGTTGTTAGATAATTTGACTGCGAAAGAAAATATTTTATTACCCCTATCTTTACATAATGTGGATGATGTAGAAAGCAAAAGAAGATTAGATTTACTTGCAGGATATTTAGATATTTCTGAGCTTCTAAATAAATTTCCGTCTCAGATGTCAGGAGGTCAGAGACAGAGGGTAGCGGCAGCACGTGCTTTGATTTTAGACCCTGAAATTGTATTTGCAGACGAACCGACAGGTGCATTAGACTCGAAAAACGCCAATATTTTAATGCAAAAACTGTCAGCCATGAATGAAATGGAAAATACTACGATTCTTATGGTTACTCATGATTCTGTTGCAGCCAGTTTTTGTAATCGAATTTTATTTATACAGGATGGGAAATTATTCCATGAAATAAGACGAGATTATCCAAGAGAAACGCAGCATGATTTTTATCAGAGAGTACTAAAGGTCATGTCAACACTTGCCGGAGGTGATCAGAATGTTTTTTAAATTAGTTGTAAGAAATAGTAAGAGAGACAGAAAAAGTAATGGGTTGTATTTCAGCTCAATGATTATATCTATTATTGCTTTTTATATTATACTTTCTTTATCTCATCAGGATATTATGATTTTTCTAAAGAAGATGGAAAGTGATGCAGTAGACAGACTTTTTACCCTTATTCCGATTTTTTATGTATCAACATTGGTCATACTGTTTTTTTTGGTATATTTTGCAAGTAGCATGCAGATGGAAAGAAGAAAGCATGAGTTTGGGATGTATCTCACACTGGGAATGCGTAGAAACAAGCTGTTTTTAATGCTTTTGTTGGAGGACTTGAGAAATAATATTATAGCACTTGGTATTGGACTTCCTATTGCCATATCTATTTCTGAGCTAATAAGCTTAATAACGGCTAAAGCAGTGGGACTTGGCATTATAGGACATCGGTTTTCTTTATCATTTATGGCACTCTTGTTTACCATTGCAGGTTTTTTGCTAGTAAAATTTATAGCGTATATTTTTTTAAGTGCGAGGACGGTAAGCAGGGAGATTGGAGAGCTTCTATCCTATACTCCTTCCGGAATGAAAAGAGTGCTACCTAAAGGTATTTATTTTATTGTTTCTATTTTAGGAATTCTGCTACTTGCAAAAGCATACTACTATGGAATAAGTGGTGAAGCTTGGAATAGCGCAATAAATATGGGCATTACGGGTTTATTGGGTACTACCGGTACTATTTGCATTTTCTTTGGGATGCGGCTATTTATAGGATTATTTGCTGAGTTGGGAAACAAACGCAAACTACATACCTATAATTTTAGACAGATTCAAGAGTTGGTGATTCATCGTTCTACCATGCTTGCTGTTTGCTCGCTTTTGATATTCTCTGCGCTGTGCTTGTTTGGAGCCGGTATTGCAATCTCAACCAATAGTACAAATGAACAAACTCATATTTTAGATTACACATTTAAGGACGAAAGTTTAAAATTTGAAGAAAACCTTGATGCGGATACAATAAAAAAGAAGCTTGCAGCCAAAGGATTGGATTCTCAATTTTCAAATATAATTGAAATTAGAATAGGTAATCCAAAAACTGACAATACGGTGTCATTTGAAGATATTATTAATGAAATAAAAAAACAGAAAGATAGCAAAATAAAGGAAACAATGGTTCATAATTTGGAACAGTACGAGAACTGTTATTTAATTTCGCTTGCCGGATATAATGAAATAAGACAGGCTGCAAAAATGAATACAATAGGATTAAAAGCTAATGAAGCTTGCTTATATATGGGAAAAGATTTTAATATTGATGAAGTCATGATAAATTCTATCCTGCAAACCAATCCTACGGTTAAGATTATGGGAGATGAACTGAAAATTAACGGCGAAGTCCAGTCATTACCGCTTATCACAGATAGAGAAATCACCTTATCTGTAGCATTGATAGTATCGGATGATATTTTTCAAAGATATACGGATGGCAAATATTCAACCTATGTCAGTGGAATTTTACACCCTGATATTGTTAAAGAAAAAGGATTGATGCGTGCTATTTCTGATACAAATGAAAAGCTTAGCCAAACATCACTTGAATTTGAAAGTTATATACAAAACATGGGAAGACAATTATTCTTTATCATCTCAGCGAGCTATATTACCATTTACCTTGCCATCATTTTACTTGTGGTTGCGAATACAATAATCGGTGTTCAGTTTTTAATGGGGCAAAGAAAATCACATAGACGGTATCAAACATTGATACATCTTGGAGCAACATATAAAACACTCTGCAAATCATCTGAAAAACAAATCAGTTGGTATTTCGGATTGCCTATTGCCATTGCAGTTATAAATAGCTTTTTTGGTGTTAGTTCATTATTTACAGGCATTTTGCCATCAAGTGCAAGGATAGATATTGGACAAGAGTTTGCTATGGCTGGGTTTATTATACTCTTGTTAGGTGTATTTGAGTGTGTATATATGATAGCTGTTAAAAAGAATAGCAATAAGTATTTATGGTCATTGATGGAACCGAGAAGAGAAGAGTAGAGTAAAAAATATGAGAAGGAAGGCAAATATTAAACATATTCTCGTCATTGAAGATGATTCGTTGATAAGAAATGAAATTGTAATTTTACTGGAAAAGGCTGGCTATCAAGTTGATGAGATAAACGACTTCAAAGACACAACGCAGCAAGCCATGAAATATGATGTTGATTTAATTCTATTAGATTTAAACCTACCGGGAGAAAGTGGACTTCAAATTTGTAAAAACTTAAAAGCGAAAGAATCAATACCGATATTGATTCTTACTTCTCGTGATCGATTAAATGATGAAATACATGCCTTAAAATTAGGTGCAGACGAGTACTTAACAAAGCCTTTCAGAAAAGAAAGGCTTTTGGCACGTATTGAAAATATCCTTAAACGATATGAGGGAAGGAATAATCTGCTTGAAAAGAATAATTTTTTACTTGATAGAAATACCTACACTCTTTATATAAACGGGAATTCGGTGTTGCTTCCTCAAAACCAAGGCAAGCTTTTAGAAGTTTTCTTAACTTCGGATCATGAGGTGGTAACGAAAGAAGAATTAAGTATGAAGCTTTGGAATACAACGGAATTTATTGATGAAAATGCATTGCAAGTCAATATCACAAGGCTAAAAAAAGTGATGAATGAATCCGGTATTAAACTTAAAGTGAAATCGGTTAGAGGGATTGGCTATAAATTGACAGAGGTGGAACAAGATGAATAATAATATGAAGTATCTGCGTTCTTATTTCCCTTGGTTTTTTGTTCTATTTGCCTTTGATTTGTTTATAGCTATTTTGCTTTGGCTTTCGGATGTGAGGGCATTTCAAGCACTTTTTGTACTTTTGATTTTAACCACTGCAATACTGTTTTTTGCGATTTCTATCGTGCTTGCAGCTAAAGAAAGGAAAAAAGTAGACGCATATAGAACCTTTATATCTAATCCTGATAAAAGAACGGAAATAGAATTACTCAGACTATGTAATGTATTCGAAAAAGAAATGGTGAAAGATGTGGCAGAAGCGCTTTATACAAAACAAACAGAGATTGAAAATGTTTCTTCATTATTATCGGAATATGAAGAGTTTGTTGAAACTTGGGCGCATGAAATAAAATTGCCTCTTTCTCTTCTCAATCTTGTTTTGGATAATCAAAGTGATAATTTACCAAAGGACATTCAATATAAATTAGATTATGTAAGAAATCAAATTCAAGGAAATGTATCACAAATTTTGTTTTATTACAGGGTAAAAGGAGATAAAAAGGATTTCTTATTTGAGGATGTTGACTTAAAAGAATGTATTCAGGATGTTTTAGAGGACTTTAAACCTTTGTTGGAAGAAAAGAATTTTAGAGTACATGTAGAGAATATAAAGGGAACTACCTATACAGATTATCGTAGCTTTGAATTCATATTATCTCAAATGATTGGTAATGCAGTAAAATATAGTGCAGAAAATCCGGAACTGTATATTTCAATGAAAGAAGAAAATACAGGAAATGTCTTATTCATTGTAGATAATGGTTGTGGAGTGAAAGCTTGTGATCTGCCACATATTTTTGAAAAAGGATTTACCGGAGATTCCGGAGATACGAGAAAAAAATCAACAGGTATGGGATTGTATCTTGTGAAACAATTGGCTGATGACTTAAATATAAACCTTGAAGTCAAGTCAGATTGGATGAAAGGCTTTGAAATTGCACTTTATATTTGATATATCAATTATTGGATAGTATCACCACTGATACTATTTTGATACTAAAAATCTCAAAAACTATAAAAAATAGGTATAAAAAAGCCTGATTTTAGAAACTTAATAGATACTAATGGCATGTAAAAGAAACAAATATGCTATGGTAATTATTGAGTTGGAATAGGAGACAGATTTTTCTAAGCTAAGCAAAATCAATGCTTGTAGGCTAAGAAATTGTTCTGCCGGTACGCAAATGGTACAAAGTGGCAAAAAGAATAATTGAAATAATAGCCCCCAGTGGCTTGCATTTGGATAAAAAATGAGACCTTAGTTTGAGTGCTGCGGTCTTTTTTGTCTTTGAACGTGGTTATTTTTTGAAAATATCATATAGATTAGTCGATATTTTAATTACCAATCCAGATATAGCTCTGACAATAGTTTGTAACCATTCGGAATTTCGTCAGAAACACCTATGATATCTCCTAACCAGTCTCCATCATTTGCAATTTTTCCATAGGTCATCAATAAAGGAAGTGGATTAGAAAAAGTGTTTTCTGTATTATTTTTATACAGAATTTTTGTGTTATCAAATGAATAGTAAACCTTCTTTGTGTGATTTATCGTGTGACGAAAATTTTTTCCGTCACGTAAAAATAAGCCTTTAAAAGGGTTGTTAAGATCAACACCATATTCATTATTTTCATTCAGATTATTAGTTTTTATGTCTTCTAAGTAAAATCTTATTTCCTCTCTCACTATATTCTCTGCTGCCTTAAAAAGTGATGAAATATTTTTATAAACTTCAGATACTGTATCAAAACCATCACCAGGATAGCCCAATTTGACAGAATCTTTGTATAGAATTTTTAAAGTAGGATTATTTGTATCTTTTGATATTAATTTTTCATCTCCCATCCAAAATATATGATCCCCTGACCATTCGTTTGATAACAAATCAAACAATGCACATAAAAAACTGTTTTCCCGAGTAATGGATTCCCAACGTTTATTGCCATAATCAAAATCAGAAGGACAAATATATTCCTTTTTATCTACGTTTACCCATTTATAATATTCTCCCATGTTCATCTCCATATATTTAAATTTGATTTTTTATTAAATCTATAGGTTTTTTCAATCATAATTCTACAATCGCTCTATGATATTTGTACTGATATTTCCTTATCTAACTTTCTTCAAGAATCTTGATTTCTTAGGATAGGATAGCTTCCAATCCTCAAATTCTTCATCTGTAATTTTACCGTTATAATGTTTCTTTCTCATCTCATCCCATTCTACAAGAAAATCATTGAAGTTAATATCATGTGACAGTAAGGCACTGGTGGCTCCGTCTATAAGTGGTCTGAGCTTCATTTCTTTTTCGTAGTCAAAAATAATATGGATAAACTCGTGGATGGAGTTCGGTTCGTGGTCTTTGAGGGCAGAAATATCACAGTCTAGTGCCTTTGCTATTTTTTGCAACTGTTCTTTCGTTGGAGATCTATTTCCAAGTTCACAATTTCGTATGGCAGTATCGGTCAATCCGGCTTTGATTGCAAGTTCCTTTTGAGTGAGTTTTCTTAGCAAACGAAGCTTTTTTAATTTTTGTCCGGATATCATAGGAAAGATCCTTTCTGAAAATAAGTAGATTTCATTTTATATATTCTATCATAAAATCACACAAAACGTAACAAAAGTGTTCTGTATAAGACTTATAAGAACCTCGGAGTAAATAAGGTTATAGAAAAACATATTTAAAAAACCAATATCGACAGAACGAATATAAACGGTTTCAACAAAATCAAACAGAACGATAATGAACTGCTTGAATGCAAGCTAATGAAATTGACGCTCGTCCTAATTCAAAATAGGAATGGAGAATCTTGCACCATTTTTGAATGAAAGGCGGGCTAATATGCACAAGATATTTATGAATGCAAAGGAAGTGCAAGAGTTCTTGGAAGTGAGTAGAGCTACTGCATACCAACTGATCAATGAGATGAATCAAGAACTTGTAAATCTCGGCTACCTAGTACAAAGAGGGAAAGTGAATCGTAGGTATTTTATGGAAAAGTACTGCTATGGCAGAGATGCAAAGAAAGAGGTGTAATATGGGGCATACAAAGATGAGGCAAAGAATGGGACTTGGTTTTGTAAGTGTTCCTATACCAATTGGAAAGGGGAAAAAACTCACCAAGAAAAAGCGAGGATTTGCAACCAAAAAAAGACGCCTTAAACTGGGAAAGGGAGTTTTTGATCGCTCATTCTGATTCTGTGGAAATGACCTTTCGAGAGTTTTTTGAACTGTATCGGCGAGACAAACAGCCAAGAATCCGAGAAAATACCTGGAGAACCAAAGAAGCGATTGTTGAAAGCAAAATAATGCCGTATCTTGGGGACTTGCTCTTATCTGAGATAAGCAAGGTTTCTATCATCCAGTAGCGGAATGAACTGATGAAGATGAAAGATGATAAAGGACAAAGCTATTCTCCGACTTATTTGAGGACAATACACGCACAACTGAGCAGTATCTTGAATCACGCTTGCAAATTCTACAATTTGAAAAACAATGTTGCTCGTGATGTAGGAACAATGGGTGAAAAGGAAGCAAATGAAATACTCTTTTGGACAAGAGAAGAATACGAAGCTTTTGTTGAAGCCATTAAGGACAAACCACAATCGTTTTATGCCTTTGAAATTCTATATTGGTGTGGATTGAGAGTTGGAGAGCTACTGGCACTTACAGAAGAGAAATTCGATTTCAAGAACAATATTATAAAGATTGACCAGTCCCTACAGAGAATTGATGGAAGGAATGTAATCACGCCACCAAAGACAAAAAAGAGTGTACGAAAAATTTCCATGCCGGATTTTCTTGCAGAGGAGATAAAAGATTATCTCGATGGTTTCTATAAACTGCGCTCTCAAGACTTGATTTTCACTTTTACGAAAAGCTATTTGCATCATGAAATGAATCGAGGCTCAAGTAAGGCGAATGTGAAAAGGATACGAGTACATGACCGGAGACATTCTCATTTGTCGTTATTGATTGAACTTGGATTCTCAGCAACGGCAATTGCCGACAGAGTAGGATACGAGTCGATTGATATTACATTCCGATATGCTCATTTATTTCCAAACAAGCAAAAAGAAATGGCTGATTCACTCGCACAGATGAGAAGAAGTTCTGCAAATGATTGGGATGCTTTGCTTGAGGAGGATTAAGATGTTTAGACCGGAGTATGCTAAGAAAAGAGCGAAGCAAATCAAAGTGAAAAAGAAAAAGGATTAGCAGAAAAGAAAGAGAAATCGCATTGTGAATTTTAGAGCAACGCCCGAAGAAGTTTCACTAATCTATAAGTATGTGGAGTTAAGCGGTTTGACGAAGCAAGATTATTTTATTGGTCTTTTGATAGACCATGAAATCAAAATCAATGCTGATTACAGAGTGGTGGATGCCATATCGAAAGAAATTTTCCGATTGGCTGCTGTCATAAAAAAGTTTGGTAAACTCGAT
>ERZ773038.1034-NODE-1034-length-16735-cov-3.684532_pt1 | contig 16735 bp, 23 predicted proteins | sample MGYA00511665_ERZ773038 | MGnify/ENA primary metagenome ERZ773038 (study PRJEB29015, sample SAMEA2737966) | human oral metagenome | biome: human oral; feature: human-associated habitat; material: dental | place: China | collected 2028 ... | reverse complement strand
TTTGGAGTCCCCCAAAATCGGGAACGTGTGTTCATTATCGGACATCTTAGAAGAGAATGTACCAGAAGAATTTTTCCTCTCAGCGGGAAAAATCAGTCAATTGGCAGCCAATCAGTCATGAAAATTGGTAATGTAAATCCATCCGGAAATGGCATGAATGGGGAAGTCTATCAAGCTGACGGCCTAGCTCCTACACTAACTACCAATAAGGGAGAGGGGCAGAAGATAGCCATAAAAAGCAATACTATAAAACAATTTGGGGTATTGCAACCCAATTTTAATCAATGTGGGGTGGTTTACGAAACAGACGGTATCGCACCAACTATCAGAGCCTATCAAGGTGGAGGGCTTGAACCTAAAATTATTCAACGTGGTCACGGTTATAATCAAGGCGGAGAGCATGACATCGCTCCTACTTTGACAAGTAATAGCTATCACGAAAACAATGTTTTAAAAATAACAGAGGCAACCTCTCAAGGCTACGCCGAAGCGACGATTGGAGATAGTGTAAACCTATCGCATCCAAACTCTAAAACACGTAGAGGACGAGTTGGTAAACAAATCGCAAATACTCTCTTGACTGGAGAAAGTCAAGGGGTGGTTGAGCCTGATTTTAGGATTAGAAAGCTGACACCTCGTGAGTGTTGGAGATTGCAAGGCTTTCCAGATTGGGCTTTTGATAAGGCGCAGGAGGTCAACTCTAACAGTCAATTATACAAACAAGCAGGCAATAGCGTGACAGTCAATGTTATTGCTGCGATAGCAAAGGAGTTATCATGAACACAATAGACAAAGTGAAACAGTGGTTTATTGACCGTGACCTTGAAAACGGTGGACGACTAGATAAGCAGTCATTAAAACTTAGCGAAGAGTTCGGAGAGTTATGTGCAGGCTATCTCAAAAAGAATGAGCAGTTAACCAAGGACAGTATCGGAGACTGTGCAGTCGTGATTGTTGGTCTGGCCTTGCTGATTAAAACTGATGTGCATAAGATTTTTGAGGAATCGTGCTTTGTAAAAACCGGAGATGTGATGGAATGTTTCAAATGGCTGAATACTAACATTAGTAATTTTCAATCGTATCAGAATTCAAGATACGAGAAAATGTGTCAATATAGTTTAATGTGTTCAATAGGCTACCTGAAATCAATCAGCTATGCACTCGGTTATAGCTTCGAAGAATGTTTTGAACTAGCCTATCAAGAAATCAAAGACCGTAAAGGTCGCTGGATTGACGGAAGTTTCGTGAAAGAGGAGGATTTGTAAAATGAAAAAACTAGGTATTGTTTTAGGTTCTGTATTTGTAATCGTTGTATCTCCGTTCGTTGTCCAGTATGGATGGAATGAAATTATCACAACGATTGTTCCAGTTGGTAAAATTACAGTCTGGCAAGCATTAGGAATGGATGCACTACTATCTTTCATCTGGCCTGTGTTATCCAGCAAAAAAGAATCTGAAGAGGATTATTCATATGCTGTAAAAAGCAGCATTTCAAAAATCATTACATGTGCATTTTTGATATGGGTAGCAAGTTTGTTTATTTAAGGAGGATTTACCTGATGCTTGAAATAGATGGCAAAAGCTACGAAGTCCATAAAGTGAAACTCACAAAAAAGGATTTAAAAAACTTGAAAAAAGGCGAAACACTTATTTTTATCTGTAAAGAAGATAAAAAGGCTATAACTGTTAGTTTGGAGGATAAGGAATGAAACCAGAAAAATTTGACAATGTAAACAAACCAAGCCATTATCAAGGTTCAAAAGGCCTTGAAAGCATTAAAGTGATTGACAATTTCATTGGCAATCTGTCAGGAAAGGCAGCATGGTGCTGGGGAAATGCTATCAAGTATATGTTAAGGTTCCAGAAGAAGAATGGTCTTGAAGACCTGAAGAAAGCTAGAAAAAATTTAGACTGGCTTATAGAGGAGATGGAACATGAGAATCAAAACATCAAATGACTCTATCATCAACGTTGATAGCGTGAAGCATAGCATCACAATTGAAGGAGTTGAATTTGGTTCAGATTGTAGTGCTTTGGTATCTAAGAACAAAGACGGGACAGGAACAATTACTCTGATATTTGAAGGGAAAATTATTTGAAAGGACAGGCAATGAAACCTAAAAAATATCCATATTCAGGTTCGAAAAAAATAGACAGCAAACAAGATAGATTTGGGATGCTTGAGGTTATAAAATGCGAAACAACTAATGTTTCAATTGTAATTATGGAAGGGGAAAATAGTGAGATATTTGCAAAATGTGTAATTCGCGCTTATGGCGAAACATTATCGTTTATAGCAACATTACCAGTAGAAGGAACCAGGCTTTCGAAACACAAGAAAGCATTATTTAAAATCAGGCTTTATCAAAGAATTGAAAGAATGGGGAGTGAGAGACTTTTAGAAATCAATCATTTCATTTGGTCGAACATGTGTCTGGAAGAATTTAATAAAATAGTTCTTTAGGAAGGAGGTAAGGTTTGGCAATAGACATCAAAAAAAGATTGAAGGCTCTGCCTTATATTGATATCAAAGCGAAGTCAAAGCACCAGGAAATCATCAGTTTGAAGTCAGGTATTTTACGAGGGCAACAGTTCGATGACATGCCGAAATCAAAAAGCAACAAGAATCAAACTGAAGAATTGAATGTGTTGATCATTGACAAGTCAGATCAGCTATATGAAGAAATCAAACAAATGTACCACGAACGTGACGAACTCGTTCAAGCGATTGAGTCGCTCGATGATCCAGTGGAAAACATTGTGATGCGATTATTGTATATTGACGGATTGTCTTGGAAAGAGGTTCAAATCAAACTAAATTGTAGCCCTGCCACCATCCAGCGAGCAAAACATAAAGCGTTATTAAAATTATCTAAAATGTATGATAAGAATGATAGCAAATGATAATTTTAAAGTGGTAAATTAGTATCATGAAGAATAGCAGAAAGAAAACTTCTGCTTTTTTTGTGCACTAAAAAGGAGGTGAGGATATGTGGTAGTTGTTGAACCAATCAGAAATAGAGATGATGTTCAGCTTATGATTGAATGGCTGACGTTGCATAGTGCAGTCAAAGAGTCAGATAGACAACGCAACCTCATGCTTTTCCTTTCTGGTGTTAATTTGGGATTTCGTATTGGTGATATCGTTAAACTGAAAGTAAAGCACGTTAAAGGTTGGCATGTCCAGATCGTAGATGAAAAGACAGACAAGCCAACCAAACGAAAGATGCCAAAGAAATTCAAGAATGCTATGAGGCAGTACATCAAAGATAAAAAAGATGAAGACTTCCTCTTTCCAAGCCGAAACGGAAAGCATCAGCATATAAAACCTAACACAGCTTATAAGATTATCAAAAGAGCTGCTGAAGAAGTTGGTCTGGAAAACATAGCTACTCACTCGATGAGAAAAACATTTGGCTTATTCATGTACGAACAAACCAAGGATGTCGCTCTGATAATGGACCTACTGAACCACTCAAGCCAAAGTATTTCACTACGATATATCGGTAAAAATCAAGATTCACAAGACCGAGCCATGACAAAGTTTCAGGGCTTTTAATTTTTTATTTTAATATTAATTCATTGTTTTGAGGTTATGATGATTTCATTTCGCACATACAAGATAAACGCTTGATAAATCTGAGTTAAAACTCATGTAGCGAATTCATTAGAATATGTAAAACAAGGAATTGAGAGAGTAAAAACAAAGGAGTTTACATAGTTATGAAAGGTGAGTTGCAGATGAGATTTTTAGGAATAGCAGATATTGAGGAAGGACTAGGAATATTCACAATCGAAGAAGATTGTTTTAAAAAGAAATTTGCTTCTAAAAATATTTTCTTCTCTCCTTCCGAATGGAAAAAAATTAGAAATCAACTTTAAACATTTATGATTGATGTAAGTACTAGAGCTACACGAGCATTGTTTTATGCATCACAAGCTTGGAGAATTTTGAGAGAGCAAGCACTCGAACGCGATCACTACGAATGCGTTTGGTGCAGAGAAGAAGGCAAAGTTACAACAGAGAACCTAGAGGTTGACCACATCAAAGAGCTAGAGTTCTATCCAGAGTTCGCTCTTGAGCTTGACAACCTTAGAACTCTATGCAAAGAATGTCACAATAAACGTCACGGTCGCTTCCAATTTCGAAAATCTAAAAAAATGATTGAGAAAAATTTCAGAACAGATGAATTTTGGGGATGATAACACCCCCCGGTCAAAAAAATCCAGTATTTTTAAGGTTTTGGGAACCGGTGGGAGGGGTTAACTGTCCAAATTTTTAACAAAAAATTAAAGGGGGTGGGGGGTAATGGAAGAATACTCAGAAAAAAATATAAAAGAATTAGAAAATCAGCTACTTTCTAAAATCGGCTATTTTAGTCCTAGAAAAAAGGATGCGATCCAGTACGAAAAAGTGAATCGTTATCTTTATCTCGTCAGACTGCTCTATGAGCTGAAAGCCAAACTTCGCGAAGACGGATTGGTCATCACAGTTCACAATGGTCAGCAGAGATTCCAAAAAGCGAATTCTCTCATCAAGGAAATCAACACAACAAGCAATCAGCTTTTAGCGATTGAGCGATCGTTTGATTTTGAGGTGGAAAACTCACCTGTTGAGAAACCGACGTCTGGAAGTGATCTGTTATGATTTCTCATCCGTTGATTGATGACTATATCAAAATGGCTGAGCGTGGAGAAATCGTTGTTAACAAGGAAAGAAAGTTGCTGTTTAAAATTATCAAGGAGAAAATCTATCCTCGTGATGATTTGTATTTTGATAATGACTTAATTGACAAATTCATTCGGTTTACGGAAAAGAACTTTTTTCCTCTAGCGAAATACCAGCTTTTCTTGACCCCGTTCATTTTTCTTTTTCGGAAGGAGGACGGGGAGCCACACTTTGACGAGTATCTATACACTCTTGCTCGTGGGGGCGGTAAGAATGGTTTCATGTCTGCGAGGTCATCGTTCTTTATCAGTCCTATCTACCCTATCAGAGATTATGATGTGACTATCACTGCGAACTCTGAGAAACAGGGTAAGGTTTCGTTTGAGGAGGTCTATGAGACTATTCAAAGGCGTGGTCTTGAGGACCATTTCTATCTAACTAAAATGTCTATTACAGGTCGAGCGAACAACTCGGTCTTTTCTTTTCGGACGAATAATCCGAAAACGATGGACTCTGCTCGTGATGGTTGTCTTGAGTTTGATGAGATTCACCAATTTGAAGATGATAAGGCAGTGAAGGTCCAAAGGTCCGGTCTTGGTAAGATTGCTCATGCTCGGACTTTCTACAACGGGACGAATGGATATGTGCGTGAGGGGTTCTATGACAAGCTGATAGAGAAATCTATGCAAATATTGAATGGAGAGGTTGATGATTTCAGGCTCTTTCCTTTCATCTGCAAGTTAGATAGTGCGGATGAAGTGGACGACATGAAGAACTGGCCAAAGGCAAATCCGATGTTGGATGAAAGCACTCCTTACGCCAAAAGGCTTCTTGCGAGAACTAAGGCTGACTATGATGACCTTGAGCTGGAACCGTCTGGCCGTCAGGAGTTCATGACTAAACGGATGAACCTTCCTGAAGCAGACCTTGAGAAAGATGTCACCTCTCGTGAAAAGCTAGTTGCTTGTTTGCGTTCTCCTGGTATCGACTTGAAAGGTCGATCATGTGTCGCTGGGTTTGACTATGCGAGTATCCGAGACTTTGCGAGTGTTGGTTTGCTCTTTAAGAATGGCGATGAGTTCATCTGGAAACAACATTCATTTGCACGGAAATCATTTTTGAAAGCATTCAAGCTAAAAGCGCCTATTGAAGAATGGGCTGAAAAAGGCTTGTTTACGATTGTGGATGGTCCTAGCATTGATCCACGGCTTTTGATTGCCAAGCTTGAGGAATGGAGAAATCTTTATCAGATTGAGATTGTATGCGCCGATGGCTTTAGAATGGACTTGCTGAAGCCATTGTTAGAAGAGGCTGGGTTTGAATATGAGTTCTTGAGAAATCCTGGGGCAATTCAATCCAAGGTTGCGCCAATCATTGAAGATGGATTTGCAAATGAGCGCTTTATCTTTGAAGATGATAACTCTATGATTTGGTATACAGATAATACCTACGTCAAAGAGGACAAGGATGGCAATAAGCGTTTCTTGAAGAAAGAACCTGTCAGAAGAAAGACGGATGGGTTCCATGCTTTGATAGCTGCTCTCTACAAGCGTGAGCTTGTGCAAGAGCCAAATATTGGTGAATTCCTTGACATGATTGATAGTTGGGAATTTTAATCTAAGCATAAATTTTGGGTGGGTGGTCGGCAGAAATTAAAAGAAAGGAGGTTGCAACATGGGGTGGCTTGATATTTTCAAAGCTCGGAAGGAAGTGATTACTGGTTTTGATTTTGATGATTTAGAGCGAATTTTTGGGAGTCTTTATCTCAAAAGTTTAGCTGTAGATAAATCAGCTGAATTTGTAGCTCGTATCTTTGCAAAGTCTGAGTTTCGCTACATGGTTAAAAATAAGCACGAACGCTCTAATTGGGATTATCTTTTAAATGTCCGTCCGAATCGCAATGAGTCTGCTTCAGAATTTTGGCAAAAGGTGATTTATCGTCTATTGACAAAAAATGAAGTACTCATCATCTTGTCAGATGATGATCAGCTATTAGTTGCTGATAGCTTCACTCGAAAACGATATGCAGTTTATGATGATACTTTTGAAATGGTATCTGTGCGAGACTATACGTTTCAGCGAAAGTTTGCTATGAGTGATGTGATTTTTTTGCAATACAACAATAATCGACTGCAAGAATACATGAGCGACTTATTTGCGGACTATGAAAAGCTACATAGTCGCTTGGTCGAGGCCTTGGGTCGTAATAATCAGATTAGGGGTATTCTTAACACTAAGACAAACGGTACCTTTAACGAGGAAAGACTTAAGCAGATGCAAGAATATGCTGATGGTCTATTCAAATCATTCACTAAAAAATCAGTGGCTATTGTCCCAGCTCAAAACGGGCTGGACTACAACGAATTGACAAACACGGTTGGGACTTCGAATCTGTCTGTTGATGAGTTGAAAAAACTTCGAAGGCAATTTGATGATGAGGTTGCTGATATATTGGGTATCCCAACTGCATTGATGCACGGGGATATGGCTAATCTAGAAAACAGTCAGAAAGTGTTTACTAGTTACTGCTATAAATCTCTAGTGAAGAAGGTATCTGACGGGCTAAATCATGCCATGGTTGGTCCTGATGCTTATGCTGGGGAACGTTTCTTTGTCATTATCGGGGAAGGTCAGAGGGATAAGTTTGCTTTGGCTGAAAACATTGATAAGTTAATTTCCTCTGGAGCAATGCTAATCAATGAAGTCCGAGCGGAGCTAGGACTGGAGGCGGTTCCTTGGGGTGACAAACCAGTCATGACTAAAAATTATCAGATTGGTAAGGAAATAGAGAAAGGAGGTAAAAAAGAAGATGAAGGTAATTCCAATTAAAGGAACAATTATCTCAAATAACAGCAAGTGGATCTACGAGTTATTTGAGAGGGAAGCTACTGCGCCAAAAGACATTGTATTACCGGAAACTGGAGAAGATGTAGAAATTCATATTAACTCTGGTGGTGGAGATGTTTACGCTGGTAGCGAAATCTACACAGCTTTACGCGCTTACTCTGGTCGAGTAACCGTCAAAATCGTAGGTATTGCAGCAAGCGCTGCGAGTGTCATTGCTATGGCTGGTGATTCTGTTGAAATCAGCCCAACTGCTCAAATCATGATTCATAATGTATCCTCTGGCGTTTATGGAGATCATAACGCTCTGGAGCATGAGGCAGCTGTGTTGAAAGGTTTTAACAAGTCTATTGCGAGTGCATATGTCCACAAGACAGGAAAAGCTTTGCCTGACTTGTTGGAACTGATGAATCAGACTACTTGGTTTGACGCGGAAGCAGCTGTTGAGAATGGTTTTGCGGATAAGGTGATGTTTGCGCAAGAGGTTGCGCCACTCTTAGTAGCGAGTGAAAAGCCAATGATCCCACAAGACTTTATCGAGCGGATGCAGGCTACTATGACTCCTGATGTAGACAAGATTGCTGAGCTAGTGGCTCAAAAACTGGCAGAGCATGAGCCAGAAAAAGTGAAAACCGAAAATAAGAAAGCGACTGAGCCTAGTGGTTTCGGTCGTTTTGCATTTTAAGAAAGGAAAATTTAAAAATGGGAATGAAATTATCAAATGAATTTAAAACAGCTCGTCAGAACTTTCTGGATGCTGTTACAAACAATGAACCTGCTGAAAAGCAAGGAGAACTTTATGGGAAGATGCTTGATGCCATCATGGATGAAGCAAAGAAATCAGCTCGTGAGGAAGTAGATGGTCTTGTTGCAGTAAGTCCATTTGATGAAAAGCTGTCTCTTCGTGAACGTGAATTTTTCAACAATTTGGACAAAAAAGCTCCAGAAAAAATTGAAAAGTTCTTCCCGCAAGAAACAGTTGACCGTATCTTTGAAGATATGGTACAAGAACATCCATTGCTTAAACATATTGGACTCCGTAACGGTGGCCCTCGTTTGAAGTTCCTTAGCTCTACTACAACAGGTGTAGCAGTTTGGGGGAAAATCAACGATGAAATCAAGGGTCAATTGACTGCTGGATTCGGTGAAGAAGAAGCTATTCAGAACAAATTGACTGCCTTTGTTGTCCTTCCAAAAGACACAGAAAAGTTCGGACCTGGTTGGCTTCATTCTTTCGTATCTGCCCAGCTTACAGAAGCTTTCGCTGTTACTCTTGAAGCAGCCTTTTTGAATGGGGATGGAGATGAAAAACCAATCGGTTTGTCTCGTACTTTGACAGGAACGGTTGCAGCAGGGAAAACAACATACAATGCTAAGACATCATCTGGTGATGTAACTCTTGGAGCAAAAGGAAAGACGACTGAAGAAAAAGCTAACATCACGATCAATGAATTCAAAGAAATTTACAAATACCATTCCACTAAAGCAAACGGGAAACCTGTAGTAACTCGTGGAAACATGGTTATCGTTGTAAATACGAGCGATGAACTTGACTTTACAACTCAATTCACCACTCTGAATGGACTTGGTGTATTTGTAACAAATCTTCCATTCAATCCAATTGTAATCCCATCAATTGCTCAAGAAGCAGGTAAAATCACTACTTTTGTGAAAGGGCGTTACGATGCAGTTATTGGTGGTGGAATTGAATTTGATACTTTTGACCAAACTCTTGCTTTTGACGATCTCAATCTTTACACTGGCAAACAATTTGCATATGGGAAACCACATGATGAAAAAACCGCTGCGGTTTGGACCCTAAAACTTGGTAAAGACTAAGGTGTTGCCCTATGGAGGAGACAAAAGAACTTCACCCACTCCTTAAAGCATTTAAGGAGCGGATGAGGATTTTTCACAGTGGAGAGGATAACAACCTCTCTAAAATGTTGGAAAGTTCTGAGTCAGCCATCCTCAGTCTGGTCGGTAGTAAGGACTCTGCTGATCCACGAGTGAGAGAGCTTATTTTAGAACGTGCTCGATATGTCTACAATGACCAAGTTGAATTTTTCTACGGAAACTTTCAAGGAGATTTGATGGCATTATCACTAGAAAATTACAAATTGGAGGAAAAACATGATTAAGGTTTTAAAAGGCTTTTACGACATCAAAGAAGGGGTGTTTCGTTCTGTTGGCCAAGAATTTGAAGAGTCAAAAGAGCGTTTCGATGAAATCAACGAAGCGTTACCTGGCTTTGTTGATTGGGAAGAAAAAACTACAGAAGTAACTGAAACATCACCATACTATGTATAATCGCCCTAGCTATCGCTACAAGAAGCCAGAGGCTCAAAACGGAGACCTAAGAACCCCCTTGACTTTCTATACTTCTAAAGTCGAGGAGGGGCTTCATGGTCGTGATGTGAGTCACGAGAAGGCTTTTTACACAATGGGGCAAGTTTACTCTCCTAGCTTCAAAGATATTGAAATCGCAACTGGGAAGTCGATGAAAGCTAAGATGACTCTAAAAATTCGTGATCCTTTGTCTGATTATCAGCCAAAGAATGAGCATTTTGTCGAAGTTGGCGATATTCGTCTAGGTGGCAAGAAATGGCAAATTATCGATGTTCGTCCTGATTTTGACAATCGGGATTTTTTGATAGTCGTTATTGGTGGTGGTCAAGATGTCTAGTGGTGCAGAATTGAGAGGCTTTGACGATGTCTTGAGAAACATTGAGGTACGCCTTGGTGATAACAAGGTCAAACGTGCTACCAGTCGAGCCTTGAAGGCAGTCGCAAACGAGACTCTAGAAGAGTTTAAAGGTGATCTACAGGTCTACAAAGATACTGGAGAAACCGTTGAAAGTGCTACTGCTGGACGTGTGACGGGTCTTGCTAGTGGTGTTCCTGTTGTGAAAATCGGTTTTGGTGAGGGTTCTCGCTGGCGTTTGGTCCACTTGAATGAGTTTGGATATGGTAAGAATCCGCATCCAAGGGGGTTCGGTGTCATCAGACGGTTTTCAGAGGCTCATGCTAAAACATACAAATACAGAATCGCTAGTCATTTGAAGACGGAGGGGTTTTAGATGGTTAAAGATAAGTTTAATGAACTCTATGAGGCTTTGAAAAAAGATGAGTCTTTAGCTGGAATCAGTATCAAATCTTTTAATCGTCCAGACACGCTACCAAGCAATGAGACAAGTATCGTCATTAGACCAGTTGGTCCGCCGATGCAAACGGCTCATGGTAGTAATACGAGTCTGGCTAAGACATTTCTCTATCAGATCAATGTAGAGTCTACTAATTACACGGAGTGCAAAGAACTCCAAAGAAAAATTGAAAAGATTATGGAAGACCAGGGGTTTTATCAAACCGTTGGTGGTTTGGATGAATGGATTCCAGAAATCAAACGCTATGTGGATGCTCGGACCTACAAAGGTCAGAGCACTCTATACGAAAAATACTAAATTAAAGAAAGAGGTGCTATAAATGGCATTTAAAGGATTCAAACGTTTATTTGTTCGTGTTTTGGATGGGGCAGGTACTCCAACATTGGGGACTAATATGTTTGTCATCGAAGGTAAAACAGGAAAAGGTGCGACTCGTACCGCAAAACTAACTGGTTTGTCAAGTGATCCAGTTAAGTCGTACGGAAGTAACGTTGCTTACCATGTTTCAAACCGTGGGGTCGGAGACGTGAAACTTGATGTGACTGCGATTGACTTACCTCGTGAAATGCTCGTTAAAATTCTAGGGCATAAAGCGAAAGGTAAAATTATCAGCGTTGGCGCTGATACAGAGCCTCCATATTGCTCTGTAATGTTAGAAACAAGCACGCCATCAGGGAATGTTGCTTATGTTGGTCTCTACAAAGGACAATTCTCGATGGATGCAGAGGAATTTGAAACTCTGAAAGACAAGCAAGAAGAGTTGTCAGATGACATTTTGAGCTTCTCAGCGATTGCGAGTGATGACACTGCTACCGAAGGAGAGTACTATACATATGTTGTTGGTCCAGACGAAAGCGAATTGAAGACATTCAAAGGTGCTCTTAAAATGGATGCTGCGGGGTAGGAAGAGAGCGTAAGCTCTCTTTTTATCTTTTTTCTAGAAAGGTAGAAAGGAAAGTATATGGCAAAGGTTAAGTTTACAATCAAAAATGAAAAAGGCGAGGATGTAGTTAAGTCAACCAAAACAATCCTAACAGAGCATTATCGTGATTACTTAAACTTAATGATTGAGTTGGAAAGTGATATCAATGATGTAGAAAAACTAGATAAGCAATTGGAGTTTATCGCCAATCTCTGCGATGATGTAAACGTTGATGATTTATTGAAGCGTACAAATTTCGCCGATGTAGTAGATATCTTTTCAAGAATTTACGCTTGTTTAGTAGGTGACGAGGACCCAAAGGAGAACAACTAGCACCTGAGCAAGCGCTCACTCGTTTTTATAGTTTTATCAAACAGGTAGCTGAAGGTCCTTACGGCATGAGTATACATGATGTCATGAATACTAGCTGGGAGGACATAATGGGGGTCCTAAGTTGCTTGCCAGAAAAAAATAGCAAGGGAGAGATAGATATTCTCGACCTTTTAGAATAAAAATAGAGAAGGAGGAGATTAAGTGAAATGACAGGTGGAACGCCGTTAGGTCAAATGTATATCGAGCTAGGGCTGGACGTGTCGAAGTTCAATCCTACTCTAAATGGTGCTAAGAATGCGGTTAAATACTTCCAAAGCAATGTAAAGGCGCTAGATAGTTCCCTTAAAAATAACGGGAAAAACACAGACTTGCTTCAAGCTAAGTACAAGACGCTTGGTCAAGCGATTGAAGCGCAAAGAAAAGTCTTGGACCAGATGAAGAAAAGTTTTGATACTCTCGAACCTGGTACAGCTAAATTTGATAAGGCCGCTGCTGAGATTGAACGTGAGAATGCTAAGTTGGCAGCCATGGAAGGTCAACTCCGTAACGTGCAACAAGCTTTGATTGCAGTTGGTAGGGAGAATAGCTTTGCGAACCGTATCAATAAATTTGGTGACGGTCTTATTAAAAGTGGCGATAAAATCAAGACTTTTGGTGATAACGTTTCGAGCTTGGGAGGTAAGCTGACTACTGGCTTGACTCTTCCTTTGGTTGCGAGCGTTGGGCTTGTCACGAAAGCCGCGTCTGACTATGAATCTGCTTTTGCAGGTGTGAAGAAAACGGTAGATGAGACTGCGACAGTATCCTACAAGAACTTATCTGATGGCATTCGTCAGATGGCTAAAGAATTGCCAGCTAGTGCGGTTGAAATTGCAAATGTCGCTGAAGTTGCTGGTCAGTTAGGTATCAAGGCGGAAGATATTCTTACATTCTCCCGCACTATGATTGATATGGGAGAATCTACAAACTTGAGTGCTGAGGATGCTGCGACCGCTATCGCTAAGATTGCGAATATCCTTGGTTTGACATCAGACGAATACAAACGATTTGGCTCGTCTGTTGTTGACTTAGGTAACAACTTCGCTACTACCGAGCGTGACATCGTTGAGATGACCAACCGTTTGGCGGCTGGTGGTAAACTAGCCGGACTAACTGCTCCTGAAATCTTAGGTCTTGCGACTGCAATGAGTAGTGTAGGGATTGAGGCAGAAGCAGGTGGTACTGCAATGACACAAACCCTTACTGCTATTGGTAATGCAGTTTCATTGACTACCAAGGATTCAGCAGATGATCTAGCATTGATTGCTAAAGTTGCAGGTACAACATCGGAAGAATTCCAAAAAGCTTGGAAAGAAAAGCCTGCTGAAGCTTTGCAAGCCTTTATTAAAGGCCTTAACACAGCTCGTGAGCAAGGTGCGAATATGGATGCTATCTTGATGAAATTAGGCATGACAGGTATTAGGCAAGGAAACATGCTTAAATCTCTAGCCTTATCATCAGATAAAATGAGCGCAGCAGTTGCACGTTCTAACCAGGCTTGGAAAGATAATACTGCATTGACCAATGAAGCGAATAAACGCTATGAGACTACTGAGTCTCAATTAAAGATGTTCAGGAACCAAGTAACTGACTTGGCTATTGAGTTTGGTGGACCTCTTTTGAAGGCTCTCCGTGAAGGTCTTACGGCTGCAAAACCTTGGATTGACACTTTGGCTAAAATGGCTAAACAGTTCAGCTCCATGTCTGAAGAACAACAAAGAAATGTTCTTAAGTGGGCTGCATTAACTGCCGGAGCTGGTCCAGCTTTAAGCATTTTAGGGAAAGGTCTTGGAATTATCGGAAACCTCACGAAAGCTCTTGGTTGGCTCACTAAAGGAACTGGTAAAGCGGTAGGCGGTATGTCCTTGATGCTCAAGACTTTTCAGGCTTTTAGAACGACTGGAAATCTATCCTCTGCTTTCAACTTGGCATCTGGTGGGGCGGTAGCGCTTGGAAATGCGACTGCATCAGCATCAACTTCAACGGGGCTTCTAACAACATCAATGGGGACGCTTGCGAACCCTCTAGGTTTAATAGTCGGAGGTCTCGGTCTTACTACCGCCGCACTTGTTTATCTTGGAAACGAGAAAGACAAGGCTCGTATCAAGACTGAAGAGTTTGGCTCTCAGTTGAGTGATACTGCTCGTGGAGAATTGCGAAGTTTCCAAAAGACTGTTGATGAAACCAGTACGGCTGTTGCAAACTTCGGTACTCATGCTGGAGATGCCGACAAGGTCTCTGGAGCCTTTAAAAAACTCTATGAAGAAATAGCTACTGCTGCCGATAAGACCAACAAACGAATGGAAGAGTTGGGGGCTAAGTGGGGTCTTAGTGAGGACGATATTGCCAAAGCCAAGGAAAGAAATGGCCAGGTTGTCTCTAATACTGAGGTCATGATGAATCAAATTAATGAGATTTATCAACGTCATAACGGAGATGCGAGCAAGTTTTCTCAAGAGGAGAAAGAAATCATCCTAAACAATCAGAATGAGATGATTAAGGCGAAACTTTCCATGATGAATCTGTCAGCTGATCAGCAGAAGGCCGCTTTACAAGCTTTGAATGGCGATGTCAGAAGTCTGAATGAAACACAATTAAAGCATACTAAAGATGTTTTAAAACAAGCGCTTGATGAGGAGAAGAAACTCTACGAGAACTCAAAAAGCGAGCTGAAAGAGTTGCTAGACGGAAAGGCTATTGACCAGGAGACTTACAACAAGAAATTGCAAACTCTAGAAGCAAACCACACTCAAACGATGGAAGCTTTAGGAAGTAAGTATTACCAGGTCATGCAAAATCTTGATGCTAAGGTAAAAGCTCGAACTGGCCAAAGTTGGAACTACTGGGAAGAAGCCAAGAAAGTTCTGGAAGAATACGGCCTTTCCTATGAAGAAATCGGGAAGAAAGCTGCTGAAGCTTCTCAAAAGGTAGGTAATTCGCATAGTATTCTTGCTAACTATACTAGTGAGATGAGCAAGGAAGTGAAAGAGGCTAACGATGCCTGGTCGTTATTGGTCGGTAACATTGATAAGAATGGAAATTTCCAAGTTAAATCTAATGTTAAGGAAGTCATCGGAGAGGCTGCCAAATCTGCTGAAGGTTGGGAACAATTGCAGTTTATCGCTAAGACTGCGGATATCAACTCAAACGCTCGTGTGACTATAGCCGAGGCCCTTGTCGAATCTGGTAAATGGAAAGACATGACTCTCGAAGAGAAACAAGTGATTGTCAAGAACCAAGCTGGGCTACAAGCTATCTTTGATAGTGAAACTCATCTTAAAACATGGAACAGCATGCCAGCGGAAGTCAAAGAACTTCTCATGAAGAATACAGACATCATGAACAAGGCGGAGGAAGCCTCAAAGGCTCTGTCTAACTATGAAGCTCTGAAACCAAAACAGAAGGAGTTGCTGGCCAATGATGAAAGTGTCCGAAAAGCAGTCGCTCGGTCAACTGATACTCTGACGACCTGGAATGCGACTACACCGTTTACAAAAGATTTGAAAGCTGATCCTACGAATGTTTTGAACAATGGCCAGTTATCTATCGATAAGATTACGGCTTGGAATTTTGCATCTGCTGAGACGAAATCTTTGGATGCGGTAGATAATACGAGCGCTGCCGTTGGTAGTGCTATTTTTAGTGTTAATTCACCAAGACAAGAAGCTCCTATCAATTTGTTTGCGGCTGACCAGACGGGCGGTGTGCGAAACGAGACGAGTGGTGCTATCAATGCTATCAAGCAGTATGATCCAGTGAATATTCTCGCTAAGAATGGCACTAATGACACTGTCAGCGAGGTCAAAAGTGGCGTCAATGGCATACAAGATAAAACTGTTACTATTAACGCCCGAGATAATGCATCAGGTGTTCTTTCAGGTATTAAGAGCTGGATTGATAGCGTGACCGGTAATTTCTTTACGAATATCTTTGCGAGCAAGCACGCTCACGGGACCAACTATCACCCTGGTGGGCTTGCTATCGTCAATGACCAAAGGAACAGCAACTATAAAGAAATGGTTACTCTTCCGAATGGTCGGAGTTTCATCCCACAAGGTCGTGACGTCTTACTTCCTCTACCAAAAGGTTCTAAGGTCTTGCGAGCGGATAAGACCAGACGTTTGATGCGTGAGATGGGTGTTCCGAAATACGCTTCTGGTATCGGGATCCCGAGTGATGCGAAATTTCTTCGTGAAATGGAACAAGCTCAACGTAATATCACTATTCAGACTACAAGTGTTCAGAACGGGCAAGATACAGATAAAATCGTGTCTGAGATGGCGATTCTGAGAGCGAGTTTAGAAAAATTGCTTACTGCTATCCTTAACAAGGACACAAACGCTTATCTGGATAGCTCAAAAGTTACGGATATTGTTACTAAAACTCAGAAAGAGCGTGAGAAAATGCTACTAAGAATGAAAGGGGTGATTGAATGAGCGAAGTGACTATGCGTTTTAATAAAACAGATTTACAAGAGTTTATTGAAATCCATGACATCCAACGAGATATCGGGAACAATCGCTCTATCTCTATTGATCATGCCCCAAGAATTGGCGTGAATATCCAGCACCAAACGATTGATGCAAAATATATCAAGGTGGACTTCTCCATCTGGTCCAAAGACAGAAATACCCTCAAGCACAAACTTGCGGGTATTTTTAATGTGGATGGTCCTAAAGAGTTGACCTTTTCAGATGAGCCAGACAAGTATTATCTGGCCATGGTGATTGATGATATCTCTATGCAAGAGGCAAGCGGGAGACG
>ERZ773038.1031-NODE-1031-length-16782-cov-6.295092_pt1 | contig 16782 bp, 16 predicted proteins | sample MGYA00511665_ERZ773038 | MGnify/ENA primary metagenome ERZ773038 (study PRJEB29015, sample SAMEA2737966) | human oral metagenome | biome: human oral; feature: human-associated habitat; material: dental | place: China | collected 2028 ... | reverse complement strand
CGCATCGCGCCCGCCAACACGAGTCATCACATCATCAGTCATCACGTATCGATCCTTTCAAATCAAGGGGATGCACAGACAATTGAACACATCCGCGTAGTGGGCGCCAGCGCCGCTGCCAGGCGGCTTCCGGCAGGTTCGCCACGATCGCCCCGGCCAGGCCGGGATGGGCTCCGCTGGCCACTAGGCGCACCCCTCCCAGGCCCCAGGCGACCAGGTCGGCGAAGAATTCCTTCCACGCGGCGGCTCTCTCGCCGATGGCGACTCACACTCCCAGGACTTCGCGGTGCCCGTTGCTGTTGCCCCTGGTGGCGACTAGGACGCAGCAGGCAACCACGCGCCCTTCCTCCCTGACTTTCATCGTCAGGGCGTCGGTTGCGACGAACGTGAAGGGACCGGCATCACCGAGGGGGCGGTGGCGGAACTGGCCGGGCGTGCTCATCCAGGTCGGCTGCCATGCGCCAGACCTATGACTTGAACAATCCCGTGATTCCGAGGGTTTTGACGAGCTTGTCCATGCGGCGCGTGAACACGCCAGCGAGGTAGCAGTCGGCCACGACCGTGATCAGGGCCGTCTCGGCGCGTTTGCGACGCTGGAGCAGCCACTCGGACAAGTATGTGCCAGAGCACAGCTTGAGGATGGCCACGTCGATGGTGCCGACCCTGGTGTCCAAAGGCCGGTGGCGGTACCCGTTGCGCTGGGCCTGGCGCCCAGGGTCTTGCTGGCCCCACTGGGCCCCGCACACCGCGTCGGCGTCGGCCGACAACAGCGCGTTGACCACGCTCTGGAGCAGATCGCGCATCAAGTTCGGAGGGCGCCTGGGACAAAGTCCCACCGAGCAAGCCATCAGGGTAGATAATATGAGGTGCGGTCATCGTAGTGCCTGCAAATGTTTCGAGTCAGAAGTAGTGAGCTTTTTCGAAGGACCGCACGCTGACTGCCCCCACATCCAACAACAGGGCCGACCACCATGCGATTACACCACTACGCAGGACACCGCTTAGTTCGATTTGGAATTACGCATTACGAATCGAGCGATGCCCAAAGAAAAGCTTTTATTCATAAAACAACCCGAAACCAGTTGAATAAAACCAGGCAAACTAGCCACCGCAGCCCAAACGAGCTGCTTCCAATCAGAAAACCCTTCACGCGCCCATTTGAGAATACAGAGAAGAAAAAAACAAATAGCACCAAAGAAAACGATCCGAAAAACAACCGCTAGTGTTTGAACCTTCGCCTCCCAAACAGCCTCTGCCGACTCCCGATCCTTCCGCTGCGCCTTTTCATCTAAAAGATGAACTCTATCGGAAAGCTTGTTGTATCTACACTTCCATTCATGCGCTTGAGCCTCAGACTGCTCAACGCTCTTCGATTTAGCTTCAAGCTGTGACTTCAACGACTCAATTTCGCGTAAACTAGACTGAGAAAGCTTACTAATCTCCTCCGCGCGCTCACGGTTTTTAGACTCTAACGGCGCCCTAATTTCATTCTTGAACTGCTCGATAGCCTCAAGAACAAAACACCTCGAATCCACCTCTTGTCCAGACACAAGCTGTTGCATATACAAATCACCAGTTTCTGATCGCAAACGCAATATGCGTGCCTCATCGTCGCCAATCACGCCATCTTTAACGGCTTGATCAATATTCTTCAATACTTCATCCCACACCTTCGGCTTGGGCTTTAGACCTGCATACGCAGAGGCGACTAGCAGATCTTTTGGAACGTTACTAGAGACCAGGGGAGCACGCAGCCACAGACGCGTTGCAATGTACTCGAAACTTACAGCAAGAGGAAATAGATAACGCTCCTCATGAGCAAACTTATCACACCCTTTCACAATGGCAGTATTAGCAGTGACGAACAGGTAACGAGCCTTTTCCATCGTTGAACCCCCACGACCGCGCCGCAAACGATGAATCGCGCTCAGAGAACATACGTCTCGATCCAGCGCCTGCGCACTCTTATAGTTGACACTTTCTTGAACGACAGTTCTCAAACGGCCCTCATCAAGGCAATAGATTTTATCGAATGGAGGATTTTCTTCAATATAGACAGATAACTTAGATAATCCACTCTCAACACTATCTCTCAAAATAGCAAGATCTGAAGGTTTCAAGGCATTTTGAATTGCATGTTCCAAGACGCCGACAGGTCGATCAAATTCTCTCTGCCCCTGCAACACCTCCTCAACACTGTGCAGAATCGTGTCGACCTCATTTAGGGTACTCTGAAGCACGAAGCAATCAATTCCATTTGCATGGATCATTTTAAGCACGTCATGTGCTGCAACATAGCACTCAGCACCATGCAGTTTTAGCAAATCAAGCACAATACTTGTATCCAAAGCGACCTTAAGACTACCTATCTTCGGAATCTCGTCCCAAGAACTCCCTTCCAACAATGTTGACAACATTACACCTTGCGCGAGGCTCACCAAAGATTCAAAAGACTGACTTGCACTTACATACATACTGGCAACGTACTTTGAAATGATGTAGTGAACACGCTCATCACGCGTTAACTGCTGCGCACCCTCCTCATCAGAACTTTGCACACTTCCATTGCGCCAATAGCGAATAATATCGACCGACCGCGACTCAATATACTTTTTCAGTTCACGCTTCCAATCTATCGCAGCCATTTCAGCGTCGTCATCACATATTTGCGCAACACACTTGCGCAAACCATCTTCTAGCACCGCTTCAGCTCGCCTATAACTGGCGATCTCACCATCCAGGTCAGGAAGATCATCCTTGCCTTTTCGAGTCAGGCAAAGAAATCGACCATCAGAATCCCTCTTCAAATAACCCCTTTTAAATGCGCGTCGCCCGATTCTTTTTACAACCTCAACAGGAATCTCAATACCGAAAACCTTCTTGACCCTCTCAGCGACGACCTTCACCGATATTGGCCCACTGTCATTATTGTTCACGACAGCGAGCACAAACTGCTCAAAGTTATCAATATACGCCCTACTCTCACCATCGTACCGAGCTTTTAGAATCGCATATCCAATCAAACTTGCAGACTCATTTTCAGTCACATTTATCACACTTTCAGCATAGAGGCGAATCATGTTTTACTCAATTACATTCGAGCCCACAGCATTTACCGGAACAGAATGCTATGGACGCACGTCGAAACAAGGCGCCCAGATTGAGATGACCACTCACTTACATTTATTAGCACGTTCCAGCATTATTCCCTGATCTACACCGCATAAACCTGAACACTTGAAAATCGCACGAATTACGTTTCACTCGGTATCAAATGACTCTAGCGACTCCGATTGATCTTTAGTTAGCACGCAATTAATGCGCTATGCGTCACTCAAGTTTTCTGATGGAACAGCATGTCATCAGGCGATGCCCTAGTTGTAGGACGGTGTGGCGTTGTTTGCGGGGGTGGGGACGCGGCTTGCGGGTGGGTTGCCCGCCGTGGCGGTGTGGGGTCGGCGGTAATTGTAGTGGGTGAGCCATTGGCCCAGCGCGTTTCTTCGCTGCTCCTCGCCGATGAATGGGCGGGCGTAGAGGAACTCCTCAGCCAGGATTCGGTTGTAGCTTTCGACTTTGCCGTTGTGCCGCGGCGTGTAGGGCTGCGTGCACTGGTGGCGGCCCACGAAGTCGCAGACCGCGGCGTTGAAAGCGGTGGAGCGGTAGGCCGACCCGTTGTCGGTGACCAAGCTCGCGATGCACTCGATCCCGTTGGCCTCGAAGAAGGCGCGGGTACGGACTTTCCACTTACACGCATAGAAGAAGGGCGCCCGGGAGCGGGAAAGGACAAGGTCCGCAGACCGCACCCCGCTTCCGCCTCGTCCGCCCACGCCTGGATCCGCTCGTCACTGACGCGCTCGCCGTGAACAGTTCCCTCGTTCATGGCAATAGTGTATACGAAGCAACCCTCTCCTCCCTCACCCTACGGTGCCGTAAGATGGGGCCCATGCGCGCCACGGACAAAGGAGCAGATATGAGTGACAGCCCGGCCCCCGCCTCGTCGGACGACGGCGCCCCGGAGCTCGAGGCCGTGCCCGCGCCGACCAGCGAGGGCGCCACCCAGGCCCTCGAGTGGCACGCCCCCACGCTGGTGCGCATCGACGAGACCTGCACGATCCCCCGCCTGCTGCAGGACCGCGTGGGCCGCAGCCCCCGCCGCCCGCTCATCCTGCGCAAACTGGGCATGGGCGACGCGTGGCGGCCGGTGAGCGCCCGGGACTTCCACGAGGAGGTCCAGCAGGTGGCCGCTGGGCTCATCGCGCGCGGGCTGGAGCCCGGCCAGAGGGTCGCGATCATGAGCCGCACCCGCTACGAGTGGACGCTGCTCGACTTCGCGTGCTGGAGCGCGGGCCTGGTGCCCGTGCCCATCTACGAGACGAGCTCCATCGAGCAGGTCGCCCACGTGCTCTCCGACGCCGACGTCGACCTGGTCGTCACCGAGACCGTGTCCCTGGCGGAGATCGTGCGCACGGCCGCCGAGCGGACCGGGCGCCACCACGTCGTCGTCCTCTCCTTGGACTCCGAGGCCATCGAGACCCTGGTCGCTGACGGCGCCGGAGTGCCCCGCGCCACCGTCGCCGCGCGCACCGGGGCCCTGACGAAGGACGACATCTCCACGATCGTGTACACGTCCGGGACGACGGGCACCCCCAAGGGCACGGTGCTCACCCACGAGAACTTCACGAACCTGTGCCTCAACTCCCACGCGTGGATGCCCGAGATCGCGGCGGGCGAGGACTCCCGCCTGCTGCTGTTCCTGCCGCTCGCCCACGTGTTCGCGCGCTTCCTGCAGGTCTTCCAGATCAGCGGCAACGGCGTGCTCGGCCACGCCTCCAACATCAAGAACCTGCTAGGCGACCTCGCCTCCTTCAAGCCGAGCTACCTTCTGGTGGTCCCGCGCGTGCTGGAGAAGATCTACAACTCGGCGGACACGAAGGCATCCGGCCCCAAGCGCAAGATCTTCCGCTGGGCGGCAAAGGTCGCGATCGCATACTCGCGCGCTCTCGATACCGACGAGGGGCCCAGCGCCTCCCTCAAGGCCAAGCACGCCCTGGCGGACAGGCTCGTCTACCAGCAGATCATCCGCTTGGTGGGCGGCAACGCGGATTACATCGTCTCCGGCGGCGCGCCCCTTGCAACCTGGTTGGCCCACTTCTACCGCGGCGTCGGCATCCCCGTCCTGGAGGGCTACGGCCTCACCGAAACGGTCGGCCCGGTCTCGGTGAATACTCCTCGCCTGTCCAAGATCGGCACCGTGGGTCCTGCACTGCCTCCCATGTCCTTCAAGATCAGCGACGATGGCGAGATCCTCCTCAAGGGCCCCAGTGTCTTCCAGCGCTACCACAACGACCCGGGTGCCACAGCCGCATGCTTCACCGAAGACGGCTGGTTCCGCACGGGCGACCTGGGGTCCCTGGACCGCGACGGCTACGTGTCCATCACGGGCCGCGCGAAGGAGATCATCGTGACGGCCGGCGGCAAGAACGTCGCGCCCGCGGCGCTGGAAAACCCGATGCGCTCCCACCCTCTCATTTCCCAGGTCCTGGTCGTGGGCGACCAGCGTCCCTTCGTCGCCGCGCTCATTACCCTGGACGCGGAGATGCTACCCGATTGGCTCGCCGCGCACTCCCTGCCTCCGATGAGCGTGGCCGAGGCGGCCACGAACGTCGAGGTCCTGGCCTCCCTGGAGAAGGCGGTCGCCTCGGCGAACGAGCACGTCTCGCGCGCCGAATCGATCCGCAAGATCAAGGTCCTCACGACCGACTTCACGGAGGCGAACGGCCTGCTGACGCCCTCCCTGAAGGTCAAGCGCCTGGAGGCCACGCGCCGCCTCGCGCCGATTATCGATGAGATCTACGGCGGTCCCGTGCAGGACTGACGCACGCACGACCGAGACGCCCTCGAACGAGGCCGTGGCCGGCTCGCGCTCCCCCGCGAAGGAGACGGGGGGTGCGAGCCGGCCACGGCTTTATCGGATGGGCTCTCCTACTGCGAGGCGAGCGCCGCGGTAGGCGGCGTGCGGGCCGCTCGGATCGCGGGGTAGAGCCCGGCGACGGCGCCGATGAGGAGAGTGGCGCCCAGGCCTGCGGCGATCACCCACCAGTGCAGGGTGGGAGGCCAGCCGTAGACGTAACACATGCCCCAGGTGACGCCCGCACCGATGAGGCATCCAGCGAGTCCTCCAAGGAAGGACAGGAGCAGTGCTTCGGCCAGGAACTGAACGGTGATGTGGCCGCGCTTGGCACCCAGGGAGCGGCGCAGGCCAATCTCCTTGCGGCGTTCCAGGACGGAGATGATCATCGTGTTCGCCACGCCGATGCCGCCCACGAGCAGGGCGATCGAGCCGACACCTGCGAGCAGGGTCGTCAGGGTCTGGTCGGCCGCGTTCTGGGCGGCCAGTGCGTCGGAGGGGCGCGAGACCTTCAGGCCGGTGGCCCCCTGCGGGGCCAGAGTCGGACCCAGGAGCTCTCGCACCGTCTCAACCTGGGCCTCGGTGGAGCGCTCGTAGATAGTCGTGGGCGTCTTGCCTGCATCGAAAAGCGAGTTCGCGGCGGGCACGCCGATCAACGCGGCGTTGTCGAGTTCCTCGGCCAGGGGCGCGTGTTCCATAATGCCCAGGACCGTGAAGGAGCGCCCTCCGAGCCACACCTGGGTGCCCGGCTCGACGACGCCGAGGAGCGCGGCGGCCTTCGAGCCCAGGACGACGCCCGGGTAGCGAGCGGTGGCATCATTGAGCCAAGACCCGCTCTTCATGGTGCCCGAAATGACCTTGAGTAGGTTCGTATCGGCCGCCATCGTGAGGATACCACCGGTTGCGTTAGGGTCTGACAGTCGCGAACGGTACACGGAGATGCCGTTGAGCGTCGAGGTCGAAGCCGCGTCGGTCACGCCCGGGATCATACGGACTCGTCCCACGGAGTCTTCGGGTAGGATCAGATCCTGGCCACTCAGGTCAGCCCCGCTGCGCGCGGTCAGCATGTTCGTTCCCAGCGCCCGCAGCTGCTCTTGCAAGCGAGCCTGCGAGGATGCTGACACGCCGACAACGCCGACCATCGCCGCAATGCCGATCGCGATGCCCAGGGCCGAAAGGATTGCTCGCATGGGCCGGGCACGCAGCCCGGTCAGGCCGAGGCGAGCAACGTCGGAGGCGCGCAGCGCGGAACGGCCGGCTCCCGAATTCTTCTTACTCGTCATGGCCACCTCCCGGGTGCGCAGAGTCGGAAACGATCTCGCCATCACGGATGGCGATCTGGCGAGGCAGCGACGCTGCCAAGTCGTTGTCGTGAGTGATCACGATGATGGTGGTGCCGGCATCGTTGAGCTCTCGCAACAGCTCAACGATCGAAGCACCCGAACGCGAGTCGAGATTGCCGGTAGGCTCATCAGCCAACAGCAGGGCTGGGTGGCCGATGATGGCCCTGGCGATAGCGACCCTCTGGCGTTCGCCGCCCGACATCTGGTGGGGCTTGTGGTCCATGCGGTGCCCCAGCCCCACGCGGGTCAAGGCTTCGCGGGCCGCCTCACGCCGCTTGGCTCGCGGCACGCCCCGGTAGAGCAGGCCGTCAGCGACGTTATCCAGGGCGGACACGCCGGCCGTGAGGTGGAACTGCTGGAACACGAACCCAATCAGGGAGGAACGCACGCCCGACAGTTCGGTGTCTCGCAGGGAGGACACGTCCGTGCCGTTGATGCACACGCTTCCCGAGGTGGGCCGATCCAGCGTTCCGATCAGGTTGAGCAGGGTGGATTTACCAGAGCCCGAGGGGCCCACGATGGCGACGAACTCGCCCTCGTCGACGCTCAGGGATACTCCGTTGCAGGCGTGCACGGGCGGCGAGCCAAACGACCGGTGCACGTCGGTCAGTTGCAGAATGTGGCTCATCGGTTGGGCACCACCACGCGCTGGCCTTCGGCGATCTCATCGCCGCTCACTTCGACGCGGTCACCCGCGAACAGGCCGACGGTGACGGGAACCCGACGAACTCCGCCCTTCTCGTCCACGACCTCGACGCCGAACTGGTCGGTGCTGAGAGCAACGAGGGCACCCAAGGGCACGGACAGGACACCCTTGCGGGTCTCAGAGGTCAGGCCCAGGGAGACGGAGGCCTCCTGGAAGCCTTCCAGGGCGGAGGTGTCATCGGGGGTGACGGTGATCGGGATGATCCTCTCCTTATTCGTCTCCTTGCTGCCTTCTTCGCTTTCCTTCTCACGGGGCGGTTCCACGGAGGTGATCGTCCCGGTCGTTGTCGTCGCCGAACCGGGTAGGCGCACGGTGACGGAATTGCCGACGACGCCGAGCGCCTGGTCGGAGAGCTTCAGGTTCGCGGAAATCACCTGACGCGAGGACGAGGCAGTGAACAGCTCCGTCTCCATCGTGGCGCTGGTGCCGACGCGGGCCTTAAGCGCACCGATGCGCAGGTCTTCAGGGGCGAAGAGCACGGTGCCCAGCGGCAGGGAGCCGCTTTGGGGCAGAGTAAGCGCCTTCTGCCACTTCTTGATCGCCGCGATCGTATTCCAGTCGAAGTGGGCGTTGGGGGTGGCCTCGAAGTAGCCGAGCTCCGACAGCGCGGTCTCCAGCTGTCGCACGTCCTCACCGTCGCTCATGCCCTCCTCGAACGCGCGCCAGGCGGGGGTGGCGCCGTGGAGCAAATAGGTGTTGTTCCCGGCGACCGTGTACACGTGTGAACCCTGGGTGAGGGTTGTACCGGGCGTGGGCAGGGCTGTGACGACGCCATCAAAGGCGCTCTTGAGGGTGTAGGAGTCGGCGTAGTGGAGGGACCCCTGGACGGTGGTCTCACCGACCAGGTCTCCGCGGGTGACGGTCGCGGTGGCACCGTTAAAGGACTGCGGGGCATCGGCCTCGGCTTGAGCGCCCGAGCAGGCCGACAGGGTCATTCCCGCGACCGCCACCATCGCTAGTGCTGCGGCGAAGCGTGGGGTGCGTAGACAATTCACTTCGCGCCTCCGGGGTTACCGAAGCACTTGTTGAGAGCATCCTGCGGGATGTCCTGGATGTTGACGCCCTTGCCCGGCTCGGGGTCCTTCACGTCGTAACCAAGATCGCGCAGGCACTGGGCGCCCTTGACGAGGGCTTCACGTCCATTCGGATCCTTCGTCAGATCGTCGTCGCCCGTCAGACCCGACACCTTCGTCATGCACTCGTTGAGTGCCGAATTGAAAGCATCGGAGTTGTCCTTGATCTGCTCGGGCGTCAGCCCGGTGTCGGGAACGTCGAAGCCCTTCTCACGCATGCACTGAGCGAAAACCAGGTTGGGGTCGTTGCTGGCCGCGTTGGTGGCCGCCGAGCTTGGGCTCTTAGTGCTGGAAGCGGACGAGCCGGTCGAGCCGGTCGAGCCGCATGCGCTGAGGGCCGCTGCCAGGGTGATGGCGATGACGGCGAGGGCGCTCGTCTGGGCGCGATTCTTCATCGAAAACTCCTTGTGGACTACTGTTGGGCTGTGGTTCTCACTGCCTGGATATATTAGAGATCACAACCCTGAAAGGTACCTGAAAACTATCCGGGAGCGCGCGCAGAGTTTCATCAGACAACCTGGAAGTTGACGAGGCTGAGGCTGAGCACTCGCCCGGCGCGCGTTTTAGAGGCGCGAACCCTCGTCGTATTCGGCCTTAATATCTTCGTGGTGGCGGATGACCTCGCGGACCATGAAGCCCAGGAACTTCTCGGCGAAATCGGGGTCGAGGCCGGAGGAAGCCGCCAGGGTACGCAGGCGCTCGACCTGGCGGGCCTCGCGGTCCGGGTCGGCGGGAGGCAGGTCCAGGCGGGCCTTGATGTGCCCGACGCGCTGGGTGCAGCGGAAGCGCTCAGCGAGGATGTGCACGAGGGCAGCGTCGATGTTGTCGATCGTTGCGCGAGCCTCCGCCAGCTCGGCGGGAATACCGCTCACGCCCAGGTCCGCCGAAGCGGCCACCGAGGCCTCGTCACGCTGTGCCATTGTTCCTCCCCTAGGGTCTCAACTGACCTCAGTGTAGCGGGCGAACTCAGGCGCTGCGCTTGCCTTCCGATGAGGGCTCCGGGTAAAGCTCGGCGGGGCCAACCCCCTCGACCAGGTCGCGGGTGATGACCACGCGAGCGACGTCATCGCGGCTGGGCAGCTCGAACATGAGGTCCGACAGGGTCTGCTCCATGATCGAAGACAGGCCACGGGCACCCGTCTTGCGCTCGTTGGCGCGCGCCGCGATCGCCAGCAGGGCCTCGTGCGTGAACTCCAGGTCCATATTGTCCAGCTCGAAGAGGTGCTGGTACTGGCGCACGAGCGAGTTCGACGGCTCGGTGAGGACTCGAACGAGGTCCTCCTCCGTCAGCTCCTTCGTGGAGGTCAGGATGGGCAGGCGGCCGATGAACTCGGGGATCATGCCGAACTTATGCAGGTCCTCGGCGGACACGGCCTCGTAGAGGTCGCCCATCTCCGAGGCGCTCTTCAGCTCCGAGCCGAAGCCCGTGGAGCGGCGGCCCAGGCGGGCCTTCACGATGTCCTCGATGCCCGCGAAGGCGCCGGCGGCGATGAAGAGGATGCCGGAGGTGTCGATCTCCAGGAACTGCTGGTGGGGGTGCTTACGACCGCCCGTGGGAGGCACGGAGGCGACCGTGCCCTCGATGATCTTCAGGAGGGCCTGCTGGACGCCCTCACCCGACACGTCGCGGGTGATTGAGGCGTTCTCAGCCTTACGGCCGATCTTGTCGATCTCGTCGACGTAGATGATGCCCTTCTCGGCCTTCTTGATATCGCCGTCGGCCTCCTGGATGAGACGCAGGAGGATATTCTCCACGTCCTCGCCCACGTAGCCGGCTTCAGTCAGAGCGGTCGCGTCCACGATCGCGAAAGGCACGTCAAGGAGGCGGGCGAGGCAGCGCGCCAGGTGGGTCTTGCCCGTGCCCGTGGGGCCCAGCAGCAGGATGTTGGACTTGGTGCCCAGCATGTCCTCAGCATTGCCGGCATCGCGCGAGCGCACACGCTTGTAGTGGTTGTACACGGCCACCGACAGGGCGCGCTTGGCACGGTCCTGACCGATCACCCACGTGTTCAAGAATTCATTGATTTCGCGCGGCTTAGGCAGCGGCGTCGTCGACGAGGACGGCTGCTGAGAACCCAGTTCCTCTTCGATGATCTCGTTGCACAGTTCAATGCACTCGTCGCAGATATACGCGCCGGAGCCACCGATGAGCTTACGCACCTGCTTCTGGCTCTTCCCGCAGAAAGAGCACTTGAGTAGTTCCGCGCCATCAGTCAGACGAGCCACGAGACCTCCAAGGTGTTGAACGTTTTACCGTTCGATCGGATGCGCTTGTGCGCTTGCTAGCAAATAACGTAGTGCACGCGGGCCAGTTTTCCGCGTAGCCACGCCTATTGTTATGAAAAGTTCACCCTCAGCCGAGCGCCGACACTGACCCGCTCAACGAGAGAGACAGCGACGAGGCCGTGGCACCCACCGCACGCGCGCGGGGAAACCACGACCTCGTCAATGACGACAGCGTCACAGAGCCTTGCGGGACTCCAGCACCTGGTCGATCAGGCCGTACTCGGCGGCCTGCGGGGCGGTGAGGATCTTGTCACGCTCGATGTCGCGGCGCACCTGCTCCACCGGCTTGCCCGAGTGCTTCGAGATGGTGTCCTCGAGCCATGCGCGCATGCGGTCGATCTCGTCGGCGACGATCTGGATGTCCGAGGCCTGCCCCTGCATGCCCTCCATCGCCGGCTGGTGGATGAGGACGCGGGCGTTGGGCAGCGCCAGACGCTTACCGGGCGAACCTGCGGCCAGCAGCACGGCGGCAGCCGAGGCGGCCTGGCCGAGGCACACTGTCTGGATCTGCGGCTTGATGTACTGCATCGTGTCGTAGATGGCGGTGAGCGCAGTGAAGGAGCCGCCGGGCGAGTTGATGTACATGGTGATCAGCGAATCGGGATCCTGGGACTCCAGGACCAGCAGCTGCGCCATGACGTCATCGGCGCTGGCGTCGTCCACCTGAACGCCCAGGAACACGATACGGTCCTCGAAGAGCTTCGTGTATGGGTTCTGGCGGCGGAAGCCGTAGGCCGTGCGCTCCTCGAAGTCCGGAAGCACGTAGCGCGCCTGCGGCATCTGGCGGGTAACCGCCTCGAAGTAGGGCCGGGTGCTCATCCGTTCTCTCCTCGCGTTCCGATCTCCTCGGGGCTGTTGATCACGCGGTCGACGAACCCGTACTCGAGCGCCTCCGCGGCGCTGAACCAGTGGTCGCGGTCGCCGTCGGCCTCCACCTGCTCGACGGTCTTGCCCGTGCGCGCCGCCGTGATCGAAGCGAGTTCCTTCTTCATCCCGAGGATGAGATCAGCGTTAATGCGAATCTCCGTCGCGGATCCGCCGGCACCGCCGAGGGGCTGGTGCAGAAGAACGCGAGTGTGGGGCGTGATGTAGCGCTTGCCGGGGGCGCCCGCCGTCAGCAGGAACTGCGCCATCGACGCGGCCATGCCCATGCCAACCGTCACGACGTCGGGCTTGACGTACTGCATGGTGTCGTAGATGGCCATGCCCGCAGTCACGGACCCGCCGGGCGAGTTGATGTACAGGTAGATGTCGCGGTCCGGGTCCTCCGCCGCCAGCAGCAGCAGCTGCGCGCAGATGATATTCGCGTTCTCGTCGCGGACCTCGCCGCCCAGCCAGATGATGCGTTCCGTGAGCAGGCGCTGGAAGACCGCGTCCCCCAGTCCCAGCTGCGACCCCTCGCCGGCAGCTCCGGCATTGTGCACGCTCACGCGTACCTCCTCGTCTGTTCGCGGGCCCAGACGGCCCCATTGGTGTCCACCGTACCCGCTGGCGGGTGCGCCACGCACGCGCCGGGCCACCGTTTCGCTGTCGGCACATGCGCGGGAGGGGGCGGGGCCACCGCCCCGCCCCCTCCCCGGGAGTTCGCTGGTTGCTACGCGCGGCAACGCCTCGCGCTCACTCCTTGTCGTCGGCGGAATCGGTGACGATCTCGGCACCCTCTTCACTGGCGGGGTCGGTGCCGAAGAACTTCGACAGGTCAACGTCCTGCCCGTTCGTGTCCTTGACGCTCACGAGCTTGAGGGCCTCGATGAGGGCCTTCGAGCGGCCGAGGTCGGCAACGACGTTGGCCATCTGCTGGGGGGAGGAGAAGAGCTGGTTGATGTCGACGCCGAAGTTCTGCGACATCTGGATCGCGTAGTCGATGAGCTCCTGCTGGGACACCTGCACGTCGAACTTCTTGGCCAGAGCCTCGGAGAGCAGCTCGGTGCGGATCTCCTTCTCGACGGCCGCGCGGGCCTCCTTCTTGGCCTTCGGCTTGGCGTCCTCGCCGACGCGGTGCTCGACCTGGTGGTCGACCGCCGACTCGGGAAGGATGATCTCGACCTTGTCGAGGAGCACGTCGATGAGGGCATCGCGCGCAGCCAGGGCCTGCTTGGATTCCTTGTTGCTGGCGGCCTGCTTCTTCAGGTCCTCGGTCAGCTCCTCGATCGTGTCGAACTCGGAGACCATCTGGGCGAAGTCGTCGTCGGCCTTGGGCAGTTCACGGGCCTTCATGGCCTTGACGGTGATCGTCACCTCGGCCTCCTCGCCCTCGTGGTCCCCGCCCTTGAGCTTGGAGGTGAAGGACACCTCTTCGCCGGCCTTGGTGCCGCGCAGGGCGGTGTCCTGCCCGTCAAGCATCGAGCCGGAGCCGATCTCGTAGGAGACGTCGGAGGCCGAGTCGACCTCCTTGCCGTCGATCGTGGCAACCAGGTCGATCGTCGCGAAGTCACCGGTCTTGGCCTTGCGGTTGATGGTCTTGAGTGTGGCGAAGCGGCTGCGCAGGTCGTCGAGCTCCTTCTCCACGTCCTCGTCGGTGACCTCGGTGGGTTCGACCTCGACGACGAGGGAGTCGTCGATGTCGGGCAGCTCAAAGGCGGGCACCACGGCGACCTCGGCGGTGAAGACGAGCTGGCCGCCCTGCGGGCCGGTCACGGCCGGGATCTCGGTGACGTCGACCTCGGGCTGGGCCAGGGGACGCAGATCGTTCTGGTTGACGGCATCCGAGTAGTGGCCAGGGAGAACCTGGTTGACGACCTGCTCGATGACGGCGGCGCGGCCGAAGCGCTGGTCGATGATGCGCGGAGGCACGTGGCCCTTACGGAAGCCGGGGATGTTCACCTGTCCGGCGATCTCCTTGTACGCCTTGTCCATCTCGGACTTCAGCTCCTCGTAGGGAACCTCAACGGTCAGACGAACCTTGGTGGGCTCAAGGGTTTCAACGGTGCTCTTCACGTGCGTACGCTCCGTAGTCTTAAGAATTGGGGAACGCCCGCTCCCGGGCGCATAACAACTCGCCTAGTGTACGCCAGGACCCTCGCAATGTCCTTATTCGCCGCGCGTAAGTGGGCATCTGCACCCCTAAACACACAAACACGGTGTCCAACACCACACGAGCGGGTTGGCGGCCTCAACTGTCGCGGGACGCCCACGGGGTCAGGTAACGGGAGCGGCCCGCGATCACTGCCGCCAGGCGCGAGCGGGGAACGTCCGCGACCTCTGTCACCGCCCGAAGGATCCGCTCGTGGATGGCGCGTGCCTCTTCCTCGTCGCTCGCCGTGAAGCGAGCGGTGACGCGAGGCTGCGCGGAGACGATGGCGATGTCCCAGGCTTCGAGGTGGGCGACGGACCGGGCACGGTGCTCGACCTCCTCAGGACGCCTGCCGGGCACGACGGTGGTGATCGTCATGACCGTGCGATAGGACGGCACGTTCCCTCCCCCACGTTCCATTCATGCGGCGGCACGAGGCCGCCCCGGTCGGGGTGACAGGATTTGAACCTGCGACCCTCTGCTCCCAAAGCAGATGCGCTACCAAGCTGCGCTACACCCCGTTGGACTGATGTCCGGTGCCCCATCATACGGGAGGGCGGTTTAAATGTCGCGCACGCGGACAATACCCGCTACGATCTTCGTGTCCCCTTCGGGGGCACGCGGATGTAGCTCAATGGTAGAGCCTCTGCCTTCCAAGCAGATCACGCGGGTTCGATTCCCGTCATCCGCTCCACGGCGGGGCCCCGGACCCAATCGGTCCGGGGTCCTCGCGTTCCCGCGCCCGTATAAAGCGGAAACAGCGGGCGGTGCACACGGACGGACCAACACATCAGGCGCGCGGCACCCCGAGCCACCGGGGCACCCTTCGGGTGTAGGCGGCGTACTCGTCGGGGAACGCATTGCGCAACGCCCTCTCCTCAACGGGGATCTGCGCGCGGTCGACCAGGACGACGAAACACGCTGCGGGGAGCCACGCCCACGCCTCGCGGATACTCGCATGGGCGGCGAGCGCGCACGCCATGCCCACGTACATGGGATTGCGGGTGACGCGGTAGACCCCTGTGCTGACGAGGGCGCGGGGGTGGTCGACCCCGACGGGGTCCGCCGAGACGCCTGCGCGGTAGAAGCGCATCGACGAGCCGACCAGCAGAACCCCGCTCGCGAATGCGAACGCGCCCGCCGCCGCCCACCGCCACCACGGGTGGCCGGCGTCCGGGAAGGGCACGAGCGCCTGTACGGCCAAGGCGCCGACGGTGAGGAACATCGGTGGGATTCTCAACATCCCACCATTGTTCCACGCCGCGCCGCCGCCGCAGGCGGACGGCGCCTCAGAAGGTCGCGGTGTCGATGACGTAGCGGTAGCGGACCTTGGAATCCACGACGCGGTCGTAGGCGCCGGTGATGTCCTCGCCGCCGATGATCTCGACCTGGGGCGCCACGCCGTGGGCGGCGCAGAAGTCCAGCATCTCCTGCGTCTGACGGATCCCGCCGATCTGGGAGCCCGCGAAGGACTTGGCGCCGTTGACGAACGCCCGCAGCGGCAGGCGCACCGGCTCCTCGGGCAGGCCGACGTCGACGAAGACGCCGTAGGGGCGCAGCGTCCCCATCAGGCCCTCGTAGTCGAGGTTGTTGGCGCTGACGGTGCAGATGATGAGGTCGAAGGATCCGCGCAGGGCCTCGATGGTCCCCTCCTCGCTGGTGGCGTGGAAGGCGGAGGCGCCGAAACGGCGCGCGTCGGCCTCCTTGGAGCGCCCGTGGGAGATCACGCTCACCTCGGCGCCCATGGCGGCGGCGAGCTTCACGCCGACGTGCCCCAGGCCGCCCATTCCGACGATGGCGACGCGCGTGCCCGGCCCCGCCCCGTACCGGCGCAGCGGCGAGTACATGGTGATCCCCGCGCACAGCAGGGGCGCGGCGGCGTCGAAGGGGATCTGGTCGGGGATGCGGCAGGCGAAGTCCTCCGAGACGGTCAATCCGGCCTCCCTGGAGCACCCACGACGCCTCACCTATCGGGCCAGCACCCCCTGGCCCTCACGCACCGTGAGGCTGATACGTTCCCAGCATGCTCCTTCGATTACTGCGCACGCACCTGCGCCCCTATACCGGGTTGCTGGTGTGCGTCCTGGTGCTTCAGTTCGCACAGGTGATGGCCTCCCTGTACCTCCCCACCCTCAACGCCGACATCATCGACAAGGGTGTGGCCACCGGGGACACCGGTTATATCTGGCGAATGGGCGCGTTCATGCTGGGGGTGAGCCTGGCCCAGGGCGTGTGCACGGTGCTGGCGACCTACCTGGCGGCGCGCGCGGCGATGAGCATGGGCCGGGACCTGCGCGGCGAGGTCTTCGACCGGGTCAGCGGCTTCTCCGAGCGGGAGATCTCCGCCTTCGGGGCGGGCTCGCTCATCACCCGCAACACCAACGACGTCCAGCAGGTCCAGATGCTGGTGATGATGAGTGCCACGATGCTGGTGACGGCGCCGGTCATGGCGG
>ERZ773038.1020-NODE-1020-length-16859-cov-6.857653_pt1 | contig 16859 bp, 15 predicted proteins | sample MGYA00511665_ERZ773038 | MGnify/ENA primary metagenome ERZ773038 (study PRJEB29015, sample SAMEA2737966) | human oral metagenome | biome: human oral; feature: human-associated habitat; material: dental | place: China | collected 2028 ... | reverse complement strand
TGTTCGCCGATCAGGTTCACCCGTCCGGGGGCGAACCAGATTCCCTCCGGGTCGGATCCCGCCAGCTTCCGGTAGTAGGTGGTCAGCTTCTCAACGGCCTCCATCGTTCACCTTTTCTCAAATCCGGGATCTTGTGGGTCGGGCAGATGCTTTCCGGTGTTGGATGCTTGCCTGCCATCGGGAAGTATCGTCCTCACGCCCCGAAGGCGCTGTTCATCAGATCAGCTGTCTGCTGCTGATGAACCTTCATGGAACCGACTGATGGGGCAGAAGACCACGGTCGTGCCACCCGGTGCATGCGCAACGGAATGTCTGTGTGGTTCGCCACAGAATTCGGCAGATGCACAGAGATGAACGGCCATGGTCCTTGGTTGGCGGGCTCGTCCTGGACGAATCGGATGTCGGTGACGTGACGGTAGTGCTCCAGTACCTTGGCCATCTCGGCTCCGGGTAGCGGATAGAGACGTTCCAGGGAGATGATTGCCACTTTGCCGTCGAGACCAGACTTCTCCCGGTTCGCCACGAGTTCCCAGCGGATCTTGCCGGAGCAGATCAGCAGACGGGAAACTTCGGACGGATCTGTGATCGTCGGGTCGTCCAGCACCGGATGCCAGACTCCTGAGGTGAATTCCTCCGGCAGCGAGGCGGCCGCCTTGCTGCGCAACATCGACTTGGGAGTGGCCACCACGACCGGGCGGTGGTAGTTGACGTAGGCGTGCTGACGCAGCAGGTGGAAGTAACTGGCTGCCGTCGAAGGCTGGCTGACGGCGAGAGCGTTCTCGGCGCACAGCTGCAGCCAGCGTTCGATGCGTGCAGAGCTGTGGTCCGGGCCCTGCCCCTCGAAACCATGGGGCAACAGCACCACCACACCGGACTTCTGGTCCCATTTCGCTTGCCCGGAGACAACGAACTCGTCGGCAATGATCTGGGCTCCGTTGGCGAAGTCACCGAACTGCGCCTCCCACAAGACCAAGGCGTCCGGTCGGGCTACGGAGTAGCCATACTCAAAACCCATGGCCGCGTACTCACTGAGCAGTGAGTCGTAGACGTCGAAGGTGGCTTGGTCGTCGCTCAGGTGTTTCAGGGGAACCCAGGCTTCATTGGTGATGCGGTCCACGATCGCTGCGAATCGTTGTGAGAAGGTCCCACGGCGTGAATCCTGCCCGGCCAGCCGGACGGGTCGACCTTCCATCAGGAGCGAACCGATAGCGAGTAGCTCGGCGGTAGCCCAGTCGATTGGGCCGTTGAGGATCTGATCGGCCCGGCGTTTCAGTTGGGGCAGTACCTTCGGATGCGGAGTGAAACCTTCCGGAAGAGCGGTGTGCACCTCACTGATTCGGTGCATCATATCTGGTGTTATCGCGGTGAGTCGGTGCCCCTGCTTCGTTGGGTAATAGGGCACTCTCGTGTACTCCTCGATCACCGCGTCGGTGTTCTTGGCGTCGCGCGCTTCCTTGAACACGTTCTCTAGGCGAGCCCTGAACTTGTCCATCACACCCTCGGCATCGGACACGGAAATGTCACCACGCCCGATCAGCGCTTCGGTGTACAGGCGCCTGACGGAACGCTTTTGCTCGATCAGGTCGTACATCTTGGGCTGCGTGAAACTTGGATCGTCGCCTTCGTTGTGGCCGCGGCGCCGGTAGCAGACCAGATCGATCACGACATCCTTGTGGAATCGCTGTCGATAGGCAAAGGCCAGTCGGGCGGCGCGGATGCAGGAGTCGGGATCGTCGCCGTTGATGTGAAGCACCGGAGCAGAGATGGCCTTGGCAACATCCGTGCAGTAGGTAGAGGTGCGTGATTCGATGGGTGCGGTTGTGAACCCCACCTGGTTGTTGACCACGATGTGGATGGTGCCTCCGGTCTTGTAGCCACGCAGTTGGCTCATCTGCAAAGTCTCGAAGACGACCCCCTGGCCGCAGAAAGCTGCGTCGCCGTGCAGGAGAAGTGGCAGTACCGGGAAGTCCTCTTTCCCTATCATGTCCTGTTTTGCCCGGGCGATTCCCTGGAGAACGGGATTCACTGCCTCAAGGTGAGAAGGGTTGGCTGCGACGGAGGTTTTGATGGTGGCTCCGTTATTGGCGACAAACTTGCCTTCCGAGCCCAGGTGATATTTGACGTCGCCGGTTCCGGAGACATCAATGGTGCCTGCGAACTCGTGGAAAATCTGAGCGTAGTCCTTGCCGACGATGTTTGAAAGAACGTTGAGACGCCCACGGTGTGGCATGCCTATGCACACCTCATCGAGGTGCTCATTTGCTGCTTGCTGGCAGATTTCGTCTAGCAGGACGATGACGGATTCACCGCCCTCTAGGGAGAAGCGTTTCTGCCCGACGAATTTGGTCTGCAGAAAGGTTTCGAAGACCTCGGCCTCGTTCAGCTTGTCGAGTGCGTGCATGTGTTCTTGATGCGTCAGGGCTTGGCGCGGTATTTCGATGCGATCCTGGAACCACTTGCGCTGCTGGGGGTCCGCGATGTGCATGTACTCGACGGACACGGTTCGGCAGTAGGAGTCCTGCAAAATTGCGAGGATCTCCCGTAGCGAGCGGTAGACCCTCTCCTGTCCGCCGAAGGTACCTACAGCGAACTCGCGGTCCAGGTCCCAGATGGACAGGCCATGGGCTTCCAGGCGGAGGTCTTCGTGTGAGCGTTGCCGGTACTCCAGAGGGTCGGTGTCAGCCACCAGGTGTCCTACTGAACGGTAGGCGTTGATGAGTTCCAGTACCCGCCCCTGTTTCGCGACCTGGTTCTCTCGGTAGGTGGAAACGTCGACGCTCCACCTCAATGGTTCATACGGTATGCGCAGGGCTTCGAAAATTGTGTCGTAGAAGCTCTCTTCGCCGAGTAGCAGCTGGTGGATGATCTTCAGGAACTCGCCTGATTGGGCACCTTGGATAACTCGATGATCATAGGTGGATGTGAGAGTCGTCACTTTGGAGATTCCGAAGTCGTCAACATGGAACAAGGAAGTTCCTTGGAACTCTGCTGGATAGTCGATGCTTCCAACTCCCAAGATCATTCCCTGCCCGTTCATTAGGCGAGGTACGGAATGATTTGTGCCGATCCCTCCGGGATTGGTGATGGTGGCTGTGGTTCCGGCGAAGTCAGCCACGGTGAGTTCCCCGGAACGCGCCTTGGTAATGATCTTTTCGTAGGCAGCCCAGAATTGAGCGAAATTGAGTTTCTCGCATCCCTTGATGTTGGGAACGAGGAGTTGGCGAGTGCCGTCTGATTTCTTGAGGTCGATGGCGATCCCCAAGTTAATTGTGGGATTTTCAACCAATGTTGGTTTGCCATTGATTACGTCGTAGGAGTTGTTCATCGAAGGCACTGCCTTCAGCGCCTGGATCATTGCGTAGGCGATCAGGTGGGTGAAACTGACCTTGCCGCCCTTGGATGTTTTCAGGAAGTTGTTGATCCCGGTGCGCTGATCGATCACGAGTTTCATGGGGACGGAACGTACGGAGGTGGCGGTGGGCACACTCAGCGAGGCGTCCATGTTTTTTGCGGTGCGCATCGGGGCCCCACGAAGTACGGTCAGGTGGGGTGCCACGGCAGAAGGCTCAGGACGTAGTGATGGATTCGGGGCATTTGCCGACAAGCCGGCTCCGGTGCCTGGGGTGGAGGGGGATTCCCTGGTGGGTTTGACTGATTCCACCTTTGGCTGGTTTCCCTCCCCCCGAGGGGTGCGCTCCCGCGGGGGAGAGGAGGGGTGGTCATTGTGTACCGGGAAGGTGGGATCCGTGTTGGCAGGGGTCGCTTTGTCCTTGAAGAAGGTCTGCCATGTTTCGTCCACAGACGAGGGATCCTTCTCCCAGGCTTCCCGCATCTCGTCAATCAACCAAGAGTTCGCGCCAAATGCATCATGTGAGTCAGGTGTCGACATCTTCGCCAGTGGCTGTTGCCACGATCCCCTTACGTGAGACTACTGCTTGGGCGTCAGGCTTCATCGCCCAGTGATCAGCTTAGCGAACTTCGCTCAGGATGGTTGGGGTTAGGACGAGAGGAGGCGCGCCACGCGAGTCCTGCCGAGAAGCCTGCCAGGAGCACGAGAAGTGTGTTGCGCATCACCAGGGTGGAGGATTCAAAGCCGGAGCCGTTGGGGATTGCCATGATCCCCAGAGTTCCCCATGGATAGGTGTATTGGGTGAGCACCGCCACGATTACCAGACCGGTTGCCAGTATCCGGCGAGGGCGTCGTAACCAAGGACTGGTGCCAAAGGCGAGCAGGGCTGCCAATGGCCCTGCCAGCCACTGGACGTACTGTGTGGACAGGGTTTTGTTCGCGATCACGGTGGCGAGTACCACGGCCAGCACTGACAACAGGATGGCCTGCGGCAGGTTTTCGTTGTGTGAGCGGAAATTACGAAGCAGCCTCCACGTGAGTGCCGCGGTGAGCATGAGCGAGCCCACTGTGAGGAAAGTTGACACCCCAAGAAGAACATCGACAGCCGGTCCTTGGAACTCGATGGCGTTGTATTTGCTGAGCGCCACCTGCCAAGCCGGGTTAGTGGTGAACGTGCGTAGGAACACGAGCGCCGTTGCGGGTACCGACTCCATCTGGAGCCCTCGGTTCGACTGCCAGGTCATGGGGGAAATAGAACGGGACCATCCACCAATCAGGAGTGACGCAAGGCCCAGAGAGAACCCAGCAACGATAAAACCAATCAGTCGGAATCGTCCTGTTCCTTTGCGCAGAGGTGCGGGGGCTGACATCGGGGCGATCAGTAGGGCTGGCCAGAGTTTTATCGCCGCACCGAGGCCGATAAGGGCCCCCGAGACCGCGGGATGGCGATTCAGCCACAGGCAAGCCAGTGCAACGGCTGCCGCTGTCAACATGTCGAAGCGGAACCACACGATGGGTCCGCAGGCGCCTATGAACAGGATCCAAAAAACGGTGGCGCTCACTGAGCCGTACCTGAAGAGCATCGCTGTCACGATTCCGTCGAGCAGGAGCATGGCTGAGGCGAAGACTGGAAGCCAGGAATTGAAGGCGGCGGCGCGATAGGGCAGGGAGGCGGTGAACCAAACCGCGAAGAGTAGGACGATAAGGGCGCCCCCTCCGGCGAGGGCTGGTTTCCTGCGGTTGTGACTCCACAGCACTGCGAGAGGGATGATGCCGATCAGAAATCCCCCGAGCAGGAGAAAAGGCAGCCACGGGGGGTGGCCTCCCCCGAGCGTGTAGAGAAACTCAAGGAACCAAACAGCGGGAAGCGGGTATTCCGTCATCACACCGGATCCCGCCATGGCTGTAGCGCACTGCGAATTGTGGCTACCATCCCCGAGCAGGCACCAGAGCCAGTACCCGTAGTAGCTGACGTCGTTCTGGACGAAGGACACGTGAGGGATTTTCCACAGCAAGACGTTGAATGCGCGGGTCGCTACGAACACAAGAATGAGTGTCACAGCCCATTTGGTGCGGTAGGAGCGCTTGATGGACGGCGGTGTGGTCTCGGTCAAGCGCGGACCCCCTGGAATTCTGGGCTCGCCGGCCAAGCCGGCCCTGAAGCGCCCCCGCGAGGATTCGAACCTCGGCACCCGCCTCCGGAGGGCGGTGCTCTATCCCCTGAGCTACGGGGGCTTCGACGTGCGAAAGGCTAGCATGAATCCGGACGTCCGGGACAACTTGGAGGTTCTGGGACGGCCTGAAATCCTTGTCGTTGGTGAGGTTGGATTCCACCACGATGTGCTCGTGACAGTTCGTGGGAACGGCTGTCGCCCTTGTGGACCCAACACCGGAGCTAGGAGCGCCTGCGGTGTGGTCCAGGACGCCAGCCAGCCTGTCAAGAACGTGCTGTGTCATGGTTCCCTGACGTCGTTGCCGGGCATCCTGCTGGTTCCGCTGTGACCGGGTCCTGGTGGGTGGACGGTAGTCGAGTTCGCGAATGACCTGCGCGATTGTGTCAGGGGTGTGGTCAGTGACCCAGCCCGGCAGGTACCGCGAGATGGTTGATGTCGAAACCTCTGTTCGCGGGGTCGTTTGCTTCCCGAAAAGGACCGGCGTTGCCCTGGGGAAGGCCCAGTTCCTGATGGAGAAGAGGCGCGAGGTGCTTCTGGTCGTTCCCTAGCCGTTTCTACAGGCGTGTGATGATCATCCTGTGATTTTGCCTGACGACTCTTCTCCATATCCTGGTTGGGTTCTTAGCCCAGTTCATTCCTGATGAGTTCGGCTGCAGGCCCTACCTGATCATCGTGTCCCTCGGGCTGTTCGTGTTCTCCCTGTAGGCCTTCATCGGCCTGCTCAGCTGGCTGCGGCTGTCCAAGATCTTCTCGCTCAGAATTTCGGTATTCACGCTGTGGAGCACGAACGGCCTCTGCCCGTTGCGCCCGTTTTGTGGGATGCGTCGGAGTTTCATCTGCCCCGGTACGCCCCTTCTGGCAAGCTTTGGCCTCATGACTCATGCTCACATCGCCGGTTCGATTCACGCCGATGTCGCCAAAGCAGGACCGCAGTGGCTCACGTTGCCCGAGGACCTGAATCAGTTGCGAGCGGAGCTGTGGCCTGCAGGGACCGAACGGGACGAGATGGGGTGCATCGTGATTGGTGGGGTCCCCCTGACGCGGGTTGCGGCCGAGCAGGGCACACCCGCCTACGTGATCGACGAACAGGATTTCCGCATCAGATCGCGGGCCTTCCGCGACAATTTTGCCGGGTGGCGGGTCTATTACGCAGGAAAGGCATTGCTGACCCGGGCGGTGGCGCGCTGGGTTACCGAGGAAGGGCTCCACCTGGATGTGACGACCATGGGGGAGATGCGGATCGCCCTGGCCGGGGGGATGCCGGCGGAGCGACTCGGGTTCCATGGCAACAACAAATCGGTGGAGGAAATCCGTTTCGCCCTGGAGCAGGGAGTCGGGCGCATCATAGTCGACTCCTTCCATGAGATAGACCGCATCGAGGCGGCCTGCCAGGAGCTTGGGAAACGGGCTCATGCGCTGGTACGGGTCACTACCGGGGTGGAAGCTCACACGCATGAGTACATCGCCACGGCGCACGAGGACCAGAAGTTCGGCCTGTCCATCCTCGGGGGTCACGCCCTTGCGGCGCTGGTGCGGTGTCAGTCGTCGCCTTTCATCGAGCTGCGCGGTATTCACAGCCACATCGGCTCCCAGATCTTTGAGACCCATGGCTTCGAAGTGGCGATTCGTCGCACACTGCGACTGGCGGAGCAGTTTCGTGTTGCCACTGGGGTGGAACTGGCGGAGCTGGACCTCGGGGGTGGTTTCGGAATCGCCTACACGGAGGCCGATTCACCCATGCCAACCGACGCCCTTGCTCAAGCCTTCGAGGACATCCTCGATCACGAGTGTCGAGGTTTCGGATTGAAACGCCCCCAGCTCAGCATCGAACCCGGACGTGCTATCTGTGGCCCAGCTGGGGTTGCCCTGTACGAGGTCGGGACGGTGAAGGCCGTGGAGTTGGAGAACGGGCGTTCGCGCACCTACGTTTCTGTCGATGGGGGCATGAGCGACAACATCCGCCCCGCCCTGTATGCCGCCGAGTACTCCTGCGCCTTGGCGAACCGGACCTCGCAGGCCGAGCCTGTGCTCGCGCGGGTCGTCGGGAAGCACTGCGAAGGAGGTGACATCTTGATTCGGGATGTCTTCCTGCCCCGGGACATCCAGCCGGGAGACCTGATCGCCGTCCCCGGGGCCGGGGCGTATTGCCGATCCATGGCCAGTAACTACAATCAGGTCCCGAAACCGCCCCTGCTGGCGGTGAGCCAGGGCGAGACACGAACGCTTCTCAGGCGGGAGACCCTGGAAGACCTGATGCGACTTGACGTAGGGGAGTGAACATGGCTGAGGAGACTTCGCCGTTGAAGGTGGCACTGCTCGGTGCCGGTGTGGTTGGTTCTCAGGTGGCTCGAATCCTGAGCCAGGAGGCGGATTCCTTGCGTCAACGCATCGGTCGGCCCTTGGAGCTCGTCGGCATCGGGGTGCGCAGGCTGGACGTACAACGTCCAGGAATCGATCCCGATCTGTTCACCATGGATGTGCATAGCCTCGTCACGCGTGGTGACTTGGATCTCGTCATCGAGGTGATCGGTGGTATCGAGCCCGCGCAGACCCTGCTCACCGAGGCCATGAACGCAGGTGCCTCAGTGGTCACCGCCAACAAGGCGTTGCTGGCCGAGGACTTGGCACAACTGAGTGCAACAGCCAAGAAAAACGGCGTCGACCTCTACTATGAAGCAGCGGTGGCAGGAGCGATCCCGATCATCCGGCCGCTCAGGGAATCCCTAGTCGGTGACGAGATTCGCGCGGTTATGGGGATCGTCAACGGCACCACCAACTACATTCTCGACCAGATGACCACCAATCACCTGAGCTTCGGGGTGGCGCTGCGCCAAGCCCAGGAACTCGGTTTCGCGGAGGCTGATCCCACCGCTGACATCGAGGGCAAGGATGCGGCTGCGAAGGCAGCGATTCTTGCGGGGTTGGCGTTTCACACCGAGGTGCACAGCTCTGAGGTTTTCTGCGAGGGCATCACGTCGGTGACGGAAACCGACATCCGGGCTGCCGACCGGATGGGGTGTGTGGTGAAACTGCTCGCCGTAGCCAAGCTGGCGGACGATGATCGAGTCATCGTCAAGGTTCATCCCACCATGATCCCGAAGACCCATCCACTGGCCTCTGTTTCTGGCGCTTACAACGCAATTTTCGTCGAGTCGGTCGAGGCAGGGCAGCTGATGTTCCTTGGACAGGGAGCGGGTGGTGCCCCCACAGCCTCCGCAGTCATGGGAGACGTGGTAACCGTGGCCCGCAACCGGGTTCGGGGAACCGCTGGTCACCTCGGGACCGGATACACCAAGCGCGGGGTCGCCCCGATCGGGGATGCGACCAGCCGCTACTACATTCGTTTCCAGGTGGAGGACAAACCAGGTGTGCTCGCCAAGTGCGCCACTATTTTCGGAGCCCACCGGGTATCCCTACAAACCTGCCAGCAGTCCTACCTGGAAGGCTTGGGACGCACCGACGGGTTCACCGCGGAGTTGAACTTCATGACACACGATGCACGTGAACAGGACCTCCAGGACGTCGTCGCGGCGCTGCGGGAGGCTCCCTTCATCGGGAACGCCATTGACTACATGCGCATCGAGGGCAAGTGAGACTCACCGTACGTGTCCCGGCAAGTACAGCCAACCTGGGGTCGGGATTCGACTGCGTGGGGTTGGCCGTAGACTGGTTCGATGAACTGACACTGGAGGTCTCGAAGACTGGGGGCATCCAGATCGAGGTGTTTGGTGAGGGCTCCCATCAGGTGCCTCGCGACGAGTCCCATCTCGTGATCGCAACGTTGCTGCACGCCCTGCGCCAGTGGAGTGTGGTCCCGCCGGGCGGATTGCTCCTGAGGACGCGCAATACGATTCCGCACTCGCGCGGGCTCGGCTCCTCCGCGGCGGCCATAGTGGCTGGCTGTGCTTTGGCCCACGGCATTGCCTTTCCAGATGAAGAGCTGGACCGGGCCGAATTGACCCGGGTCTCCAGTCTTCTGGAGGGGCATCCCGACAACGCGGGTGCGGCGGTCTGGGGAGGTGCGATACTGGCCTGGCTGGATGGTGAACGGGTGGAACTGATTCGGTTGCGGCTCGCGGAGGGTCTGCGGTGCCTTGCATTCGTTCCTGATCTGGAGGTCCGTACCGAGGGAGCCAGAGCTGTCCTACCTGACATGGTGCCCCGGAAAGATGCTGTGGCCCAGGCTATAGCTGCGGCTTCCCTTCCTCTGGCTCTTGACCAGCGTCCCGATTTGTTGTTGTCCGCAACCAGGGACCGTTTGCATCAGTTCCAGAGAGCCGAGTTGATGCCGGCCTCCTGGTCGTTGCTGCGGCGATTGCGGCGGGTAGGAGTTCCTGCGACCATTTCCGGGGCGGGGCCGACCGTGTTTGCGATCGGTCTGGAAGACCAGCTGGCAAAAGCGGACTCCCTTGGACATGATGGATTCCAACGCCACGACCTCGTGCCTGGTGGGGGAGTGCAGCTCGTGGTTTGAGCAATGCGGGTGTCTCAGCGCCCGAGCGGCGTACGACCACGTACGCGAGTACTGTGGACTGCTTCTGAGTGTGGATACAACAATTTCAAGAAGTCCTGTGGATGGAAGCCGGTCCCCGTGAATGCATCGACTGAGACCTGATCGTGTTGCTCCATGGGGATGGAAGACGTGAAGGGGGCTATGGTGCCTGTGAGCTTGCGTGTAGAACTCCACTGCAACGCCCTGGAACAGCATCGAACCCTCTTTACGTAACGTCAGCTGGGGAGAAGGTCGGGTCTCGTGTTATTATTTCGGCAGTCAACTGAACGGCGTCGGTGGCGGTTTCTTTTACCACCGTGAAATGAGCGCTTTGACTAGACACTTCACCGGTTGGGCAATTTTCAGTGCCACCGGTTTCCTGAGTTAAGGAAGGCATTCCGTGACCGAATCCGGTTCCAGCTCCCTGGCAGACCTGAAGCTCCCTGAGCTCAAGAAGATGGCAGCAGGGATGGGTATCAAGGGCACTTCTGCGATGCGTAAGGGTGATCTGATCGCCGCGATTTCCGGCGGGGTCAACATCCCTGCCAGGCCTGATCACAAAGCCCGTACCTCACCTCCTAGGAAGCGAGCCGAGGTCGAACCGCAGCTTCCTGTGGAGGCGTCGGAACATGACGGTCCCGAGCGGTCGAAAGTGGAGAAAACAGAATCCGAATCACCTGTTCAGCAGCACCAGTCACGGGTGGATGGTGAAGGCGTTAGTCGCAACCGTCGGCGCCGCGAACGTAACAAAGAGCGTGACCGTGCGGCGCAGGAAGCGACGAACGAAGAGGTCGGAGAGCGTTTGGCTGCTGCTCTTGGGCAGACCGGTACCTCCACCGCAGCGCCCGTCCTTGCCACGACAAGCACAGGGGTAGGGCGTTTCGAGGAGGAGAACGAAGGTGGACGTCGCGGACGGCGTCGTCGCAACCGTGATCGCCAGAACCGTCGCAACCGTGGTTCTGGGGGCATGGACCGCTTCGAGAATGAACCCACGGTTTCCGAGGATGATGTTCTTGCAGCCGTTTCCGGGATTGTTGACATCCTCGACAATTACGCCTTCGTTCGCACCACCGGCTACCTTCCCGGGCCCAACGACGCCTACCTGCCGTTGGCCATGGTGCGTAGATTCGGGTTGCGTAGAGGCGATGTGATCGTCGGTGCTATCCGCACCCCCCGAGAAGGTGAGCGCAAGGAGAAGTACAACCCGCTGGTGCGGATCGACTCCATCAACGGTGACGATCCTGAGAAGGCGAAGCAGCGTCCCGAGTTTGCGAAACTGACGCCCCTCTACCCCCAGGAAAAGCTCCGCCTTGAAACAGTCAATACGCAGCTGACAGGTCGCGTCATCGACTTGGTCGCCCCGATCGGCAAGGGACAGCGTGGCCTCATTGTTTCCCCACCCAAGGCCGGCAAGACGATGGTAATGCAGGCCATCGCGAACGCAATCGCCGCGAACAATCCTGAGGTTCACCTCATGGTGGTTCTCGTCGATGAGCGTCCCGAAGAGGTCACAGACTTTCAGCGGACCGTCTCTGGTGAAGTGATCGCTTCCACCTTCGACCGTCCCGCCGAGGACCACACAGTGGTCGCTGAACTAGCCATCGAACGTGCCAAGCGTCTCGTCGAACTTGGTCACGATGTGGTTGTACTGCTCGACGGGATCACTCGTCTGGGTCGGGCGTACAACCTGGCGGCCCCTGCTTCTGGGCGCATCCTTTCCGGCGGTGTCGATTCAGCAGCCCTCTATCCACCTAAGAAGTTCTTCGGTGCGGCCCGCAACATAGAAAACGGGGGCTCCCTGACGATTCTGGCGACCGCTCTCATCGAGACCGGGTCCCGCATGGATGAGGTCATCTTCGAGGAGTTCAAGGGCACTGGCAACATGGAGCTCAGGCTCGCCAGGCAGCTTGCTGACAAGCGAATCTTCCCCGCGATCGATGTGGACGCCTCCGGAACTCGCCGTGAGGATCTGCTGCTCGGCCGCGACGAGTTGAACATCATCTGGAAGTTGCGTCGCGCGCTTTCCGGGCTCGACGACCAGGCCGCCCTGGAGACCCTGCTGGCAAGGATGCGAAAGACGCAGAACAACCACGAGTTTTTGCTCAGTGTCCTGAAGACCACTCCGGCCCAGGACGGCTGAGCCGATTGCGCCGGAGCCGTCGGGATCGTTTTGATTCGGCGGCATCGGCTGGCACAATTGCAGGCCGTGCCGGTTCACGCCCGCCGACGGTGTGGCGACCCGGGAAGAACACACCTAGGAGAAAATCATGAAGCAGGGTATCCACCCCGAGTACATCGAGACGAAGGTTCACTGCACCTGTGGCAACACCTTCACCACCCGCAGCACCTCGAAGAAGGGGGCCCTGAACGCCGACGTGTGTTCCGAGTGTCACCCCTTCTACACCGGCAAGCAGAAGATCCTCGACACCGGTGGCCGCGTCGCCCGTTTCGAGCGCATGTACGCCAAGAACAAGAAGAAGTGAGTTCACGGGGCCTGCGAAATTGTTCGAGAACGCGGATCCCCTGATCGCCGAACACGATCGGCTCGAGGCTCAGCTGGCCGACCCCGCGACGCACGCCGACCCGGCGCTGATGCGCCGGGTCGGTCGTCGTTATGCGGCGCTGAGGCCTGTGGTCGAGGCCCTGGCCCTGTACCGCGGACTGGTCGCTGATCGTGAGGCTGCACTCGAACTTGCCGAGCAGGATCCCGCTTTCACGGAGGAGGCCGAGGCACTCGGAACGCGACTCGAAGAGACCGCGGTGCGGCTCACCCGGCTGCTGGCGCCAAGGGACCCGAACGATGACACCGATGCGATCCTCGAGATCAAGTCGGGGGAGGGAGGCGAGGAATCCGCACTGTTTGTGGCTGATCTGCTTCGCATGTATCAGCGGTATACAGAACAGGTCGGCTGGCGCCTCGAGGTGTTGGACTCCCAGACAACGGATCTCGGCGGATTCAAGTCTGTGACAGTGGCGGTGAAGGGAACCGGCATCGATGGGGTCGGTCCCTATGGGCGGCTCAAGTTTGAGGGTGGGGTACACAGGGTCCAACGCGTTCCCGTCACCGAAACCCAGGGACGCATCCACACTTCCGCCGCTGGCGTACTGGTTTCACCTGACATTGAGCCAGAGGAGTTGGAGATCAGCGAATCCGACCTCAGGATCGATGTGTTTCGAGCTTCAGGGCCCGGCGGTCAAGGAGTGAACACCACGGACTCGGCCGTCAGGATCACCCACATCCCGACGGGGGTTGTGGTGAGCTGCCAGAATGAACGTTCCCAGTTGCAGAATCGTGAACAGGCGATGCGGTTGCTGCGTTCCAGGCTGGCCGCCATCCGGGAGGCGAAGGCCGCGGAGGCGGCATCCGCCGCTCGCAGGTCGCAGGTGCGCACGGTGGACCGCTCCGAAAGGATCCGCACCTACAACTTCCCGGAGAACCGATTCGCTGACCACAGGATTGGTTTCAAGGCTCACAACTTGGACCTGGTTTTGGCGGGAGCTTTGGCACCCGTGCTCGATGCGCTGGCCGAGGCCGACCTGGCTGAACGGCTGTCCGGACCAGGCCGATGAGGGCCTGGGATCTGGTCCTGGAGGTCTCGGAGCAGCTGGCGGAGGCCGGCGTCACCACTCCAGCGGCTGATGCCCGTTGGCTTGTCTGCCACGCGCTGAAGTGCGATTCGACGGCGCTGGTCCTCCGAGATGCATCGCCCGGGGATCGTGACAAGGTAGCGGGTTTCGTTGCGCGACGGAGGACCGGGGAGCCGGTCCAGCACATCACGGGGTGGGCGCCGTTTCGCTACGAAACCCTCGCGGTTGGGCCGGGGGTTTTCATACCGCGTCCCGAGACGGAATTGTTGGTGGACAAGGTTCTCGGGCACCTGACAGACCTGCCTGCCGGAAAACGCTGCGTGGTTGAGCTGTGTGCCGGCTCGGGGGCCATCGTGCGGAGCCTTGCGAGGGAGTGTGGTGGCCTAGAGCTGCACGCAGTAGAACGTTCCTCCGACGCGTGGCCTTGGTTGCTGCGGAACCTCGAGGGCCTCGGGGTGGACTGTCGCCAGGAGGATATGTCTGAGGCTTTCCATGATCTCGATGCCCGGGTCGATGTCGTGGTGGCAAACCCGCCCTACGTTCCCACCAGCCTGCGTGGCCGGCTCCCGGTAGAGGTGAGCCATGATCCTGCTGAGGCGCTGTTCGGTGGTGAAGACGGGCTGGATGTCATTCGGGTCGTCCACTCGGTGGCGCGCAGGCTTCTGGCGCCGGGAGGCCTGGTGGCGATGGAACACGACCAGTCGCACGCCGAACAGGTCCGGGAAATCTTCTCTGATGGTTTCTTCGATATCCGGACGGTGCGCGACCTGGCAGGGCGCCCCCGACACCTTCTCGCCAGACGTGGCAGGATTGGCGGGTGAACGAAACCGGGTCCAAGACGTTGTCTCTCGAGTTTGAAACCGATGCCGCTCTTGAGGCGGCCCGGGAGGCGGTTGCGGCAGGGCAGTGCGTCGTCTTCCCAACTGACACGGTCTACGGGATCGGGTGCGCTGCATTTGACACCAACGCGGTCACGGGGTTGCTGGATGCCAAGAAGCGGGGACGCGACATGCCGCCGCCGGTTTTGATAGCGGAGGGCTCGATGCTGCGAGCCCTCGCCGGTCAGGTGCCAGAGGCAGCCAGAAAGCTGGTGGCACAGTTCTGGCCGGGGGCTCTGACCATCATTGTCAAGGCACAACGATCGCTTCCCCTAGACCTGGGGGAAACCCGGGGAACGGTGGCGGTCCGGGTTCCCGACCATGATGAGGCCCGTGCCCTGCTGCGCCGTACGGGCCCCATGGCCGTGAGTTCAGCAAACGTCTCCGGACAGCCTGCCGCGACCACTGCTGGGGAGGCCCGCGACATGCTGGCCGATGCTGTAGCGGTCTACCTGGACGGCGGGGAGGCCCCAGGAGGAGAGGCCTCCACGATCATCGACTTCACCAGTGACGAACACGGACGGGTTCTTCGCCAAGGGGCGATCGCCCTCGAGGAACTCCGGCAGGTGGTGCCGGAGCTGCAGGCTGGCTGATGCGCGAATATCTTCTCGTGCTGTTGGTCGCCACCGCCGCCACCTACCTGTTTGCGGCGGTGTGTCGTCAGCTTGCCCTGCGCTGGAACGCGGTGGCGAAGGTGAGGGAACGTGACGTGCACACCAGCCCCAAACCTTATTTCGGCGGACTTGCGATGTTCGTTGGGCTGGTCATCTGTCTGATACTTGCCGTGAACATGCCGTTCCTATCGCGATTCGCTACCGTCGGGCACGACGCCTTAGTAGTGCTCCTAGCTAGCGGCCTGATCTGCGCTGTTGGCTTGGTCGACGACGTGGTCGAATTGAGCCCGGTAGTCAAATTCGGCGGCCAGGTGTTGGCCGCGGGGGCTGCTGTGCTGGGAGGGGTCCGCATCTACTGGATTCCTTTGCCGAATGCGGTGTTGGCTCTCGATGACGCTAGTAGCATTCTGATCACGGTTATCTTTATTGCGGTGTGTGCCAATGCCGTCAACTTCGTCGACGGGCTGGATGGGCTGGCCGCTGGTTTGGTGGCGGTCGGGGCGGGGGCGTTCTTCGCGTACTCGTACGTACTCGCCTATGAACAGGATCTGGCCCGGGCCACGACGGCGAGTTTGCTGACTGTTGCCACCCTCGGAATCTGTCTCGGGTTCCTCGGCCACAACTTCCAGCCGGCGCACATGTTCATGGGGGACGCGGGAGCCATGCTTCTGGGGTTCCTGATGGCGATGAGCGCCATCTCGTTCACCGGGCAGGTGGATCCGAGTGCCCTCAGCCGAGATCATGACGACGTTCTGCCCGCCCTGCTCCCGGTACTGCTGCCGTTTGCCACGATGGCCCTACCCCTCAGCGATCTGGTCCTGGCCTGGATTCGCCGGACAGCACGGGGCCAGCATCCTTTCAAGGCCGACAAATACCACCTGCACCACAGGCTTGTCGCCCGAGGACACTCGCAGCGCGGGGTCGTGTTCATCATGTGCTCCTGGGGTGCGGTGATAGCAGGAGGTCTCGTCTGCACAGTGCTCCTGAACCACCCCGCCACGTGGTGGGCCATCGGGGTTTTCCTCGTGCTGCTGGTGCTGGTCACCATCATGCCTGTCAGGCGTGGAGCTGGAACGGCGAAACATGGCTGAACGTCGGGTCACAGGGGCAACTCGGCGTGCCCGACAGATGATGGTTGGTGGGCTGGTTGCTGGGCAGGCAGTGGGTATCTCGGTGTGCGGACTGGCCTTGGCGACCGGTTCCCGATCGGCGCTCATCGGGGCTGCGCTGGGATTCGCCGCGGTGGTCATCTTCTGCTCCGTGGGGCAAGCCGTCGAGATCGTGGCCTGCGAACTGGACCCCGTCCAGGGCCTCGGAGTGGTACTCGCAAGCTATGCGGTTCGCGTAGTCGGGATTGGAGCTGGTATCTGGTTCGTGACGAGTCACCCGCGGCTTGGTCCTGAAACAGACACGAACTGGCTGGCGATCGCGGTCATCGCAACAGTACTGTCCTGGACGACAGGCGTGGTCGTGGTGGCGTCGCGGCAACGCGTCCCCATTTACGATATGCACGACCAAGGCTGAAAGTGCGATTCTTGGGATGAAGGTGGGGGAGTTTTCCGCTAGGCTCACTCCCGACATGGGCACCAGACCAGTATCCGAGGAGAAGCCTTCGCAGCGGCAGGGCACCGAGGATGGGATGGTCGTCCTCAGTTACATCCTGGCGGGTCTGCTCTTCTACGGAGGGTTGGGCTGGCTGGGCGACCATTTCTGGAAGACATCGTGGTTGCTGCCGCTGGGCCTGATCCTGGGCCTGGCCTGCAG
>ERZ773038.1019-NODE-1019-length-16863-cov-92.007913_pt1 | contig 16863 bp, 10 predicted proteins | sample MGYA00511665_ERZ773038 | MGnify/ENA primary metagenome ERZ773038 (study PRJEB29015, sample SAMEA2737966) | human oral metagenome | biome: human oral; feature: human-associated habitat; material: dental | place: China | collected 2028 ... | reverse complement strand
TCCAGGGACGATCAAGTAGGTGTGCCCGTCTAATCCGGTGTCCAGCTGAGTCACCAAGAAGCCCGGCTTTCTAGCTGGCCTTGAATTTTTGTGGTTGGTGTTCTAAAGGCGGGGTGAAGATGCTCTTTTTCCTGGGATAATGCGGGTTGCTTAAGTCGTGCATGTTCAGGATGAGGAGCACCTTCCTGGTCAATGGCACCGGTTGTATCCGGGGGTGAGGGTTGAGGCCGGTGAGATCAACACGGCGGGGCTTGCCGGGGCCGGGCTGCTGACGGAGACGATCCGTGCTGCGGGTCTGGGGCTGGGTCTGTCTCGGGTTCTGGACCGGTGGCGCAAGCCGGGGGCTGTGCACGGTCCGGGCAAGGTCATCTGTGATCTTGCCTTATCGCTGGCCCTAGGCGGGAAGTGCGTCCCGGACTTAGCCCTCCTTGCGTGCCCAGAAGTGAGGATGTTCGGGCCGGTGGCCTCACCCCCACGGTCTGCCGGTTGGTCAAGGATCTGACCGGGGACATTGAGGCGGTCCACAAGGCCATCAGCACGGCCCGCCGCATGACCGCGCACCAGCGGGTGTGGGTCTTGGCGGCGAGCACGCCCCTGCTGCGGGCATCTCGGCGGCGGGCGTCCTACAGCGTGGGCTTCACCCTGCCTGACCACATGCCCCAGATCTACCGGACGATCCCCCAGAGGGCTTGGAGTCCGGCCTACAACACTGACGGGCAGCCCAAAGATGGCGCGGATGTCACTGAGATCACCGACCTGCTGGACCTAGCTGCCTGGCCGCCGGGTATGCGGGCCATCATGCGCAGGGAACGGCCCCACCTCGGGGCTCCGTTGCGCTTCGAAGACGTCGATGGCTACCGCCTGACTGCTTTCGCAACCAACACCGGTATCGGCCAGCTGCCCGACCTGGAAGTCAGGCACCGCTTGAGGGCCAGGTGCTCCGACCGCATCCGCTGCGCCACGAGTACCGAGCTGGGAGCATTGCCTTTCCCTGGCTTTGCTGCCAACCGCGCGTGGTGCCCGATCACCACCTTGGCCCGCGACACCCTGGCCTGGGCAGACATGCTGGCCCTGGCCGGAACCCGTGCCCGCAGATGGGAGCCGGGAACACAGCGCCACCGACTGATGGCCATCCCCGCCGCCATCACTACTCACCACGCCCGGCGCACTATCATCCGCTACAAGGCCTCTCACCCCTGGACCGAGACGTTCATAAGCGGCCTCACACGCCCGCAGTCCCTACCCGCCCCATCCCAGCAAGCCCGAACCCCCATAGACCAATCCAACCACCCCACGAAACACAAGGCTAGGCACAGGCCCGCCCATCGACTACTAAGTAGAATGGAGCTGGGTGCGTCGGAATCAGGGGAACCCTCCCCGTGTTACCCGCCCCGTCCACCGCACGCCCCGGCAGAGGCATCACCGTTACCATCGAGTTCATGAGTCTGCCCGCCCCTACGCCCACCCCCGACCGCAGGGCGCGCTTTAACCTGCGCACCGCGGTTATCGCCGCCCTAGCCGGGGCGCTGACCCTGGTCACCGTCATCGGAGGAGTCCTGCTGATCACGGGAGGCACCAACTATGCACGTCCGTCGAGGATAGATTACCCGTACTACGCAGTCCCGTCAGACTCCTGGGCGAATGGCTCAACGAAGCAATGGACTTCGACAATCGACACAGACGCCTCGATCTTCACTTCCGCTGATCATCTCTTCTCGGTGAAACCTGACGGCGACGGCACCCAGAATTCCACCCTCACTGCCTATACGATGAGCGACTCCGGAGTCTCCAAGGCGTGGTCCACAACTGTAGACACTTCGAAGGATTCCGTAGCCGGGTTCTCAGCGAAGAATAACCCAGTTTATCCCGCATTCCTGATCTGGGGCAAGAACACGCTTATTCATGGAAGAAACATCTATAACATCACGACCGGCGACACCAGCGACGCCCCATGGCCCGAAGATGCTGTGCCCGTCGTAGCCGGCGACGTCGTCGTCGCCTGCCAGAAAACCACCTGCGCAGGCTATCGCGAGGGCAATACCAGCTCCATGTGGTCAACCGCGGTCAACGACCCATCCACTTTTTCCGAACAATCAACCGATGTGGCCGAAAACATCTTGAAATACGGTCAAAACTATGAGACCGTCCAAGTTTTTTCTGGCGAGAAGTACGCCACCATTGCCGGCCTCTACGCCATCAATATTAGTACTGGAAAGATGGTGGAATTCACCCTGCCGGAGAAGAAAACATCCCAATACATCACGGTCAGCACGGACAAGGGATGGTCGGTCGTCTCAAAGGACAAAGCCACAGGGGAATGGCACATCTCCTTTTATGAGGAGAACGGTGGCGACCCCACATCCACAGACACTCTTCGCAGAGATTTCGACACCCAGCCCATCTACCTCCCAGGGCCTCGCTCGGCCCAAGGATTCCGCTCACTATGGGTAGATGACGACCCCGCCTCACTGGCCGGGACAATAAATTTTACAAGCGAAGGCGATAAGGAGTGCGCGAAGACGATCTCAATGACCAACGCCGCCGCTATCGACCTCACTGGCTTCGATACAACCACTTTCCCCTGCTTCGATCAACATGACACTCAGGTCTCCGACCATGCGAAGGTGGTGACTGTCGGAATGAAGCAGTCCGTAAATGCCGCTCCTTTCTCACTGATGTATGACGCCGCGACAGGGCAGCAGATCGACTTCGAAGGAATGGATCCAAACAGCGGAGCCGTGTTCGCCTTCGTCGATTCCAAGAAGATCGTCGGCTACTCGCCAGCAGACGGCACCCTCACCAGTTACACACCCAACCTTCGCTAGCGGGCGATACCCAAACGATACATACGAACATGGCTCAGGGGAAACCTCTTTATCAGCCACCGCAGCCCGACGGCCCCTACCCCTACCCGCCGTCCGCCCCCGGCGCGCTCGCATGGACACAGAGGCCCCCGCAGCAAGGTGCTCAACCCCATCAGCAGCCGACGCAACCGGTTCCAACGCACTACCAGCAGCAGCTCCCGCCAGGTTCGATGCCCGGCGGCATGCCCGTGCAAACGCCCAATCGACGGCGTACAGGACTGGAGGTCCTGGGAACGGGACGGCAGCACCGCCTGAAGTGTCAACGACACGTCGAATGCGCTTGCGACTCATGGTGTCACCGTGCGCCATGGCAAGCGCTACGTCACCGCCGGAGTGACAATCATCAACATTGATGAAGGCTAATCCCCCATCCTCGACACCCCCGAAAACAAGCGAGTCGGTGAATACACCCTGAATGGCAACGGCTGCGTCGCCAGGATCGCCATGGACAGCGGCTCCTCCGTGGACGCCCCCCCGAACCCCATGTCTACCAAGACGGCATGCCGAGCGACATCTGCACCTTCCTGCAGCCAGACACCACCGAAAAGGGGCGACTCGTGATGTTCAACAGAGGTGGGATCGGATCTCCGAAGACGGCCTTTCGTACCATGGTCAACGCGAAAACTGGGGAGGCCATCGAGGTGCCCGACCTAGATCCGAGTAGAGGGGTTTACCTCGTCTTCTCCGATCCCGACACAGCAGTCGGCTGCTCACCCGAGCGCGGCGCACTCGCCGTCTACGAGCCGGTCGGCTGAGCGCGCGCCCGGTGCGTTCGGTGCGTTCATAGGCGGCACACCCGGCCGGGCCCGCCGTCTACGAACGCACCGGGCTCATCCCGCTTGGCGCATCCTCGCACCAGCCGCTACGCTCGCCCCATGACTGCTGCGACGTCCATGACCCGTGCCCTGCCGGTGCGCGCCCAGGTCATGCGTCGAATGCACATGCGCTGACAGCGCCAGCCGTCGCTGTAGCCCGAATAACGGTCAGAGTCCGAGCCCCGCGCACAGCCCGCTCGTTGCACTCCGCGCCCGCCGCGCCATCGGCGGTTCGTGTTCATCACTCATCCCCCGTTCTTCGCACGTGCCCGCCGCCCCGCGCGGCGGCCCTCGCGCGTGCCGCCTCAAGGACCCGCCAGCCATGTCAGTTCATGCCCCAGCCCTCAACTCCGTCCTCGACTCACCTCTCGCCCCCGCCCGCACACGCAGCACCCCGGCCGCTCCGGCAGCTCTGGCAGTGTTAGCCGCTTCGACTCCCCTCACCTGCGACCCCGGCCCCGGCCATGGCAATGACCTCCCCGACCTCTCCCCGTTCGACCTGGTCCACGACCGCACCGGCACCGGCTCCCTCAAGTGGGACTTCGCCGCCGAGCGAGGCCGCCCCACCACGGCCCTGCCCCTGTGGGTGGCGGACATGGACCACGCCACCGCGCCCTGCGTGATCTCCGCCCTCCTCTGGCGGGTGCGCCATGGAATCTTCGGCTACTCCGAACCGGACGCCGACTACAACACCGCCCTGGCCGGCTGGTTCTCCCGCCGCTACGACTGGCGGATCGACCCCGCCTGGAACGTGATCACCTCCGGCGTCGTGCCCGCCCTGGCACTGGCGGTGCGGGCCCTGACCGCCCCCGGCGACGTCGTCGTCATCGAGGAGCCCGTCTATTACCCCTTCCGGGAGGTCGTCGAGGCGAACGGCCGGACGGTCGCCTCGGTAGAGCTGGTCCGTGATGCCGAAGGCGCTTATCGGCGCGATGCCGAGGCGCTGGAGGCGACCCTGGCACGCACCGGCGCCCGACTGCTGCTGCTGTGCAATCCGCACAATCCGGTGGGGCGCGTGTGGTCGCGAGACGAACTGGCGCAGCTGGCGGAGGTGACCGCCCGCCACGGCGTCGTCGTCGTGGCCGACGAGATCCACGCCGACCTCGCCCTTCCCGGCCACCGCACGACGCCCTTCGCCTCGCTGGGCGCGGAGGTGGCCGCCCGCACGGTCACGTGCACCTCGCCGTCCAAGGCATTCAATCTCGCCGGACTGCAGGTGGCCAACATCCTCATCCCCGACCCCGCGCTGCGCGCCCGCTTCCGCACCGAGCTCGACGCCGGCGGCTACTCCCAGCCCAACGCCCTGGGGCTGGTCGCCTGCCGCGCCGCCTACGAGAACGGCGACGCCTGGCTCGACGAGCTGCGCGAGCACATCGCGGCGGCCCGTGAGCACGTCGTCGAGCGCCTGAAGGCGGTGCCCGGCATCACGGCCGCGCCCTGCGAGGGCACCTACCTGCTGTGGCTGGACTGCACCGGTCTGCTCGCGGCCACAGGGCTGGGGGCGGACGAGCTCGACGACTTCATCCTGGGCGAGGCCGGGCTGTGGCTCGACGACGGCGCGATCTTCGGCGCCGGCGGTCGGGGCTTCACCCGCATGAACGTCGCCTGCCCGCGCGCCATCCTGGATGAGGCCCTGAACCGGCTCGAAGCCGGCGTGAGCGCCCTCATGGCCCGGAGCGCGCCCCCGACTCATCGGGCCGACACCGCCACCGCCGCCTGACCCGCCGCCATCTGACCCGCCGAGATCGGTCGTACTCCGCATCGAGATCGGTCCGGTTCCGCGTCGAGATCGGTCGCCACCCCCACCGCCCCAGGAGAAACCGCATCATGACTGCACCGACTACACCGCCTGCCCCGATCACCCCCGCCGACGACCATTCCGGCTGTCGCACCGTACCGGTCCAGCATCACGCCTCCTGGGCCGCTCGGCCGGCGGAGCCCCCGGCCTGGAGCCTGGACACAGTGCTCGCCCATGCGGGCACCGCCACCGACCCCGCCACCGGCGCGATCACCACCCCGATCCACCTGTCGACCGCCTTCGGGCACCCGGGCCTGCGCGAATCGACCGGCTACGACTACACCCGCACGGCCTCCCCCACCCGCGACGTCCTGCAGGACGCATTGGCGCGCCTCGACGGCGGAACCGCCGGCTTCGCCCTGTCCTCGGGGATGGCCGCCATCCAACTCGCCGTCGAGACCCTCGCCCCCTACGGCAGCCGGGTGGTCGCGCTGGAGGACCTGTACGGAGGCACCTACCGCTACTTGCAGGTGCTGGCCGAGGACGGCGCCTACGAGGTGGACTTCGTCATCGGCGAGGAGGGCCTGCGCGAGGCGCTGCAACGCCCGGCCTCCCTGGTGCTCATCGAGACGCCCACCAACCCGATGATGGCCGAAATCGACATCGCCCGAGTGGCAGGCTGGGCGCACGGCGCCGGGGCACTGCTGGCGGTGGACAACACCTTCTACACCCCGGTCATCTGCCGGCCACTGGAGCTGGGAGCCGACGTCGTCGTGTACTCGGCGACCAAGTACCTCGGCGGGCACAACGACGTCATGGCGGGCGCCGTCGTCACGGCAGACCCGGACCTCGGCGGGCGCCTCATGTACCGGCTCAACACCACCGGCGCGACGCTCAGCCCCTTCGACTGCTTCCTGCTGCTGCGCGGCCTGAAGACCCTCTCCCTGCGCATGGAGCGGCACGAGGCGAACGCCCGGCGGGTGGTGGCCTTCCTGGAGGCGGACGCGCGCGTCACCCGGGTGCTGTACCCGGGGCGCTCGGGCATGATCTCCTTCGACCTGGCCGACGACGTCGATATCGCGGCCTTCCTGGGGGCGGTGCGGGTCTTCACCTTCGCCGAGTCGCTGGGCGGGGTGGAGTCGCTGGTGACATGCCCGAGCGTGCAGACGCACGCCGACGTCCCACCCGCCACGCGCGCCGCCTACGGGCTGACCGACCGGCTGCTGCGCCTGAGCGTCGGCATCGAGGACGCCGACGACCTGGTGGCCGACCTGGAGCAGGCGCTGGCGGCCGCACAGAGCTGATTCTGTTTCCGGCCACCGCCGGGTCGCGGGTTCGCAGGGGCCGCAGGTTCGCCGCCCGCAGCGAAGAGGCTTATTCGTGGTCCTCTGCGCGTTGTTCCTGAGGGGCTGGTTGTTTCCGGTGGGGTCGGCGTGCTGGTGGGGTCGATTGGTGGGGGTTGTTGGGCCGGATGTGTCCAAAACGGAGGGGATTAAAGCCTCGGTGGCCTGGGGTATCTCCAAGAAACCGTGCGATTGCCTGGTGTTTTCGGTGTCGCGCTGCATGACGCTCGGGCTAATCTCCTCCGTTTTGGACACCTGGCGCGGTCAATGCGCCGTGCCGGCACCCGAGCAGGGCTGTCGGCGAGGCGGGCCGGGGCACTCGAGGGCGCTTGAGCATCGTGGTGAACGAGGGGGCGCGCCGCCAACACGGTTTCGAGGCCGATCACGAGAGCCGGGGATTTCGTCATCAGGGATGAAGCCGGCGTTGAGGGCAGCAGCCCCGTTGACGGCCAGAACCCCCGCCCCCTTCCGGCCAAGAAAAATCCCCACCAATCCTCGCGAGCGATAGGCTCGTGACCGACGCTGGCCCAAACCGCGTCCCCCGCCCCGTTCATCCCATTCGGCAGACCGAGAAAGCCCTGCAGCTATGCACACAGCACCGCATCAGGAGCAGCCCGCCATGGGTTCTCCACCTGCTCGGCACATGCCGCCCGACGTCGACGGCGCCATCGGCGATGCCGGCGCCCGGGCATCCTCATCCGGCCTTCCTCCCGTATCTCCGATACCCCTCACATCGCCCGTACCGCCCGCACCCTCCTGGGCCATCGATTGCGAAACGGCCGACCGCCGCAGACGCAGAGCTCCCCTTCGCGCGCTCCTGTGGGCCGTCGGAAGCTTCGCAAGCCTTATCGCAATCGCCGCAGCGGGATTGGAGACGACGCTCATCGCCCTGCTCATCGTCGGTTTCCTCCTCATGCTGTCGCGGGCCGTCACCCTGTGGATTCTTCACATTCCCCTGAAGAATCCGGATCGACGGTGGACGGCCGGACCCGGCTGCGTCGAATTGCCATCCTTTCGGGCCGCCCCGCGCATGACGCGCCTGGGCGCAGCGGCGCTCATTTTCATGACAATGATGATTTCCTTCACCACCATCGGCTTTCCCGAGGAGGGGCGGTTCCGCATTCCCTCCCTCATTGTGGAGGTTGTCTTCCTCATTCTCGCCGTCATGCTCTGGTTGAGCACTGGGAAACCGCACAAGGGCCCGGAGACCGTCCTCGATGCGGAGGGCTTCCAAATAGCGCCGGGAACCCGATACGAGCGGGTATTCCTATGGGAGGAACAACCCCACGTCGTCGGCGGCTCCAGGTGGTCGGGTCATATGCTCGTCGGTTCTCTCAGCGACCCCGGCGCCCGCCCGGCGCGCGTGCCCATCAGCGCCTTCACAGTGGGGTACACCCAGCTCCAGCGGGTGATCGACTTCTACTCCGCCAATCCCGAACTGCGCGAGGAACTCGCCACCGGCGTCGGCCTGGACCGCGTGCGCGCCCTCGTGAGTTTCACCTGAATCGATCGGAGCACGGGATATGCGATGCGAGATGCGGGACCAGCAGAGCAATGAGGACGCCGAGCGCCAGCAATGATGTTCGCGCAGGCATTCGCACGGCAACGTAATGATAACCTCGCATTTCCACACGCAGGATCGCCACCGAGGAAACGTCACCGAATATGAACAGCCGTCTTGTCGCCGCCGTCGGAGCCGCTGCGCTCGCCGCCTCCCTCGCGGCCTGCTCCACGAGCAGGCCCACGGACCCCTCCTCAACGGTTGCGGACTCCGGAGCCACCGCGACGAGCGCGAGCCCCGTTGAGCCGACGTCCGTCCCCACCGCCGACTACACCGCCCCGGACGGCAACCAGGTCGCACCGCTTGTGAAAGCCACCTACATTCCCGAGGGCCACTCGCTCGCGGACAACGCGGCCACCGACCGGCTGGCATTCGTGTCCGCCAACCTCGAGCAACTCGACAGCGTGGACTCGGCCAGCGGCTACGTGATCCAGCTGAAGAACGAGCCCACCACCGTCGATGACGTCATCCAGAGCGACGCCGCCACCGTCAGCCTGGACCCGACCGGCTTCACCCATGCGGGGGACGTGACCATCGACGGCGAACGCGGCCAGGCCTTCCAGGGCGGGGGCTCCTCCCCCGACGGCAGCGCCCACCTGAGCGAGCGGGGCGCCGTCGTCACTCACAATGGGCAGACCTTCGTCATCACGGCCAAGGTGCTCAGCAAGTCCAGTCAGCCGGCCCTGAGCGAAGGCGACTTCAACGCCTTCCTCGCGGGCATCGTCTGGACCGACTGACCTCGGGCCGAGCCTGGGCCGGGCCTCAGTCTGAGCCCGGGCCCAGCCCTGTGCGGTACCGGTGAGGCGAGCCGGGCTCGGTCGGCCGCGCTGGGCGGCCCGCCTCACAGAGCTCGGCCCACCGCACCGGGCAGACCGCCGCACAGGGCAGACCGCCGGGCTCACCAGCTCACCGGTACCGGCACGCCCTCCCGGTAGCCCGACGCCGACTGGATGCCCACGATCGCTCGCTCGCGGAACTCCGGGATCGACCCCGCCCCCGCATAGGTGAAGGACGAGCGCAGCCCCGCCACAATCGAATCGATGAGGTCCTCCACGCCCGGGCGCGCCGGATCCAGGTACATGCGACCCGCGCTGATGCCCTCCTCGAACAGGGCCTTGCGAGCCCGGTCGAAGGCGTCCTCGCCCTCAGTGCGATAGCTGACGGCCCGTTTGGAGGCCATGCCGAAGCTCTCCTTATAGGCCCGTCCGTCGGCGTCGTGCTGGATATCGCCGGGCGACTCGTGCGTGCCGGCGAACCAGGAGCCGACCATGACGTTGGACGCCCCGGCGGCCAGCGCCAGGGCGACGTCGCGGGGATGGCGCACACCGCCGTCGGCCCACACGTGAGCACCCAGGCGCGCGGCCTCAGCGGCGCACTCCAGGACGGCGGAGAACTGCGGGCGGCCCACGCCGGTGGCCATGCGGGTGGTGCACATGGCGCCCGGCCCGACGCCGACCTTGACGATGGAGGCGCCGGCCTCGACGAGGTCGCGCACGCCCGCCGCCGAGACGACGTTCCCGGCCACGAGCGGCATTCCCCGGCCCAGGGCGGCGCGCACGGCGCCGACCATCTCAACCATCCGATCCTGATGGCCGTGAGCGGTATCGACGACGATGACATCCACTCCCGCGGCCACGAGCTCGGCGGCGCGTCCGGCCGGGTCGCCGTTCATGCCGATGGCGGCCCCCACCCGCAGGCGCTCGGCGGCGTCCAGCGCCGGGGCGTAGATGGTGGAGCGCACGGCGCCGTCGCGCGTGAGCAGGCCCACCAGGCGACCGCCGTCGTCCACGACGGGTGCCAGACGACGATGCGCGGCCCGCAGGCGGGCGAAGGCCTCGCGCGACTCGATGCCCTCGGGCAGGGTCAGCAGCTCGGTGCTCATGACCTCGCGGACCTGGGTGAAACGGTCCACGCCGGAGACGTCGGAGGTGTCCACGAGCCCGACCGGCACATTCGTATCCGGGTCGACGACGACGGCCGCGCCATGGGCGCGCTTGGGGATGAGACCCAGCGCATAACCGCAGGTGTGGTGCGGCTTGACGGTGACCGGGGTGTCGTAGAAGCGGTGCGAGGCCTTGACTTGGGCGACCGTGTCGATGGCCACGTCCACGGGGATGTCCTGCGGGATGATCGCCATCGCTCCGCGCCGCGCCACCGTCTCGGCCATGCGCTTGCCCGCCACCGCCGTCATATTGGCCACGACCAGGGGAATCGTCGTGCCGGTGGCGTCATCGGAGGCCAGGTCCACCTCCATGCGGCTGCCCACGGCCGAGCGCGAGGGCACCATGAAGACATCGTCATAGGTGAGGTCGAAGGTCGGCGCGAGGCCGTTGAGGAACTTCATCCGGACACGCTACTGGCGGCCCACAGGGTTGGGAAGCAGCGTGTCTATCGCCGAGATCGGTCGTACTCCGCGTCGAGATCGGTCCACTTCCGCCTCGAGATCGGTCGTAACCCGTGTCGAGATCGGTCCGGTTCCGGCTCGAGATCGGTGGTACTACCGGTGCGAGGTTGTGGTGTGTCATTACATCTGAGACAGGGGTGAGTGTTTCGGGTGTGGTGGTTCCCGGTGGGGTGATTCTCGGGAGTGGAGATCGTATGGGTCGGGCTGGACCGTTGCGGGCCGGCTCTGCTGGTGTTCGCGTGTGCCCCCGGGGGTGGTGGGTGTTGCACACTCGCGCGCACCGCGTGTTGGTGGGAACCGCGGAATCATGCGGAACAGCACTATCAGTAACGGTCATGGCCTTGCTCCCATGTGCGCAGACCCCCTGACCGCACATGGGAACCCGACCACCACACACCACGCTCACCAGAAAAGCTCGTCATTCCAACAAAAACTAGCCTCGGCCTCACGAAGGCCCCGGTCTCCCATGTGCAACACCAACGACAACCACACCCGAAGCACGCACCCACCGCACCCCACACCGAGATCGGTCCAGTTCCGCATCGAGATCGGTCCAATTCAGCCCGACCAACCCGACGTCGAAGCACGCACGACAAGCTCGAGGGCGAAAACCACATGCCCCACCTCGGGAACCGTCGACAAACAGCACACCCGCGGAAGCACGACCGATCTCGACGCGAAACTCAACCGATCTCGGCACGGGTTACGACCGATCTCGACGCGAGTTTCGACCGATCTCGTGGCGGAACCGGACCGATCTCGACGCGAGTTTCGACCGATCTCGTGGCGGAACCGGACCGATCTCGGCGAGGGGGTGGTGAGGGGATGACAAAGGGGCGAGCGGGTCCGCGCGCGGCCCGGCCCCTCGGCGTCGGTCGAAGGCGACGAGAGGAAACCGCGACTCCGTCTCCCCTCGCCCTGTTCCCCTGTCAGGCCCGGGAGATGCGGGAGGCCTCCTCCACCTGCTCGGGCGTGGGGCGCACGCCGGTGTAGAGGGCGAACTGCTCGGCGGCCTGCAGGGCGATGACTTCCGCTCCGCTGATGACGGGCCTACCCGCGTCCCGGGCGGCGCACACCAGCGGCGTGCGGGAAGGGAAGGCGACGACGTCGAAGACGACGTCGGCGGCCCTGATGAGCTCCTCCCCCACCGGCAAGTCGTGCTCAGCGGGTCCTCCGGCCATGCCGATGGGAGTGGCATTGAGCAGGAGTGCGGCGTCGCCGTCGTCCAGCTCCTCCGAGGAGGCCGCCCAGGACCAGCCGTACTGCTCGGCCAGGGCCGGGCCAGTGACGGTGTTGCGGGCCACGACGGTTCCCGGCGGGAAGCCGGCGTCCTTCAGCGCGGCGACGCATGCCTTGGCCATGCCGCCGGCGCCGAGTACCGCGCAGGACGTGCGCGGCACGTCGTGGATGTCGAGGAGGGCGCGGATGGCGATGAAGTCGGTGTTGTAGGCCACCAGGCGGCCGTCATCGTTGACGATCGTGTTGACCGAGTGGATCGCGTCGGCCGAGGGGGTCATCTCATCGACGAGGGCGATGACGTCTTCCTTCCACGGCATGGAAACGGAGCAGCCGCGTATTCCCAGGCCGCGCACACCGGCGATGGCCGCCGTGATGTCGTCGGTGGTGAACGCCTTGTATACGAAATCGAGGTCGAGGACCTCATAAAGGTGGTTGTGGAATCTGGTGCCGATATTCGTGGGCCGGGCGGACAGGGAGATGCACAGTCGGGTGTCCTTGGTGATGTCTCGCACGTGCCCATGGTGCCATTCGGGCGCTCCTGAGGGGAGATTGAGGAGAGATATCGCGCCGGCATCCCGCAGTGGACCGATCTCGGTGCGGAGTACGACCGATCTCGAGGCGGAGAGCGACCGATCTCGACGCGGAACCGGACCGATCTCGACGCGGAGTACGACCGATCTCGAGGCGGGGAGCGACCGATCTCGGCATGGATCGGCAGGGAATGGAAAACGCCCCGCAACCGACTGTTCAGCCGATGACGGGGCGTTGGTGCGCCAGAAGGGATTCGAACCCCCAACCTTCTGATCCGTAGTCAGATGCTCTATCCGTTGAGCTACTGGCGCATGTCGTTTCCGACATTCAGGAACATTACTCGGCGCCCAGGTTCCCAGACAAATCGCAACCTCGTGAGCCTGAGCACATGCGAAAACGAGCGGCGAGAAGCGCATTGGCCTCGGGCGCCCTCGCGGCTGCCCGAGGCCAGCGCAGTTTACACAAGCCGCATGCTAACGCGTTCCACTCCTCCGAATCTTGATCAGTCTCGATCGGCCTTACTCTCGGTCATTCTCCGTCGTCCCCGTCGCCCGATCCGCGATGACGACGGACGAGCAGAAGACCGCCCACCACGACGAGTGCCAGACCCACGATTCCGATCACGAGGGTCGTGCCGGTCCTGGCCAGGAAGGGGTGGCCTTTATCAGAAGCCGCGGACGCCGAGCCGCCTGCCGCGCCGCCGGCCTCGGAATCGGGGTCCTGCAGGGCCGTATTCACCTGGTCCGGCGGCGTCGGCCGCGAGGGTTCGGCCGGCGCTGCCGACCCGCTCGGCGCGGCCGAACCGCTCGGCGCCGACGTCGGATCAGCGCCTCCGCCCGCAGCCGTCCCGGCCACGCGCAGCTCGGCGGTCTGGAGCGCCGTCGCGCCGTCCTGGCCGTTGACCAGGGAGACGCGGACGTACCGCGCGCGCACAGCCGTGCCCAGCTCGAGGATCGCAGGACTGAAAGCGCCCGGCTCGATATCGCCGGAACCGGCGTCGGACCATGTGGCCCCGTCTTCAGAGGTCTGCACGGTCCACCGGGTCGCATGGCCCGTTGCGGCATGCTGCTCGAACGTGCTGTGAACCTTGCTGACGTCGTAGACGCCGCCGAGGTCGATGTCATACGTGGACTCGGCGGAGCCCTCGGCAACGGTGAAGATGTTGTCGTCGGAAAGTACCCCCGCGGCCTCCGCGTCGCCGCCCGTCCCATCGGGCGAGGTGACGGTCAGCTCGCTCTGGGGGATGTAGCCCTCGGTCTTCCAGTCGATGCTGAAGGTCGGCGAGGTCCACTGCGCCCAGTCGGAGTCCTGATCCTTGTCACCACCCACGGGAAGCGCGCGCACGGTGAGCTGATACTGCCCGGTGGGGGCCTGCATGACCTTGTCGCCCACCAGATAGCTGCCGTTCCACACGAACCGCGGCTGATCCGCACGGGTGTGGGTGCCCGCACTGGAGGCCACCACGCCGAGGTTCTCGGTGGTGCCGTCGGCGTTGACGCGGGAGACCTCCATAGTCGAGTCGCGATACGGGATGGCCGGTTCTATGAACACGACCGGAAGGTCCTCGTAGGCGCCCAGGCTGGTGAGCGCGGAGTCGCCGTACACGTAGGAAGCCGGGTCGACGGGCTCGCCCTTGAGGTTGCCCAAGGAGGTGTACCCACCCAGGACTCCGGCCAGTGCGAGGTTGCCGCCCACGCCCTGGAAGGGGACGCGCAGCGCCCTGTCCCCGGTGGACGGTGTCAGGACGATCCATCCGCCGAAGAAGTCGCCGTCGGCGACGCCCTCAGGCGCCGTGATCGTGACATCGACGGTGGCGGTCCCGCCCGCCGGGACCGTGACCGACCGACCATCGCTGGAGACGGTCGACGGCGAGGCCGTGCCCCGCTGAGGCGCATCCGAGGAGCCGGTGATCGTCACCGCGTCCTCGTGGGACAGTGCGTAGGTCACGGGGCTGTCGGCATGGTTGGTCAGGGTCACCGAGGTCTGATACCCGTCGGGGTGCTTCTCGTACTCGCCGATGCTGAGCGCCGAGGAGCTGGTCTGCGTGGTGGCCAGGACGGCGGCATCGGCGTCGATGAGTCCGGCTCCCTGATGGGCGACGGACTCGAGGAGCGAGGTGTCTCCCCCGGCGTCGGTCCAGGGCACCGGGTTGGCGGTGGAGTGCAGGCGCCAGGCGATCTGCTCGAAGGCGTCGAAGCCCGACGCGTCCTTGATCTCCGGATGCGCCTGCATGACGAGAGCCGCAATGCCGGCCGTGTACGGAGCGGCCATCGAGGTTCCCTGGGCGGTCAGGTAGGGACCGCCGTGGTCGATCGGCCAGGTGGACCAGATCTTGCCTCCCGGGGCGACGACGTCGGGCTTGGTCTGCAGGGACTCGTTGAGACCCCAGCTGGAGAAGGAGGAGACGAGCCCGGCGGTGGCGCGGTCGAATTCCGCGACGTCCTCGGTGTAGGTCAGCGTGGAGTCGGCCGCGAGCGCGCCGCGGATGGCATCGCCGTCCTCCTGGGAGATGGTGACCACCGGGATGGTGATCTGCTCGCCGTCGTCGCCGAACAGGAAGGCGGTGAAGATGGCCGGCCTGTCGTTGTCGAGGACGACGGCGTCGGCGCCGCCGGCCTGGGCGTTGAGGACCTTCTGCCGCTGGGAGCAGGCCCCGCGCCGGATCAGCACGGTCTTGCCGGAGTACGTGCCGGCCGCCGGGGCGGTGCACAGCAGGGAGGGGTCGGTCTCCTCGTCCGCGCCGTCTGCGGCCGGGTCCCCGGCGGCGAGAAGCGGATGCGCGGCCGCGTTATCGCGGACGACCTCGGCACCGCCGCCCTCGGCCGGCGCGTAGAGGTACTTCTGGTCGGGGTTGGTGGAGACGGTCATGTAGAAGTTCTTCTCCACCGTGTTGTCGACGCTGCCGACGGCCAGGACGTGCTCGGCCGAGGCGGGGGCGCCCATGGTCCAACGACCCGCATCGCCGCTATTGCCCTGGGAGCCGGTCACGATGACGCCCTTGGAGGCCAGGCTCTCGGCGGCGACGGCGGTCGGGTAGTCCTGGAAGACCATGTATTCGGCGTTGATCGACAGGTTCACGATGTCCATGCCGTCATCGCCGGCCTTCTCCATGGCGGCGGTCAGGATCTCGGCGCTGGTCAGGCCCGCGCAGCCGAAGACCCGGTAGGCGCCCAACTGGGCGTCAGGAGCGACACCTGTGACCTGCTCGGTGCCGGGCGTTCCCTTGGCCGCGGCGATGCCCGCGACGTGGGTGCCGTGACCCTTGCAGTCATCGGGGTAGGCGTCCGGGACGGCCTTGTAGCGCGCGGACTCCTCCGCGACATTCGGGTCGCCGTAGGCATTGCCGACGAAGTCGTAGCCCGCGACGACCTTGGAGGTGGGGAACGCCGTGGAGCCGTCGCCATCGGGGGCCTCGGTACCCGGGGTGCCGGTGCCGCCGAACTCGACGTGGTCGTAGTCGATGCCGGAGTCGATGATGCCGATCTTGACGCCGCTGCCGGTGTAGCCGAGCTTGGACTGGACGACGTCGGCGCCGGTCATGCCCAGTGCGTGAGTCATCTGGGGCGAGCTGATGCCCTCGGCCTTGTCCGCATCGGTGCGGTCGTCGCCCGCGGCGTCGTCCGGGCGGGGGATGGCGACCACGGGCTTGATCGCCACGACCTGGTCGAGCCTGGCCAGGGAGTCGACATCGGCGTCGCTGACCGACAGGGCGACCCCGTTCCACAGCGTCTCGTACTCGGTGGTGACCTGGGCGTCGATGCCGGCGTCCTTGATCGCCTTGGCGAGGTCGGCATGCTCGGCCTCAATGGTGGTCTGAGAGCCGCCGGCCGCGGTACCCGGGGAGGACAACTGGACGAACCATCGGTTCTCGACCGTCTCGGCCTTGGTGCCGTCGGGCATGGTCAGGTCGGCGGTGATCTTCGAGGACGGATCGCCGGTGGCGGTCTGGGTCTGGGTCTGCGACTGGGATTGAGATTGATCGTCGGGAGCGGCGACCGCGGTGGGGGCCGCCAGGGCTCCCAGAGCCGGGACTGTCAGGGTTGTCAGGACTGCAACACCCGCCGCGGCGACGCGGCGCAGTGAAGGGATATGGCGCACGATTCTTCTTCCTGCCAGGGTCAGGCGCACATCGTGGTGCGTCAATGGGGATCAGTGGGGAGAGGGAAGCTGTCGGGCACACGGTACCGTCCCGGCGCGACCCACGGATATGACCGCTCTCACATGTATCGGCGCACTGAACAGGCTGCGCGGGCAGAAGCCGAACGCTACGGTCGCGACACGATGAGCCCGCGAGTGCGGCGGAGAGCGGAGATGGGGAGATTCGAACTCCCGAGGGGTTTTATCCCCAACCTTCTTAGCAGGAAGGCG
>ERZ773038.996-NODE-996-length-17159-cov-5.727491_pt1 | contig 17159 bp, 16 predicted proteins | sample MGYA00511665_ERZ773038 | MGnify/ENA primary metagenome ERZ773038 (study PRJEB29015, sample SAMEA2737966) | human oral metagenome | biome: human oral; feature: human-associated habitat; material: dental | place: China | collected 2028 ... | reverse complement strand
AACCTAGAATGGCTGAACCAGAATCAGCTGTGTTGCCAATTACACCATACCCCATTGGGTATCACCTGCTTCATTTTCACGTCGCTGGCGACAGGAGATAACTGTAGCGGACCGAGGCCCTCATGCCAAATCGAAGCCCAGTGGTCCCGATCACCCACCGCCTCTCCCCCGCGAACAGGACACCTCCAGGCACGACGAAGCCCCGACCTCGTCCTCAGACAGGGCGACGAGGCCGGGGCTGGTCTCAGCGATCAGGCCAGGGAGGCGCGCAGGGCACGCAGGCGGGTCAGCGAAGAATCGCGCCCCAGGATCTCCATGGACTCGAACAGCGGCGGTGAGACCTGACGACCGGTCACGGCGACGCGCAGCGGGCCGAAGGCCAGGCGGGGCTTGACGCCCATCTCGTCGACGATGCGTGCACGCAGCGACCCCTCGAGGGCGGCGGTCGTGAACTCGGTCAGGCCCTCAACGGTCTCGATGGCGGCGTCCAGGACGTCCACGGCGTTGTCCTTGAGCTTGGAGACGGCCTTCTCATCCATCTCCAGAGCGTCGTCGGCGACGAAGAGGAAGCCGAGCATGCCCGTGGCCTCGCCGAGGAGCTGAATGCGCGTCTGGATGAGCGGCGTGGCCTCGGTGAGGATCTCGCGCTCACGATCGGTCAGCGCCTCGAAGGAGTCGGCCGAAACAACCTCGTCGCGGTGCAGGAAGGGCACCAGACGGTTCCGGAAGTCCTCGCCGTCCAGCAGACGGATCTGCTCAGCGTTGATCGCGATGGCTTTCTTCTGGTCGAAACGCGCCGGGTTCGGGTTCACGTCCGAGATATCGAAGGCCTGGGCCATCTCCTCCATGGAGAAGATGTCGCGGTCCGCGGCGATCGACCAGCCCAGGAGAGCCAGGTAATTGTTGAGGCCCTCGGGGATCATGCCGGCAGCCTTGTGCAGCAGCAGGTTCGACTCGGGGTCGCGCTTGGACAGCTTCTTGTTGCCCTCGCCCATAACGTAGGGCAGGTGGCCGAAGCGCGGCATGAACTTGGCGACACCAATGGCCTCAAGCGCGCGGTACAGCACGATCTGGCGGGGCGTCGAGGAGAGCAGGTCCTCACCGCGCAGCACGTGGGTGATCTCCATGAGCGCGTCATCGATCGGGTTCACCAGCGTATAGAGCGGATGGCCGTTGGCGCGCACGATGACGTAGTCCGGCACCGAACCGGCCTTGAAGGTGATCTCGCCGCGGATCAGGTCCGTGAACGTGATGTCCTCGTCGGGCATGCGCAGGCGCAGGACGGGCTGGCGACCCTCGGCGCGGAAGGCGGCGATCTGCTCCTCCGTCAGGTTGCGGTCAAAGCCGTCGTAGCCGAGCTTGGGGTCCTCGCCCTTGGCGCGGTGACGCTCCTCGATCTCCTCGGGGCTCGAGTAGGACTCGTAGGCGTAGCCGGCCTCGAGCAGGCGGGTGGCCACGTCACGGTAGATGTCCATGCGCTCGCTCTGGCGGTAGGGGCCGTGCGGGCCTCCCTTACCGACGCCCTCGTCCCAATCGAGGCCCAGCCACTGCAGGGACTCGATGATCTGGTCGAAGGACTCCTGGGAGTCGCGGGCGGCATCCGTGTCTTCGATGCGGAAGACGAAGGTTCCTCCCGTGTGGCGGGCGTAGGCCCAGTTGAACAGGCACGTACGGACCATGCCGACGTGAGGGGTTCCTGTGGGCGAGGGGCAGAAGCGGACGCGAACGTCGGCACCGGTGGCAGTTGTTTCACTCATGATCCCTCCATCCTACTCCAGCGGTGGCTGTTGCATTTGCTTGATGGGTGGGCGCGCTGCGACGCGCGCCGGGGGTGCGGATAGGCTGCTTGCATCACCGGGATCGGCCCGCGCCGCTTCCACCGACTCATCCAGGAGGACACCGTGTCCGTTCGTCTCTTTTCCGACTCCCACCTCTACCGCACCGGCTCCCTGAAGTGGACGGGTATCACGACCACGAGCGGTGAGCCGACGATCGGCGCGTGGGTGGCGGAAATGGACTTTGGGACGGCCCCAGAGGTCGCCGACGCGATGAAGGGGGCGATCGACGACGGCCTGCTCGGCTACCAGCCGACCTGGCTGGAGCCGCGCATCGCGGGCGTAACCGCGGAGTTCCAGAAGCGTCGCTTCGGCTGGGACGTGGATGCTTCCCACGTGCGCCTCGTGGCCGCGGTCCTGCCCGCGCTTGAGGCGACCATCCAGCACCTGGTGCGCCCGGGCGCGCCGATCATCGTGCCCACGCCCGCCTACATGCCGTTCCTGACGATCCCGGGCAAGTTCGACCACCCCGTCATCGAGGTTCCCTCGCTGCGTGGCACGCGCGCCGGCGGGCGCGGCTGGGCGCTCGACCTGGAGGGGATCCGCGCGGGGCTCGAGGCCGGGGCTGGCCTCGTCATCCTGTGCAACCCGTGGAACCCGGTCGGCCGCGTCCTGCGCGAGGAGGAGCTTCGCGCCCTGCATGACGTGGTCTCCGGCTACGACGCGCTCGTGTTCTCCGACGAGATCCACTCCTCCCTCGTGCTGGACGAGCAGATTCCCTTCGTCTCCTACGCGTCACTCGGCCCCTCGTTCGCATCCCACACGGTGACGGCGACCGCCGCGTCGAAGGGCTGGAACATCGCAGGCCTGCCCTCCGCACAGGTGATCCTGCCCGACGAGGCGCTGCGCGAGCGCTGGGACGTGTTCGCCGCCGACGTGCGCCACGACGCCAACGTCATCGGCACGGTGGGCGCGATCGCAGCCTACGAGCGCGGCGATGCCTGGCAGCGCGAGGTCAAGGACCTGATCCGCTCCAACGTGGACCTCGTTGAGCGCGCTCTCGCAGATACACCGATCGACTTCGTACGCCCCGAGGGCACGTACCTGACTTGGTGGGGCTTCGAGGGAGTCGACCTGGGTCCCCTCTCCCCCGCCGCGACGCTGCGCGAGCGCGCCCGCATCGCCGCCAACGAGGGCCGCACCCTGGGAGCGGACTACGCCTCGTGGGCGCGCATCAACCTGGCGTGCGCCCCCGACGCGGCCTCGCGGATCGTGGAGAGGGTCCTCGGCCTGCTCTGATCTTATCCTGCACGAGACGAGGCCGTGGCCGGCAACGGTGGACATCCACCTCCCGACTACGGCCTCGTATTGCGTCTGTGCGCTTAGGCTCCCAGTGCCGCCTCGATGCCTGCGACCACGGTCTGGCGGGCCGCAGAGGCCGCCTCAACGACGGCGGTCGGATCCGTCGGGCCATCGGCGAACGACAGGTCGGAGACAACCGACATGCCGGCGACGCGCACGCCCAGGGCATGCAGGGTGATGGCCTCCATGACGGTCGACATGCCCACACAGTCCACGCCCAGGCCCGAGAGGATGCGGGTCTCGGCCATCGTCTGGTACTCGGGGCCGCGCAGGATCGCGTAAGTACCCTCGCGCTGACAGACCCCGCGTAGCACCTGCGTCATCTGGGCGTCCCACACGGCCGACACATCCAGGAAGAGCGGCCCATCGAAGGGCGAGGCGCCACTGACGTTCACGTGGTCGGTGATCGCCATGACGTCGCCCAGGTTCCAGGGCTTCAGGCAGCCGTTCGCGTTCGTGAGGACCGCGCGGCTGATCCCCGCCGCAACCGCAGCTCGGGCAAGAGCCGCGACGGGGCGGACGCCCAGCCCCTCGTAGAGGTGCGTGCGGCCCGTGGCCACGAGGACCACTCCCCCGCACGCCTCGTAGGCGCGCAGCTCGCCACCATGCCCGTCCGCGACCGGCGCGACGACTCCGGGGATGTCACCCAGTGAAACGGTGGCCGCGGGGGCTCCCCAGGCCTCGTCGAGAGCCTCGGACAAGCCGGACCCGAGCACGACGAGCGCGTCCGGGCGTCCCGCAAGAGAGGTGAGGACCCGGGCGCCGGCCTGGGCCTCGTCGTCGAGGAGAGCCTGCGTAAAGCGCGGGTCGACGCTCACTGCTCGTCCTCATTCGCGCCCTCGGCGTAGGTACGCGAGGGAAGCTTCTCCTGCGCGCGCACGCGGCCCGCGCTGGTCACCCAGTAGCCGACGAAGCCAACGACCATCGCCAGGAGGATGCCGATGTTGGCGCCCGCCCAATCACCGTCGCGGCCACCCAGGGGACCGAGGAGGTAGCCCTGCCAGGACAGCCAGGAGGCGCTCGCGTTGACGACGAGGCCCCAGCCCACCAGCGAGCCGACGATCAGGGAGGCGACAGCACCCCAGTTCACCGAGCCGTAGCGACCCGAGGGAGTGAAGAGCGAGGGCTCGTCGTAGTCATTGCGACGCAGCGCGATGTCCGCCAGCATGACGCCACCCCACGCGGCGATGACGACACCGAGGGTTGTGAGGAACGCCGTGAAGGGTGTCAGGAAGGAGTCCGCGAAGAACACGACGACGATCGTGCCGACCGTCATGATCGTGCCGTCAATCGCAGTGGCGACCGGGCGCGAGACGGGCACGCCCGTGGCCAGCAGCGACAGGCCCGAGGAGTAGATGTCCATGACGATGCCACCGATGAGGCCCAGGATCGCGACCAGCGCGAAGGGAATGAGGAACCAGGTGGGCAGCAGCGTGGTGAGCGCGCCGATCGGGTCGCCGCCGATGGCCTCGGAGAGAGACTCGTCGGCCGAGCCAACCAGGAGGATACCGAAGAAGACGAGGATGACCGTGGGCAGCGCCGCACCCACCGTCGTCCAGCCGACAACGCCCTTCGTCGAGGCGGCGCGCGGCAGGTAGCGCGAGTAGTCGGCGGCCGCGTTAATCCAGCCGAAACCGAAGCCCACGAGGAGCATGCAGCCCGCACCGAGCACCGCAGTCATGGGCGCCGAGGGGCGCGAGGAGAGGACCGCGAAGTCGATCGTCGGTGCGACCAGGACCAAGTAGACGATCGTCAGGGCCGCGGTGGCCCACGTGATCCACGTTTGGACCTTCATGATCGCCTCGAAACCGAGGATGCCCGAGCCCGCCGCCAGCACGACGACGAGGATCAGGGCGATAATCTGGGCGACGACGTGGTTCGTGAAGCCCAGCGCCCCCATCACCGTGGCCGTGGCCTGGACGGCCATGATCGCCAGGAAGGTCTCCCAGCCCACCGTCAGGATCCACGAGATCGCAGCCGAAATACGGTTGCCGTTGAAACCGAAGGCCGCGCGCGACAGGACCAGCGTCGGGGCGGAGCCGCGCTTACCGGCGATCGCGATGAGGCCGCAGACCAGGAAGGACAGGGCCACGCCGACGACGGACACAACGACCGCCTGGCCGAGGGAAAGCCCGAAGCCGAGGATCCACGAGCCCCACGAGATACCCAGGACCGAAATGTTCGCCGCGAACCACGGCATGAACAGGTCGGAGGGTTTTCCCTTGCGATCGGATTCGGGAATGACGTCCAGACCGGCCATTTCGACGGCCAGCGCGCCCGATGACTGGGGTTCGCTCACGGTGTGCTCCTATGCGACGGAGATATTGTCAGAACGACGTGATCCTATCACACAGGTCACACAACTAGGCTCGGACGACAGGATTCGTCAGGCTTCCAATCCCCTCGATCTCGATCTCCACGCGATCACCTGCGTGAACGATCTCGGCGCCCGCGGGCGCACCCGTGGCGATCACGTCGCCGGGCAGCAGCGTCATCTGATGAGACACGTAGGACACCAGCTCGAAGGGGTTCCAGATCATGTGCGCGGTCGAGGAGTCCTGAGCGATCTCACCGTTCAGGTACGAACGAATCGCCAGGTTGGTGACATCAAGGGCGGGGTCGACCGTGATCCACGGGCCCAGCGGGCACGCCGAGTCAAAAGACTTTCCGCGCGACCAGGGGCCGCCCGTCATCGCGTCGCGGGCAGTGGCGTCGTTAGCAATCGTGTAGCCGAGGATCATCTGCGGAGCGTCCTCGACGCTCACGTCCTTGGCGAGGGACTTGATGACGATCGCGAGCTCGCCCTCAAAGGCCACCGCGTTCGACCAGGCGGGGATCGCGATCGGGTCATCGGGGCCCACGACCGAGGTATTGGCCTTCAGGAAAATCGGCGGCTCGGGGCGCTCATCATCCGGAGTCGGGGTGTCGGAGTAGTTGTCACCGATACCCACGACCTTCGAGCGCGGAATCACCGGGGAGAGCAGGCGCACCTCGTCCAGCTCGTAGATCTGGCCGGAGGGTTCCACGGGCGAAAACAGCGGGTCACCCTTGAGCCCCACAATCCTCGTCGAGCCCTCCTCAAGGGCACCGTAGACCGGGTTCGTACCATCGGAAAAACGTGCGATTCTCATGCCGGTAGCCTAACGCAGCTCCGCGCGCGCCGCGCCGAGCAGCGCCGACATACACGACGCCGGATACGCGAGGCACGAGACATGCCCGGCGCACCCGGCGAGGTGGTCGGCAGCTACTTCTTCTTCTGCTTGGGGCGCTTCCACACGCTGCCGGGAACGTCGCCGGGCAGCAGCGGGTTCTTCTCGCCCACGAAGACGGGCTCGGCGACGCCATCGCGACGCTGGGCCTCGTAGTCGCGCAGCGCGCCCAGCACCCAGCGGGCCAGGAAGACCAGGGCCACCAGGTTCGTGATCGTCATGACCGCCATCGCGATGTCGACGGCGTTCCACACGACGTCCAGGGTCAGCAGGGCACCGATCGTCGCCGAGGCCACGCACACAACGCGCACGGTCCAGGTCGCCCAGCGGGCGTCACCGAAGACGAAGGACATATTCGTGTCGGAGTAGACGTAGGCGGCGATGATCGAGGAGTAGGCCAGGACGAAGATCAGGATCGCCATAGGCACGATCGTCCAGGCGCCCAGCTCGTTGGCCACGGCCAGGGTCGTCAGGTTCGAGGGGTTCACGTCCGCGCCGCCCCACACCTTCTCGCCGGCGATGAGGATGACGAATGCGGTCGCCGTGCACACGACGATCGTGTCGATGAAGACGCCCAGGGATTGGATGAGGCCCTGGCGCACCGGGTGGGACACGGTCGCGGTCGCGGCAGCGTTGGGAGCGGTGCCCTGGCCGGCCTCGTTGGAGAAGAGGCCGCGCTTGGTGCCGTTAATCATCGCGGCAATGATGCCGCCGCCCAGGCCGCCGACTGTGGCATCCATGGAGAACGCGGAGGTGAAGATCTGGCCCAGAACGGTGCCGAACTGCGTGATACTCATGAGGCAGACGATGGCGACCATGATGACGTAGATGGTCGCCATGATCGGGGCCATCCACTCGGTGACACGGGCGACGGTGCGGATACCGCCGAAGATGACCATCGCGGAGAAGACGAAGATCAGGCCTGCGACCGTGAGCTGCGCAGCCGAGAAGCCGCCCGCGCCGGGCAGGGGCTGCTTGGCGGCCTCACCGAAGGCACTCGTGAGCGTGCCCGCAATGGCGTTGGACTGCACGGAGGTGATGACGATACCGCAGGTGACGACGGTGATAACGGCGAAGACGTTGGCCAGGACGCGGTTCTTCATACCGCGCTTGATGTAGTAGGCCGGGCCTCCGCGGAAGGAGCCGTCAGAGTGCTTCACCTTGAAGATCTGGGCCAGCGTCGCCTCGAAGAACGCGGTCGCCATACCTACCAGGGCCACGACCCACATCCAGAAGATCGCACCCGGGCCACCGAACATGAGCGCCGCGGCCACACCGAACACGTTTCCGATGCCCACGCGCGCGGCGAGCGAGATCGCGAACGCCTGGAAGGAGGAGATGCCGCCGTCGGCGCCCTTGCGCGAGCCGAGGACCGTGCGCACCATCTCCGGGAAGAGGCGCAGCTGCACGCCGCGGGAGACGACCGTCAGGACGAGGCCCACTCCGATCAGGATGACAATCGTCAGGTGCATCGTGATCCAGTCAGCGATCTGCTGCTCGATCTGGGCAATGTGTTCCACAGGAGCCTCCCGGGGTGTCAAAAAACGAGGCCGGGGACGGGTCGCCGCGCCTCGCGCGCTTCGCGGGACGCGCCCGCGCGTTGTAATGGGACCCGTTCATCTTGCCACAGGGCTCTGCGCCCGGCAGGCGACGTCTCGCGACGCGCACGCCCGCGCGTGAGTGCATGGCACGCCCCGGCCTCGTCGATGAGCTGCGGGGAGGGCCCGGCGGTGCGGGGACGCAGACGTGGGCGCACTCTGGGACAATGGGGCTATGAGCGCGACTTTGAACGAAATCCTGGACGACCTGGAGGACGAGGGCCATCTGGGCCACGACGACGCCCTGTACGAGGCCTTCGTGTCCTGGGCCGAGGGCACCGGGCGCCCGCTCTACCCCCACCAGGAGGAGGCTCTGGTGGAGATCCTGGCGGGCAACCACGTGATCGCGGCGACCCCCACGGGGTCGGGTAAGTCGATGATCGCGCTCGCCGCGCACTTCACGTCGATGGCGCACGGTGGCCGCTCCTACTACACGGCGCCGCTCAAAGCCCTGGTGTCGGAGAAGTTCTTTGACCTCGTGTCCCTGTTCGGCGCGGACAACGTCGGCATGGTGACCGGCGACGTGTCCCTCAACGCCGACGCGCCCATCATCTGCTGTACCGCCGAGATCCTCGCGAATCAGTCGCTGCGCGAGGGGCCCACGCTGGACGCGGACATGATCGTCATGGACGAGTTCCACTTCTACGGGGACCGTCAGCGCGGCTGGGCATGGCAGGTGCCGCTCCTGGAGCTGAGGACCCCGCAGGTGGTCGCGATGAGCGCGACGCTGGGCGACACGACGCGTTTCGAGCGCGCCTGGAAGGAACGCACCGGGCGCGACGTGTCCCTCATCGACGACGCGGAACGCCCCGTGCCCCTCGAGTTCGAGTACGTCGTGGACCGCCTGCCCGACACGGTCGAGCGGCTGCTGGGCGAGGGCCGCTGGCCCGTCTACATCGTGCACTTCTCCCAGCGCGACGCCGTTGCCACCGCGCAGTCTTTCGACCGTTCCTCGCTGATTTCTCCCGAGCAGAAGAAGGCGATCGCCGCGCAGCTGGCGGGCGTGTCGTTTACGAAGGGCTTCGGGCAGACCCTCAAGTCGCTGCTGGCTCAGGGCATTGGGGTGCATCATGCGGGCATGCTGCCGCGCTACCGTCGCCTCGTCGAGCGCCTCACGCAGGCGGGTCTGCTGCCGATCGTGTGCGGCACGGACACCCTGGGGGTCGGCATCAACGTGCCGATTCGCACGGTGCTGATGACGTCGCTCGTGAAGTACGACGGCCGACGCATGCGCCACGTGAGCGCGCGCGAGTTCCACCAGATCGCGGGCCGCGCCGGCCGCGCAGGCTTCGACACGGTCGGTTTCGTGCGCGTCCTGGCCCCCGAGCACGAGGTCGACGCCGCCCGTGAGCGCGCACGCCTGAGCGCCGCGCAGGAGGCCGCACGCGACGCCCGCGAGGCCAAGCGCGCCGCCAAGAAGTCGGCGAAGAAGCGCAAGGGCCCCGGCGAGGGCGAGATCTCGTGGACGCGATCGACGTTCGAGCGCCTCGTCGATGCGGCTCCCGAGCAGCTCACGAGCCGTTTCGAGATGACGCACGCGATGGTCCTCAACGTGCTGGCCGGTGCGCCTGCGGCCGGGCGTGACCCGGGTGAGCACCTCGTGTGGCTGGCGCGCAACAACGACGATCCGCCCACGGATCGCAACCCGCACCTGCGCCACCTGGGTGAGATCTACACGTCGATGAAGCAGGCGGGCGTCGTCGAGCACGTGTCTTCTGCGCAGGCCTCGGCCTCGGGGGAGCCTCGCCTGCGCGCCGCCACGGACCTGCCGGACGATTTCGCGCTCAACCAGCCGCTCTCCCCCTTCGCGCTGGCGGCGCTCGAGCTCTTGGACCCCGAGTCCCCGACCTTCGCCCTGGACGTCGTCTCGGTCATCGAGTCTGTCCTAGAGGATCCGCGCCCGCTCCTGTTCGCGCAGGAGAAGGCGGCGCGGGCCGAGGCGGTGGCCGCGATGAAGGCGCAGGGCATGGAATACGACGAGCGCATGGCCGCCCTGGAAGAGGTGACGTGGCCGCGCCCGCTGGCCGATCAACTGGGGGAAGCGTTCGCGGTGTACCTGCACGCGAACCCGTGGATCGAGGATCAGGAGATTTCCCCGAAGTCGGTCGTGCGCGAGATGATCGAGAACGCACTGACGTTCACGGGGATCGTGGGCCGCTACGACGTGGGTCGCTCCGAGGGCATCGTGCTGCGCTACCTGACGGACGCGTACCGAGCGCTGCGCCAGATCGTACCGGACGAGCTGATGACGGACGAGCTCCGTTCGATCATTGCGTGGCTGTCGGCGCTGATCCGCGCGGTGGACTCCTCGCTGCTGGACGAGTGGGAGGCCATGTCCACGGGCCAGGCCATCCCCGCGTCCGAAGGCGACGGCACGGAGGGCGCGGAGCTGCCGTTTGGCGCTCGAGAGGACGGAACGGTTCCGTTCAGCGCGAATCGTCACGCGTTCCGCACGGCGATCCGTGGTGCCCTGTTCGAGCGCGTGGAGGCGATGAGCCGCGACAACGTCGAGGCCTTGGCGCGCCTGGACAAGGCCTCGCGCACCCCGGTGGCCGCACCGTGGGGCGAGGACGAGTGGGACGCGGTGCTCGAGCGCTACTGGGCGGAGCACGAGTGGATCGGCATCGACCAGCGTGCGCGCGCCCTGTCGCTGTGCTCGCTAAACGAGGCCCCGACCCGCGAGAACGTGCTGGAGCTGGCCCCCGCTGTGGTTTCCTCTGATTTCGAGCGCGCCCAGGTGGCGCGCATTGAGGCGATCGCGGACGCGGTCGATCAGGCTGCGGCCGGCACGTTCTGGCTGGCTACGCAGACCCTGTTCGACTCGGAGGAGGACATGGACTGGCGTATCGTCGCCCTCGTGGACGTGGGAGCCTCGGACGAGGCGAACCGCGTCGCCTTGGCGACGGTCACTGTCGGGCCTCGTTAGGGGCCTACTCTCCGCCTTGGGTCTCTGGCGCTCGCCGCTCGCCGATCTCCTGCTGGAGGCGCACAAGGTAGCCGTCGGGGTCCTGGACCAGGAACTGCCGAACGCCGATCTCGCGCTCGCCCGCCCGATACCACTGTTCTTCGGGTTCGACGAAGGTCGGCCACTGCGCGTGCGTGAGGCGCCGCCACGCGGCGTCCAGATCTTCGACCTGAACCTCGAGGTTGATCCCGCGACCAAGCGGTGGCTCAAGGGGGCCGGTCGCCCACGTCCTCCCGTGGTTGATCTGGTCGAGCATCAGGTGCGCATTGCCCAAGACGAGGTATCCGAAGCCCTCCTCGGGCCGCTCGTATCGAAGGCAAAAGCCGACGAGGTCGCACCAAAAGCGGCGCGATGCCTCGTAGTTGGTAACAGCAAGTTCGGGAACAAGCCCGGGTTCGCTGGTCATGGCCTTACTCTAGCGGCCACCGGGCGCGGGGGCGACTGGGCTGGCTGCCGCACAGCGGGTCAGCGGCGGGCGTAGCGTCGTACCTTCTCGACGAATTCGGCGCGGTAGGTCGGGTTGTCCTGCGGATGATCGATCTTGCCGAGGATGAACGTGTCCGTCAGGCGGATCCCGACGAAGCCCAGGACCATGCGCTTCCAGCGCGTGATCGGGCCTCCGTATATCCGGTAGAAGAAGGCGGGCGCGCGGCAGGTGAGGATCAGCGCCGCGGTCTTGCCCGTCAGCTTCGCCTCGCTCTTGCCGTCGGCGAATCGGTATGCGAAGCGCGGGGTGAAAGTGCGATCGATGAATCCCTTGAGGATCGCCGGTTCGGCCGACCACCAGATCGGGAAGCTGAAGACCAGGTGGTCTGCCCACGCGATCAGCTCCTGGTAGCGCTGCGGGGCGCTTTCGTCCTCCATGTGCTTGCGGTACCCGTATCGCAGGTTCGGGTCGAAGTCCTCGGTGGCAAGGTCGATCATGCGAACGTCGTTGCCCGCTGCGCGCGCCTCCTCAGCGTAGGCGAGCGACAGCTCGCGGGAGTAGCTGGCTGCGTCTGGACTTCCTTGAATGACGAGGATCTTCACGGCGACTCCTTCACTATCGGACACTCGGTCCGATTATATTTCTTGCGGTTAGACAAAACAACAACCTGTCGTCACCCTCGGTTCGCCCGCGAGACGCCCGCCCCTCGCACAACCGCTGCCCGCTGCGAGACGTTACCGCTCCTCTACTCGTCTTCGGAGCGGCTCGTGTCGGTCCGCCCCGCTTGCCGGATCGCCCAGTCGGCGCCCGCGAAGAGCGCCATAAAAAGCAGGGCACCGATCAGGATCGCCACGATGTTGATGGCGACCTGCGCGTAGCCGATGCGCCACACGTTAACGAAACCGTAGGGGTACTGATGGGTGAACGCTCCGCGCACGACCGTGTATGCCACCCACGCGACCGGGATCAACAGGGCGCGTCCCAGCGTCCCCCACGTGATGCCGCCGCGCGGCCCCGCGAGCGCGGCAGTTCCCACGAAGGCGGCGGGGACGACGATGTGCTGGAGCGGGTTGGTGACGAGCGCGAAGCCGGAGAGGACCTCGTAGGGGCCGATGAGGGTGGCGTAGACGATCGCGGTCACGGTGATCATCATGAGGGAGCACAGGTGGGTGGCTCTCCCCCAGCGTCCCACGCTGCCGCGTCGAGCCAGCATCGTCGAGATGAGAGCGACGATGATGTTGGACAGCTCGGTGAAGTAGGACAGGCAATCGGCCAGGCGCTGGGGCGCGCCCGACCAGCCGTGGGCGGCTCCCGCGAAGAGCCCCTCCTCGACGTAGGTCGGCGGGGCATACCCGCCCAGCGTGCTGATGATGATGGTCGAGGCGACGCCCGCCCAGGCGAGGGCGGCGACCACCCAGTAGGCGGCGCGCCCACGGCGGCTCAGTTCAGTCACGTTCATCGCTGCCGATGATGTCACAACCGTGGCGCTGCCTCAATGAGTGTCCACGTGTAGGTCTCGTGCGAGGCAGACGTGATCGGGCGGGTTTCCCCGGCCGCGGCGATGCGTCTGCCCACACGAGGGTGACCCGGCTGCGCGTGGGGAAGCTTCTTGCCCGGAGCCAAAGCAGGCAAACGGACTGCCCCCGCTTTTCTCGGCATACCAGGTGGCCCCCTGGCACCGATCCGTCACCTCGTGAAACCCAGACCACCCCCGCAACCACCGTTCATTCCCCTCGTGAAACCCAGACCACCCCCGCTCCCCGAAAAACCCTCAAATACGCCGACAATCAACCAGCAGGGGCGGTCCCGGTTACATCACCGCCACCAACAACCCCACGCAGGGGCGGTCCCGGTTACATCTGGCGATCTCACCACCTCTTCCACCCACAGATCAGACACCCCCGTGAAACCCAGACCACCCCAGCTCCGCGAAAAACCCTCAAATACGCCAAAAACGCCCCGCAGGGGCGGTCCCGGTTACACCAACCCAAGCACCGCGTTCCGCAGGGGCGGTCCCGGTTACACCAACCCGGACATCACACCACCCGCAGGGGCCCAACGGTCTCAGCCGCGCGCCGCCAGGTCCGTCGGCCCCGGCATCGACTGGGTGCGCCCCGCGCTTGTCTCAGCCGCGCGCAGCCAGGTCCGTCACCTGGGCGCCGACGAGCTCGACGAGGTCGAGGGGGCTCAGCTCGACGCTCAGGCCGCGGCGCCCGCCCGAGATGATGATCGTCTCGTGGTCCAGGCACGAGGAATCGATGAACAGGCGGTGAGGCGTGGTCTGCCCGAGCGGGCTGATGCCGCCCACGACGTAGCCGGTGCGGCGCTGTGCGACCGCTGGGTCGGCCATGGCCGCGCTCTTGGCACCGGCGGCCTTGGCGATCAGCTTCATGGACAGGTGGGCCAGCGCGGGCACGCAGCCGACGACGAACTCGCCGGTGGGCTCCAGGCGCACCATGAGCGTCTTAAAGGCCTGGGTGGGGTCGATCCCCAGTTTTTCAACGGTTTCCTCGCCAAATGCCCGGGCGGCCGGGTCGTGCTCGTACTCGTGAACGGTAAAAGCAACGCCGGCCGCCGTGAGCGCCTCGATGGCGCGGGTGGGGCCACCGCCGTGATCCTTGCTGTGTTTACGAGCCATGACCCCAGTGTAGGGCGCGTCAGAGGATGGATGCGGTCGGGTCGTCGATGACGGCCTTGCCAAAGGGGAAGCAGGTGATCGGGATCATCTTGAGGTTCGCGATGGCCAGCGGGATGCCAACGATGGTCACGGCCTGCGCGGCGGCGGTGGTCACGTGACCGATGGCGAGCCACAGCCCAGCCACGACGAACCAGACGATGTTCATGAGGGCCGATCCCGCCCCCGCGCCAGGCTTGTCGATGACCCGCTTGCCGAAGGGCCACAGCACGTATCCGGCGATGCGGAAGCAGGCCAGTCCCGCAGGGATCGTGACGATGAAGATGCAGGAGATGAGACCGGCCAGCAGGTAGCCGAGGAAGAGCGGCAGGCCGCCGAAGAAGAACCAGATGATGTTGAGCAGGGTCTTCACAACCGTGTCCTTTCGTCGAATGGTGAACACTCCAGTGTGCCACGACCGTGCCACGACCGTGCCACGACCGTGCCACGACCGTGCCTCCGACCGTCCCTGACCGGCCCCTGATTCAACCCCGAAAGCTGGGGCCACGTACCATGACGTCATGAGTATTCCCGACGCCATCGCCGCCGCCCGCGACCGCATCGACCACGCCACATCCGCGTGCGGTCGCACCGATTCGGTCACCCTGGAGCTGGCGGTCAAGACGCGCACCCCCGAGGAGTGCCGCGCCGCCGCCACTGCACTGCGTGACGCGGGTTTGCCCATCTTGCTCGGCCACAACCGCGTACAGGAGGCCCGATCCACGGTGGACGCGATCCGGGAGGTTCCCGGCGCCCGCGTCCACCTGATCGGCCCGCTTCAGTCCAACAAGATCAACCACGCCCTGTCCTGCGTGGACGCGATCGAGTCCCTTGACTCCCCCGCCCTGGCGGCGAAGATCGACGCGCGCGCAAGTGTGCGCCTCCCGGTCTTCGTTGAGGTCAACGTGTCGGGTGAGGCCACGAAGCACGGCTGCGCCCCCTCCGACGTCGCCGCACTGATCAACGCGGTCGAGGCCTCGGCCCACCTGCAGCTCGCGGGCTTCATGACGGTTGGCCTGAACTCCCCCGTTGAGGCCGACGTGCGCGCCGCCTACGCTCGCCTGCGCACGATCCGAGGCGAGGCCGCCCGCGAACTTGGTGTCGGCGAGGAAGCCCTGGAGCTGTCGATGGGGATGAGCCGTGACTTGGAGTGGGCCATCGCCGAGGGCGCGACGATCGTGCGCCTGGGCACGGCCGTTTTCGGGGAGCGCCGTCTGCGGTGAGACCGCTCACTGCTGCCCGAGCGCACCGGCTAGGATTGATCCCATGACGACCGTTCTCGCCGGAATGTCCGCAGCGATCCTGGCGCTCGCCCCGATCACCAACCCGATCGGTGCTCTCGCCGGCTTCGCGGGCCTCACCGCAGGCAGCACACCCGCGGCGGTGCGATCCCAGGCCTGGAAGACCGGCGTCTACGTGTTCGCCATCTTGGCGGTCTTCGCGGTCAGCGGCTCGCTCATCATGCGTTTCTTCGGCTTCGACCTGCCCTCCCTCCAGATCGCCGGCGGCCTCGTCGTCGCACACTCGGGTTTCTCGATGCTGGAAAACAAGCGCCGCTCCACCAATGAGGAGGACCAGCACGCGACGACCAAGGCGGACGTCTCCTTCTCCCCCATGGCGCTGCCCCTCATCGCTGGCCCCGGATCGATCGGCGTTGTCATCGCGCTGGCCGCCCGAAACACGGCCATCGGCTTTCACGTCGGCATCGTCCTTGGAATCGCGGTGACGGCCGCCGCCATCGCGCTGCTGCTGCGTTACGCCACGCCCTGGATCGACAGGCTGGGAGCTAGCGGCGTCGGCGCGATCGTACGCATCATGGGCTTCCTTATCCTCGTCATCGGCGTCGAACTCGTCATCCACGGGGTGCGCGCGCTCCAGCTCTTCTGAGCGCAAACCCGCCCCGGCCTCGTCAAGGAACGAGGACCGAGGCGGGCGAAAACAGGCACGCCCACGGCGGACGGCAGAGCGCTCAGGGGATGCGGTGCACCCACTCGGGGCGCGCGAACTTAGTCTCGCAGCGCTCGCGAGCGACCCTCAGGTCCTCCTCGGTGATGGTGCCGACGCTCGCGTTGTACTTCTCCTTGAAGTGGTCGAAGAACGCCTGGAGGATCTCCTCGCGGGGAAGACCGGTCTGGGAGCGCATCGGATCCACGCGCTTGACGGCGCTGCGGCTGCCCTTGTCCCGAATCTTCTCCATGCCGATGCGCAGCACCTCGTTCATCTTGATGGCGTCGATGTCGTAGGCCATCGTCACGTGGTGGACCATGTAGCCGCTGGCCCAACGCTTCTGGGCGGCGCCGCCGATCTTGCCCGCCTCCGAGGCGATGTCGTTGAGGGGCACGTACCTGGCCTTGATGCCCAGCTTGTCGAGAACCTCCATGACCCACTGGTCCAGGTATGGATAGGCCTGCTCGAAGCTCATCCCCTCCACGAGGGCGGTGGGAATCACGAGGGAGTACGTGATGCAGTTACCGGGCTCCATGAACATGGCCCCGCCGCCGGTGACGCGCCGCGAGACGGTGATGCCGTAGCGCTCCACCCCGCCCTGCTGGATTTCGTTTTGGTAGGACTGGAAGGAGCCGATGACGACCTGCGGGCCGTTCCACTCCCACAGGCGCATGAAAGGCTTGCGGCGCCCCGCGGCCACATCCTCAACCAGGGTTTCGTCCATGGCGACGTTGATCATCGGGTCAACGACGGGGCCGTGGATCACCTCGAAGTCGATGTCGTCCCACGACAGGGCCGCGCCGAGTGCCCGCCGCACGGCGATGCCGACGGCCTCGGGGGTCACGCCCATGAGGGTGTCGCCCTCGTGGAGGGCGGCCTCCACGCGCGCGGCCAGTTCCTTGGCGCTCGACGAGGCCGGGGCCCCTTCGAGGGACGCGGTGATCCGGGTGAGCGCGCCGTCGGGGTCGAGGAAGAAGTCGCCCGACACGCTCACGCGCGCAAGGCGGTCTTCCTCCACGTCGGTGTCGACGACGACGAGCTTGCCTCCGGGGACTTTGTACTCTCCATGCATGCCCCCGATTGTATGCGCTCCGCTCACGCCCAGTCGGGCAGGACGCGCACGCCTCCCTTGTCGGCCGAGGCGGCGAGCATGCCGTAGACGCGCAGGGCGTCGGAGACCTGGCGGGGGCGCGGCTTCGACG
>ERZ773038.995-NODE-995-length-17167-cov-7.684257_pt1 | contig 17167 bp, 12 predicted proteins | sample MGYA00511665_ERZ773038 | MGnify/ENA primary metagenome ERZ773038 (study PRJEB29015, sample SAMEA2737966) | human oral metagenome | biome: human oral; feature: human-associated habitat; material: dental | place: China | collected 2028 ... | reverse complement strand
TCGGAACGAACGACCTGACCCAGACCACGTGGGGCTTCTCGCGCGACGACGTCGAAGCTTCGTTCTTCAACGAGTACTTCGACTACGGCATCTTCGGCATCTCGCCGTTCGAGACGATCGACGCGAGCGGCGTCGGCCAGCTCGTCGAGACCGGGGTGGCGCGCGGGCGCGCCGCCAAGCCGGGCCTCAAGTGCGGCGTCTGCGGCGAGCACGGCGGCGACCCCGCTTCGATCCACCTGTTCGACAAGCTCGGGCTGAACTACGTGTCCTGCTCGCCGTTCCGGGTTCCGGTCGCCCGACTGGAGTCCGGGCGCGCGGCGATCTCCAACGAGTCCGCCGGCACGGGCCGCTAGCAGGCTGCGGGCACGGGCGGCCGCCGGTTCGGCGTCGCCGATAGGCTCGCTCCAGACGTTTTAGGTCTGGAGCGGGCCGTGCCCGGACCGACTTGGCGCGTGGGTTCCTTCCGCTCGCCGCCCGGTCGAACAAACATCGACGAAACCGTCGGCAAACTGACAGAACGTCAGAAAAAGCGATTCCGCAACAAACGAATTACGAAACGTTCCATAAAACCGTCGAGTGAAAGGGCCGATAGTCCCAGATTCGTCGGAGGGGTCGGGTTTAGAGAGTGGAAGAAATGTCTCCCAGGTAGGAAACGATCCACGCTTCGGTCGAAAAATTGCGATTGTAAGCATAACCTGACCATGTACACCCAGAACTGTCACAGTGAGGTGAGGTTGCAATGAATCTTCGCGAGTGCCCCCAGCACAAAGCGTTGCGGTTGACCCATGTCAATCTTCCCCGCCGCAACCTCCTGCGCATGCAGGAGCTCGGAGTGAGGCCTGGCACTGAGGTCGTCGTGACTCAGCATGCGGGATTCGGCGGAGTCGTTCTCAACATCGGCGGCGCACGGGTAGCCGTCGATCACCGCTCAGCCCTGCGGATTCGCGCGGAGGTGGTCTCATGAGCTGCCCGCGCTGCGGATCTGAAGGCCACTCCAATGCGACGGCCACCCTTTCCATCGGTCCGTCGACGGAGCCCACTATCGCCCTCGTGGGCAACCCCAACGTCGGCAAATCGACGCTGTTCAACCAGCTGACGGGCGCCCGCCAGCGCGTGGTCAACGCGCCGGGGACGACGGTCCAAGTCGCCTCGGGAAACTGGCACAAAGCCAAGCTCAAGGTGCTTGACCTTCCCGGAACGTACTCGCTCATCGCCACAAGCCCAGACGAGCAGGTCGTGTCCGACACGATCTCCTGCGCGCCGGGCACGATCACGGACCGGGAGAAGACCCGCGGCATCGACCTCGTGCTCGTCCTCCTCGACGGCAGCTCGCTCACGCGCTCCCTCTATCTTCTCGGCCAGGTGGGGCAGACCGGTCAGCCGGTCGCCGCCGTCGTCACGATGGCCGACGTCGCCGCCGAAAACGGGGACGTCATCGACTACGACGCCCTCTCGCGCACTCTCGGAATCCCGATCATGCCGATGGACCCGCGTTCGTCGAAGGACTACGAGCGGCTCGAGGAGATGGTCACCGAGGCCATCCGCACGCGGCCGCACATTCGCGGTATCGACCCCGATCCGGGCGCGCCCGGCTACATCGGCGACGTCGGGTGCGACTGCTGCGAGCCGAAGCCGAAATCGACGTCGAAGAAAAAGAAGAAGGCCGCCGTCTCCCGAATGCACGCGGAGGAGCTCGGCCGCGCGGACACGCTCTTTTCATGGGTCGACTCCGTCGAGAAGAGCTTCCACGAGAGCAAGGCCGAACCCGAGCGGCTTTCGCGCTCCGACAAGCTCGACAGGGTGCTTCTCAACCCACTGGTCGGCCTCGCGATCTTCTTCAGCCTCATGTGGCTGCTGTTCAAGACGGCAGGCGAGTGGGTCAGCCCGCTGCAAGACCGTTTCGAGGACTTTTTCTCAAAGACGGACCCGGGCGCGATCTCGGTGGCGAATGGGACAATCTGGCTGCTGAAGAAAGTAGGGCTGGACGACACGTGGTTCCAGCAGCTGACAGTCGGCGGCATCGTCAACGGCCTCGGCGTCGTCGCCAGCTTCTTCCCGCTCATGTTCGTCATCTACGCGGCCTTCTCCGTGCTCGAGGACTCGGGATACATGGCGCGGGCGGCGTTCCTCGGCGACCGCCTGATGCGCAAGATCGGACTGGACGGGCGCGTCATCCTCCCGCTCATCATGGGATTCGGATGCAACTTGCCGTCTTTGGCCGCGGTGAGAACGCTGCCTTCGGCGCGACAACGCCTGGTCACCGTGCTCATAACGCCCTACACTTCGTGTGCGGCGCGCGTGACGATCTACCTCATGATCGCCCGCATCTTCTTCCGCGGGCACGTCGCGACGATCGTCTTCTCGATGTATCTGCTTTCGGCCGTGCTCATCGTGTTCGCAGCGTGGGTTCTCAAGTTCTTCATCACAAAGGACGAGAAGGCCGCGCCGCTCATGCTCGTGCTTCCGGCCTATCAGATCCCGCGGCTGCTCATCATGCTGAAGATGACATTCCGGAGGTCCTGGGCCTTCGTGACCGGGGCGGGAAAGATCATCGTCGCAATGACGGCGGTCGTATGGCTCATGAGCGCCATTCCCGTGGGTGCCGGAGCAGGCGACAAGGGCTTCGCCGACCCCGAGCTGGCGATGGAGGACTCGCTCTACGGCAAGACGGCTCAGGTGCTCGTTCCCGCCTTCAAACCGACGGGCTTCGGCGAATGGCACATGACCGGCGCGCTCATGACCGGTTTCGTCGCGAAAGAGACCGTCATCTCCTCGGTGGTCACCTCCTACAACCTCGATCCGGAGGCCGACGCCGGCGACGCCGAGGACGACGGCTCGGACCTCGGCAAGCTGCCCAAGCTCGTGAACCAGTCCCTGACCGAGTCGGCGGGCTCGGGCTATCAGGGGCTTGCCGCCTTCGCCTTCCTCGTCTTCGTCTTGGCGTATACGCCGTGTCTGGCCACTGTGGCCGAGCAGGCGAAGCTCATTGGGGCGAAGAAGGCGACCGCCGCCGTGGGCGTGCAATTGGCCGTTGCCTGGCTTTTGTCCGTCGGCATCTTCCAGATAGGGAAGCTGTTCTTATGAGGCTGAGGGCATTGCGGAAAGGCGCCCGCTCCGACGTCGGGCAGGCTTCCGCCCCCGGAGTCCGGGCCCGCCGCGCCTCCGCTCCAAAAGGGAGCGACGCCTCCGTTTCGAACGATGGCCGGGCCAGCGTTTCCGTGGAAAACGGGGGCGCGGCCGACGGCGTGCTCGAAGGGCCCCGCGGCGCGGTGACGCAGAGGATACTCGAGCAGATACAGTTGGGGCGCACCGTTCGGGCGATATCCGCCGCGACCGGCGTCTCGGAGGTGTTCGTTTCGACCCTCTTGGAGCACTATGACCGGCTGGGAATGCTTGACGACGCCGGGTCCCTGTGCTCCTCGGGCCTGGGCGCCTGCCACACCAAGGAGGTCTCCGACGAGGTCCGAGTGGCCTGCGCCGGATGCCCCCTCGTCATCTGAGGCCGACTTCGAAGCGGCGGATCCGGGCAATGGCTCGACGCCCCGGGAGCGCCTAGAACGCTAAAACGGTCCACGGCTACGCCGCCTGCAATGGCCCGGCGCCCCGGGAGCGCCTTTCCCCGACGGAAAGCCGACGCGTTGCCGCTCCCGCGGCGCCCTCCGCACTGGCACAATGAGCTCATGGATTCGGTGATCGACACGGCAGGCCTCCTTGACAGGCTCCAGCGGACCGTCGCGGGCGGGGCCGACGCCGACGCCCGCCGCAGGGCCGAGTATTCGACGGACGCCTCGAACTACAGGATCCCGCCCCTCGTCGTCGCCTTTCCCAAAGACGCCGACGACGTCGCCGCGGCACTCGCCGCCGCCCGAGAATTCGGGGTTCCGATCACCGGGCGGGGCGGCGGCACGTCGTGCGCGGGCAATTCCATCGGCGAGGGGATCGTCCTGGACTTTTCGCGGCACATGAACGCCATCTTGGGCATCGATCCCGAGGCTCGCGTGGCTCGCGTGCAGCCCGGCGTCGTCATGTCGGAACTGCAGAAGGCGGCGGCCCCGTTCGGCCTGCGTTTCGGCCCGGACCCCTCCACCCAGAACCGCGCCACCTTCGGCGGGATGATCGGGAACAACGCGTGCGGCCCCCACGCGGTGGCGTTTGGGCGCACGGCGGACAACGTCGCGGGCATGGACGTGACCCTGGCCGACGGCAGGCGGATGAAGGCGGGCGAAGGCGGGCTGGGGTATGAGGCCGTGCCCGAGCTCGCGAGGCTCGTGGACGAGAACCTGGCGACGATACGCCTGCAATTCGGCAGATTCAAACGCCAGGTCTCGGGATACTCCCTCGAGCACCTTCTGCCCGAAAACGGGCGGAATCTCGCCAAGTTCCTGGTGGGCAGCGAGGGGACGCTCGGCCTCCTGACGGCGGCCGAGGTCAGGCTCGTTCCGGTCGAGGCCTCGCCGGCCCTCGTCGTGCTCGGCTACCCGGACATGGCCAGCGCGGCCGACGACGTCCCGGCCCTCCTCGCCCACCGACCGCTCGCAGTCGAAGGCATGGACGCCCGGCTGGTCGACGTCGTCCGGCGTGCGAAAGGCGGGGTTCCGCCGCTGCCGGAAGGCGGCGGATGGCTGATGGTCGAGGTCGGCGAGGAAGGCGGCGCAGACGCGATGTCAAGGGCCAGGGCGCTGGCCGACTCCGCCTCCTCCACGGCCGTCGACATTCGGCCCGCGGGTCCGGAGGCTGCCCGGCTGTGGCAAATCCGGGCCGACGGCGCGGGCCTTGGCGGGAGGACCCCGGCGGGAAACCAGGCGTGGCCCGGCTGGGAGGATTCGGCCGTTCCACCCGAGAAGCTCGGCGGATACCTCCGCGCGCTCGAGGCCCTCATGAAGGGATTCGGGCTTGACGGCCTCATGTACGGGCATTTCGGGGACGGATGCGTCCACGTCCGCATCGACTTCCCGCTCGAATCCCAAAAGGGAGCCAAAACCTTCCGCCGGTTCATGGGGGAGGCGGCCGACCTCGCCGCGGGCTTCGGCGGGTCCCTCTCGGGCGAGCACGGCGACGGGCGCGCCCGCTCGGAGCTGCTGGAGAGGATGTACGGGCCCGACGTCGTCGCCCTGTTCGAGCGAGTCAAGGGGGTCTTCGACCCCGAATGCCTGCTCAACCCGGGGGTCCTCGTGCGGCCCGACCGCATCGACGAACGTCTGAGAAGGCCGGGCGCGAAGCCGATCCCCTACGCCGGAGGCTTCCGGTTTGCCGACGACGGCGGAGACATGGCCCGGGCCGTCCACCGCTGCACTGGCGTGGGCAATTGCCGGGCGAGCAGATTCGACCTCGGCGCCTTCATGTGCCCCTCCTACGAGGCCACGCGCGACGAGAAGGACGTGACCCGCGGCAGGGCGAGGGTGCTCCAGGAGGTGGCGCGCGGCGGGGCGCTGGCGTGGGACTCTCCCGAGGTGCTCGACTCCCTCGATCTGTGCCTGGCATGCAAGGCGTGTTCGCGGGACTGCCCGACGGGGATCGACGTCGCGCGGTACAGATCCGAGGCCCTCTACCGCGCCTACCGCGGAAAACGCAGGCCTGCGGCCCATTACGCCCTGGGAAGGCTGCCGCTGTGGGCGAGGGCGGTCACGAAGGTTCCCGTCGTCGCGAGGATCGTGAACGCCGTGATGCGGGTCGGCCCGCTGCGGAGGCTGGCCTTCCGGCTGGTCGGCGTCGACCCGCGGCGCGCGATGCCGGGGTTCGAAACCCGGCGTTTCTCTCGGAGCGAAGAGGCCCGGAGTGTGCGTAAAGAGGCCCGGAGCCTGCGCGCCGCCTCCCGAAAATCTCGGAAGAAGGTGCTGCGCGGCCTCCCCGATGAAAAGCGGGGCAGCGCCCCCGAACGGGGAATGGCGCTTGCTCGAACGAGCGTTTTGGCGGGGAAATCGACGGCGGGCGTATCGACGGCGGGCGAATCGGACGCGAAGCCTCGTTACGTCGCACTGTGGGCGGATTCCTTCTCCGAAACCCTCGACGCCCGCGGAGCGCGGGCGGCCGTCTCTGTGCTCCAAGAAGCCGGATACACCGTGCTGCTTCCCCCCGACGAGGCCTGCTGCGGCCTCACCTGGATCACCACGGGGCAGCTCGATGCGGCCAAGCGAAAGCTAAACTCCCTGCTTGGCGCGTTGGCGCCGTTCGCCGCGAACGGGATTCCCATCGTCGGCGTCGAGCCCTCGTGCACCGCGGTGCTGCGTTCCGACATGGAAGACCTGTTGGACGACGACCCCCGCGTCGCCCTGGTCAAAGAAATGACCTTCACCTTGGCGGAGCTGCTCAGCGCGCCAAGGCCGTTTGGCCCCGGGGAAAGCTGGAGCATGCCCGATCTCACCGGCCTCGAGGTGGTGGCCCAGCCGCACTGCCACCACTATTCTGTTATGGGATGGGCCGCGGACGAAGCGCTTTTGCTTTCGGCGGGAGCCGAGCTGACGAAGGTGACGGGCTGCTGCGGTTTGGCAGGCAACTTCGGCATGGAGAAGGGGCACTACGACGTATCCGCTAGGATCGCGGGCGCCCGCTTGCTGCCGGCGCTTGAAAGGGCGAATCCCGACGCCGTCTTCCTGGCCGACGGTTTTTCCTGCCGCACCCAGGCGGAGCAGCTGTCCGTCTCTCGGGGCATACACCTGGCCGAACTCATCCGCGACGGGATGGCTGTTCAGCGCCATATGTCGGACGAGGGGAGGATACCGGCCCGCTCGCGATAAGCTAACCTTGTTTCATCACGCAAGTTTACATAAGGAGGTTTCGCCGATGGTGCTGTACGCCTTGGCGAACGGGCGCATCGCTCCTGCACAGGCCGTTCGGCCCCGGGGCAGCCTCGCCTCGGAGGTCCTTGGAGCCCTCCGCGAGAGCATCCTCGAGATCGTCGACGTTCCGCTTTTGCCAGTGATGTGGGAGGAGAGCGACGCCGCAGGAAAGCACGGGCAGTCCCTTGTGGCCATTGATCAAGACGGAACCGTCGTGATGGTGAATCTTCGCCAGCGGCTTACGTCGGTGGACCTCTACGAAGTTGTCAGCAGATCGGGAAGGTATGCCCATACCGGGCCCGTGGACATGGCGCAGGTCTACTCGAAGGGACCGAAAGAGTTCGGCCCGGACTGGGAGGAGTTCCGCTCCGGCCGCCCCCCGCTCGGCGGCGTCAGCCCCCGGCTCATCGTGGTCGCGCTCGACATCGACGACGACGTCCTTCCCGTCTTTTCCACGCTTTCCGAGAGGGTGCAGCTTCTTTCCGCTTCGATCTTCGACACCAACGGCGTGCGCCAAGTGTCCATTGAGGCGTGCCGCAAGAGGGGCTCGGGGCCTTCGGCCGACGAGACAGTCGAGTTCCTCCCCGCCCCGGACGTCGAGAGCGGCGAAGAAACCAAGCCTCGCAGGCGCGGGCGCGCGCGTGAGGCGCAAGAGTTTCAGCCGACCCTCACGATCCCTGCCACCCCCAGGTTTACCGCTTTTCCGGGCCACATCGGCTCGCACGGCTCCCAGGACGACGCCGACGTCACCGATCCCGCACAGACCCTCATCGTCGAAGCCATCGAGGCTCCGCTTGCCGAGCTGCCCCAAGCTTTGGACGCCGAGGCCGGCGACAAGCCGACGGGCCGGCGTTCGCGGCGTTCGGCTCACCGTGAGCAGGGGCCTGGCGCCGCTCGAGAGGACGCGCCGGATCAGCATGCAGATCAGAGCGCCCAAGAGGACCCCTTCAGCCAGATGAAGATCCCTGTGATCCCGGCTTGGCGTGTGACCGAGGACGGCGCGGACGAGACGCCGACGTACATCAGCGCCCGCTATGACCAGGAGGTCAAGCGGCCTCGCACCGAGCAGCTGCTGTGGGAGAAGTCCGCCCCCAAGCGCGACGGCAAGCGCCGGCAGCCGCAGACCTTTTCGGAGACGACCGCGGCCAACGCATCCTCGGACGCCGTGGCCCGTGCGGCCGAGCGCGAGCTCCTCACTCCCGCCGGCCGGCTCGTGGCCATAGCCGGCCGAAGCGTCACGCCCCTGACCCTCGAGATCTGGAAGAACGGGAGCCCGACGATGGCCACGCTGACATCGACCGGCACCCTCCTCCTGGGGCACACGTCCTATCAGGACCCTTCGAAGGCGGCCGCGGAGGTCCTCGGCAGGAACGACGTCAACGGCTGGCAGCTGTGGAAGACGCGGGAGGGCCGGCTGCTCGGCGAGCTCTGAGGACTCTCAGGGAGCGCCCGGAGGGCTCCGGCTCCGAGAGCGCTTTTAGGCTTGGCGAGCTCTGAAACTCGGCGAGCTCAGAAACTCGGCTAGCTCTGAAACTCAGTCAGCTCTAAGACCCTTGCCAGTCATGAGGTCAACCGGTTCTGAACTCGGCGAGTTCTTCCAAGAATCTTGAGGGCTTTCGCAGGCGCGCGCGGCGAGTCTTGAGAGCCTGGGCCAGCCCTGAATTGGGCCAGCCTTGAACTGGGCCAGCCCTTCTGAAGGCGCTGAGAGAGCCCCGAGAATTCAGAATGCTTTTGGCGCGCGCTGAGTCTTGAGGAGTCCTCCTGGCTTGCCTCGCGCTGTTTGCCCTATAGATGGCGTTTTGCTGATGTCCTTCGTGCTCTAGGAGACTCGCTTGCTGGGAGGCTCGCGTGCCGCAGGAGGCTCGTGTGCAGCGGATCGCCTCAATGCGAGGGACCACCGGTCGCTCCGCACTGCCAATGCCCTCGTCTCGCCGGCGCATCCTCTGCGCTGCCGGTGATTCTCGTGCCGCCGGCGGTTTGTCTTGCTGATGTTTTCCGGCGGCCGTCTTGTCGATGTTTTGTCGGCGGACGTCTTGCCGATGCCTCTTTGCCTTAACGGCGGGACCTCGTGCTGTTGGCACCCCCGTTGCGTCGGTGCGTTGCCGCTGTCGGATGCAACCTCGGTCTGTGCCCGGCGACCTGCGTGGGTGCCGGGAACCCGAAAACATTGGGCGATTCCGAGGGACGCCGAAAGGCGGAGCGGCCGCGCCAGCGCGACGAAGCACGGTCCCTCCCGAATCGTGCGGTTCTTGTGGCTGCGGGTGCTGTGGCTCGGAAAATCGGCGCATCAAACCGATGCGTGTCTAATCCTGCGCGATCCGAATCAGTTCGCGACGAGAAGGAACAATTTTCATAGCACGAAAGCACTATTTCGTGGCTTTTCTGTCCCTTCGTCTGTGCGCTTTCGTTCTGCTGCCGAAGCTCGGCGCATGCCCATTCTGATTGTTATAGTTATGTGGATGAGTAAAACGATCCACGGGACACTTTATCGGTTGGAGCTCACTCGAGGGGGAGTGGCGATTAAACCTTGTGGAATCAGCGTTTTCTAGGAATGTCGACTGGTTAGCCGAAATGGGCGGGGTGACGCTCTTGACAACCGTTTGTGTCAGGTATAGCTTGTGTTTTACAAGCCAATCACGCAAGGAGTTATTGTGAGCGACATCTATATTGTCGACGCCGAGTACTATATACTGGTGTCCGGCGCTGGCGAGCTTGTTCAAAATCCTGGGGCGGGCGACGTCGAAACCCCGGTTCGAGAGGCGGCTCGGGGCATTCCCGGCGCATCGAGCGTTTCTGCCTCGGAGCGCGCCGGCGAAGCGATAGACTCTCGATGCAGGTCGCTAATGGCCGATATCGGCCAGTTTAAACGCGATGTCGAGGAAGCGATCAAGTCCATGGCGGGCACTGACCAAGATTCAGCCGCGGCGATGGACCGGATTCTGGAGCACGTCAAGGGGCATCCGAAGGCCAAGCCTGGATCCAAGGGAAAAGCAAGGATCGTCTGATGACTAGCTGGAGAGACGTCATAGAATGGCGCCAGGATCGATTGAAGGTTCAGCTTGAGCCACTGCGCACCCGGCGCAGGCAGCTCATTGAGGCGTACGAGAAGCTGCAGTCCATGGAAATGACGGTGACCTCCAGAGGCCTGACGGCTGACGCGATCTTGTACGCGCTGCATCAGTTCGAGGCTCGAATCAGCTATTTGATCAACGATGTTTCGGAGACAATGATGGCAATGGCTCAAATGGCCGACGGCGTGTGGACGGTTCAGACGTTGATCCTCGAGTGCAAGCAGAAGGCGAAGACCCATGGGCTGGAAATGAGGGACGGTCGGCTCATATCGGATTCCGGTCAGCGCGAGGATGAATTCGCATCCGCGGCGGCGGAGCTGAAGCCGATGATCAAGGGCGCTTTGGATAAGGCCGACGCGATAGACGAGGCTTATTACACGAGGCTGACTACCGTGGCCGACGGCTCTTACAAGTCCTCGGAGGGAGGGTTCTCGACAAGCCCCGGTCTGCCGGACTTGCCGCAGAAAGGATGGACGATGGGGGAGAGCGCAGCCTGGTGGTCCGGCCTTACGGACAGCGAAAAGGAAAACATGGTTCGCGAGCATCCGGAGCTGATAGGCAACCGCGACGGCGTCCCCATGGAATGGCGAGACAAAGCCAACCGCGCTCGTCTGCCTCAGGAGATCGCGGAGATGAAAAGCAATGTTGCCAAAGCGAAGTCCAGGATGGATGAAGCGGAATCGACCGGCAGCAAGAACGATCTGGGGTACCTGAATGCGGTCAATGATTACAATCGCTACAAAAAGAAACTTGGCGACCTCGAGGGGCTCCAGAGTGTTTTGAAGGAGAATGAGTCGAAGGTCCCCTCGAGTTCGTCTCCGGATCGTCAAAGGCTCATCTACCTTGATTCGAAGTCGAGTTCTCGAGTTCAGGCGGGCGTCGCTTTGGGCGACGTCGACCGTGCAAAGGCCGTTCAGATGGTGGTGCCCGGGATGAACAACACAGTGGGCGACAATATGGACGGTCTGATCGGCGATGCGCAAAAGGTCCGAAATACAACTTTTGAAGAGTCGAGGAAGCATCCAAGCAGTGCGGGGATCCATGACAAAGGGGATATAGCGACCGTCGCTTGGATGTACCGGACGCCGCAGAATGCGGAAGTTGCCACCACGGATCTGGCCGAAAAGGCCGCGCCGAAGATGGACGGATTCATGGAAGGGGTGCAGACCTCTCGGCAGGCGATGGGAGTGCCCAAAGCGGAGATAGACGTTGGGGCGCACTCCTACGGATCGACTATGGCCGGGATCGCCGTCGGCAAGGTGCGTGAGGGCACGGTCCACAACATCGCCCTGTATGGATCGCCGGGATCCGGCGTCCAAGACGTTCGCGAATACAACATCGACGGCCATGCCTACGTTTCCGGCGTGAACACAAATGACTACGTTCAGGGCATTGGGCCGGACGGTCCCTTCGGCAAGGACCCGATGGAAATGCGAGGATTCAAGCACCTGGCCAATAATCCCGAAAACGACTCCCAATGCAAGTACATTCCAACGGGGGCTGGAAGCGGCGTGACGAAGTTCTGCAGCAAAGGGGACGACAATCCCTTTGGTCGCCACTCCGAGTACCTCAAAAAGGGGACGGGAAGCCTGAAGGACATTTCCCGAGTCATGGGCGGCATGGAACCCGAGGGGGAGAAATGAGAGCGGCTTGCGCCCAGCGGTGGCTCGTTCTTGCGCTGTGCCTGGGGCTGGCGGCTGGATGCACGGAAGACATGTCCAAGCCGGGCGCAGGCGAATTGTTTGGTCAAGGTTCGAAGGACTATTGGGACCGGCAGACGATTGAGGACTACCAGCGAAAGACCATTCCGGCAATCGAAGAGTTCATGCGTCGGCTCCTCGCCGACGGCGGTGGGCAGCACTATGCGGCTGAAGGCGTGAACGATCTCTATCTATGCGAAACGAAAACCGATGGGCGCGAGTACATGAGTGCAGTCTACGAAACTCAAACCTCGGTTCCTCCCGCGAAGATCAGGGCCATCGCCAAAGAGACAATCGAAAAGGCCGGGCTGAAGATAGAACGGCAGGACGACGAAAGGGACAACGTCACCGGTTTCAGTTGGTCGGACTTTGAGAATGGTGGATTTTTGATGCTGAACGCCCATCCGACAAAAGGAATCTCTTTCAATTTTACGTCGGGGTGCCGCCCTTCTACGAGCAAAAATGCGTACCCGCCGCCTCTGAAGGGCGTGCCGACGGTGCCTTTTACGCCTGCACAGGAAACGCCATCGCCGAGTGCGGCGTCGCCAAGCCCGTAACTTCCCGGCGGATCCTTCTTCATTGACCTCCTCTTCATTGACTTCCGCTTCTGCCGGAACTTCAGCGCCATAGATTGGGCGATGTATCTGACTTGCCGGATGAGAGTGCTCGATGAAGCTGGAGGAATCATGCAACGAACAGCCGCGGGGCATCGGCGTCGAAGCCGGTCAGTGAGCCATATTGCAGCCCGTATACTGAAACAGCCTGCGGAAGCGTTACCGACGTGCTAGGGTTTGAGCATCACGTTAAACTCCTGAAAGGAAGGCGCGCGCATGAGCGACCTCAGTTTTGACCGCGACAGGGCGGGAATCACGGCAAAGGGACATTGGACGGATTCTGAGACGTTCATCAGCATCGGCTTTGGCTACGCCGAATTGGAGGGCGAGTGCGACGTCGTCAAAGACCCCGTCCTTGAGGATTCGGAGCATCTGTTCAAGGCATGTCTGCATTTCGTCAAGTTGATGAGGACGAGCTGCCTCGAGTTTTCCGACGCGTGTGCGGTGCTCGGATCAGGAGTGAAGGAATCGACGGCAAACTATGATCAGGCTGAGCACAAGGCCGTTCGAGACTTCGATTTCATGCGCGGCTCAATCGGGAAGGATACGGGCAAATGACGTGGAGCGACGTTCCCGGCGAGAAAGCATTGCCCAACCTGAAGGACTCTGGCGAAGGTATTCTGCAGCTGGGCAAAGGCATCGCCAATGCTGGCGCAGCGATGCAAGACACCCAGGTCATCGCCGTCGGCGGCGAGGTCGAAGGGTGGACGGGGCTTGCGGCTACCGCCCATCAAGGTCAGGCTGCCTTCTTGCAAAAGACGATCCAGAAGGCCATTGATCTGCATCCGAAGATTCCTGCTCTTCTGGACAAGTATGTGCAAGAACATGCCAAAACCCGCAACGCCATCACCGGACTCCAGCACGACTGGGATGAGGCCAGAACGGTTCATTTTCGCAGGATCGCCGAATTGGCGGTTCAATTGAAGACGGGATTGTATCCGGGGGACGACGACGAATATGAAAAAGACAGAGCCAAGGCGGACGAGGCTTGTGAAAAGACGCAGAAAGAGGTGAAAGCCAAGTACGAGGCCGCCGTCCGTTCCCTCAATGAGCTTGCCAAGAGCACAGGCGATTCGATCTTCGGCCTTGCTGAGTCTTTCGCGCCCAAGTCGCGGGTTGCCGGCGAGGGCAACGGGTCAATTGACCGCAACAACCTGGGCGTTGAGCTCTTTGGAGGAAGCGGAGGCGTTTTGGCGGCTCAAGCGCGTTGGGAGGACGCCAGAGCGGACGCCGACAAGGCGGCCAAGGTTTTCTTGACGAAAGACGGCAAGCTGAAAAGCAACATCAGCCAGAAGGATCTCGACTCTTTCAATGCCGCATACGGCGAACGAATGGCAAAGGACCCATTCTTCGCGAATGCCTTCGCTTGGAGGTTCGGCGCCAACAACGCAATCAAACTTGTCTCCCAGCTAGATGGAAGCCACGGAGCTTTCCCGCAGGAGACGGTTCAGGCTACGCGAACAAGCATCGGTTCCGCAATCATCCTTGGCACAGGCGGCATCCGCAAGGGCTTGAGTGAAGAGGAAAGCAGCGTATGGAACACCTGGAATTCGGGAGCTAAGTATTTAACGAGTTCCGACGGAACATTGATCGATGAAAGTCGGGATAAATACCTTGATGACCTCAAGAAGGCAGGAAACAAGCGTTGGATTGGCGGCGCGAATCTAGATAACGCGGGTGCATCGGGATACATGCTCATCTCTGGGGCGATAGCGAATTCTGCGCAGACTCACAGCGAACTAGCCTTAGGCGATCCTTTCCTAAATGGTCCCCACGCAATAGGCCGCGATATCGTCAAATGGGATTATGAGAATCCGCAAGAGGCAAATAACTATCATTCAGACATCTATACGCCTAAAACAACAACCTGGGATCCCGTGCATAATATGCTTGTTGCGATGGACGGCAATCCAGATGCGGCCAGGGCCTTTCTTGCCAGCGATGGTCCGTACGAAATAGCTGAATCTGGCGATAACGGCGATCAAGTTAAGTACCCTATAAGCATGACGCGTTACCTTGTTGGAAATCGTCACTTCGTTCCCCTGTCAGGAACCACTGAGACCCTCTATGTTGATCGCGGCAAAACGCTTGCAAATCTGTTAGATGAAGTGAGCTCCGATAAGACCCATAAAGAGTCCTCCCTCGTTGCCCGGGATTACTTGCAAGGATATACGGATGGTTTAAAACGCTCAGATGCGACTTTCAAGGGACAAGACGCCTTTGGGTACGGCAACGTTGAACTGAGGGAGAAAGCGGGCGATATCCTGAAGGAGTATTCTAAAGATCTCGCTAGCGAGCTGAAAGGCTACACTGGCGTTCCGGGTGCGCCCCATGGAAACCGACAAAACGGAGAATACAGCCTGTCTTTGACCAAAGCGGGAACGACAGCGCTATTCGAGGGAAAATCCGATTTTTTCAAGGACATCGGAGCTAGTAAATCCTCAATGAAGACGCTAACCGAGTCACTAGAGGCGAATCTAGAAGCGGATTTAAAAGATATATACGGTAGAGCGGCAACGGTATCGCACGCAGATTCGGCTAATATTCGTCAAGACATAAAAGAGACGTGTGATAAATATCAAAGTATGTTCTCGGCTATCAAAGGTGGAAGTCTCGCCTCCGACGCGGCACAAGCGGGGGAACTAGACCGCAAGGAGGCGACCACGGCGAATGCAATGTCTGTGTTGGTCCAAAAAGTAGGCCACATTCCTGTTATCGGCGAGGTTATTAGCACCGGCTACGCTTTGCGGCCTTCCGTTGAATTCAACGATCACGTAAAAAGCGTGTATCAAGAACATAACGCAGATAACGCTAACACTTCAGCTGATGTTTCAACAATCAGTAGGCGCATGCTCAGTCATGTGATAGTTAATAATGTTTCTGGGTGGCAAAATGAATTAAATACGTTTAATAACGGAATAGATGATGAAGACTCACGCTTTATGGACCGAAACGGGAATTGGCTGATAAAAATCGATCCAAACACTGGAAAATTTGAGGGAGAACGTTTAAGAGTCCAACAATACAACCGGTTCCTTCTAAGCTGGAGGCCGTGAAGTGTCTCCGAAACCGTTCACTATTCGTTACAAGTCACTGCAGGTTTTCTTGGTGTCGTTGCTGGTTGTGGTCTGGGGGTGTTCGTCTCCTAAAAGCTATCGGACTGATTTTGGTCAGATAGTGTCGGACGATCAGTCTGTTTGCACTGTGACCTCGGGTGGGGCTCTTCGCTGTTTTCAGCTTGACTACGCGTCGACGCCTCCGGACGAACGAGATGAAGATCCTGTTCTTTTGAGCGTCGATCACGTCGGCGACGTCACGTCGCTCAAACGAGACACGGACAATCTGTGTTTTCTGAGCAGGAAGGGCGACGTTCGTTGCCTCGGCCCCAACGATATGGGGCAAATTTCCCCTAATTTTGACATTAGGTACTTCCACCAGCCGACGACGATCGCTTTGCCCGGCCCGGCGTCCTCGATCGCCGTCGGGCGTCGCCATGGCTGCGCGGTCGTGGACGGATCGGTTCATTGTTGGGGGAACGACGCCTATGGGCAGGCAAGCGGCGTCGGGCGTGAGCCCGAGCTGCATGTGCACTATCGGTATGGGCTGAAGGCTACTGTGCGGGTCAATCTGCCCGAGGGCATCAAGCAGGTCCACGCCTCCAACGAGACTACGTGTGCACGTGGAGACAGCGGGGCGGTCTACTGTTGGGGAAAGAACCGGTTCGGCGAGGTCGGCGTCCCCAACGGGATCGATGTCGAATCGGGACAGAGCGTGGCAAAGGTTCCCTTGCCCCAACCCGCCGTCAAACTGCTCGATGAGCGAAGGGGAAAGGCTTGTGCGCTTTTGGCGGACGCCTCAATCCACTGCTGGGGCAGTTTCCAAGGTTCCAGGAAGCCGATCCCGACCGGGCCCGTTGCCTTGAAAGTCTCGACCAGACTACAAGAAATCTCAGGGCAGATGGGGATGGCCTCCGACGGAAAACTCGTCTTCATTGACTTCCACACCTTTGATCCTCGCGACGGTTTCATCAAAACCAGGCTTACGCCTATCGACACTTTCGGGAAAGTCAAAAGCTACTCGGGCTCCTACAGAGGCCTTCAGTGTTGGGTCCTTGTCTCTGGGGCGGCCTACTGCCGCGACGAGCGCGGACGCACCACCCAAATCGGACAATACTAAGGAAAGGCGCGTGTCGAAGAAGGCCGGACTGCGGTTTGCTAAGACCAGGCCGCAGCTTGATGCGGTAACGGGTGCGACAGTTCCGTGTGCAGCCAGCGGCGCCTCCATGTCCTACACGAGGAAGGGTGTAGGCCACAGAGGCGGCGGGCAGGCAACTTGGTCTCTTCGATGCCCTGCACGAGGATGGGGGAGGGGCCGTGCCTTGTCCGGCCAAGCTTTGGCAGGCGACTGTTTCAAGATGAGCCGACTTTTTCGAGGCGACTGGCCGATAGGCTTCTTTGAGGCGACTGGACGACAGGGGCGAGGGGACTGATCGATGGCAACGAGGCGATTGGCAGCGAAGATCTTCGAACCCCACGCGTCCGGCGGGCGATCCGGTGGTAGCGTGTTTTTCGTGAAGCGCTTCCTTGGAGTGTTTGGACTCGTCGTCTGTCTCGCGGTGTCCTTGACTAGAAGCGTCTCGCCCGAAGCCGACCGTTTGAACACGTATCGGAGCGACTTCGCCTCCGTGTCTGTAGGCAAGTATCAACTATGTTTGAAAACCAAGAACCAAGACGTACACTGCTTTCGCCCTGTCCTTACAAAAGGCCAACGAAAAAGGTGGGGCGACTACCTCCCCTTGATTCCTTTAGGCAGACGAGTAGAAAGTGTCATTCACACAGGCTACAACATCTGCACAACCAATATAGTTGACTCTCTCAAGTGCGGCGGCCTCAACGACAGACGACAGCTCGGAAGGAACGTCCGTTATGAGTACTTGTCTGATACTTTCTTGCCGGAGGCAGTGACAGACGTTGCCGGTGCGGGGGATCATTTGTGCGCGGTTGTCG
>ERZ773038.988-NODE-988-length-17208-cov-9.916866_pt1 | contig 17208 bp, 16 predicted proteins | sample MGYA00511665_ERZ773038 | MGnify/ENA primary metagenome ERZ773038 (study PRJEB29015, sample SAMEA2737966) | human oral metagenome | biome: human oral; feature: human-associated habitat; material: dental | place: China | collected 2028 ... | reverse complement strand
CAGGACTTCTGCTTCAAAGTCTGTCTCCTGCCAGACTAAAAAGCCGACAAGCTGAGTCTCATCTGCTGCTATTGCACAGTTATTCACATCCGAACGCAGAACCTCTGCCATTTGTATAGCTGTCCAAGGGCTGACCTCATAGACAGCAAGTAAGAGCAATTCCAGTTCTTTGGCGAGAGCGGCCGCGTCCACATCCGAGCCGTCGCTCCATTTTCTCATCTCAATCATAGGCGCCGAATGTAAGAATCACTGGATTCCTGATGGGTCTTGAGCCAATTTTCCTCAGCTTCTACACGCTTGAGATAGTTAGGGACAAAGTCATGAATAGACTGGGCTGGCAGGTCTAAACCGAGACGACCAATAACTGCTGCGTCTGGTAAAGTTGGCTGAATGGCAGCCTGAGGAAGAGCCGATTCAATCTGCTCCGCAAAAGCTGCTGTCTCTCCGACAAAGGTGACTGGCTGGTTGGCAGCGCCAGCCATTTCCAAAACCTCTGCCAAAGGCAGATGAGCTTCTGGTCGTACTGCCTGGCCTGACCGATAAAAACCTGCGTAGACATTATTTCGGCGGGCATCCACGATAGGAATGACCAAACCTTCCGCCTGCTCTGGGACTAAAGCCAGCAGACTAGACACACCGACCAGCTCAATCTTGAGGGTATGAGCCAGAGTCTTGGCTGTCGCCACCGCAATTCTCAGACCTGTGTAGCTGCCCGGACCCTGAGCAACTACGATACGATCCAAATCCGTCGGCTTCATGTCCAGACTATTCATCAGAAAATCAATAGCCGGCATCAGGGTAATGCTGTGGTTTTTCTTTATATTTAAAGTCATCTGCGCCAGCAAGGTCTCGTCCTCTAAAATCGCGAGCGTCAGCGCCTTACTTGACGTATCAAAAGCTGCAATCTTCATGCTTATCCTCTATTTTTCCTCTTGCCGCCAAAGTGAGCGGCGTTTTAATTTGTCTTCGTAGAAACTATCTACCAAAAATTCCTCTAAAATCTGGCTAAAAGCCTCCAAATTAGGCACTTGCTGCGCCAAGTGTTTTCCAAAAATCGCTTCTTGCTCAGCAATCTTGGGCAGCAAATCCGCTCCAGCAGCAGTCAAGCTCAAGCGAGAACTGCGCTTGTCCTTGCTAGAAATTTCCTTCTTGACCAAGCCTTTTTTAATCAAAGCCTGCACCAAGCGACTAGGGCTTTTTTCCTCACAAATCAGGGATTCCCCCAAGCCCTTGAGAGACAGCGGAGCATGTTCGCCCAAAACGAGCAAGACCTCGCTTTGATTGGGCGTAATTCCCAAAGGCTCTAGCAACTTCCCATATTCTCTCGTCGCTAAGCTCTCTGCACTTCTAAACAAATAGCCAAATCGAATTCCTTCTGCTACCACGCTGCTCTCCTTTCAAAAATCACTTCTATACTATTTTACACTAGATTAGGTAAATTGTTGACAATTTTAGTTAAAAAATATAAAATCTTAAATAGATGATATATCATCTATTTGCAAAAGGAGGAAAAACGGATGACCCCAAACCCTACAAATCAAAAACCAGCTAGAACAATGACCCACGCTTTTGTGACTGGTGCGACCGGTCTTTTAGGAAATAATCTCGTGCGTGCTCTGCTAAAAGAAAACATTCAAGTGACCGCTCTCGTTCGCTCCGAGGAAAAAGCGCGCAAACAATTTGCCGACCTGCCTATCCAGATTGTCAAGGGGGATATTTTAGAGCCCGAAAGCTATCGTGACTATCTAGCAGGCTGCGACAGCCTCTTTCATACCGCTGCTTTTTTCCGCGATAATTATAAAGGCGGCAAGCACTGGCAGGAGCTCTACGACACTAATATTATAGGCACAAATAACCTCCTAGAAGCTGCTTACGAGGCTGGTATCCGCCAATTTGTCCATACTTCCTCCTGTGTCGTACTGGAAGGTGAGGCCAATCAGCTAATCGATGAAAGCATGTCTCGCTCAAAAGATACTCCTTTTGATTACTATCGCAGCAAGATTTTGAGTGAAGAGGCCGTTCGTGATTTCTTGGACAAGCATTCAGATGTTTTCGGTTGCTTTATCTTGCCGAGTATAATGTTGGGTCCTAGAGACCTTGGTCCGACCTCCAGTGGGCAGCTGATTATCAATTTTGTAGAGCAAAAACTTCCAGGTATCTTAAAGGCTAGCTATAATATGGTGGATGCTAGAGATGTAGCAGATATTCATCTCCGCGCCATGAAATACGGACGCTCAAAGGAGCGCTATCTGGCAGTTGGACGGCAAGTGACCATGACAGAATTGTACCAAATACTGGAAAAAATCACTGGCGTTCCCGCCCCCAAGCGCAAGATCTCCCCTCTTTTCGTCAAAATCTATGCCCAAGCAAGTGAGCTCTACCACCGGCTCACCAAAAAACCAATTTTGGTTACCAATGAGCTCGCTCATCTCATGGCCGAAGAATATCTCAAAAGTAATTTTAGCTTTGCCAAAACCGAGAGCGAGCTAGGCGGACAGCATCGCCCTCTCGAAGAAAGCTTAGCTGACGTGGTAGATTGGTACCGCAAGCACGGCTATTTCGCCAAATAAGCAGCCCTCAAAATCAAGTGACCAAATGTTCATCGCTTGATTTTTCTTTTTGTCAAGCCGCTTTGGCTGAAAAACCGTCTCTGAAATTCACCGTCCCGACTTGCTTCCTAAGCTCATTCTATGGTATAATTACAATAATAATTAAACATCAGGTCAATTTCATTACTCTTACTTTTCCATAAGATACAAGGCTAAAACAGCATTTTAGCCTCTTCATTTGAGTAAGCCCTATCAGAAGTCACAGCAATCGCTCACTTTCCATTTATCATTTTTAATTTATCATGTGAAGAAATGCGCTAACGCCTGCCTTCTTTTATTTTTTAGACCTTATCACAGAAAGGAATCTTATGATTTACAAAGTTTTTTATCAGGAAACAAAAGAGCGCAGCCCGCGCCGTGAAAAGACACGTGCCCTTTATTTAGAGATCGAAGCAGCTAATGAGTTGGAAGGTCGCATTCAGGCTCGTAAGCTCATCGAAGAAAATACCCCTTACAATATTGAATTTATCGAGCTCTTGTCTGACAAACACCTCGAATACGAAAAAGAGTCAGGCACTTTTGAATTGACGGAGTTCTAACCCATGGCATATACCTTAAAACCCAAAGAAGTTGGCGTTTTTGCGATTGGTGGGTTAGGCGAAATCGGTAAAAACACCTACGGGATTGAATACCAAAATGAAATTATCATCGTGGATGCCGGTATCAAATTCCCAGAAGACGACCTGCTAGGAATTGACTATGTCATTCCCGACTACTCTTATATCGTGGAAAACATTGACCGCGTTAAAGCTGTCCTCATCACCCACGGGCACGAGGACCATATCGGCGGTATTCCTTTCCTGCTCAAGCAAGCCAATGTACCTATCTATGCCGGCCCTTTGGCGCTAGCCCTCATTCGGGGCAAGCTAGAAGAGCATGGACTTTTACGGGATGCCAAGCTCTATGAAATCAATCAAAATACAGAGTTGACCTTTAAAAATCTGAAGGCGACTTTCTTCAGGACAACCCACTCTATTCCAGAGCCCTTGGGGATTGTCATTCATACGCCGCAAGGCAAGATTGTCTGTACTGGTGACTTCAAGTTTGACTTTACACCAGTCGGTGAGCCAGCAGACCTGCACCGTATGGCCGCTCTGGGCGAAGAAGGTGTGCTCTGCCTCCTGTCCGACTCGACCAATGCTGAAGTTCCGACCTTTACCAATTCCGAAAAAGTAGTCGGACAGTCTATCATGAAGATTATCGAAGGCATTCACGGACGGATTATTTTCGCTTCCTTTGCCTCCAATATCTTCCGCCTCCAGCAGGCTGCAGAAGCTGCTGTCAAGACTGGACGTAAAATTGCGGTCTTTGGCCGCTCTATGGAAAAGGCCATTGTCAACGGGATTGAGCTGGGCTACATCAAAGTTCCCAAAGATACCTTCATCGAGCCAAATGAACTCAAGGACTATCCAGCTGGTGAAGTGCTGATTATGTGTACAGGAAGTCAGGGTGAGCCCATGGCAGCCCTGTCTCGTATTGCCAATGGCACCCACCGTCAGGTTCAGCTGCAACCTGGAGATACCGTCATCTTCTCATCCAGCCCTATCCCTGGTAATACGACCAGCGTGAACAAGCTGATTAACATCATTTCCGAGGCCGGTGTAGAAGTCATTCACGGTAAGATTAACAACATCCACACCTCTGGACACGGTGGCCAGCAAGAGCAAAAGCTCATGCTTCGCTTGATTAAGCCTAAATATTTCATGCCAGTTCATGGTGAATACCGCATGCAGAAAATCCATGCAGGCCTGGCCGTTGATACTGGAGTGCCAAAAGATAATATCTTCATCATGAGCAATGGTGATGTGCTGGCTCTGACAGCTAACTCAGCCCGTATTGCCGGTAGTTTCAACGCTCAGGATATCTATGTCGATGGCAACCGCATTGGTGAAATCGGTGCTGCTGTCCTGCGCGACCGTAAAGACCTATCTGAGGACGGTGTTGTCCTGGCTGTTGCGACCGTTGACTTTGAGTCCCAGATGATTTTGGCCGGTCCAGATATTCTCAGCCGCGGCTTTATCTACATGCGCGAATCAGGTGAGCTCATCCGCCAAAGCCAACGCATCCTCTTCAATGCCATTCGCATTGCCCTTAAGAATAAAGATGCCAGCGTCCAATCTGTTAGTGGCGCTATCGTCAATGCCTTGCGTCCTTTCCTCTACGAAAGTACCGAGCGCGAACCGATTATTATTCCGATGGTGCTTACACCAGACGAAGATAACTAAAAACAAGCTTTGCTAGACTAGCAAAGCTTGTTTTTCTGCTTTATTTTTTGTTCGCGAAGCATGCTTGATAATCCAAGCGCAACTCGGACTCAATTCTTCCTCTTGCCAAGCTTGAATGATACACTCAAACTTTTCAGGAGCTTCTTTATATAAATCATTCAGATTATTAGCGACACTTTTTTGGATTGATTTATCCGCATCATCCTTTAGATTCTTTAAAATAGCGGTAAATTCATCAAAATAATCTAAGACCACAGTCTGCTTCTTAGCCCAGGGCAGTCGGATACGCATACACTCGCTGGCTAATCTGCGGACGCGCATATTCTCATCTCGGCTCCACTCTAGCAGTAAATCCATCGTAGCTTTAGGATAATTAGCCAGCAAGGGCCGCATGGAAAATTCTCCAGTAAATCGCTTGGTTAATTCCTGACTGAAGGCTGAACTCAGTTCGAATTCCTGACCTCCGTAAAGTTCTACGAATCTGCCAATCGGCCACAACCAGTATCCTTCTGAGAACATCCCCAAGCCGCCCTCTAACTCCGGACCAAGTATCTGCTCAAAAACCTTCAGAGAATCAGCATAAGAAAGCGGCAAGCATTCTTTGATACTCCTTGCCAGCAGCTCCTGACGCTGAGTAAATTCCAAAGCCTCTAAGTCGCTTTCAACTAGAGACATAAAATGCTGAGCATCAAATTTATCTGTGGCTTCTTGCAAACGACGGCTCAAGTCCTCCGCATAAACCAAATCATAATAATCTTTAACCTTTTTCGCCATAATTTCTAAATCCCCTTAACAGACTTCTCACTGCTTTTCTAACTTCTGCTTCTTCCTCTTTCTCTGCTAAATCTACATAAAAATTATCAAAGGATTTTAAATTACTATTACTCAAAAATCCTACCTCCTACATATAAATCATTTGCTAAAGACATTGAATTTGGAACTACCTCATTATCTTTTACTAAAAAGGTGACATTCCAAGAAGAATCCTCAATATGATTGAATCTCCCATATAAATTAACAATTTCTCCAGCGCCCCACGGTGTTCCGTTGCCTACTTCTTCCCAGTTTGTTTCCTCCCAATTAATCTCCACTGACTCAATTTTCGCGTTTTGTGACTTCACAAATTTTTTAATCTCTTCCTCTTGTGACTTTAAATAATCTAGCTGTTTCTCTTTTATGGATTGCAAATTAGCTTTGCCATCTGAAAACAAATTCCCTTGACTGAACATATATAGACTTCCTCCTCCAATAAAAAGGGCGATTAATACCAACCAAATCATTTTATGCTTCTTCATTTTCTTCCTCCTAGACAGTAGAAGTTACATATATTATAACACAGAGTTACATGAAAAGACGCGTCAAATCTACATAAAAATTATCAAAAGACTTTAAATTACTATTACTCAAATTCATCTCCATTAACACTTAAATAATTTACCAATGTCATGGCACCTATATTGAATTCTCCCTCAGGTACATCTATCATGACATGCCAGCCAGAATTTTCAATATGATTGAACCTACCATAAACATCAATAACATCTCCCCCGCCTTGGGGAGTGCCATTTCCGACTTGATTCCATTGTGTTTCTGCCCAATCAATTTGCACTGATTCAATTTTCGGATTTTGCGACTTCACAAAATTTTTTATTTCATCTTGGTGCTTCTTCAAATAATCTAGCTGTTTATCTTTTGAAGTTCGCAAATTAGCTTTGCCATCTGAAAACAAATTACTCTGTTTTAACATATGTAGACTTCCTACTCCAAGAACAAGAGTAACTAATGCCAACCAAATGATTTTATGTTTCTTCATTTTCTTCCTCCTAGACAATAGAAGTTACATATTATAACACCAAATTGCATAAAAAGACGTGTGAAATCTGCATAGAAATTATCCAATGATTTGAACTGCTCTCACTCAAAATTCTCTCCTCCTGCTCGTAATGGACTACCTTGCATGATAGAATCAATATCTACTTTCCCATCTTCTACATCAACTAAAACACTCCAACTCGAGTCTTCGATATGGTTAAATCCTCCAAAAATTCTTATCACTTCTCCTCCTCCCCATGGAGTACCATTGCCTACTTCTTCCCAATTTGTCTGGTTCCAATCCACCTGAACAGATTCAATCTTAGGATTTTGTGACTTGACAAAATCTTTGATTTCTTCCTCATGCTTTTTCAATTCATCCAACTGTTTTTCCTTTATCGTTTGCATGTCTGGCTTTTTGGTTATGATTTTATTTAAGCTCTCCTGATTTCCAAGGAAAAAAGCTCCACCAATGATTCCTAGACTTACTAAAATTATGGCTATTGTTTTCTGCCTTTTCATTTCTTATTCCTTTTAACAGTCATTATCATTATTATAGCATAAAAAACAGAAGCCAAATTGGCTTCCATTTATTGAAAATAGCTCAGTTTAATCGTTTGATAAAATGATATTTGGTAATGCCCTTTTGCGGGACATCTGCTAGACTGGCGTAGATTTCATAGCCTTGCTTGATGTAAAAATCCTTGGCCTGATAAGATTTAGTGGACAAGGTAATGCTAGTTAATCCAGCTTCTGCAGCCTTTTCTTCTAATTCTGCCAGCAGACTGGCTCCCAAACCTTTTTTCTGATGTTCTTTATCCACCACCAAAGCCTTGATATGAATGTTTTCCAGCACCTGTTGGACATGGAGTAAGGCAATTAACTGGCCATCTTCTTCCCGCCTTAAATAATAATCTTGAGGTTCAAGTTTTTCAAGCATACCTGAACCAAAACAAGCCTCATATTGCTCATCAAAAACCCGCTTTATAAAATCATGAAATTTTTCCATCTTTCTCCTCCACGAAAAAGCAGGGGATATGCCAATCCTCCTGCTCTAAGTTTAATATAAATCTAAATAATTATCCACTTCCCACTGAGAGACAAAGGTTGCATAGCTAGCCCACTCGATACGCTTAGCTTCTAAAAAGCTCGTATAGATATGCTCGCCAAGAGCCGCTTTAACGACTTCGTCTTCTGTCAAGGCCTTCAAGGCATTGTGAAGAGTTGATGGCAGGTCTGTAATTCCTGCTTCCTTACGCTCCTCTGGAGTCATGATATAGATGTTTTCTTCGATTGGTGCTGGAGCTTCGATTTTATTCTCAACACCGTGCAGTCCAACTTCCAAGAGAACAGCCATAGCAATATATGGATTGGCCATTGGGTCAACGGAGCGCAGTTCCAAGCGAGTACCCATACCACGAGAAGCCGGCACGCGCACCAACGGTGAACGATTGCGTCCCGCCCAAGCGATATAAACTGGCGCTTCATAGCCAGGAACAAGACGTTTGTATGAGTTAACCGTTGGATTCATGATAGCTGTATAGTTATAAGCATGATTAATCAAACCACCCAAGAAATGGTAGGCTGTTTCTGACAGCTGCATACCTTTTGGATCTTCTGGATCGAAGAAGGCATTATTACCGTCTTGATCAAAGAGGGACATGTTACAGTGCATACCAGATCCCGCGATGCCAAACTTAGGCTTAGCCATAAAGGTTGCATACAGACCATGCTTACGAGCAATAGTTTTCACAACCAGCTTGAAAATCTGAATCTTATCACAGGCACGAAGCACTTCGTCATACTTAAAGTCAATCTCGTGCTGGCCGACTGCGACCTCATGGTGGCTAGCTTCTACTTCAAAGCCCATCTTAGTCAGGACATTGACGATTTCCCGACGAGTATTATCTGCCAAGTCAGTCGGCGCCAAGTCAAAATAGCCACCCTTGTCATTTACTTCCAGCGTCGGATCGCCATTTTCATCCAGCTTAAAGAGGAAGAACTCTGGCTCTGGCCCGAGATTAAAGGACTTGAATCCTAGCTCTTCCATATGCTTGAGGGCGCGCTTGAGGTTGCTGCGAGGATCCCCTAGAAACGGTACATGATCTGTCGTATAAACATCGCAAATCAAACCCGCTACACTGCCGTTTTCATCTCCCCAAGGAAAGACTGTCCAAGTATCCAAATCAGGATAAAGATACATATCTGATTCATTGATACGGACAAAACCTTCGATGGAAGAACCATCAAACATGGCTTTATTGGATAAGACCTTGTCAAGCTGTTCATCCGTGGCAGGAATTTCCACATTCTTCATAGTCCCTAAAATATCAGAGAACATAAGACGAATAAAGGTAACATTTTTCTCTTTTACTTCGCGACGGATATCAGCTGCTGTAATAGACATTAAATTTCTCCTTGTAATTCAAACAAAATAGCTATGGTCGACGCATCTGACCAAAGGTTGGCAGAGAAGAAGCAAAACGGCCTTGCTGCAAGATGTCATGATGCAGGGCACGGCGGACATCTTTGTCACTAATGGTCTTGCGGGACTTGGCTTCACGCTCAGCATATTTCCTCTTAATTGCAGCGATATTATAACCTTCCGAAATATAATCTTTAATTTCTAAAAGGCGGTCCATATCATTCAAAGAATACATCCGACGATTGCCCTCATTCCGAGCAGGGGTAATCAGATTCTGGTCTTCATAATAACGGATCTGACGGGCAGATAGGTCCGTCAGTTTCATAACACTGCCGATGGGAAAGACTGCCATGTTTCGGCGAAACTCTTTTTCCTTCATTCAAATTCCTCTCTACGCACTATTATAGGACGAAATAAATCTTATGTCAAGAAATAATGTCAGATTTTCTTACACGGATTTTATTTTTTCTTTTCAAAGATGGTTCGCAGCCGATCTATATCAGAATTTACCAGAATCGCAACAAAGACTCCCATGAAGGTTTCAAAGATTCTAGCAAAAACATACAAGATGGTATCTTCCGGCCGAATGGACAGGGTAATAATCAGCATGGCAGATACTCCGCCAATGACTCCCGCCTTGTTGTTCATAGCGACATTGGTCATGATTGTCAGCATGGTACAGACCGGCACTAAAAGGAGGGTGACCCAATACTGCTCCTTAAAGACACTATTGACAATGAAAAAGAGCAGAGCGTAAAAACCACCAATGCTGTTTCCCAAAATTCGCGATGTCCCGAAGTGGACACTCTTATCAAAATCTTCACGAAGACTAAAGACCGCCGTCAAAGCACCGATTTGCAGGCCTTTCCAACCAAAAAGCCCAAAGAGCAATAGGATGATGAAGACAGCCAGGCCGGTCTTAAAGGTACGCATGCCCAGACGAAATTTCGATTTATCAAACTTGTACTTATTGAAATAACTCATTAGTCTCCTTCCAGGAAATCCTCCCTCTCTTCATTTTAACATATTTCGTCTCAAAAAAACTCTTTCTGCTCAGGACTTTTCTCGCACAAAGAAAAAGCTCTATCAGCTACCGCATCAAGAGCTATCGACTATTTAAAAGCTGAGACATTATCTGTCCCAGCCTCGTTTTTATTATCTTTAGTTTGGATAAATGTAGGTAACGCCACCCATAAATTCATTCGGGTTAAAGTAGCCACGATAGTTGTTAATCTGCTTTTGGCGATTGTAGTTCGCTTCTAGAACTTGAATTGAGCTGTCGCTTTGCACATCTGTCACATAAGCAACATGTCCGTATTCGCCACCATCCCAAACTGCAATAGCGCCTGCTACTGGGACATTTCCTGTTGCATAACCCTGAGCACCAGCATTGATTGCCCAAGTATTAGCATTGCCCCACCAGTTGCTTGCCCAAGGCGCCATTTCTTTCACACCCCATGTACATTGGCCGATTGGGTAAGAATTGCCATAGTCAGTTGGTGTATTTAAGACAACATCTTCAGTATCAGATACCAAAGCAGCATCACTTGTCGCTTCATAAGCTGGAGCGCTGTAAGGATTGTAAGTCTGAGCCAAAGCTGTACCATTTACTTGCAGCACATCTCCTGGGTTAATCGTATCAAAAATTGATTTTCCATTATTGGCAGCAAGTTCGTAAGGATTCATCCCATTGGCACTAGCAATGGCAAAAAAAGAGTCCCCTTGCTGGACAACATAAGAATCTGCATGAACAGCTTGAGCGCCGATTGTCGCCAAAAAAGCTGTGGAAGTTAAACCAAGAGTCGCTTTAGCAAATATTTTTTTCATAAATGTATTTCTCCGTAAAATTTGATGATAAAAAAATCATACAATATTTACATGTCAGTTTTTTTAGAGTTATGTTTTTGTCATGTTACAAATGATTTAGACTTTTGCTACATAAGATTTAGCAGTATTTTTAAAGATAAAAAGGCTAGGGATTCCCTAGCCTCATCTATTATCAGTCTTCTTTACGTCTCAATTTTCCTAGACCTAAAGCACCAATCATGGCTGCTAAACCTAGATATGGCAGATAGACTGTATCTTTGGCTCCCGTTTCTGGCAGAAGAGAAACAGGAATCTTTTTAGCCACTGGAGTTGGATTGGCTCTTCTTGGATCGTTTACATCTGAAACAAGCAGATGCTGTGCCTTAGGAGTGACTGTTGTAACTGTATTTGAAGCATAGACTACATGATTGACAGTATTAATGTAGGTATTTTCAAAAGTACCTGCAGCAATACGCTTCATCTGTAGATAGGTTTCAGCCTGAAAAGCTGAATCCAGAGAAATGGTCTCTAAGAATTCTTCCTTGAAACGAATAGAAATCAAACCTTTCTCAAGATCAACATTCGCAGCTGTATACTCAGTCAAATCTGTACCAGCCTTTATCACCTTACCATCTTTGAGCGTGATGTCTACTTTGGCAAAGGTTTTGTAAGCACCCGTGTACTCATCGCCTCGTTGATCATAATCATCCACAAAGCTATAGTCTGTCAACTCTTCAGAGTGGTTAGCAGGGATTAAGCCGCCGATGAGACGGTAGTTAAAGTGCCGTCCCAAAGTCAGTTCCTTGCCATCCAAGTTCTCTGCACTTGCTGGATCAAGGCTCAGGGTAATATCTTTTTCAGGACTGATTTTAGGAACATTGTTCACGACTACGTCTGTCGCATAACCATTTCCAAAGTCAATTTGATAAGCCCGGTTCTCGAATTTACCGCCTGTGCGGCCCATTCCTTCTTTGACAGCCATAGGGCTTGTTATCGTCAAAGACTTACCTGTTACGACATATTGGTCATAAAAAGCTTGGGCATCTTCTGCCGCGAAGAGTTGGAAAGAACCTTTAACAGTGATATTGGCCTTTTGAAGGAGCTCTCGAACTGCTGCAGGGGCTGTTTCAAGGCTCTCGTAGTGGGTCACTGTCACACCTGCCACAGCTTTGCCATCCGCATCTACTAGCTTGACTAATTCCGGACGAAGTTCAAGCGCTTCTTCCGGATAGTCATCTACATAGTAGAAACCTTTTTGAATCGTGCTCTTAGATGACTTGTCACCCTTATACTGATCCAAATCCCAAGTCAGCTCATAATAGTTGGTCGAGCCAGCCAAGACTTCCTTGCCATCAATCACCAATCCTGCCTTGTTTTTATTGACCTTGGTTGGCTTGATGTAATTATTGCTAGGATTATCTGAATCATCAGGCTTGCCTGGCGTAGTCACGCGTACTACGTTTGAGCGGACACCATAGGCATCATTGACTGTCAGAGTGAAATTATTAGTATAGGTTGCGCCATCATTGAGTACTCGGCCAACCACTGTTGGAAAGAGCGTAGCAACTTCTTTGGTCCTATCAGCGTTATAAGTAGCTAGCGTTGCTGCAGTTGCCTTGAATGTCACCGTGTGGCTAGCCTTGTCATAACTAACATCAAAACCTGCACTAGCAGCTTTCGTTGCTTCTAAGTTAAATTCATAGCCATTTGGCAACGGATCTACAATTACAAAGGAAGCCGTTTCGCTTCGCCCAGCTGGAAGATTTTCTGTCTTTAAAGCAAACTGAACAACTGATTGTTTAGCGACTAGAGTCTTATCAATATTGCTGCCTTGGTCATTTTGAATCTCTTTATGAATCTGCGGCTGAGATTGCAAGAGATGATAATGATAGTGCACAGTCGGAGCTACGGGCGCTGCTGGCTCTTTTTGATAAACAGGCTCTGCTGGTGAGGTTGGTAGCGGGCTATAAGTTGGTTCTACCGGCTTATTAGGCTCCGGTGTTTCTGGTGTACGAGTTGGTGCTTCCGGCCCCTTATCATAAGTCGGTGCTGTCGGAGGTGTTGGAAGAGCCTTCGGTGTTGGTGCAGTTGGAGCTGGATCCAAAGGCTTAAGCGCTTCTTCACTTGGCACTGCAGGAGCTGTAGGAGCTACGGGCGCTTCCGGTTCTTCTACCGTGATGATTGGCAGATCAGTCGCTCGGATATCACCATTAATCGCAAACCAAATATTTGGTTTCTTAGGAGCTAGTTTGTCAGCCCTACGTGGATCAGTAGCCTCTGGCTGGCCTAACACTTCAGAAGAGGAAATCGTTCCAATCGTCATGCTGTTGGTTGTACCAGAAATTTCTACCGCTCCTGCTCCATACCATGAATTCGGAGCATCTGTAGTATCCCAGCCAGGCACACCGCGGCGTGTATACATTGTAAAACGAGAACCGCCCTCTCCTTCTCGGAAGTTTTCAGACTCAGTCGCATAGATTTGACCGTTCTTTTCACCAATAGATGAACCCGAAATCTTGTTGAAAGTTCCGGTATAATCTTTGGCCATTTCGATAGAGTTAGCTTCACGGTTGAGGGAAGCCACGGACATCAAAGCCTGATCAAAATTAATAGGTTGGCCTTTATCATCATAAAAGACAAATTCCGTCTTCACAAAGAGAGAGGTTGCATCTTCAAAATTTCCTGTATAAGCTGAAGCAAAAGCTCCCATGGTCGGATCTTTAAAAATACCTAACCAAGCCTTATCGTGCTTAAATTGGGAACTTGGATCAAGAGTATAAGTATAGACGATTTTAGAAACCTTTTTCCCTCGATAATAAGTTCCCTGAAGATTTGTATAGGTTGCAGTTGCAGACTGACCGCGGCTCAGCAAAACAGAAGACCATTCAGTCGGACCTTTACCACTTGTTACGTTAGAACTATAGTCTGCATACTTGCCAACTGTACCAAAGCTTTCCTGCTGGTTGGTCTGATAGTTAGCATTTTGAATATCTGTTACTTTGAAGTTATCCAGCTGGAAGAGTTTCTTAGAAAACTCTGCAGTATTCTTCACAGCGGCTTCCATGCCAGCATAGCTGACAAACTCACCAGTTGTAGTCAATGACAAATTAGCATTAGGTTCTGATTTGAAAACCAAACTTTGCGCAATTGGACGGCTCAAATGACCATCTTCAGTCTTCTTTGTTTCTGCAATAGCCAGACCAGCCTTAATCTTGGCCTGTTCAGCATCATATTTATCCTTATCTTGCTGATACTTGGCTAATTTTGTTTTATAGGCAGCCAAATCAGCATTATACTGAGCTAGCTGAGCTTGATAGTTTGCTTGGGCTTGTGCATTACGCTTCTTGATTTCTTCATTTTCAGCTGCTATAGTGGCATTCTTAGCTTGGTTCTCTGCTAGCTTTTGCTCATATTCTTTTTGAGCTGCTGCATTTTCAGCTTCAATTTGAGCCTTTTTAGCTTCATAAGCTGCTAAATCTGCTTCATATTGAGCTTTTTTATCTTGATTTTCCTTTTGGATACGGGCCAATTCTGCCTGATAATTCGCCTGAGCCGCTTGATATGCCGCTTCATTATCAGCATTGGTCTTTCGGACAGTTGCTAAATCTGTTTGATATTGGACAAGTGCTGCCTCGTAGGCCGCTTTTGCAGCCGCATTCCGCTGTTTAATAGCTTCATTATCAGCAGCAATCTTAGCATTTGCAGCTTGAGTATCCGCTAAAGCTTTTTCATACCGTGCCTTAGCCGCCGCATTCGCCTTCTGAACACGATCAAGCTCACTTGCATAAGCCGCCATAACCGCATCATAATTAGCCTTTGTTTCGGCATTCAGTTTTTGGACACGGGCCAACTCTGCATCATAGGCCGCTTTTGCCGCTTGGTAAGCTGCCGCATTATCCGTATTCGTCTTTTGAACCGCTGCTAAATCTGTTTTGTACTTGCTCAGTGCTGCTTCATAATCTGCTTTCAGCTGAGCATTTTCTGCTGTGATCCGAGCTACTTCTGCTTGATGAGCAGCCAAATCTTTAGCATATTGCTCCGCTGTCGCTTTGTTTTCTGCTGTAATCCGAGCTACTTCCGCCTCGTAGGCTGATACTTTTTCTTTGTACTCCTTGACCTTGGCATCAATCTCGGTTACTTGCGCTTGATAATCTGCTACAATCTCCGCTTTTTTGTCTGCTATTTCTTGAGCAGTCTGGACTGCTCCTTTGTCAACAGCTGGGTCTTTGACCACTGTTAGGCCTGCTTCTTGAGCCTTTTTGACGCTTTCATCTAAATCAGCTGTTGGAACAGTCACTGTCACACCGCCATCTGCCTGACCTGCTCGCGCCTGACTCTCTTGAGATGCCTGACTGGCTGGCCCTTGAGCTTGAGGCAGATTGGTCGCTGCATTTCCAGTGCCCACCATTTCAGTATTGACAGGACTATTGGTATCAGATACCACTTCATCTGCTCTTACTTGCATCGTTGACGTTAAAAAAGCCGCACCTAGAACAGCACCGCATAAAGTTTTAACAGCCTTATTTTTCCGAAAACCAAAAACTTCTTTTTTCTTCATTTTTCTCCTCCCTCTGCTAACTTTTACAGTCAGCAGTTTTCCCATGCCCTCTGAAAATCAAAAAGTAATGGGAACCTCCAATCGGAAGTTTCTTTCTCATTTTGATCCTCTTTAAGCATCAGAATAAATATGTATCTTAATCCTAACAAGTTTTGCATCGTTTTGCAAGCATTTTTTGCTCCTTTTATTTACCTCGAAACAAATTTAGACATGCATCTACATATTGTCTATTTTTATTCTTCTTTGCTCTCTCTTCCTTCAAATAAACAATGAAAATACAAGAAAAAGACCAGCTTTTGCTAGTCTTTCCTTATTACAGTTTTGTACTTGTTCTCTACAAGATCAAAGATTCCAAACTTGCTGCTTATTTTTCAGTCAGTGCTGCAAGTCCTGGTAATACTTTACCTTCAAGGAGTTCCATTGATGCACCACCACCAGTAGAAATCCATGAGAACTTGTCTGCACGACCAAGGTTGATCGCTGCGGCAGCTGAGTCACCACCACCGATGATTGATTTCACGCCTGGTTGTTTCACGATAGCGTCCATGACACCGATTGTACCAGCTTGGAAGTCAGGATTTTCAAAGACACCCATTGGACCATTCCAAACAACTGTTTTCGCACCAGTCAATTCTTGGTCAAATTTAGCGATTGATTTAGGACCGATATCAAGTCCAAGGAAACCAGGGTCTACTGCTTCACCTTCAGTATCTTTTACTTCAGTGTAGTCCGCAAAAGCATTGGCTTCTTTCGAGTCAACTGGCAAAATCAATTTACCGTTTGCTTTTTCAAGCAGAGCTTTCGCAACCTCCAACTTATCTTCTTCTACAAGTGAGTTACCGATTTCGATACCTTGTGCTTTGTAGAAAGTATAAGTCATACCACCACCGATAAGGACTTTATCAGCTTTTTCAAGAAGATTTTCGATAACACCAATCTTGTCTGATACTTTAGAACCACCTAGGATTGCTACAAATGGACGAACTGGATTTTCAACAGCTTCTTTGATATAAGCAATTTCGTTTTCAAGAAGGAAACCTGCAACTGCTTTGTCCACATTAGCAGAAATACCAACATTTGAAGCGTGAGCACGATGAGCTGTACCAAATGCATCATTTACAAAGATACCGTCTCCAAGGCTTGCCCAATATTTACCAAGTTCTGGATCGTTTTTAGATTCTTTCTTGCCGTCAACATCTTCAAAACGAGTGTTTTCAACAAGAAGAACTTCACCGTCTTTAAGGGCATTGATCGCTGCTTCAAGCTCTGCTCCACGAGTTACTCCTGGAAGGAAAGCAACATCTTGACCTAATTTTTTAGCTAAATCAGCCGCAACTGGTGCAAGAGATTTTCCTTCTTTATCAGCTTCTTCTTTCACACGTCCAAGGTGAGAGAAAAGAATAGCACGTCCACCATGTTCAAGGATATACTTGATTGTTGGAAGAGCAGCTGAGATACGGTTATCATTTGTGATAACTCCGTCTTTAAGCGGCACATTGAAATCAACGCGAACAAGGACTTTTTTGCCTTTCAATTCAACGTCTTTAACAGTAAGTTTTGCCATGTTACAAAAACTCCTTTTTCTATTTTATACGAAACTATTATATCATATTTTCTAAAAGTTTTCTTGATATAAGGAAAGTTTTCACAAAATAATTTTGAACATAAAAAGAGCCGAGAAGGCTCGACTCTTTATTATTCTACTGGAGTTGTTTCTTCCACAGGTTCTGTTACAGTTGTATCTTCGATAATTTCGACTTCATTGACAGCTTG
>ERZ773038.983-NODE-983-length-17266-cov-87.892104_pt1 | contig 17266 bp, 12 predicted proteins | sample MGYA00511665_ERZ773038 | MGnify/ENA primary metagenome ERZ773038 (study PRJEB29015, sample SAMEA2737966) | human oral metagenome | biome: human oral; feature: human-associated habitat; material: dental | place: China | collected 2028 ... | reverse complement strand
ACCGATCTCGAGCCGGAACCGGACCGATCTCGACACGGGTTACGACCGATCTCGACACGCGCGGCGGGGTGCTGTCCGCCGAGGCCGGCGGACAGCACTGGCAGGCCTCCGCATCAGCCCTCGGCGAGCATCCGCTCCCGCTCCTGCGAGGACAGGCGTGCGATCCCGATGCCGGTCGCGCCCCAGAGCATCGCGAAGAAGATGGCGATCCAGTTGGAGACGGCCCACGGCATGTAGCTGAGCGTGGCGACACCCAGTGTTCCGGCCATGTAGGCGCCCGCAGAAGTCCACGGGAGAATCGGCTCCCACACTGTCGCGGCGTCCTCGATCGTCCGAGAGAGGTTCTTCGGGTGCAGGCCCCGGCGAACGTACTCATCGCGCAGCATCTCGCCGGGGATGAGGAGGGAGACCTGCCCGTTGGAGGTGATGCCGATCGTCGCGAGGCCCGTGACGATCGTGGCGAGGATGAGGCCGAAGGTCGAGCGGACCGGCTTGAGGACCCGGGAGATGAGGACGTCGAGGGAGCCCGAGACCGACACGACGCCGGCGAAGCTGATCGCGCAGAAGCAGATGAGCAGGACACTCATCATCGAGTTCATCCCGCCGCGGTTGAGGAGACGGCTCACGTCCTCGATGACGGCGGAGGCGTCGAAGCCCGCCTTGCCGACCATGTCGACCTCGAAGCCGTTGACCCCGGCGACGACGGCATTCTTGAAGCTCACGTGCTCGAAGACGACGGCGTTGATCATGGCGCAGGCCGCGGAGACCAGCATGACGGGGATCGTCGGCTTCTTCCAGATGGAGCCGCCCAGGACGACGACGACCGGAACCAGCAGCAGGATGTTCCAGTTGAAGGCGGCGTCGAGGGTGCTCAGGATCGTCCCCACCTTCTCGGGAACGGCCCCGCCGTGGGACTGGATGCCGAAGACGGTGTAGACGACAGCCGAGACGAGGAAGGCGGGGACAGTGGTCCACATGAGGTGCCGAATGTGCGTGAAGAGGTTCACGCCGGTGGCGACCGAGGCGATGTTCGTCGTGTCCGACAGGGGCGAGAGCTTGTCGCCGAAGTAGGCGCCGGCGACGATGGCCCCTGCGACCATCGGCAGGTTCGCGTCCACACCCATTGCCACGCCCATGAAGGCGACCCCGACCGTGCCCGCCGAGCCCCAGGAGGTGCCGGTGCACAGGGAGACGATCGCCGTGACGATGAGGGCGATGAGGGCGAGGAATTTCGGGCTGATGATCTTCAGCCCGAAGTAGATGAGCATGGGGATCGTGCCGCCGGCCATCCACGTGCCGATGAGGAGGCCGACGCAGATGAGGATGAGGATCGCTGGCATGGTCTTGGCGATCTTCTCCGCGATCGACGAGATGATCTCGTCCCACCCGTAGCCGAGGTACCGGGCGACGACGCCCGCGACGACGGCCGAGGCGATGAGGAGCGGCTCGACGGGCAGCTCCGCGGCGATATAGCCGCCGCCCAGGAGAACGATGAGGGTGAGGACGGGGATCGCGGCGACCCAGACGCTGGGAGTCCGATGGGCACGTGCCTTGTCGGCCCGGTCGGCCCGGTCGGCCCGGGAGCTCTCGGAGCCCTGGGAGCTGGTGAAGCCGGCATCGTCCTTGATGCGGGATTCGGACATGAAGGGATACCTTTCTCAGTTGTTTTCTCAGTGAGTGGGAACAGATCGTGATTGAGAACCGGCGGCCCCGGCAGTGCTGCCGGCTTCAGCGGCGCCGACCGCGCCGACCGCGCCGACCGCACGGATCTCACGGCACAGACGCGGCAGTGCGGCGGCGAGCTCGCCCGCCGGCAGGGCCGTGTTGATGCGGAACCAGCCCGCGTAGCGCTCCCCGAAGTCTTCGCCGGGGGTGACCGCGACGCGGCAGGCCCGCACCGCGCGGTCGAGGTCGGCCTCGTCGCGCAGGTAGGAGCGCGCATCGACCCAGACGAGGTAGGTGCCGTCGGGATCCGCGACGCGGGCGCGGGGCAGCTCGGCCCGGACGATCCTCACGGCCTCGGCGAGATTGGCATCGATGAAGGCGCGAAGGCGATCGACCCACGGACCCCCTCGAGTCCATGCGGCGATGGCCGCGGGAATCGCGAAGTAGGAGGGGTTGTGCAGGCCCATCCGGCGCTTGGCGGCCTCGAGCTCGTCCCCGAGGTCCCCGGGGGCGAGGACGGCGGTGGCCTCGAGGCCGGCAATGGTGAAGGTCTTCCCGGGCGAGGCGCACTGGATGAGGCGGCCCGATTCCCACAGGGCAGGGCGGGTACTGGCGATGGGGGCGTAGCGGGTGCGTCCGGGGCGCTGGAAGTCGGCGTGGATGTCATCGGAGAGCACGAGGACGCCGGTGGGCAGGACCGCATCGGCGACGGCGCCTAGCTCCTCGGCCGTCCAGATGCGGCCGGTGGGGTTGTGCGGATTGCACAGCAGGAACAGGTCGGCGCCGTCGAGCGCCCGCTCAAGGGCCGGGATGTCGATTCGTGCGGGCGATGCGGGGAAGTCGTCCAGGAGGAGGGGGACGCGGCGGATCTCGGCACCGGACCGCTCGGCGACCTCGAGGAGCGGCCCGTAGGCCGGGTCGAGGGTGACGACGACGGGCCGGGCGGCGCGGCGGTCGGGAAGGACGACATTGAGCAGGGCGCTCACGCACTGGACGACGCGCGGGAAGAAGCGGACGCAGCCGGGCTCGGGCGCCCAGCCGTGCCGCTCGCGCTGCCAGAGGACGGCCGCCCGCCTGAAGTCGTCGAAGACCTCCGTGTACCCGTAGGTCCCGTGCCGCGCGGCCGCGGTGACGGCGTCGATCACGCACGGGGCGGTGCGCAGCTCCATGTCGGCAATCGACATGCTGACGGCTTCGGGCCCGAGGCGGGCGGCGAGTAGATCCCACTTCGCGCTGTGGGTGCCCCAGCGGTCGAGGTGCTCCTCGAAGCCCCCGGCCCCCGACGGCGGCGCGGCGGTCATGACGGATCCTCCGCCGCGGCGGCCGGGATCGAGGAGGTTGAAGACGCCGGGGGCTTGCCGTCCTCGCGCTGCCGGTCAGCGCTCTCGCCGATCTCGTTGAGGTAGTTGTAGATGGTGAATCGAGTCACACCCAGGGCCTGTGCCGCCATCTCGACGGCGTCGCGCAGCATGAAGAAGCCGCGCCGCTTCAAGGAGCGGACGGCCTCCACCTTGTGCGCCTTGCGCATGAGGGAGACGGGCACGTCCTGCTCGGCAACAGCCTGCCGAAGGACGGCGGCGGCCAGCTCATCGACGTCGTGGACGAAGGCCTCTCCGCCGTCCGCGGAGCCGAGCGCCGCCGCGCCGCTCCGCTCATCCTGAGCATTCCGCTCGTTCTGCCCGACGCCCCCGACGCCCCCGGAGCCCCCGGAGCCGAGCCCGGCCTCGTTCTCACCGAGAATGGAGCGCGCGGCACTGCCGATGATCTGCCAGTCGGTCACGTCCCGATTGATGCACAGCGCGGCGGCGGGTCGGCCTGCGGCGTCACGGATGACGATCGTCGTCGATAGCAGGCTGCGGCCACTCGGAGAGGTCGTGCGATATCCGGTGCGCGTCTCGAAGCTGCCGCTGGCGGCGGTCTCGAGGAGCCGATCCGTAGCCGGGTCCCCGGGGCGGCGCCCGGTGACATCCCCCTCAATGGCGACGATCGAGTTGGGCAGGGCGGCGAGATCGTGAAGGACGATCTCCACGGGCCCGGGCAGCGAGCGCCCGAGAGGGCCGACAAGCTGGGACAGGACGGCGAAGACAGCCTCCCTGTCGGCGTCTCCGTCAGCCTCTCCGTCGGCGGCGGCGCCGACGGCGCCGGATCGCTCTTCTGATTTAGGACGATCACAGATGGAATCACTCTTCATTGAGCTCTTCACACTCCATATCTAGCTCGACAGCAGCTATTAAAAGCCTTCATTGTTTTGTTGTTGAGGTCAACAATAAGCTGAAGAGTGGCCGGCGTCAACTCCTCTTTGAAGCCCTCAACACCCCGTGACACGCCTCCCCGCACCCCAGCCCGGGCGGGTGTATGGACGAGCGGGCCGGCCGAACCGGCAGCTGAGCGGCCCGGCCGAGTCGCCATCCGGACGGCCCGGCCGAGTGTGACGAACCACCACCGCCACCCCCGCTGTGATGTCACCTGTAAAACGACTCAGATTAATTGGGAATACCGTACTGTTATCTAAAGAGTAGGCCTTCGCTTATCAAGAGCCCGACCATCTGACACCTTCAGGACTCCACATGCCCACTTCATCCCCGCCCTCCTTCTCGCAACTCAGAGCCTTCGTCGCGCTATGCGATCACCAGCACTTCGGCGAGGCGGCCGCCACCCTCGGCGTGAGCCAGCCGAGCCTGTCCCAGGCGATCACCGCCCTGGAGAAGCGCGTCGGAGGAGAACTGGTCGAGCGCACCACTCGCCGAGTCCTCGTCACCCCGCTCGGTGAGACCCTGCTCCCCTACGCCCGCGAGGCCGTCCTGTCCGCGGAGTCGTTCAACGACGCCGTCGCCAGTCAGGGCGCCGCTCTGACCGGGACGATGCGCCTGGGCCTGATCCCCACCCTCGCCCCCTACATGGCCCCGGTGATCCTCGACGGCCTGCCCGCCGAGCTGCCCTCCCTGCACCCCGAGCTGCGCGAGATGGTCACCGGCGACATCCTGGACATGCTGAGTCAGGGTCGTCTCGACGCCGCCGTCATCGCCATCGACGTCGACCTCCACCGCGCCGCCGCCGTGCCCATGTTCGACGAGCCGCTCGTCGTCCTGGTCCCCCGGAACCACCCCTGGGCCGGACGCACCGACCTGAGCACCGAGGAGCTCGAGGAGCAGCAATTGCTGCTCCTGGACGAGGGCAACTGCCTGCGCGACCAGACGCTGGCCCTCTGCCAGCGCTACAGCTCCCACCCGCCGGCCGCCGTGGCCACGACCCTGTCCACGGTCGTGCGCATGGTCGTCCATGGCGTGGGCATCACCGTCGTGCCCGAGGGGGCGCTGCGCATGCTCGACCATGAGGACTACGCCGTCGCGCGCTTCGCCGGTCGCGGCCCGGTGCGCCGGATCGGCATCGTCCACCGCACCTCGTCCTCGCGCTCGGAGGATTTCACCCGACTCGCGAAGGTCCTCACTCGACTGGCGGCCGACGCCGGGCTGCCCATGCTCCCCCTGAACGGCTGAGCGCGTACAACGGCGGCGGGCCCCGTCGAGGTCGACTTTTTCGAACGAGATCGACGGTGGCGCCGTCTGTTTCGTGCGAAAAAGTCGACCTCGACGTACAGGCCCCAGCGCGGACCCGATCTCGCGGCGAGTTGCGACCGATCTCGACGCGGAACCGGACCGATCTCGAGCCGGAGTACGACCGATCTCGACGCGGCCGCTCCCCCGCGGCCTCCCTGCCCCAGAATCGACTTCGCCCGTACGCTGGAGCACATGACCACGCACCGGGACACGACGAGGGCACGCACACGCCCCCTGGCCTGCGTCGTCGTCAACCCCAGCAAGCCCGCGGCGACCGACGCCGTCAGACGGCGCATCACCACCTCCCTGCGCAATGCCGGCTACGTCGAGCCGGTCTGGCTGGAGACCACGCCCGCCGAGCCCGGCGTCATGCAGGCGCGCCTCGCCGTCGCCTCCGGGGCGAGCCTCGTCGTCGCGGCCGGCGGTGACGGGACTGTGCGGGCCGTCGCCGCCGGCACGGCCCGCACCGGCGTCGACATGGCGATCCTGCCCCTGGGCACTGCCAACCTCGCCGCGCGCAATCTCGGCCTGCCCATCGGCCGCCTTGAGGCGGCACTCGAGGTGGCCGCGCACGGCACAGCCCGGCCCGCGGACCTGGCGTGGGTGAGCACCGAGCCCGGCGGTGCCTCCCTTCCCGCACCGCCAGGCGGCTGGGCGCGCCCCACGCTGGGGAGCGAGCACGTCTGCATGGTGGTAGCCGGGATCGGCTTCGACGCGGGCCTGGTCGCCTCCACGCGCCCCGAGCTCAAGGCGCGGATCCGTTGGGGCGCCTACGCGGTGGCCGCGGTCGCCAACCTCGACTCCCCCCATATGGACATGGTCGTGCGGGTGCGAGAGACCGACGGCGGTGAGCGGGTCGAGCGCCTGCGCGGGCGCACCGTGCTGGTGGCCAACGGGGGTCGCCTGCCCGCCGGGATCACGCTGCTGCGCGAGGCGCGCATGGACGACGGCGTGCTGGATGTCGCGGTGATCGACACGGTCGGCGGCGTGGCCGGATGGAGCTCCCTGGCGCGCCAGGTCCTACCGCCCTTCGCCGCCACCTACTCCGACCCCGCCCGCGCGCTGGGACGCGTGACTCTGCGTCGCGGCACCGAAGCGATCATTCGGCTCACCGACTCGGCACCGGTCCAGGTCGACGGCGAATTGATCGCGCCCACACGCGGCCTGAGAGCGCGTATGGATGCGGGCTCGCTCCTCGTGCGGCGCCCCGACTGAGCAGGCGTCCGGCGCACTTCTCTCTCCCCCCTTCGCCGAGATCGGTCGTACTCCGCGTCGAGATCGGTCCGCTTCCGCATCGAAATCGGTCCAGTTCCGCATCGCGAATGTGGTGTGTCAGAACATCTGAGACAGTTTGGGCGTCTCCGGATGTGGTGATTCTGGTGGGGTGGCCTCAGGTTTGGTGGGTGTTATTGAGATTTCTTGGGTGAGGCGGCGTGCGATCGCTGCGTTCGATTGCGATGGGCCGGAGCCGTTACTGCGTTCCGCCGCAGGCCCGGACATCATGACGTCTACTCGTGCTCCCGAACGAGCGTGCTCAGCAACCCTCTATAGACCAGAACGCCCACCAGGTGGAGCAGCTGCGCCCGGTTGGCACATGGGAACGAGAGCGCTTTCGTTGGCAAGAAACTGTTTATCGGCATGATTTTGCGATTTTTAACGGATTTCGCAATGGCTATCACGAGTGTTTGACCACCTCCCATGTACACCAACAGGAGGCTGCGCACATGGGAAGGACGATTCATCCGCCGTCGGAATATCGCTTCCGCATGATTCTGCGGTTTCGTACGCCATGGGCCGCGCTCCTGTGTGCAACGCCCGATCCCCCGCGGACGCGCATCCCGAACACGACCAGCGCGCAAACCATCTCGAGCACCAACCATTCGGAAAACCTGAACCGATCTCGACGCGGGTTGCGACCGATCTCGACGCGGGTTGCGACCGATCTCGACGCGGGTTGCGACCGATCTCGGTGCGGAACTGGACCGATCTCGCGGCGGACTACGACCGATCTCGGCAAACCCCGAGAAACCTCAGAGCGTGCGGCCCGCCAGGACGTCCCCCACCCAGGCACGGGCGACGACGAAGTCCTTGTCGCTCGTCCCGGCGGGCACCACCACGGGGCGGGCGTCCAACCGCGGATAGGAGCCCAGGAAGCGCACCACCGGGCACGTGCGGTGCAGGCCGATGAAAGCCGCCTGCAGGCGCTCCTCGCGGATATGCCCCTCGGCGTCGATGGAGAATCGGTACCGGCCGAGCGAATCCCCCACCGGCCGGGACTCGATGCGGGTCAGATTGACGCCGCGAGCGCTGAACTGCTCGAGCATGCTCAGCAGGGCGCCCGAGCGGTTGTGGGAGAGCTGGACGAGCAGCGTGGTCTTGTCGGCGCCGGTGGGCTCGCCGACCCGCCCGGGTCGCGCGACCTTGACGAAGCGGGTCACGGCGTCGGGGTTGTCGGCCACGCCCCCGGCCAGCACATCCAGACCGTACTGCTGGGCGGCCAGCGGGTTGCACAGGACCGCCTGATACCCCAGGGCCTCGGCGTTCGCGGCGCCGTCGGCCTCCGCAAGGGCGCGCGCCGGCGCGGAGGTGGAGGTGCCGGCGACGTAGCTCGCCTCGGGCAGGTGCTGGTGGACCCAGCCGCGGCACTGAGCCCAGGCGTGGGGGTGGGTGGAGATGGCGCGCACGTCGTCGAGCGCGGCGCCGGGGCGCCCGGCCAGCACGAAGGTGATCGGCACGGCCATCTCGGCGGTGATGACGAGCGGCGCACCCGCCACGAGGTTGTCGAGGGTCGCGTTGACCCCGCCCTCCACCGAGTTCTCGATGGGGACGACGGCGGCTTCGGCGGCCCGGTCGCGCACGCGATCCAGAGCGGTGGGAACGTCCTGGCAGGAGTCGAGGACGACGTCGTCTGGGGCGACCTGCCGCAGCGCCATTTCGCAGAAGGTGCCGGAAGGCCCCAGGAAGGACCAGGTGGGAGCGGGGTTCATGGCGCCAAGCCTAAATGGTCGATCCGGCATGTGCGGGATGCCTGACTCGACGCAACTCGACGCACGCCATGATCGGGTGCGCGACTCCGCCGATCCGAAACACGCAGTCCCGACGACGTCGTTCCCCGGCCTCTCCGAACCCGTGAGCATTCGCGCGCACAAGCGGCCGCGGAATCATCCGCCCGGACCGATCTCGAGCCGGAATACGACCGATCTCGACGCGGAGTACGACCGATCTCGAGCCGGAATACGACCGATCTCGAGGCGGAATAGGCTGGGCGGGTGAGCAGCGCCGGTCCCACCTTCCGCAAGCACGACGATCTCCCTGGCGCCACCGGCCTGGAGGCCCTGGGCCTGGAGTGGCTGGCCGAGCCCATGGCCGACGGCGGCGCCCACGTGGTCCCGGTGACGACCGGCCCGGGTTGGATCGATGAGCCCCGGCTGGCCGCCGGTTCCGTGACCGCTTCCGCCGCGGAGGCCTTCGGACGAGCGCTCGCGGTCACGCACGCCGCGGGCGCCCCCGTCTTCGGGGCGGCACCGCCCGGTTGGGACGGTCGCACGCAGATGGGTCGCTCGAACGAGCGCATCCGACCCTGCCGGAGCGAACCCGCCGGAACCGCACCCCGCAGGTGGGGCGAGTTCTTCGCCGAGGACCGCCTGGCCCCCTACCTGGCGCCCTGTCTCGATCAGGGGTCGATGACGGCGCGGGATGTCGCCGTCATCGAGAGGGTCTGCGAGCGCCTGCGCGACGGCGCCTTCGACGCCGACCAACCCGCGCTCGTGCGCCGAGCGGCCCGCGAGCGCGGGGACAGGATCGCCGTCGCCCGCACCCATGGCGACCTGTGGACCGGCAACGTCATGTGGGTGCCCGAACGGACCATCGACTGGGCGCCGCCCCGGGCGGGGCGCGGTCCGGGAGCCGACGACGCAGACGCCCCGGCGACCACTGACGACCCCGCAGCAGTCCCGGCCCTGGCCCCACGGGGAGGCGACGTCGTCGGCGTCCTCATCGACCCGCTCGCCCAGGGCGCGCACGGGGAGACGGACCTGGCGGCCCTGGGCGTGTTCGGGCAGCGCCATCTGGAGCGGATCGTCGCCGGATACGACGAGGCCTCGCCCCTGGCGGACGGGTGGCGCGAGCGAGTGGGCCTGCACCAGCTTCACCTGCTCATCATCCACGCTTTCCTCTTCGGGGGCTCTTACGGCGCCGAGACGGCGTCCGTGGCCCGCCGCTACGCATAGGTGCCCGGCCGGCCGCGCGCCCGCGCACGTACCCTGGCGCCATGAGCGCGTCCCGGAGTAACCGGAGCAGACGACAGCAGCGCTTCGTGCGCGCCGTCGTCTACATCCTCGTTCTGGCACTGGTCATCGGGCTGATCGCCACCATGGTGAGCTCGGCCCTCGCCTCACCGCTCCCCACGGCCTCGCCGACGCCGGCTACCGCCGCAGAGGACGCCACGCAGAGCACGACGGCGAACACAACGGCAAGCGCTGCTCCCTCCCCGGCGGCAGTAGACCCAGCATCGGCACAGACGTCGGAGCCGGGCGGCAAACACGGTGAGCTCGGTCCCGTGGTCGTCCTGGGCACCGTGGACCTGACCTGGGCCGATCTGCTGGCCGCATCAGACTCCGACGACCCCTCCCTGTCGTCCGCGGCCAAGGCCCTGCTCGCCTATGCGGGCGCCGGGCGGCCGGTCAACCTGGTCACCCGCACCGTCGGGGAGCGCACCTGCCCGGCGGACGGCTGGCTGACGCTCGGCGCGGGGGCCCGGGTGCGGGCCGCCGAGCACTCCGGCGACGGGAGCGCCGGATGCCGCTGGCCGGCGGACTGGGCGGAGGCCGCGGAGGCGGGAGGGTCAGCGGGAACGGCGGGGACCGCGGGAACGGCGAACGCCACCACCGCGCGAGCCGGCACGCTCGCCGGGGTTCTGGCCCGCGCGGGGACGACCACGGCGGCGGTCGGGAGCGGAGGCGCCCTGGCGCTGACCAACGACGGCGTGAGCCCGGACGTCGGTGCTTCTGCGAGCGAGCTCCTGGCTCGGGAGGATCCGCCCGACCTGATCATTGCGGACACCGTCCCGCAGTCCGCGGACCCAGGTGACGCGGGGGATGCGGCGTTTCCAGCAAGTCCGACAAGCACATCGAGCACAGCAGGCTCCGCCCCCGACGCTTCCGACGCCGACCGTATCCTCGCACTGGCCGCCGCCCTGGAGCCGCTCGCCGACGCCCCTGCCGGCACGCGTGTGGTCGTCGCCTCGGTCGCCGACGCCACGGACCCGAGCCCGCAGCTGGCGATCCTGCCCCCGGGAACGAGTTCTCCGCTGAAGACGAGCACGGGGTTACTGGTCGGCCCATCCACGCACCGCAGGGGCCTCATCCAACTCACCGATCTCGCCCCCGCGCTGTTCCTGGGCGTCACCGGCCAGAAGCCGGGCCCGTACTGGTCGCAACCGCTGGAGATAGCGCCCGAGCTCCGTGAGCAGCCCACCGACGGCGCGCTGGGCACCGGCTCTGTCAGCGGTGGGCTCTCGCAGGCCCGGCTGCTGGCCGACGACGCCCTTCACGCCCGTGCCTCCCAGCGCGCGAACGTTCCGGCAGGCCTGGTGCTCATCGGCACCGCCCTGGCACTGGGGCTGGTGGCGGCCCGGGTGCTGCGCGCCCCGCGGGCCGCAACGGGCGGGGAACCACAGCCCGCAACGAGCGAGGAGCCACAGACCACGACGGACGGGGAGCCGCAGGCCGCAGCGCGCGGGCGGGCGGGCGGCGAGCAGCCCCGGCCGACCACCGCCCCGGATCCTTCAGAGGCCCCGGGCGACTCGCCGGCCGCAGACTCCATGGGCCCCGCAGTCTCCACCCCATCGGGCACCGGGACCACCTCTACCGCGCCTCCAAGGAAGCACCTGCGCGCTCTAGCCTGGGCGGCCTGCCTGATCACGGCGCTGCCGGCGGGGCTGTGGCTGGCCAACATGCTGCCCTGGTGGCGAACCGGAAACGCCACCGCGGCGGCACTCGGCCTTGCGCTCGCCTTCGCCGTGGCGTCCGTAACCGTGACGGGAGCCGCGGCACGAGGGGCGCTGGCCCTCATGCGGCGCCTGCGGCCGCAGGCGCCTCGGCTCCTGCTCACAGAACTCGGGATCGCGGGTGCGGGCAACGGCCGCGGCTCAGACTCCACCTCCACTACGCCTCAGGATCTCGCAGCGCTGATCTCATCACTGCTGCTGGCGGCGCTCACAGCAGTCGTCATCTTCTACGACGCCGGGTACCGGGCACCTATCGCCTTCAACGGGCCGCTGGGGATGAACGCCGTCGTGGCCGGCCGGTTCTACGGCATGTCCAACACGGCCTTCGCACTGGCCGCAGCCTCCCTCCTGGTGACGATAGCCGCCTGGTCGGGTCCATTGGTCGCCGCGCAGCAGGGGTCGCGCGAAAGCAGGCACGCCGCAGCGGTTGCGCTCGTGGCGGTTCCCGGAGTCATGGCGCTGATCCTGGACGCGGCGCCTGAGATGGGCGCCGACATCGGCGGGGCCCTGACCCTGGTGCCGGCCCTGGTGGCGCTGGGGGCCGGACTGGCCGGAGTCCGCCTGGGCTGGCAGCGGTGGGCGGCCGTCGGAACGGCCGCCGTGGGGATTGTGCTTCTGCTTGGGCTGGTCGATTTCCTGTTCGGCGGCTCGAGCACGCATCTGGGAGGCTTCTTCAATCAGTTGCTCACCGGCACTGCGGGGGCGACCATCACGCGCAAGGCGACGGCCCTCATCGCGCCCTTCATCTCCAACTGGCTCGCGGCGGCAGCGCTCGCCATCGGGGTGGGCGTGATCGTGCTCGTCGGGCGGTGGGCGATGCGCGCGGTGCGTGAGGCCCGGCAGGGGCGCGGCCCCTACGCGTGGCTCGCAAGCCCTGGGGTGCTGCCGGGATGGCTGGGCCCGCTGGGCCGGGCACTGGCCGTACTGGTGGTCATCGAAGTGCTCGTCAACGACTCGGGGCTCGCCATGCTCTGGTTCTCAGCCGCGGCGGCGGCGCCGGCGCTCACCGCGGTCCTGGCCGCCAGGCTCGCCGCAGCGGGTCCAGCCGAGGCGGCAGCCGCTTCTGCCTCTTCCGCCTCGCCGGGCGCCCCGACGGCAGCCGGCGAGTAGAGACGAGTAGAGAATCAGGAGGCCGGGCCGCCAGGTCCGTCCCAGGCCTTGTAGGCGTGGAAGGGCGACTGGTCGTGCACGGCCTCCTTGTTCATGGCCTTGGCGGGGACTCGACGTCGGCGCAGACGGCGGCCGGCGATCGCCCGCAGGACATCCTTGTACTGGGAGGCCCGGTGCAGGCGGCCGGCGCTGTCGTTTCCGGTCACCCGATGGGTGATGTTGCAGGGGACCTCGATGACGGTCATACCGGCGACGAGCACGTCTATGGTCAGACCTACCTCAACGCCCCACCCCTCGGCCAGCGGTGCCGCTGCTTCATAGGCCTGACGGGTCAGGCAGCGCTGCCCCGACAGCGGCGCGACCGGCGACCAGCCGGTGGTGGCCGCGATGGCGGAGCGCGCGAGCCGCACCACACGGCCGCGCCCTCCGGCACCGGCCTGCTTGGGCGGGACGACGATGGCCATGTCGGCGACGCCGTCGACGACCGGGGGGACGAGCTCGGCGCAGGCGGCGGCGGAGTCGCCCAGGTCGGCATCGATGAAGAGCAGCAGACGAGCGGGGCCGTCCACATAGTCGCGCATTCCCACCACGCTGGCCCCGGTCTCCAGAGCGGAGGCCTTGCCGCGGCCGACGGAGTGCCGAACCGTCACCGCGCCGGCGGCTCGAGCATGATCCTGGGTGCCATCGGCGGAGCCGTCATCGACGACGACGACGAGATCGACGCGGGGAATGGACCGGCAGGCCCGGACCGTGGCGGCGATGCGATCCGCCTCATCCTTGGCGGGAATGATGACAGCCACTCGTTGCTCAGAGCACTGGTCGGGCTTCGGCTCATGCGATGGCGTCGGACTCACAGGGCCAGCGTAGCCACAGGAAGACGAAAGTCATTGTTTCGGTCTGTTCACGCGTGCCGCTCGATCCTCAATCGGAGTACAGGAGCACAGAAGCGCAACAGCGGATGCTCTGCCGCTCGGAACATGATGAGGCGCATCCGAATGCGCTTGCGCGAGATCAGCACGAGACCAAGAGGTTCAGCAGGTGCTGTAGATGCAGAAGGTGACGCGAGTCCTCGGCGCGACCGGGGTGGAGGCGCTCGCCGAGGAATCGAGCGGCGGCGAGCCGGGGCCGCCAGGGCCGTTGCCGGAGCTGCTGCCGTTGGGATAGGCCCACATGTCGGGGCCCGCCCCGCGCGCCCGACAGCGCGTCTGACAACGCAACCGCCGCCCAGCCGCCCGGCAGCCGGAGCGGAATCGCCCGCCGCGCGCCCGACAGCAGAACCGCCGAAGGACCGAAGAGGGCTCAAGCGGACCCAAGAGGATCAGAGGACCTCAGTCCCTGGAAGATGCGGCGGGAGTGCTGTCAGAAGCTGACAGACTGTCCGGCTTTCCCCAATCTCCTCCTAGTTAGTGGTTTTCGTCACAGAAAGGTAACGTTGGTCATGAGAGCCTTGCGCCACAGGGACCCGTCAACGGCGCCGGGTTCCTCCCTAACTGCATTAACTGCATATATGCGATCCCGTTCGGATCCGCACCCCACAACCGCACCGAGGAGCATGCAGCACGCGCAACACACACGAAGACACAGGAAACACGGAAAATACAGAAGACACAGAAGACGCCAATGATGCGGCGGAGGCATCCGCCGCACCCGGCTCCGCGACGGCGCGGACACCTGCGGGGAGCCGCTCACGGCGCAGCGCGCCGCACCGCGAGAACCACCAGAAGCGCTTAAGGTGGGGTCCGCAACACCTGCGGCATGCCGCGCGTCGCCAGCGAGGGAGGTCTGCACCACCCTATGATCACGATGTGGTAACACACGATGCGGTAGCGACGGACCTGACGCCTCAGCAGCACCTTGAGCTGCAGTTCAAGGCGTCCTCCTCCAGCGACCTCATCGACGACGGGCTGCAGACCATTCGCGATGGGCGTCTGTCGACGACGAACCGCGATCAGGTGCTGGCGAGCCTGGCCACCGGGCTCGGCCGGCTCTACACCCTCGCCCTCGACCTGCACCGACTCGAGATCGATCATCTGCCGGAGCGCCCCGACCCGACATCCTCCGAATCCGGCCTGGCGGATCTTCACGCCAGGCTCTTCGACATCCTGGGACTTCACCCCGAAAGATCAGGAAGCGCCGCCGACCAGTGGCTGTGCCGCCTGAGCGCCGACCCGGTCGCCGATGCGCTCATCGAGGCGCTGGACGTCTACCGGGGCGCGACTACCGGCGAGCACACGGCACCGGATGGCGCCTGGGACCGCGTCCGGGCCGCCGTCGACCTGGACCCGGGCGTCGGGAGCCGCCGAATCACATCGCAGCCGGACGATGAGACTGAGCCTGAGACGGAGACGAGCCCCGTACCGACGGGGGCCTACCAGGAGGCGTGGAACAGCCGGTTCATCTCCACCGTCGAAACCATCAGGTCCACCATCGACGCCTGCAGCCAGGACGGCCTGCTCGGCGGCCCCGCCCAGAACCTGGGCGCCGCGCTCGCCCACCCGCGTCAGGGAACGGCAGCGGCATGAACCCGCGGGGCGCAGGAGTGCCGAGGCGGCCCCAGCGGACCGGGGCCGGGCCGACCGCACCGGGTTCTTCGCCGACGCAGCATCCGCCCAGACGCCGGAGGGCATCGGCAGCGGCCGTCCAGCGGCTCGGCGAGCAGCAACCCAGTGATCCACTCCAGCGCCCCGCGCGGCGAGCACGACAGGCACGAGCACGTGAGGATGATGAACAGGTGCAAGGACGCTCACAGGCAGGACAAACCGGTGAGACCGTGAGCGGCGTCGTGGTGCCACCGCTCTCAGGTCCGGTGCGGGTGGGCGACTACGCGCGCTCGGCATCCCTCGGCGACGGCGGCGCCTCGGCGGAACGACTCCTCCCGGCGGGCACGGTGGCGCGGTGGGACACGTTGGCCGCGACATGGCAGTCGTCCGGCCAGTCCTGGGGAAGCGACTTCGATCGCTACACGCTGCCCAGCGGCGGAGCCTGGTCGTTGCTGGTTCCGCAGACCGTGGAGCGCCCGAGCGGTTTCTCGACCTGGGCCGATCACGGCGCGTGGGGGCGGAGGCTGCCGCGGGAGGCCACTGTTGACGGCTTCCGGGCCGCGGCCTCGGCGATGCTCGACCGCACGCCGGTACGGCTGCTCGACGTGTGGGGGGACAAGGCGCGGGTGAGCGCGGATGAGCGCGATGCGCTCGGAGACTGGGTGGACCTGTCGAGGCTGACACGGGTGGTCGTGGAGCAGACCCGCTCCCTGACGGCGATCGGCGGTGAGCTGACGGCCTCCGTCCCCGATCGCTTCATGGACTGGCGGGTGGTGCTGCCGCAGGGCTTCAGCGGGCTCGGGACCTCCGGCTCTGCGCCCGAGGCGCCACTGGAGGGCTGGACGCCGTCGTACGTCGGACCGGTGCCCGCGTCGGGGCAGACGTTCGCGGTGCTCGGAGGCATGCCGTTCAAGGCTCAGGAGTTCCACGACCGCGACCACGTGTACCCCGAGCCGGTGACCCTCCTGAAGGCCGACCCCTACTATCCGTGTCCGCAGGGTTTCGGCATCGATCGGAACTACTCGAAGTGGTGGATGACCGATCCGATCGCAACCTCGCAGCTCGACGGAACGTTCTCCGTGGCCCGGGTGCGGGCCGTATGGCGAGGCAGGCACGTGGAGGTGCGCCATGTGGCCTACGCCTACGCCTACGTTCGCGAGCTGGAGACCATTCCGGAGCGCCCCCGGCCCGCTCGCCAGCCGGGGCTCGCCGAACTGGACGCCCTGGAAGGGCCGGTCCGCCTCGACGAGCTCGAGCACGTCAGGTTCAGCGTCTCGGTCAAGACCCGGCACCGGGACGGCGGCCCCTGGCGCTTCCTGGAGGCGTGGGGACTGAATCCGTACCTGCGCACCTGGGCGGCCGTGCACATCGAGCGCGGCGCCTGGCAGGCGTGGCCCACGCCCACCCCCGTATCCGCAGCCGCCCCCGCGGCCTCCGCATCCTCCGCAGCCCCAGCCGGACCCACCAGGATCACCAGGCGAACGCGCACCAGCCACCGGGTGTCGTCGTACGCGGGTTCCTGAATCGCAGACGCTGAGGCATGCCGGCGCCGGGGCCGGGGCACCCCCGACGCCGGGGCGTCCCCGGGTAGTGCCGGTTATAGCGAGCGCCGGGGAATCAGGGGATCACGCGGATCGGGGAGTATCCGGCAATGCGGGAAGGCAGGATTCGTAGCGCATTCACAGGTTGCGCGGGGGCGAGCGTTCAGGTGCGGCCGGTTGCATAGTGACTGCCGCCGGACGGTGCGGGTCGTGAGGAACCGGATTCCCCACGGACAGGCCCGACCGAGAATCGCAGGGTTTACAGGGACCCCTGACGGATTCGCTCCGGCGAAGGAGGGTGTGCTCCCCGGATATCAGGGAACCCGGAGGTGAGCCCCTCGACGCCGCAGGCCCGCGGGCCGGGAGAGACAACCCGGCGCCGCGGGCCCGGTCTTCGAGGGCGGAGCACCCCCGCTTGTGCGACGAGCCGCTCATCCTGGAATTCACGATGAATGCACGACGAACGACTGCGCCACAACGGCCCGGATCGACCCGGGGAATCAGTTTCCTAGGCATTTCTCAGGCTTACCGGAGTAACTTTCCAGTCCGGTCCTGTTACATAATCGTTACCGCCGGGCGGGGCGGACCGTGAGGGTTGGGGAGCCCATCGACCGGTTCGTCGCCGAGGTCAGGATGGGTCTTAGGGAGCCCGTCGCTGACCGTCCCGGCGAAGGAGGTGCACTCCCCGGGGATTGGGAACTCCGGGGCAGGGCTCCTTGATGACGCAGGCCCGCGGGCCGGGGGACATACCTCGGCCCGCGGGCCGAGTCATTCCCTGTCGCTCCCCGTCGCCCGTTACCTTGGTGGTGGTCGCAGGGAGGAGTCTTGCGGCTGGGCCAGCGGTGG
>ERZ773038.982-NODE-982-length-17276-cov-4.402358_pt1 | contig 17276 bp, 22 predicted proteins | sample MGYA00511665_ERZ773038 | MGnify/ENA primary metagenome ERZ773038 (study PRJEB29015, sample SAMEA2737966) | human oral metagenome | biome: human oral; feature: human-associated habitat; material: dental | place: China | collected 2028 ... | reverse complement strand
TGCGAGAGTTGACGGAAGCGGGGTATGATTATCAGACTGTGCAGGATAGGGTTAACCAATTATTAAAGTTGTGATCGCATCATACTAAGCTAAAGCTATGTAAGGGACGCAGTTAGATGCGCCCTCTTACATAGCTTTTCATGTGAGCTGAGTATTCCTTGAATGGCAAAGTGAAATGTCATTTCGTGTATATTGCTTTTGTAGATAGGACTCGCCCGCGTAATAGCCGATATATTCACATGAAATAGAAAATTGATATGGAAATGTAAGATTTAATTCAGAAAATATATAGAAATAAAGTTTTAAATAGAATTAAACAACAGTATAATCAAGCCTTTTAATAGATTTTGTCTATATTAATATAAATAAGTTAAACTCATTATGGCAACTTAGAATAAAAATGATTGAAAATAAACAAAATGAAACTAAATCTATTGACAATACAAAAATGAAACCGTATACTTAAGTTGTATTCGGATACAATTCAAATCATAGGAGGACCTGTAAAATGAAAAAATTGCTGATGTCTTTATTTTTAGCTCTGTCATTATTTGGTGTGTTAAGTGACAATGTTGTTCATGCAGGAACGGTTTCATTTTATCTATATGTTCGTCATGAAAACTATTCCGTATCTACTTCAAGAACCAGTAAAGATGATTGGGATCCAGCGGTTGCGAATATTCAAGGCGGACTAGGTTGGGGAAGGAAAGTAAATCTTCGAGTTAGAACGGCTGCCGAAAATGAACCAGCAACTAGTTTAATTGTGGCGGGTTCAAACGGACGTTATGGACTTTATTATTTCTCCGGGTACGGGACAGTAGGTCGTTATTACTATTTAAATGCTTCAAAACATGGGCTTCTAGATTCCACTATTTATGGGCGATTCGCTCCTTAGCATAAGCTTGATAGAAGTCGATAAATTGGGGAAAGCTATATGGTAGTCCATCATATAGCTTTCTTTTCTTAGCATAGAAAGTGGGGAAATGGGCATGAAGCGAGTGGTTATTTGCATTTGTACGCTAATTATGGTTTGTGCAGGGTGTACATATTCGAATCAGGGACAAGAACAAAAGTCTGAGCCATCTAGTGTCAACACAACAGCGGTCGATGGATATCAAGAGCTCTTGTCTAAGCTATACATTTCCGAGTCGATAGACCGTGGTTTTGTAACAAAGCTTCGACAATATGATGTTTCCTTTGGGGATGAGGCTCAGGCTACCCAGACACTGAAAGAATGGTTAGGCGAAGGCACTCAAGAAACGGTTGTCTCTGAGGATGGTAGAGACCATGTAAAACTAACTAAAGATCAAACGACAGCGGAGGCTTCGGTAAACAAAAATGGTACATGGGTCACCCTGACGAATCAGAATAAACGGCCTTTAGTCACTAGTTATAGTGCTTTCTTGGCTGACTCGATAGAAAATAAAGTAGCAATTAGCAAATTCAATGATACTATCAAATTTTCTAGTGAGGTCGCACTCGAAAAAGTGAAGAAGTTTATCGAGGGATATCAGTTGAATTTTAGTGATTATGATTTTGTTGTTGCAACTGTATCTAAAGAATCATTCGAGGCGTATTGGCCTTACTTGAAGGAAAACCTTGTTAAAGAAGGTGCTGATTTTACTTCTTTTGAAGATCAAGCGGAAGATTTATGTGTGATTAGTGTGTTCCCCAAGATTGGAGAACATAGAATTATAGATTCGAACACGAGATTTGGGTCGCCAGAGCAACTTAATATTACATATGGGACCAACTTTATGTTTGCCGTTACTGAATCCGGAATCATTCATGTTGATATTACGGGTGTCTTTTTGCCAAGTAATATTCGATCAGAAGAAGTAGAGGTGAGTTATGACAAAGCTGTTGAAATGATTCGGAATAAATATCAAGAGACATTGCTGGAAAACCCTGTATATATTGAAAAAATCCAGATTGAATATGCACCACTTCCGGTACAACAAGATGGACAGGTGTACGAGGAACGTCGATACCAACCACTTGTGGCGGTTACTGTTAAAGAGGAGGGGCGGTTTGAAAAATTCTATCTGAATCCTCTAAATTGGAAAGAGGTGCAGTAAAATGCGCAGATTGAAATTCTATATTCAATCCTTCTTGATAGATCGGCGCATTTGGTTAGGTATTTTTGGCGTAGTACTAGTCGCAATGATGATTTCCTATAATGATTTTTATGTCTTATCATATCGAGGGCAAAAGCCAGCAGCTGCATATTATTATTTCTTGGCATTTAATCAGACTGTGGCGATGGCAACATATTTAATTGTAGCGAGTCAATCATCCATTACGCTATTTTGTGAAGACTATGGGCAAAATCGTCTAGCATTTATATTGCCTCGTAGTGGGTATTGGCGTTATGCACTAGGACTAGTTAGCCGAGTAGTCATTAGAGTCTATTTAATAGGAGTTTTGTCTGGTGGACTATTACTAGCCTATTTCTTATTAGGCGCCGCCCCGGTATCAGGGCCTATGACCTTTGGTTCAGCTATCGTCGATATGTCTAATAGCTGGCTCTTTGTTGATGGACATTACATCTCTTTTTATCTCTTGATGATTAGTAATATTGGCTTAATGTTGTCGTTTTATGCCTTATTAGGTGTGTGGCTCACGGTTTACTATCCTAACAAAATGACCAGTTATATGATACCGATATTTTGGTGGTTTATCTTCACCGAATTTCGATTAGAACAGGTGGTTCCATTTTTCTTATTCCCCCCATCTGTTTTTTCTACCGGAAATACGATGATTGAGGCAATGGGTTATTACGGCTTTGGCAGTCAGGCTGTGCGATACGGGATTGGTATGATATACCCCTATTTTTATCTCGTAATTATCAGTCTCCTTATTGCTTGGGCAATCAAGGTTGCTATCCAAAACAGATGGCAATTCTATGAGAAGGAGGGGATTGTATGATGAGCATAATGAGGGCCTTAAGTCTTCATATTCGCCAACAATGGACCTGGAAAAGGCTCCTGCCAATAGGCCTATACTTATTGATGTATAGCCTTATTGTCCTACTACCTTATCGTCGCCTTGCAGCACAGTATCAGGAATCTTATCCCTTAAGTATTGTTGCCATTTTAATGGGAAGCTACTGGTATGTCGCAATCGTCATGATTGGCGCAATTCTCTTTTTTAGCGTATTGCCATTTCGAAATAGTTTCCAATTTTGGCTCGTTATTAAGCTAGGGTATGCCCGCTGGATGATTAGTCAGGTAGTTTATGTGATAGTGAGTAGTTTGGCATTCGTGTGCTTCAATGTGATGCTTATATGGTTACTTCTTCTGCCACATCTAAATATACGCTTGTACACTTGGGGGAAGTTGCTTAATGCATTGGGACAGGCTCGGATTAAACCAAATGAAATGCTTCAAGGGGCTATTCAAGAAGTCGCCATGCAATATTACACGCCGAGTTCTGCGCTGATTCAGACTCTTTTACTCTTTTGGCTTCTTGTTATTTTGCTTGGCCTTATAATTCTTGTATTCAATCAATTAGGACCAAACTTGGGGCTGATGTTAGCTTGCGGGCTAGTGGTGGAATCAATCTTTTTCTCCTTAGCTGCTGGTCACTGGATTTTCTTTCTATCCCCACTCAATTGGTTGAGCATATACCAAATTAAGTATGAACCACATTCAGGATTGCCGAGTTTAGAAAATGTTTGTTTGCGCCTAGCATTTCTATATGCTATTCTCCTTGGAATCCTATCTTTCCGAGTTAAGGCTAGAAAGGTGCGTGTCAAATGACAACCGTACATGTTCATAATATTAGTAAAAAGTTTAAGAACAAGACAATTTTTGAGAATCTTGATTTAACGCTAGAAGGTGGCAAAATCTATGGTGTAGTTGGCTATAACGGATCAGGGAAGACGGTTCTTCTCAAATGCCTATGCGGGTTAGAATCTGTATCGAGTGGTCGTATTGAGGTTGATGGTCAAGTGCTAGGGCGTGATTTGCAGTTTCCTCCTAGTCTAGGGTTAATTTTAGAGACACCGGGTTTTTTAGAAGGCTATTCGGGTTTTGACAATCTTAAACAGTTAGCGCTTATCAAGGGGTTAATTGATGATGACACGATACGTCATCATTTAGCATTGGTTGGGTTAGATCCTGTATCTCGCCAAAAAGTTAAACATTATTCGCTAGGAATGAAGCAGAAGCTAGCTTTGGCTCAAGCATTCATGGAATCACCTGAGATTATTCTGCTTGATGAACCTATGAATGGACTTGATAAGCAGTCGGTTAATCGGATTCGTCAACTTTTGCTTGATTACCGTGCTGAAGGTCGCCTAATTCTAATTGCTTCCCATCTAGAGCAGGATATTGAATTACTAAGTGATCAAGTGATTCATCTATCATAAGTCACATGACAGGTCCAAGTGGCCTGTTTTTTCGTAATACAACAAATAGCCACCTTAGGGTGGCTATTCCTTACCTCTCCCTTGCCTTCTAGCAAATTGCCATATAGAATAGAGACGAGCAATATTTTACTGAACAGAGGAGGCCAAAGCATGGTTGAAGAGAGTATTTCGCGCTACATGAGAGATGGCAAGTTCTATGTCCTACCGCGCAAACAAAAAAATAGACTTGAAGTCTTTCAATATATTTATCAACACTTGCAGCAACACGCCCAAGAATTCACCGAACCTGAACTCAATGAGCGAATCAAAGAAGTCTATGAGGATTTCGCGACCATGCGCAGATACCTGGTGGATTACAAGTATCTCATTCGCGATAACTACGGTAAGTCCTACCAGCTAAATCCCCAAGTAGGGCAAGCGCCTCAGACGGAGGCGGCCCATGAATTGGAAAATTAAGAATTTTTATTTGATTATGACGGTGGAGACCATCGCGGAGCAGATGTTTGTGTCCTTGACCTACCTGCTCTTAATCTACCTGGGCTACTCCATGACTGAGATTGGCCTGCTCTTGGCTACCTTTACGGCTACCACCATGGTCGCTGAGATTCCCAGCGGGATCTTGGTCGATTCTATCGGGGAGAAGCGGGTCATGTCCCTGTCCTTTCTCCTGCGGGCCATTGGCCTATTCTTCATGGCAGGGACCCGCAATATTGTCGTCTTGATCCTGACGGCTGTCTTAACCGGCTTGGCCGTCTCCCTCAGCTCTGGGACCCTGCAGTCTTGGATTGTTAATGAAATCAAGGAAGCCAATGCGCCTTACGATATCGCGCAAGTATTTTCTAACCTCAAGATTATCGGTCCATTCTTCGGCCTCTTGTCCGGCTTTGTTGGCGCGCAAATTCTGGGAAAAGACAACCCGGCCATTCCTTTCTATGTGGCATCGGCCATCTTGATCGGCTTATTGGTCTATGTGCAGCTGGTGCCCAATGTCTTCAAGCCGCGCCCGCGTCAGAACCACTGGGGCCAGATTAAGCAGGTCTACCGAGAAACCGTGGTCAACCTAATAGAAGCACTCAAAGACAGCCGTATCCTGCTCTACTTCATCATGTTTTCCATTCCGGCTGTCTTGGACCTAGGACCTTCTAACCAGTGGCAGGTCATCCTGGGGGATGCCGTGCAGGACTATATTGTGGGCTATTATATTATCGGAATTGGCCTCTCCACCATCCTGTCCAACCTCTTTCTCAGTAAGGTCCTCTTGAAGAAGAAGCTGGATATGGTGGCCTTAATTGACCGGGTCCTCCTGCTAGATGTGGTGACCCTCCTGGTCATTAGCTTCTATCTGCCGGTCTTCCCTTACTTATTCCTCTTCCATGTCTTCTTAGTAGGCATTAATGGGACGCTGATTATCACCTATATCCACGAAAAGCTGATCAAGCAGGATCACCTGCGGACCTCGCTTGTCTCTTCCTTCTATTCCTTACAGGCCCTGGCGTCCAGTCTGCTCCTAACCGTCAACGGCTATCTGTCAGATCTGATTGGTATCAGCAAGACCTGGCTAGCCTTCACGCTGATTTCAATGCTAGTCTTTCTGGTCTTGCGTGGGTTGACGGCAGGGAAAGAAGAGAGCCAGGCATAGGGATTGGGGCAAGCTTGTTCAAAGGGCACTAAGTTTAGGGCTTGGTTGCTGTCAAGCAAGTTTGCTTTAAGGAATCACGAAAACAGCCAAAACAAAAAGCCACCCTAGGGTGGCTTTTTTCATGCACCTATAAATCTTGGCGCTTGAGTTCTTGCTTGGCCTCATTCACGATGGCCAGGCGTTTGAGTGGGCTGGTATAGTGGCGCTTAGTTAGGCAGTTATAATGGTCGTCCCGCACCTGGTCTTCAATGGCATGATAGATACGGGCGGCCGCCAGCAAGCCCAAGCGACAGCTAGGATGAAAGGCCGCTAGATGGTGGTCCAAGGTCTGATAGTAGCGACTACTGACCTGGGCCATAGCTTCCCAGACCTGGCCGAAACTAGCCGGGATGTCCCGCCAGGAAGTGGCTTGATTGGCTAAGGTCAGGATCTGATCGGTCGTCCAACCAAATTGGCCTAAGATGTCCTTAGGTAGGTAGACCCGTTGGCGCTGACGCGCATCTTCGCCCACATCCCGCAGGATATTGGTCAGCTGCATACCCACGCCTAGTTGGTAACAGACTTCCAGGTAAGGGGTCTGGTCGGCAGCCGCCAGGGCCTCCTCATGGCCTAGCATGGGCCAGAGCATGGCTCCCACTGAGCCTGCTACCTGACGACAATAGCCCTCCAAGTCCGCCAAACTATCAAAGTCTCTAAAGGTCAAGACCGATTTTTGGCCTTGTATTTGTTCCAGGAGGGCCTGGCTAGATACGCCAAAAGTAAGCACCGTATCCTGGAAGGCTGGCCACCAAGCCAGCTGGCCTAAGCTCTCAGGCGCGGGCGCCTGGCCCAATTGGTCAATGGCAGCCGCCACAAGGTCTAATTCTGCTAGGATGGCTGAAGTCGGTCCGCTGGCCTCATCCACCAAGTCATCAACATAGCGACAGAAGGCATAGACGGCGGCCACCCCCTGAAAGCGATGGGGCGGAATAGCCGAAAAAGCCTGGTAGAAGCTCTTAGAATGAGCCTTCATGACCTGTTCGGCAGCCTGGTAGGAGGCGCTAAGAATAGAATCTGAACTCATTTGAAATCCTCCTCCTTATCGCGGCGGACTTCGTCGGCACAGATTTTACCTCCTTCCAAGGCAATGGGCACGCCTGCCCCTGGGTGGGTTGAGGAACCCGTGAAGTAGAGGTTGTCGCAGTCTAAGGATTTGGATTGTGGTCGCCAATGGTTACTTTGCTTGAGGGTAGGTTGTAAGCCAAAAGTGGCCCCACGATAGGCATTAAAGGCCTGCTGGAAGTCGTGCGGCGTATAGACCTGCTCAAACTCGATTTGCTGGTCCAGATTGGCTAGGCCAGCGAGTGGCGCCAGGCTTTCCAGGGCCCGTTGACGGTAGTGGTCGATGACCTGAGGGGTCCAGTCATAGCGACTGGTGCCTAATTCCGATACCGGCATTAAGACATAGAAGCTAGAATGTCCCTCAGGGGCCAAACTAGGGTCGGCCATGGACGGAATATGCAGGTAGAGTGAAGGGTCCTCAATCAAGGAACCATCGAAAATCTGATCTAAGTTAGTCGATAGGTCCGGGCAAATGACGAAGTTATGGGTTTTAAGCTCCGGATAGGTGCCCTTAACCCCCCAGTAGAAGACCAGGCAAGAGCAGGAGTAATCCATGGATTCGATTTTAGCCGGGCTGTACTTGCCCTTGGCCTTTTGATCTTGAATCAGCTGCTGCATGGTGTAAGGGAAGTCAGCATTGGAGATGACAATATCGGCCGAGACATAAGTATCGGCTAAGGCAATCCCCTTGGCCTGGCCCTGTTCAATCAAGATTTCCTGGACCTCTTGGCCGTAGTGAAGCTGGCCCCCCAATTCAAGGAAGAGGCGCTCCAAGGCACGGGCATAGGCAAATATGCCACCCTCAATAAACCAGACGCCATAGAGGAGTTCAATCATGGGAATCATATTGTAGAGGGAAGGACCCTTCTTAGGTGAGACCCCAATGTAGAGGGTCTGGAAGCCCATCATCTGCTGCAGGTCCTTATTAGGAATGAAGGAAGCCATCATGGCCTCGGCACTATCGAAGGTCTTGAGCTTGAGCACTTCCCGCAGCATCTTAGGATTGTAAATATCCTTGGCATGGCGAAATGGCCGCGTGATAAAGGATTCGACCGCCACCTGATAGCGGCGATACATCTCGCTCAGATATTGCAGGAAGCCCAGGGCGGTCTCTTGCCCCAAGCCCTCATTCATCTTCATCAACTCAACTAAGTCACTGGTGATGGTATAGCGGCGGTAGGGGCTATCTTTGAAATAGGCGTCATACATAGGCTCTAGCCGCTTAAGCCGGAAATAATCATCGGGATTCTTGCCGGCCAACTCAAAAGGTTGGCGATAGAGGTCGGGCATCATGACGATGGTAGGGCCCACATCGAAGGTGTAGCCCTGGGCTTGGATTTGGCTCATCTTGCCCCCAGGCGTCTGGTTCTTCTCATAGATCTCCACCTGGTAGCCCGCTAGAAGCAGACGAATTGCAGCCGATAGGCCACCCATGCCGGCACCAATAATAATAACTTTTTCTTTCATTTTATCTCCTTTGGGCTTGCGCCTAAGACCCCGCACCCCTGTGTCGGTTATATCTATTATAGACAAGAGCCTACTAAATAGCTAGTTGTTTAGACAAATGTCATAGAAAAGAAATAGCCCCCTGGCTGAGGGGGCTTGCTAGGGTAGGGCAAGGGCACAAAAAAAGGAGGCACATTGCCTCCTTTTATCATGCTTGAGAGCTTATTGAACGGCGTCTTGAACGGCGTCTTTAGCGTCTTCCGCCTTGTCAGCTGCTGCTTCAGCCACATCAGCTGCCGCGTCTTTAGCGTCTTCAGCCTTGTCAGCAGCCGCTTCAGCCACATCAGCTGCTGCGTCTTTAGCGTCTTCAGCTTTGTCAGCTGCAGCATCTGCTACATCTTCAGCCTTGTCTTTCGCTGCGCCACCAAGTTCTTTAGCTTTGTCAAAGACATCGCCTGCTACATCTTTAGCGGTTTCGAAGGCGTTACCTGCTACTTCTTTGGTTTTTTCAAAGACATCACCGGCTACGTCCAGGGCTTTTTCGCCGAACTCGCCAGCTTTTTGAGACAAATCTTTTAATAAATCAGACATTTTAATGTCCTCCTTTTCATTTAATGACCTAAGTATAGCACAGGAAATTTTGATTGGAAAGTGCTTTAGCTAAAAATCGGTCTTAAGACTGATTTTTTCTAATTTTACTTCACATAAAAATCAAACGGACGTTAGAACGATATAAGTAAATATGCAATATAAACTGATATAAAGGCAATCAACTAATGAGCTATAGCTTGATTCTTGGCCCGACAACTTGTGAAATTAATTAAATTAGTTTTAAATCTTGAAATCTCATATAGTCAAAATAGTAAAAAATCGACAGGGATATTGAACTTGCATTGTAAAGTAGACTGTGTTAAGGTTGAAGATGTAAGGCGGTAATTTGTCCTTACATTTCAATTCTGAACGAAAGGAGCAATATCATGATCTGGTCTATTATCGTAGGTGGCTTGATCGGTTTAGTAGCCGGTAACTTCACTAAAAAACGCGGTTTAATGGGGATCGTGGCTAACGTACTTGCTGGTTTAGTAGGTTCTTCTGTTGGTCAATTTTTCCTCGGGTCTTGGGGTCCTCGCCTTGCAGATATGGCTTTAATTCCATCTGTATTAGGTGCCGTAGTGGTCATCGCAGTCGTATCTGCATTACTTGGCAAAAAGGCTTAAGCAACCGATTGGAAACTCAAGCAAATACATAAGCATTAAATAGAGTATAGGGAGACTATCATGTCACGAATTAAGAAATCTCTGCTCATCTTACTGTGTATTCCACCGCTTGTTCTATTTTCGATTAATCTGTATCGTAATCAGTCCTATGTCAATCTGGATTGGATAGGAGAGTACCTCAACAAACTGTCTTCATTCGGGTACTACTATAACCAGGCTATCTTCTGGTTATCTCTCGTCCTGACGATTGCGACACTCATTGCGATACTTGTCATCTTGTTCTATCCGCGAGACTACACCCAAGTGGTCTTGTCGGAGGCAAATGGACGGTTGACACTTAAAAAATCAGCGATCGTAAGCCATGTGAAGTCGGCTATTGCAGCCGCCTCTTACATGGCTTCTCCTAAAGTTAAGGTCAAACTCACCAAGAAAAAGTGTGAAGTAACCGTTAAGGGTGCCATTAACCAAGGGGTAGACGTTGCCAATAGAACAAACGCTTTACAAAAGGAAATTATTAATGGCCTCAATTCCTACTTGGGCTTGAACCATAATATTTATCTCAATGTGAAGGTCTTGAATACTGCAGCAGAGCAAACTAGCCAAAAAGCTGAAGCATTTGAAGCTCAGCCACAAGAAAACTTAGAGAACTAGAGGTAAGTCTTATGATGAAGAAAATCAAAAACCTACCTTATCCTATTCTCGGAGGGGCCATTGGCCTTGGCTTGGCAACTGTCATTTTGAATATCGGGTTTTTCAGAACCATCTTTGTTGTCGCGCTTGTAGGAACTGGCGCAGCAGCGGGTTGGTATCTTCAAAATTCTCGCAAATAAAAAGTAGAGAGGGGATAGGGTATGTCAAATAATCAACCTACATCAGATAAGACACTCAATCCAAGTCCTGCTGGCAAGTCTTACAATCGCAAAGCGATCAAAAAGCAGATTGGTCAGGCGCTAGCCAATGTTGACGGCCTCTTGGCAGTTGACGGTGGCTTCTTCTCTAACTTAGCGGGCAAGATTGTTAACACCGATAAGTTTACTAGTGGCGTCAAGCTAGTGCTTGGTAAGGAAGAGGCGCGTGTAGACTTAAATGTCATTGCAGAGTATCAAAAAAACGTTTCTGATTTATATCATGACATCAAGAGTTTAGTGATCGATGTCATTCGGAACATGACAGGCCTTAGCGTGATTGATGTCAATCTCAAGGTCCTTGAAGTCAAGACTCAAGCCAAGCAAGAAGCTGATACTGTCAGTCTGCAAGATCATGTAACCCATATGGCTGAAAGCACAGGCGAATTTGCCTCTGACACCTTAGGCAAAGCCAAAGACGGCATTGGCAGCGGGCTAGCGGCGGTCACTGAAAAAGTAGGCCAAGGCATTGAAGCAGCCAAGGACGCCATTAGTGGCGGTGCTGAGGAGGCCAAAGATGCAGCCGAGGATACAGTTGATCAGGCCAAGGATGTAGTTGAAGAAACTGCGGAAGAAGCTAAAGAGGCAGTAGCAGACGGTGTCGAAGCTGTCGAAGAAAGGGCCGATGACGCGAAGGAAGTGGCTGAAGAAGCTGAGGAAGAAGTAGCACATGTGGCTGAAGAAACGGCAGAAGATCTTGCTGAAGCAGGCCAAGAGGCGACTGAGGACGCAAAAGAGCTAGCTCAAGAGGCTAAGGAAGCTGTCCAAGCAGCAGTCAGTAGTAGCTCAAAGCAAGCAAACTCAAACCAGGCTTAGTCAGCCTCACTATAATCAAACATTTGATTAGTCGACCACTCTGGAATGGGTGGTCGATTTTTTGTGGGGAGATGTTGAATTAAGAGTAGTAGCTATTTGAATTTTCAAGCAGTATACTAGTATTAGTATAGTAGCCAAGAGTTAAGGCATACTTAGTCGTAATTGAATCTTTGCATTTAGGAATTGCGATAATTAAAAGGCTATATCATAAATTGTAAATAGTAAACTTAAATGAGAATCAGAAATAGGTGTGACATGTATCCTGAACAAGTAATTAGATTAACTGGTAATAGTAACATAGAAAATGATGTTGAACTTCTAGAGTTAATGTCACTAGAAATGGACAGATTACATACATATATAGAGGATGATCACTTTCTTCAAGAGATTGCTTTGTTATATAAAAGTTTTCTATATCAATCTAAACTATTAGATAGTCAATTTGAAATTAGAGGGCTTAATAGAGTTAGAAGAAAGAAAAAAGCAATATTTATAGATGATGATGAAGTCGCTTTAAATGCTTTAGTGACCAATGTTTTTTCTGTATCTAAGACATTGGTGGAAATGATTGGAAAATATTGTAAGAGCGAACTATATATAGAAAAAATTGAAAACCCTAATCCAACTGATGAAACCAAAGGTAAAAGCAGTTTTGAACTCTACATCAGTAAAATTTATGATTCTATGTTTTCTTATAAATTAGGAGAAGGTCTAAGAAATGTAAGCCTGCATGGATATCAAATAATTACTTTAGTTGAAGAAGATGCAAGTTTTGATATAGAAAAAATCTTAAGGGTGCGCCATTATAAGTTAAGGTCTCTCGCGACTGATTTAGAAAGAATTAGACAAGAGATCTATTCGACATATTATGATAGTAAAGCTCTATACTCTTTTAATGTTGTTAGATTAGAGTATGCTTGGGCGATTCATCATATTTACCATGAGTTTATGAAGTCTAGGTTACCTGATGCTAGAGAGAGATATCAAAAATTGTCTATGATAGAACAAAAAACTAAAGACGAAAGCAAACCATATTTTGGTTATAGATTGCCGAGAAAGCATTTACCAAAGTATGTGGGGCATGATGACATAAATTATATTAGTGCAATAAACAAAGATAGTAACTATGTTACTTGGATTGAAGAGGAAGTTAATGCTGCTGAAAAAAACAGAGGTAAAATTAAGGTCCTATGCAAAACATTCATACATGATGGTTGGAGTTACGATAATATCGGTGAATATAGTTGTTAGGTATGCCTCATAATATCGTCTACAAATCAAAACCGTCTATGACAAATGGACAGTACTAAGGTCATCAAAATAGATAAATATTTGGCTGTCATAGGTGTATTAAAACAAAACCAATCCCTCCCCCCACACACCCAACTAGATTAAATGACAGACTATCGGCGAAGCGATATAATAATAGGGACCGAAGGTTAGATATAAGTTGAGGTGAACGACCATGTTATCAATGCAATACAAAATTCAGTTACCAGATGACTTTGATATGAATCTTATCCGGCAGCGGGTCAGAGAGAATGGGACTAAGACAGATGGTTTTCCGGATTTAATTTTCAAGGCCTACCTGATTGCGACCAAGGGCCAACATGATGCCCAGGTAAATCAATACGCGCCCCTCTATTTGTGGAGTGGGGTAGAGGGGATGAACCAATTCATTTGGCAGGGCTTCTACGACAACATTCTCAAGTCTTTTGGCTGGCAACAGATTCCCATTGGGGTTCCCTTATCCTTCCAAAGAAGTGAGGATTTCCTGTCAGCGCGATACTGCATAGAGCTCAAAAGAGCTATCCCAGAGTCAGCCACCATGCAGGAATTGACCTTCTCCTGCGACACTGACCAGGACGCAGCCCGCTTATTAATCTATAACCCCGATAAATGGGAATGCTCAGAATATTATTTCTTCCAAAACTTGCCGGATCAAATTCAAGGTATGAATGTCTACGAGATCCTGCATATTTCGGTATAGCCCGACATAGGCAATCGCCATACGCAGAAGTAGCCGATGACGCCAAGGACGCGGTCGCAGAAGGTGCTCAAACTGTCCAGGAAAAGGCAGAAGACCTTGCTGAAGCCAGCCAAGAAGTGGCGGAAGAAGCAGTCAGTAGTAGCTCAGAAGAAGCAAACTCAAACTAGGCTTAACCAGCCTCACTATAATCAAACACTTGATTAGTCGATCACTCTGGTAAGGGTGGTCGTTTTTTTGCGTGTTTCATAGCTTTATTGAATACGGATAAGCATAGAAGACATAAATGCCTTTACAACCCATTTCGTGAATAGTACAATTAATACAAGTTCTATCATTTCCTTTCCCCTACAAACCCAGCTATATTAAAGGAAAGACTATTCGAAAAGTGGTATTAATAGGGACCGAGGGTTAGATATAAGTTGAGGAGGTCGATCATATTATCAATGCAATACAAAATTTAGTTGCCAGATAATCTTGATATGAATCTTTATTCGGCAGCGGTCAGAGATAATGGGACCAAGACAGACGGTTTTCAGAATTTAACTTTTAAGACCTACCTAATTTCGACCAAGGGTGAACATGATGCCCAGAGAAAACAAATATGCGCCCCACTATTAGTGAGTTTGGGTTGAAGTCTAGGCGTATGACTTGATAACCACCATAATCCGATAGTTGAAAGAAAATTAGATTTATACTATCTTCGTTTATCGTTTTATAAAGAGTAAAATAGTCTTCTCTTAGATTTTCTTGAATACTAAATTCTTGAATTATATTATCGAGTGATTTTCGTAATTCACGAAATATTCGTCTAAGTGATTGGTTCTCACTATCAAAGATTACTGTTAATCTGTCAATGCTGATATAAATAGATTTTTCTAGTTTTGATAAATCTACTTGACTTTGATATTCTCGTAGAGATTGAATGGTATTTTTCAATGTAACGCCTCCTTTCTATGCTTAAAATCTGCGTAATTCGTTGCTACTATTGATTTTTGCCGATGACTCGTTACTTAGGGCGTTGCCTTAAGTGTATCTGATTGCTGGCTGTTAGAAACGCCAGCTTTTATGTTAGAGATTGGGAGAACTTCGAGCTTCGGGCGCTCTGCCTTCGGCCCGCGCCCTTGCACTTGTCTCCCAATCTCTAATTTATTAGTTTTTAAACTACCCAAAATACTTGTCTAGAAAACTCGAGAGCAGTTCAAGTGCTCGAAGTTCAATTTCTTCGTCTCGAATATCGTTAAATACATCATCATTTACTTGAATATATTCTTCTAAACTAGGCGAATAAAAAGAATGAGTATTGTTAATTTTGTTGTTTTGAAATGCCAATTGTGTTGATGTCATAATATCCTCAATCTAGCCATATCTCGCTTTTTATGGACTTTTTATTACCATTTTGGTATAATTGAATTGGTTTTAAACGAAAGCCTCAGAACGCTTTGCAGAGCTTTCTGGGGTGTTTTTGCATATAAATTTAACTAGTATCACTTATTTTGTATGCTTTGTTTTTATATAACCATTTTGGTTATATAAGTATAATACAACCATTTTGGTTATAAGTCAATAGAAAAACGAAAGGAATTTTAAAATGTTAAAAGACAATATAAAAAAAGCCCGACTAGATGCAGGACTTACTCAATTAGAAGTTGCTGAAAAGTTAGGTGTGGCTCAAGCTCAATATGCTAGGTGGGAGAACGGGGGGAGAAATCCAAAGGATGATACAGTAGAGAAACTAGCTGAAATCTTAAATACTTCTTTTGAGATTCTTAAAGGACGAGATGATGGCCTTGAGGAGATAGTTAGTTTATTGAGAGAGCATGAATTAACAGAGGAAGATAAAACCCAAATTATTAGTCTTTTACAGGACTTCTTAATAAACAAGTCAAAATAATGCATTGGTTGGAGAATTAAAAGTGAATAACATCCGAGAACAAAAAAAGCAAGCTAAAGCATTTATTAAACGCTGGGAAAACCGTGGCAATGAAAGACAAGACAGTCAGTCATTTTGGCTTGATTTGCTCCAATCTGTTTATTGAATTGATAAATGAGAAGATTAAAGCGTTGTAGGAAAATAGATATTTTATGAGGAGGCGAGGCAACTTGAAAGAATATATTGCGAGTTTAGAAAAAGAATTTTCTTTGATAGAAAATGGTTTCAAAGAGGAAGAGAAAAGAGCCTTAACTGATTATAAAGCTAATGATAATGAATATGCTAAGAGTTTGGCATTTTTAGCATATAAATCTGATACCTATCAAGTAAGAATGTACGGTGTATTCCTTTTTGGATATTTATCAGAACAAGCTGATATTTTAGCATTTATGAGAGATGAAGTTTCCAAGGATGACAATTGGAGAGTTCAGGAAGTATTGGCAAAGGCATTTGATGAATTTTGCAAGAAAATAGGATATGAAAAAGCACTTCCAATAATTGATGAATGGTTAAAAAACAATAATCCTAATACAAGGAGAGCAGTTACAGAGGGGTTAAGAATATGGACAAGTAGACCATATTTCAAAGAAAATCCGAATGAAGCGATTGAAAGAATTGCAAACTTAAAAGAAGATGCAAGCGAATATGTGAGAAAATCGGTTGGAAATGCTTTAAGGGACATTAGTAAGAAATTTCCAGAGTTGATTAAAATTGAGCTTGATAGCTGGAAATTAGAAAGTAAAGAGATACAACAGGTTTACAAGTTGGCAAGTAAATTGATTGTATAACAAATTAGAATTCATAGGAGGTAACGATGAATAAGATTACTTGTATTTGTTTAGGTGTTCAAGATATGGAAAGGTCAATCAAGTTTTATAGAGATGGTTTAGGCTATAAGACTGATTGCAGAGAAAATAATCCGCCGGTATGCTTTTTTGATACTCCGGGAACAAAGTTTGAACTATTTCCTTTGGAACAATTAGCAAAAGATATTGATGAAAATAATCCACCAAAAGGAAATGGATTTTCAGGAATTACATTAGCCTACAATGTTGAACATAAAGAAGATGTTGATGCTGTAATTGCATTAGTAAGAAAAGCAGGTGGAAAAATTGTGAAAGAGCCACAGGAAGTTTTTTGGGGTGGATATCACGCATATTTTTCTGATTTAGATGGATACTATTGGGAAGTTTCATGGGGACCGAATTTTCAATTTGATGAAAATGGATTGCTGAAATTTTGAGGATAAATAGGGAAAGAGTATGCCATAAAGTAAGGAATATTTGATTTTGAAGGAGGTAATCATAGTGAATGAATTTAATGAATTTGTTCGTGAGATTTTTTCTGCAGCAGGTGATATTGTCATAAGATCCATGATGGGCGGCTACCTTATATATTTTAACGGTAAGCTGATAGGTGACATTTGCGATAATGAACTATTTTTAAAGAGAACGCCGACATCGGACAAACTTCTTGCAGACTCAGAATTGCGTTATCCGTATGAGGGTTCAAAGACATTGATGTATGCATTCGACAGATTTGAGGATATGGATTTGATTACTGAACTACTGAAAGGTATGTATGCGGAACTGCCAGAAAAGAAACCCAAGAAAGCTAAATGAGACAAACAAGCTTCAGTTTGTTGAACTTAGCAAGGTATAAGTTTCTATGAGATGAAACCTGTAAAACTTGTACGGATATTGTAGGGTAAGAAAAAATAAGCAGATATGGTATCTTTTTGGTAGCTAAACAGACAAAATATCTTGTTTTTTGCAAATAATACCTAAAAAGAATGTTGATTTATCAGCATTCTTTTTCATTTCAAATCAATTCTCGGAATTAGAAATCGGGGGTTGAATC
>ERZ773038.978-NODE-978-length-17311-cov-9.969402_pt1 | contig 17311 bp, 17 predicted proteins | sample MGYA00511665_ERZ773038 | MGnify/ENA primary metagenome ERZ773038 (study PRJEB29015, sample SAMEA2737966) | human oral metagenome | biome: human oral; feature: human-associated habitat; material: dental | place: China | collected 2028 ... | reverse complement strand
TTGTACCGCCAGGTGCATGGCTGATTGGCTACGTTCGGGAGGGATAACCGCTGAAAGCATCTAAGCGGGAAGCTTGTTTCGTGATGAGTTCTCCTGGCACCCTTTGGGTGTGTGAGGTTCCCTGTAGATGACGGGGTTGATAGGCCGGGTATGGAAGCGCTGTAAGGTGTGGAGTTGACTGGTACTAATAGACCGAAGGCTTACATTATAGTCATATTTGTTTTGTGTGTTTGTGTTCACTGTACAGTTTTGAGACAACAAGCCATTCTTTACGGGGGGTAATCCCCGTAAAGAGGGTAGGTTGCAACAGGTAAAAGACCCTTCGGGGTCTTTTTCTGTTTAATAGGGTATTGGTATTGCCGCGAGAGATCCTATGGTTTATCTATACGGAAGGGATTCGCCTCATACCCGTCATATTTCTGCTCACCCGAATATCTTCCTCGATGCACACTATTCTGCTGTGGGGTCTGCTGGTACGTTGAGAGTATGACTACTTCTCAAACAGCCCCATCCATGAATGACTTAACGCTTTTAGAAGAAGACCGGAAAGAACTCATTGGCTGGGCCGCACGCTGCGTCCGTCGGCTCCTTCCTATCTTTGAGAAGCATCACCCTTTAGACCGTCGACTTCATGATGCGCTCGAAGCGGTTGAGTATTTTCAGCGAGGAACACTATCTGTTGGTGCTATGCGTCAGCAGGCTTTCCTCTGCCACGCTGCGGCTCGTGAGTGCACAGATCGTTCCGCTCAGGCTGTAGCCCGCGCCTGTGGGCAAGCGGTGGCAACGGCCCATATGGGCGCCCATGCACGCAATATTGGGCGCTACACGCGCAAAGCGCTTTCGGGGAAACTCTTGACCGAAGAACTCGAATGGCAACGCGCACATATTCCTGCTCGGTTCCACAGCTATGTTTTTGGGTGCTAAGCATACGTACACACCCTTAGAGAGCTAAGGGGGCCAGAGAAGCCAATTATATGGTCTGTGACTGATATAGAGGGTATAGGGTCTGTAACGGCTTCCCAGAGGCTTCTCCGCTTGGGGAGCGGCTGTACACCTGGGAAACCGAACACGAATTACCGCTCATCGTCCTCCGAGGGTTGGGCGGGGAGCGCCTCAATCACAATACCTCCAAAACGGGCATTCTTCGCCTCGCAGGTTATTCCATCAACATAGCAGGTTGAACTGGGGTAGATTTCTTGCAGCCCGGTATTGGCGTAATATCCATAAAATCCGCCAATCAGCGTTACACCCGAGCTATTGGGAGCCGGTAGCGCCTGTATATCGTAGAAAACGACCGGGCGGCCAGACCGATCGGTCACCCGTGCAGAACATTGGGAACAGAGCGAGCGAGGGTAACGTTCTAAAGTCTTCACAGGCTTAGAACAAACGGGGCATGTGATTTCAATGAATGGTGGCTTGACCATGTGAGATTCCTTCGGGCAGGTAGGTGACAGCATAGACACGTTGGAGGGCGACAGCCCCACTGCTTTTATCTTAGAGGTGAGTGTCCATGGTGAAAATGGTGTGCACCAAATAGAACATGGGCATGAAGCGAGGCATTAAAGATCCGGCAGCCTCATAAGGCTATCTAAGTTATGTGGGTTTACGTAAGATATGCTTATGAAACGTTTTACGACCGACCACCTCACAACCTTCGCAGCAGTCATTGAGTACGGTACCTTCGATGCGGCAGCTGAATCTTTGAGAGTAAGCCCCTCCGCAATATCACAGCGCATCAAAGTCATGGAGCAGCTCGCGGGCAAGGTTCTGCTGCGGCGCACCAACCCGGTAACCCCAACCCAGGCTGGGCAGAGCGTACTACGCATCGCCCGGCAGAGCGAGTTTCTGCAGCTGGAACTAGAACGGGAATTGGTGGGTGAGGGCGGATTCCAGACAGTCTCTATAGCCCTGAACGCCGATTCCCTCGCAACATGGTTCCTGGAGGCGGTACGTATGCTCGCCCACGAAGACGAAATATTCTGCGACTTACGCCGTGAAGGTGAATTCCACTCATCGGCTTTGCTTCGATCCGGGGAGGTTATGGCTGCTATTACCTCACGGCCCGGTAAAATCCCCGGATGTTCAGTCGACTACCTGGGTGTGGCACGCTATTGGTGCGTCGCAGCACCGGAATATATGAGCCGTTACCTGCCGGGGTTTCCCTCCGCTACCACTCGTGAAGAACTCAACCGTGCCCCTGTGGTGGAATACGACCGTAAAGACTTTGTGCAGGAAGTGGCGCGTGTCCTCATAGAGGAAGATATGAAACTGCCGCCAAGCCTCAAACCTGAACAGAGCCCCACCATATATATTCCCTCCTCACCTGATTATGCCCGCGCGGTCTATGAAGGGGTTGCCTGGGGACTGTTACCGCAAGCTCAGTGCAGTGAGCATTTTGCTGCCAATACGCTGGTGAAGCTTTCCACCAAACCTGTTGAATTCCCCCTGTACTGGCAGCACTGGAACATTAACTCACCCGTATTAGAAACCGTGAGCCGCAGGGTCGCTGAGGCCGCCAAAGCAGGACTTTTAAGCTCATAAATGACCGCTGGGTGTCGGGCATCAACGCGGACTGTATATGCGCATGTCGTTACTTCGGTGCATGTGCCGCAACACTAAGCGGTGCATCTAGGATCCTGGTAGGAGTCACAGCGGCTATTGTGCTGCTTGCCCCCATGTTGCACTAGTGATTTCTTAGGTACAAGGGAGCAAATGCTGTAGTCTGCTTATCTATACCTCTATGACTATATAGAGTTCAAATACTCTTAATATTCATATTGACCAGTATTTATGTATATATTGGAATATTATAAAATAATGGTTTTGGATGTTACTGGAAAGGGCTATTGGAAAGCACTATCACCCAAACTGTCTTCACAATCTTCCCCATCATTAGTGCGTTTTCAGAACGCTGCACACCGTCCATACTCCGCACGCCGTACGCCCGCCGTCGCGCTCACCCACACCGTGGCTGAGCTCCTGATGCTCACCATGCTCATGAGTATCTTTCAGCGTGGAACCGTGTGCGGCAACCTCAACCAGCCTGCGGTGTAACGGCGAGAGGCCTCATTGCCCCGCCCTAACGCTGAAGCAGCAAAGTCACCGCCCAAAACAAGGCGCCAGCAGCCACAAACCCAATAAGCGCCCACCGCCGCAGCTTTGTCTCAAAAATAGCGGCGCGAATATCCTCACGCCTCTCCCGTGGCTGCTGCGGATCCACCGGCGCCAGGTTCGCGGGGTTCGTCACCTCCGGCTTGGGGGTCTCAGCGGAGTCAGACGGCTGCTCACCCATACCGGCTACCGCCAACGCGTCATCATCAGCATGCTCACCATTAGTGCACCAATCCCGATTGTGATATTCCACATGCCAATGCCTGCGATCGGGTAAAGACCCTCAAAAATGTAGTACACAACAATCCACAGCAGGCCCACCGCCAAAAACGAGAACATAATCACCCGGTACCACAGCGGAGTCTGGTCCCTCAACGGCTGACCCTGCTCCATCTCCTCCGCAACCTTGCGCAGACGCTCCTCATTCAACGTATCCCGGGCGACTACTTTCTTCTGCTCCGCCTTCTGCTTCTTCTTAGCGTCTTTAGCCTTAGCGCCGCTGCTCTTAGAAGCGCTGCCCTTCTTCTTTTTTGCCTTGGCCGAACCAGACATAATTTCCTCCGCATAACACTCAGTGGGTAGCCTTATTATGTACCTTAGAAACTATCTTTGCAGACTCCCGGGATGATTTCACCTTTCACCCGCGTTGAGCCTAAAGAAACACAGAAGACGTAAACCACAAAGGACAGCATGAGTCACACCCCCACCAAGGCGCACGCGCCCGGTAAAACACGCCTACAATGGACCGTGCAAATCCTCGGCGAGCTACTGATCACCGCAGGGTTTATACTGCTGCTCTTCGTGGCCTGGCAACTCTGGTGGACCAATATCGCCGCCGACCGTTCCCAAGCCCAAGCCGTCGATTCCCTCGTTAAAGAATTCGGTGAATCACGCACCGTTACCGATTGGGACCCCAAAAACCCGCCCGAACCGCTCGCAGAACCCGCGCACGGGCAGGCGTTTGGTGTGGTCTACATCCCCCGCTTCGGGGAAGACTACCAGCGCCCCGCCGCCCAAGGCAGCAGCAACGACGTGATCGACGCCCTCGGGCTGGGCCACTACGAAGGCTCCGCCATGCCCGGAGGCGTCGGCAACTTCTCACTCGCCGGGCACCGCCAAACCCGCGGTAAAGTGCTCAACGATATTGACCTGCTCCAAAACGGTGACCACATTTATGTGCGCACCAAAGACGGCTACTACACGTACACCGTGTACGAACAGAAAATCGTGCAGCCCCACGAGGTGGACGTCATTGAACCCGTGCCCGGGCATCCCGGGCAAAGCCCCACCGAGCGGATTATGACACTCACCACCTGCCACCCGCGCTACGGCGACACCGAACGGTACATTGTGCACGCCAAATTTGAGTCCTGGCAGCCCGCATCCGCCGGGGCACCCGCCGAAATCGCCAAAGTAGCCAACAACAACCCTGCTTAAGAGAGGAAAACACACAATGTACGGATGGATCTTCCGCCACCTGCCCGGACCTCTCTGGGTTCGTATTATTACCGCCATTCTGCTGATCCTGCTGGTCGTCTATGTGCTCATGGAATTCATCTTCCCCAATTTCGCGCAGTACGGCCCGTTCAACCTCGACGTCACCATTAACCATTAGCAGCCCCACCCGAAAGAAAACCATGACACGCATCCTCGTTATCGACAACTACGATAGTTTCGTCTTCACCCTTGTGGGATACCTGCAGCAGCTCGGTGCCGAAACCACCGTAATCCGCAACGATGAACACGACCTCGACACCGTGCTCGCACTCGCAGCAGAGCATGACGGGGTGCTCATCTCACCCGGTCCCGGTGCCCCCGCAGACGCCGGAGTCATTATCGACACCATCAAGTGGGCCGCTAACACCCACAAACCCCTGCTGGGTGTGTGCCTGGGACACCAAGCAATCGCTGAAGCCTTCGGCGGCACCGTTACCCACGCCCCCGAGCTTATGCACGGTAAAACCTCCACCCTGGTGCACGAAAACGATTCGGTGTTCAAAGACGTCCCAAGCCCCTTCACGGCGACCCGCTACCACTCGCTTGCCGTAGTCCCCGACACCATGCCCGAGGTGCTGCAGGTTACCTCCACCACCGAAAGCGGCATCATTATGGGGCTGCGCCACCGCGAAGCACCCATGCACGGTGTGCAGTTCCACCCAGAATCGGTGCTCACAGAAGGCGGCTACCTCATGCTCGGCAACTGGCTTGAAGAAATCGGGGTACAAGGCACCGCGCAGCACGCAAAAACGCTTTCTCCGCTCATTAGCTAACCCGGCACCTACAAACACCACAATGCCCCCAGCAGGCTGCTGGGGGCATTTCGTATGCGTATATGTGTGGTGCAAAGGAATAGGAATGGGGTGGGCTTCCCGGATAACCGGAGAACCCACCCCACTAGCCGTTTGGCGTTTACACGCCCGGGCGGCTACCGGCGGTTATTGTTGTTATTTCCGTTATTATTCCCGCCATTATTATTGTTATTCCCGTTGTTATTGTTGTTCCCGTTGTTCCCGGTATCACCGCGGTTACCGTTATTATTCCCGCCATTTGCCGGGTTGCTTGCAGGTGCTGACGGGGCCGCCGGAGCCGCAGATGCTGAGGCCCCACTCGTCGGTGCAGCAGTCGGCTGCTGGTTCTGGTTACCGCCGGTGCCGGTGCCAGCATTCGCGCCGCCGCCAGACGTATTCCCGCCGGTGCCGGTGCCGCTATTGGCACCGCCGCCGGACGTATTGCCGCTACCGGACGTGCCCGAACGTGCCGACGCCGAGGGAACCGGTGCCGCCGTAGCAGTCTGCGCCGGGGCCTTCGCCACACGGATAGTGATGGTGCTGTTCTGCTCCACCAAGGTGCCCGCCGCAGCGCTCTGAGCGATCACAGTACCCGCCGGGGAAGCACTCGTCTGCACCTCCTCAACATTCGTGCTCAGGTGCGTATTCGGGTCAGTCAAAGCAGCCACCGCCTGATCCTTCGTCAGACCCACCAGCGACGGGACCTTCACCTTACCGGAAGAAAGCACCAAATCGACGGTCTGGCCCGCCTCAACAGCCGCGCCCGGCTCAAGAACCTCACCGGACTGATTCGTCAGCGACACCACCATACCCGCAGGGACAGTCGCACTCTCAACGGTCGTCACACGCCCGTCCACAACGCCCATCTCCTTCAGGGCGTTACGCACATACGCCTCGCTCTGACCCTGCAGATTATCCGGAATCACCAGTTTCTTCGGGCCGTTGGAAACCGTCAGAGTCACCTTCGCACCCTTATCAATCATGGTGCCCGCAGTCGGGTCGACACTAATCACGTCGCCCTTCTTCACGGTATCCGAGAAGGCGTTCTTATACTCCAGCGTGAAACCCAGGTTACGCAGCTGGGTGTCCGCCTCATCCTTCGACACGTTAGCCACCGACGGCACCGCAACCTGCGGCACCTCATTCAGCTTATTCTGGTAGTACAGCACCGAGCCCACACTAAAAGCCAACAGGGCCACAATCAGCGAACCGATCAGCACCTGCAGCCAGGCGCGCTTGCGGGGAGTCTCCGGCTCAACCTCCTCACAGGCGTCATAATAATCCTGCTCAAAGAAATCATTCAGCCCCGCCTCCTCATCAGGCGGCGGCTCCATCGTCCCGGTATTCTCACCCTGGTAAGGTGCAAAAGCTGCTGCGCCCAAGGCAGGCTGGGCGACCGTAGCATCATCATCAGCAGAACCGAACGCCGCACGCAGCGCCTGGGCAAACTCATCCGCCGACTGGTACCGCTCATTCGGGTTCTTCGCCAGACCGCGCATAATCGCAGCATCCAGCTGCGGAGGAACCGGCAGCGGAGAAAAAGCGCTCGGCGGCTGAGGAGCCTCCGACAGGTGCTTAGCCGCCAAATCCACATTCGACTCGGCATCAAAAGGAGTGCGTCCGGCCACCATCTCATAGATCACGCACGCAGCGGAGTAAATATCGCTGCGGGTATCCACCTCGTGGCCGCTCACCTGCTCCGGCGACATATACCGGGCACTACCAAGCACCACATTCGCCTTCGTCAGGGCCTCACCCGCCTCCTCAAGGGCGCGCGAAATCCCGAAATCCATCACCTTAATCTTCCCCGACTGGCCCAAGGAAATATCCTCATCAGTCAGCGGCAGAACCATAATGTTCGCGGGCTTAATATCGCGGTGAATAATGCCCATATCGTGGCTGTACTGCAGTGCACCCAGCAGCTGATCGGCGTACGCCATCGCTTCACGCACCGGAAGATGCGCCCCCGACGACAGCACCTCACGCAAGGTGCGGCCGTTCACCAGCTCCATCACAATATATGGGATGCTCCCATCCTCAGCGCCGGGCTGGGCCCCCTCAAAACCATACTCTTGGGGTGTGGTCGGGGTGGGTGAGTAGGCACCGGTATCATACACCGCCACAATAGCGGGGTAGTTCAGTGACGCGACAGCCTCGGCCTCGCGCTTAAAACGTATACGGAACGTCTGATCTTGGGCCTGCTCCGGTCGAAGAATTTTCATCGCGACCTTACGGCCCAAACGGGTGTCCTCCGCCGAGTAGACAGTAGCCATCGCCCCGGTGCCAATAACATCAAGCACCTTATAGCGATCATCTACCATATCGGGAACCAACAGGTCCATACAATCTCCTGGTCTAGGGTCAGAAGTTAAACTCTTAGCTCATACATGCGCGACACGACATACTGGGCACCATTCACTACTCTGACGGCGTGGCAGCAGCAGCCGCGCTGGCGGAGGAGGTAGCGCTTGTGCTCGCGGGAGCGGAAGTAGGCTGCCTCGGTGGTGTACTTGCACTCGCGCTTGCGCTCGCACTCGTAGAGGTATTTGCTGATGGGGCTGTTCCTCCGGACCCCTGACCGGAAGAGGCATCAGCGATGTACACATCTACACTACTATGAAGGGGAACCTGAGTGCCAGGCAGCGGGGTAATGCGCAGCACCGTACCCGGGGCCGCCGTATCGGAATGCTCCGATATCTGATTCACATTAATGCCCAATTTCACGATCGCTGCAGAGGCGGTGTCCTTATCCTGGCCAATCAGCCCGGTGGGGATGGTCGCCGTCTTCGGGCCATTCGAGTACTTCACAATAATGCTTGTACCCTTCTCCACCGAACCTGACGGGGAGACCGACAGCACCGTGTCCTTCGCCTCGTTCGAGTCAACACCCTCAGGTTTAACCTGCAGACCCATCTGGGACAGCTCGTTCGTCACCTCCAGCAGGCTACGGCCCACGAACTCGGCAGGGTTCACCGTCACATTATTCTGCTTCTGCGTATCCGGGTTATTCGTAGCCGGGCTGCTCGAAGGCTCCTGCTCCGAGGGGGAGGCCGAGGCGCTCACCGACGGGCTGCCGCTTGGGTCGTTCTTAGGGGAACCCTGCAGCGCAGTGGCAGCCCACAGGGCCAGGGCAACCACCAGCAGAATTACCACACCGATAACAACCCACTTAACGATGCCTGAACGCTTCTGCTCCGGCTCGTCCTCATCATCAACATGCTGCACCGGATGCGCACCGGTGCCAGCGACCGGCGGGATGGGCGCGGTCGTCGGATTCGGCGAGAACCGCCCACCCGAACCGAACCGGGGCGCAGCCGCGGCAGTGATAGCCCCCGTAGCACCTGTAGCAGCGCTCTGCTGCACCTGAGTCTGGGTTTGCGTCGCCGTCGCAGCTGTCGCCGACTTCGGCATGAACTGTTTAAGTGCGGGCACGGCCTTCAACGCCGCACGCACATCGTTACGGCGGATAGCGTCAATCGCCGCCGCCAATGCTGTAGCGCTCGCGGGACGCTCTGAGGGGTCCTTCGCCAGCAGGCACATAATCAGTGCCCGCGCCGTCGGTGAGACGCTGTCAGGAAGCGGCGGCGGGGTATCATTCACCTGCGCCAAAGCGATAGCGATCTGCGACTCGCCCGTAAACGGGCGGTGCCCCGCCAGCGCCTCGTACCCGATAATACCGAGTGAATACATATCGGATGAGGGGGTCGCGGTCTGCCCGGTCGCCTGCTCAGGGGCCAAATACTGGGCGGTACCCATCACCTGACCCGTGGCTGTGAGCGGAACCTGGTTCGCCAGCCGGGCGATACCGAAGTCGGTCACTTTCACGCGGTCATCCGGGGTGATAATCAGGTTACCCGGCTTCACATCGCGGTGCACCAGGCCCTGCGCGTGTGCTGCCGCCAGCGCGCGTGCCGTCTGCGCAATAATGTTCAGGATACGATCCGCCGGGATAGTGCTATCACGCTCAATAATGTTCGATAGCGGCTCCCCGGGAACCAGCTCCATCACCAGGTACGCCGAGTTATCCTCCTCGCCGTAATCAAACACGTTCGCCACCCCCGGGTGGTTCAGCAGTGCGGTGTGGCGCGCCTCCGCGCGGAACCGCTCCAAGAACCCGGGGTCACCCGTGTACTCCTCTTTCAGGATTTTCACTGCGACGATGCGCCCAAGAACCTTATCGCGCGCCTTCCAGACCTCACCCATACCGCCTACAGCGATACGTTCAGTCAGGGTATAGCGACCGCCCAAGGTGACATCAGCCGAAGGCCTCACTTGTTCAACACCGCCTCAAAGAGTTGTTTACCTGCATTAGTCGAAAGCTTCGCGCCCGTGGACACATCAATATCCTCATAGACGACCGCAATAGCAATCTTGGGGTCATCCGCCGGGGCGAAACCGGTAAACCAGGAATTGTTCAACCCGGTCGTGCCAATCTCGGCGGTGCCGGTCTTACCCGCCACCTTCACGCCCGACACACCCGCACCGGACGCAATACCATTATCGACCGAGTTCACCATCCATTGTTTCACCTGATCGGCGACTTTTTGGGAAGTTGAGGTGCGCAATTTCTCGGGAGAGAACTCAGACAACGTGCTCAGGTTGCTGGTCTTCACCGAACGAACCAGATTAGGTTTCATCTGCACACCACCGTTCGCAATCGCCGCGGAGGTCATCGCCACCTGCAGCGGCGTGGTTTTCACGTCATACTGGCCCACCGATGCCTGAGCCAGCTGGCTCTTCGTCATATCGGAGGGGAAATCCGACTTGGTGACCTTCAACGGGATCGACAAATCCTGGCCGTACCCGAACTTTGAGGCGGTCTGAGAAATCTTCTCCTGCCCCAAATCGAGGGCGATATTCGCAAACGGAGTATTACACGACTGCGCTAACGCCCACTCAATCGTCGCCTGCGTGCGGGTGGCACACTGACCATTCACAAAGTTCGGCAGGGTCACATTGGTGCCCGGCAGCGGAAGCTGCGCCGGGTTATCAATCACGGACTTCTCGTCGTACTTCCCCGACTCCAGTGCGGCCACGGCATCAATAATTTTGAACGTCGAACCCGGCGAGTAGGTGTTACCCGCGATTGCACGGTTAAACAGCGGGGACTGCTGATCCTGGGTCAGCTTCGTGTAGTCGGCGATCACCGACTGCTCATTATGCGCAGCCAACTTATTCGGGTCATATGAAGGCGAGGATGCCATCGCCAGAATTTCCCCTGTTTTCGGGTTCATTGCCACAATAGAACCCTTCCTGCCCTGCAGCAGCTGGTAGGCGAGGGTCTGCAGCTTATCGTCCACAGTCAGCTCAACACTGGCCCCGCGCGTGGAATTACCCGAGAACAGCTGCGCCACACGATCATAGAACTGGCTGTCCGAGGTACCCGAAAGCTCCTTATCCAGAGCCGACTCAATACCCGTCGAACCGTACACCGACGAGAAGTATCCGGTAATACCAGCATACTTCTCAGGTTCGGAATATACGCGCTGATAGTTGTACTCGTCGTTAGATTTCACTGAGGAAGCAATCTCAGTTCCGTTCACCACGATCGAACCGCGCTGCGAACCGTAGTTATCGTACAGGGCACGGGTGTTCCACTTGTGCTCCATGAGCATCTGCGCATCAAAGAACTGAATATAGCTCAGGGTGCCCATTAGCAAGATAAAGACGCACGCGGCAGACATCCACATGCGGCGAATCGCCCTATCCACGTTGGCTCCCTTCTGTTGATGCCGTAGAAATACGCGCCAGAACACTGGTCGCACCTTCAGGTTCGTAATCGTTACTGCCGTAGTCAATACCCCGTGGGGCATCAAAATCGACCACGCCGTGCGGTGCACGTGCCGAATGCGAAATCGCCAGCCACAGCGCCACAATAATCCAGTTCGCCACCAACGACGAGCCGCCGGCAGACATGAACGGGGTGGTCAAACCGGTCAGCGGGATCAGCCGAGTCACGCCGCCGACCACCACAAACAGCTGAAGCACCATAACGGTGGACAGCCCCGCCGCCAGCAGCTTCCCAAAACCGTCGCGGGTGCCCAGCGCGGCACGGTACCCGCGTGAGACCAGCACCAGGTACATCATGAGGATCGCGCCCAAACCCAGCAGGCCCAGCTCCTCACCGAGGGAGGTGATGATCATATCCGAGTTAGCGTACGGCACCAGGTAGGTGCGTCCCTGCCCCCAGCCGCGGCCAAACAGCCCGCCGTAGGAGAGCCCAAAGACACCCTGCAGAATCTGCCGAGAACCACCGTAGGCGCTGTTGTAAATATCGTTGTCGAAGGCGTGCACCCACGCGTAGATGCGGTCATGGACGTGCGAAATGGAGTGGTACGCCAAGAACCCACCAGCCACCACGCCAATACCACCGGTGACCAGCCACGAGGTTTTACCCGTTGAAAGGTACAGCATCGCCATGAACAGGCCGAAGAACAGGATTGACGACCCAAGGTCATGCTGGAACACCAGCACCCCAATGCTCGCCAGCCACGCCAAAAACACCGGCACTAAATCCCTGAACCGGGGCAGCTGAATAGGCCCGATGCGCCGTCCCGCCACAAGAATCAAATCGCGGTGGGTCGAAAGGTACCCGGCGAAGAAAATCGCCAGGGTAATCTTCGCGACCTCACCCGGCTGGAAGGTGCGGCCCGCAATGGAGATCCAGATGCGCGCACCGTTAATTTCCTGGCCAATAATCGGCAGCAGCGGCAGCACCAGCAGAATAAGGGACAGCGCCAACGAAATGTAGGTGACCTTACGCAGCACCCGGTGATCCCGCAGGAAGTAGATAACCACGGCGCAGGCGAGCATCGACAGGCCCGTCCAAAACAGCTGCGAGTCACCCACCGGGTACTTCAAATCCGAGTCGATACGGTAAATCATGGCCAAACCGATACCGTTGAGCACAATCACGATCGGTAAGATAAACGGGTCGGCGTACCGTGCCCGAAGCCCCAGCACCACATGCAGAATCAGCGCTCCCACGCCTAATACAACGGTGCCCATGAGCCAGGCGCTTGACGAGCTGCCAAATGCCTCTTCAGGGTTCCGCAGGTACAGCGCACCCGAGCTGATGCCCACCGCTAAAACCAGCAGCACAATCTCAATGAACCGGCGTGACTTCGGGGCGTTCGGGTCGCGTCGGGAGAAGAGGGAACTAGCCATGATGCGCACCCCCTTCACCAGTTACGGTACCCACGTCCCCTTCCGTGGTAGCGGCACCCTCGGTGCCGGGCATTAACGGAACCGTGGCGTTACCGGATTCCTCCGCGCTCGGGGTGGGAGTGGGGGTCACCGACGGGTTGTGGCTCTCGGAAGGCTTCGCACTCCCAGACGGGCTGGCTGAAGAAGAAGGTGAAGGCGAAGGATTCGGGTGCGCGTTCAGGTTTGCCTGCGTCTGCAGACGGTTCACCACCACGCGCGCCTCATCAATATTGTCGGCCGAAATCGTGTCTTTCAGCAGCGCACGGTTATGGTCCGAGAGGTCATTAACCGACACGTTACTTTCCTCAACCACATGCGAGAACCGGATAGGCCCAAGGGTCTGCGGAATACCGTTATAGATTGACACCTTGCCGTTGCTGTCGCTCACATAGTAGCGGCCGCTAATCCAGCGCATACCCGTCCACGCGGCAGCCGAGAGCACCCCAACCACCAGCAGCAGCACGAAAATACGCAGCGGCCAGCGGCGTGGGCGGTGCTTAGCCGCATCCACGGTGAGCATGGCCTCAAGCTCCTCGGGAAGCTGTGCCGTCTCACCCTCAGTAGTCAGCGGCACCCGCTGCGCCAAGGTGGCGCGGTGCTCCAGGGTGCGGTCCACCACGGCCGGGATCATCCCGGTTTCTGTCGCCGAAGCGGCTGAACCCACCAGCTGGTGCGGGCGCTGCCCAAGCTGCCCACGCAGAATCTCAGCGGAGGTATGAATCACCTCAACCGCGCCGCGTTTGTGCAGTTCCTCCTCGTGCAGCAAAGACCCGGTTAAATCGCGTGCACGCCGGAACCGGCGGCGAATATGCGCCGAACCGGGGCTGTCGCCACCGGCGGGGTTCACCTCGGTGGGGTCTTCAGGGGGGATACGCATCGTATCCTCATCCCCGGTGGTATTGGGCACGGCCGGGGCAATAGAAGCCGGCAGGCTGGGCGCATCCGGTACGGCAGACTCGCCCACCGGCTCATCCTCAGGCAGCACGCTGCGGTCAATCACCTGGGCGACCACTACCGTCACGTTATCGGGCGCACCGCGCTCCAGGGTCATCTGGATGAGGACATCAGCAATCTGCTCCAAATCGTCGGTGGAGCGCAAAACCGCCTCAATATCGGAATCGGGAACAACCGAGTCCAGCCCATCAGAAGCCAACACCCAGCGCTCTCCCGGCACCGCATCAAGGGTCTGCAGCTCAAGCTCAGGTGAGGCGTCCACATCACCAAGCACACGCATAATGACGTTGCGGTGCGGGTGGTGCACAGCCTCCTGCGGGGTGATGCGCCCCTCATTCAGCAGGCGCTGCACAAACGTGTGGTCTGTCGAGATCTGCTCGAACTGCCCGTCCGGGCCCGGGCGCAAACGGTAGGCTCGGGAATCGCCAATATGCGCCAGCTCAATCTTGTCACCGTCAATGAGCAGGGCGGTGCAGGTGGTGCCCATCCCCGCCAGCCGCGAATCCTCATGCGCCAGATCGTTAATGATGCTGTTCGCGCTTTGAATCTCATCCGCCAGGTACACGCCCGCGGTGCCGTCAAAATCGGGGTGATCCAGCGGGGTCAGGTTAAGTACCGCTGTGGCGGACGCGACGTCACCGCCCACGTGCCCGCCCATGCCGTCGGCAACCACGGCAAGATACCGGCCCCCGTAGCCGGAATCATCATTTTTGCTGCGGCGCACACCCACATCGGAGCGTGCCGCGAAACGGAAGGCAATCTTCACCGACTACCCCCTCAACTGCATGGTGGTGCCACCCACCCTAAATTCGGTGCCCGGCTCAATGACGGTGGCACGGCTAAGGCGCTGGCCGTCCACATAGGTGCCGTTCGTTGAGCCAAGGTCTTCAAGGAACCAGCGGGAGCCCTGCGGGAACAGGCGCGCGTGGCGTCCCGAGGCGTAGTCATCCTGAAGCGAAACCTCAATATCGTTTGCGCGTCCAATCGTGATGGGCTCATCCCCCAGCTGCATCATGGCACCAGCCTGCGCGCCCTCAGTGATCACCAACTGGGACGGGCGCGCCGGGGGAGCAGCCACAGGGGCCTGCTCAGCCGCCGGCAGGGCAGGGGAGGCGAACGCATCCACCGAGACTGTGCGGAAATTCTTCCCCAGCCCCAAGTCGCGGCGTGCTGCGGCCAACACCAGAAACACGAAGAACCACAGCAACGCCAAAAACGCGAAGCGCAGGATAATGACGGTAAGCTCAGAGGCCACTAGAGAGCACCCCCGGCGGGCATCATACGGAAGAAGATGCTCGTATCGCCTAGTCGCAGGAGAGAACCGTCGTGCAAAGTTGCGGGGGTGCGCAGGGCGGTGCCGTTGAGCATCGTGCCATTAGTGGAGCCCAAATCGGTCACAATGTACGCCCCGCTCTGGTGCGAAATCTGCAGGTGGCGGCGGGAAATACTCTTACCATCCACACGAATATCAGCCACACTGCCGCGCCCAATAACTACCGGGAACGAGGTCAGCTCAATGGGCTGCCCATCAATCTCAAGGTGCGGTACCAGCGGCTGCGGGGCGGGAGCGGGCGGAGCCTGCGGAGGCTGCTGCGTCGGGGCGGCCTGCGGCTTGGTGATGCGCGTCGGCAGCGACCGTGCACGCGGCGGGCGCACCGGGCTGTAGGAGGGCGCCCCGTGCGGGCTTGGTGGGGCGTCATTGACCGGTGTCTGCACTGGCAGGGCACCCTGAGCGGGCGGGGTGGAAAAGTACTCAAACGTGGGCACCACCTGGAAATCACCGGGGTGAACCTCCGGTAAGGAATGGAAGGTGATGCGCACCGCCCCAATGAGCGAGTATCCCTGCGCTCGCGCGTGTGAAATGGCGAGGTCGCAGAGCTCAATAGCAAACGGGTTGCCCCACTCCCGTATCCTGTCAAAATCTGCGGGGGAGAAATTAACCGCATAAATATTGGGGGCCATCAGCATCTCGTTGGGATCGATGTAGGATTCATCGTCCATGACCGTGCGAATACGGTTTGCAATATCTGCTTTTTCGAAGGTGCCGAAGCCTTTGGAGAAGCCAACGGCCTGCCCAATGCCTTGTTCTAGCCGCTCAAGCCTGTCCATAAACTTCATTGCCGCCTCCTCCTAACGATCCGTGCCGATTGTACTGCCGTGAGCCCGCGCGGGCCCGCGAAAGGTACAGTCTAGCGATTTTAACTGTGCATATGCTGTGCGTGCGTTAGATACACACACCCAACGCTATTCTATGCGATAGGTGGTGATTAATGCAGAATCGGGGTTATTTTCGCGGTAAAACCGGGGGCTGAAGAGGCACTACGGTGAATTCTGGTGCACCATGCGTGGATGTTCCATACCGTTACACCCCGATAATAGGGCGTAAAAATCCGTCATGTGATGTGAATAAGGTTACTAAAATTGGATTGGACAGGGGGCCAAGGGGTGCGTATAGTTCTATATGTTGCCTGCAACCACAGGTTGTAAGACACTTGCGCGAGTGGCGGAATAGGCAGACGCGCACGGTTCAGGTCCGTGTGCCCGTGAGGGCGTGGGGGTTCAACTCCCCCCTCGCGCACCAACTAATCCCCGGTTCAGTTGAACCGGGGATTTTTTATACCCGTCTTTCCCGTGTGTCTGCAGCATCCAGCGGGCCAAACATCAGCATAAACATCCAGCAAGACCGAACAGTGGTGTGCGCCCTGCGGCGTTTAGTATCCTACAGGGCGTCATTGCTGGGCGGCTGAGTATTCTGCGTATCGGGTGAGGGCCGCTGCGCAGCCTCCCGCTTCTCGTCGCGTGAACGTAAAATCCAGGCGATAGGACCAAGAAACGGTAGCGCCAAGGTGAACAGGAGCCACTTGAGCTTCTGCACCTCACTAAAGTACGGGCTGCGGTGAATCGTGAGCAGACAGTACAGCGCCAACGCGATACCCACGAGAAACACCGCAGTCCACAGTACATCAAGCACACCGCTAGGCATGAGGGCCCTCCAAATAATTGTTATGTAAGGATGATATAGGGGTGATGGTATTCGGCGTCTTCACCCTGAGACGTGACTATATGTCTTGTAGGTCTTAGGAATATGAGTTAAGGTCAAGCGCACGCCGGTAGCATATCTCATCAAGATGAGTATTCCATACTTGATTGTTTACCTGCCCCAGTGTGTAGTACGGTTTATTGGCTTGTATCAGCTAATGGCTTCTGTATGGGTGTCACTATTGGCCTGTATATCTTCCAGGGCAGGGTTTAGGCCGCTATCTCGTGAGGCAAAATATAACATCAATATCCTCCCATACTGCAAGGTGCACACAGGCCAAAGCAGTCATGACGTCAACGCCTTGTTAGGGGGCTTCGCTGCTGGTTGCCGTCAAAAGGTTTAACGGTGTTTGGCTGAGGCCTATGTGTGGACTGGAATTCAGCATGAAGAAGCTTGCAAATTGTAACTACTAGTATGTACAGTTGTGGTTATGGACAGCAGGACTCGGCTTGTAGAGGCAACCCAGGATCTCCTGTGGGAACAAGGGTATTCAGCGACCAGCCCAAAAGATATCATGCGCCGATCAGGTGCTGGTCAGGGCAGCATGTACCATCACTTCACCAATAAGCAGGAACTGGCAGTAGAGGCGCTAGAACGCAGCGCCCAGTCCATGCGTCACGATGCCGAAAAGCTGCTTGCGGCAGATGGTAGTGCTTGCGAAATAGCAACAGCTTATCTGCGTCGACAGCGCGATGTTCTGAAGGGGTGCCGC
>ERZ773038.976-NODE-976-length-17319-cov-6.676552_pt1 | contig 17319 bp, 18 predicted proteins | sample MGYA00511665_ERZ773038 | MGnify/ENA primary metagenome ERZ773038 (study PRJEB29015, sample SAMEA2737966) | human oral metagenome | biome: human oral; feature: human-associated habitat; material: dental | place: China | collected 2028 ... | reverse complement strand
CAGACCGACACTGCGCAATTCCTGATCCTGGGTGCTCATTGACCTTCCTGAGAGAGAAACGGTTTCGCGGCGGTGTGCAACCGGGCGATACCTTTCGGGCAATCGCCCTCGATCCCTGCATTATGAACCATTTAGGCCGCCATGATCCGTCATGTGATACTGCTTTCCTGCTGATGAACCGCTGTCCGGACCTGGCTGTCCGTACCTTGACCGGAACCGGATGCCCCGTCACCCCGTGCGGGGGCGTCAGGCACGCCCTTCCTGCCCCATTCCGGCGCCCCGGAACCACCATCAGCCGGGACAGTGCCGGCCGAGGACCTATCATCACGCTGGTGAATGCGGATGATGCGCAAGGCATCAGGCTGAGCCACCAGCACACAGGGCTTGTTGTGCCGACGGCAATGATCCTGCACCCGCCAGTACGCCTGGTGGCTGAGACAGCCGGTCTGGCATATCACCAGATCGGCCTCGACCAGCCGTTCTTCAAGGTCTGGGGGATCCTCGACATCATCGCTGGCGCCCGATCCATCGGCACGATCGTCGCCTGCCGGATGCAACGGCTGCCCCAAGGGCCGCGTTGACGTTCCGGGTTCCGAAACACCCCCCTGCGTTGCCGCGGGCCATGCCCCGGCCGGCGTGGTGGCCGAAGCGCCGCGAAGCAGCGTCTGCAGGCGCTGCGCCAGCGATTCGATCCGCGCGCCCAGCGTGGCCCTGCCCGCCTGCGTGGCCTGCGCAGCAGCCAGCATGCGCCGCTGCTCGTCACCCGCCATGGCCAGGGAAGGCTCCCGCGCGGCCAGCTGGGCACGCAGCTGCAACACCTCGGCCTCCAGAAGCTGATTGCGGGCATGAAGCCGCTGCACTGTGGCCGTGCAGCGCCGCTGGGCTGCGCCATAAGCCTGCCTCAGCGCCTTCAGCTCGGCCATCACGCCTTCCAGGCTGCGTTCGGACGGTTTCACAGTTCGGACTCCAACGGTTGGGGCGGAGGGATGGAGGGGGTGCCGGAACGGCGGGCCGCCGCGCCGACAGGAGAGGGGCATGGCACCTGCGCAAAGCAGCCATCATGGCCTCAATGACTGATTTTACTTCTCATTCATGAAATCTGTCTGGCTGTCCCTTTGCTCCCGACAGGATCGGCACGGGGGCAACACCCGTGTCGGATCAGGACGACACTGCATGCAACGACACCCTGTGGCCGCCACGCCCAGGAATCGCACCACGCGATCCGGTACTCCCGGCCGGATCTGCACACGGGCATGAAACAGACCGAAAAGACTGCCAGAAGCCGCACTGTTCCGAAGATCGTGAACATCCGTCCGCCGGGACAATCCCCCGTCATGCCCGCTGGAGGATCCCGCATGAAAACGATTGCCCTGACCATGATCGTCAAGAACGAGGCCCGCAGCCTTGCGCGCTGCCTGGACAGTGTCGCCCCCTGGGTGGACAAGATGATCGTGCTGGACACGGGGTCGACCGACGACACCATCGCCATTGCCCGTGCCCATGGGGCCGAGGTGTACGAGCGGCGCTGGACCAACGACTTCGCCGCCGCCCGCAATGCCGCGCTGGCGCACTCTGACGCCGACTGGAACCTGGTTCTGGATGCGGATGAATGGCTGACCTCCGGCGGCGAATACCTGCAGGCACTGCGCCACGATTCGCGCCGTGCCATCCACAACATCCGCATCGACAGCGACCTGGGCAGCGGCAGCAACACCCTGATCTCCAGCCACCGGATCTCCCGGATCCTGCCGCGGGGCGTGCGCTACAAGGGACGGATCCACGAACAGCCGGCCCACAGCCTGCCGATCATCGAGGCCTCGGTAACGGTGCGGCATGACGGCTACATGCAGGAGCAGCTCGACACCAAGAAGGGCCGCAACATGGCGCTTCTGGAGAAATCACTGGCCGAAAGGCCCGAAGACCCCTATGTGCACTTCCAGCTGGGCAAGCAGTACGACATCCAGATGCAGTACGCCGAGGCACTGCCCTTCTATCGCCGCGCCCGGGAACTGGTGCAGCACCGCACCGCCTGGTACCACGACCTGGTGGTGCGGACGATCGAGTGCCTGCGCCACGAAGGTCGTCTGGAAGAGGCCATGATCTTTGCCTCGGACGAGATGCCCTACTGGGAGCAGTCGGCCGACTTCTACTTCGTGGTGGGCTGCCTGCTGCTGGACCAGATGCAGAAGCACCCGGAACAGGGCGAATCGCTGCTGCCGATGATCGAGGAGAGCTGGCTGAAGGCGCTGGCCATCGGCGAGCGGCCGGAGCTGGCCGGCAACGTCAGCGGCCGGGGCAGCTTCATGGCCGCCGGCCAGCTGTGGGCGCTGTTCGACGCACGCAAGGAAATCGAGAAGGCCGCGCGCTACAAGGACATGCAGAAGAAGTTCTACGCCCAGTACAAGGAAGCGGCGGATGCCGGCCTGGTGTCGGCAGCCGCCCTGCCCGAGCAGCAGCCGGCCTGAGCCTGCGCACCGGAACGACGGGGCCTGTCATTCACCCCGAATCCTGCGCGCCATGGCACTCAGTGCATCGTCATCGGCGCGCATGGCATCATGGGATGACAGATAACCTTCATAACGCTCGAAAAATCTGTCCATCCCTTTCGACTCGATACGTCTGAAAGAAGACCCGTCACCCGTGCCATGCATGGGGAAGAGCTTGGCGTGCAGATGATCCACGCCATACCCTTCAAAAATCACGCCTGTCCTTCCAACACCTTCAAGCCGCTGATCAAGCATTCCGGCCACTTTCCTGGCGGCCTTCATGAGTGAACAGACCGTCTCATCATCGTTATCGAATACATAGCTGGGACGATGAGCCTTGGGGATGACAACGGTCACCCCGGGTGTATTCGGATAAATCGACAGAAAGGCAAGATGATTTTCATCCTCCCATATGCGATGGGAGGGCGACTCGTTCGCAACGATCCTGCAAAAGATGCAGTCCTGATCGGATGATTTATTTTCAGCCATGCGAAAATCTCCGGCATGCAAATATCGGGGGACAGCGGGCCATGACCCTTCGGTCATGGAAAGTCGCTGCGCGGCTGCACTTGGCCAGAATGGGTGACGTCCTGGCCCCCGCAGCGCCAGCGATGCGCTTGCGGGTCGCAGCCTACCGCCCACGACTCAGTCCGGATCGATCATATCCAGCTCGACGAGGGCACGGTAGACCCCATCCTCGTCCTGCCGCGGCGCCAGATGGTCGGCGTACTTCTTCACCTCCGGATGGCCATTGGCCATGGCCACCCCGAATCCCGCTTCCGACAGCATCTCGATGTCGTTGAGCGAGTCACCGAAGGCCATCACGTTGTCCAGCGTCAGCCCCAGCGTGCCGATCACGTCGCGGATGCCGCGCATCTTGGACCCCTCGGTGGCCAGCAGGTCCGACGCATCCTCATGCCAGCGCACCGTGCGGAACCGCCCATGATCCAGAATGCCCGAGGCCTCGATGCCTGCCAGCTGGCTTTCCTGGAAGCCGACGACCAGCTGGTAGACCGGGCTGCCGGGCTCATGGGGCTGGTCCATGGAATGGTCGCGCATGATCGGCACCAGTGCCGCATGGAAGGCCGGCGTCATCGAGATCACCGACATGTGGGTACGCTCGGCATAGCACACCCCCATGCCCTGCCCCACGAGATAGGCGGTGATGTGCTCCAGGTCGGCCTGGGCGAACGGGTAGTCGGTGACGACCTGCTGCCCGTGCAGGTTGAGCTGGCCGTTGATGGTGACGAAGTGCTCGACCCCCGTCCGTGCGATGACCGCCTCCAGCGGCGCAGGAAAGATGTAGCGCGCCCGCCCGGTGGCGATGGCCGGAATCACCCCGCGCCGTTTCAGCCCCAGGAAGGCCTTCTCGACACCCGGCGACAACAGGCCCGCATTCTTGCTGTAGAGCGTGTCGTCAATGTCGAAGAAGACGATCCGGATACGGTCCTTCAATGCTGTGCTCATGCGTGAGTTTCCTGGCGGCAACCACTCGGATGGCCGCGGACCGGCCCCGACGCAGCGCCATCGTTGCGTATCCGGCTATTCTAGAGCGTGCCCTCAGCCTTGCGCCCCGGTCCCCGACAGGAGGTCAGTCCGTCCGCAACGCCCAGGATCCCTTCCGAAGAAGTGCCGTGTCCATCGGCCCCGTCCCTGCCTGAAGAGCCCGACCGCAACGTGCATCATCGGCAGCCATTCCTCCCCTCCCCGGCGCTATGATCGTCCTGATCGCATCTTGACAGGAGGCCTGATCATGTCCAGCAATCCCAGCATCCTTTCCCACGTTTCGCTCGGCACCAACCAGCTCGACCGTGCCCTCGCCTTCTATGACAAGGCGCTGGGCGCCCTGGGCATCGGCCGCGTCGTGGACATGAGCCAGGAGCACCATGCCGTGGCCTACGGCCGCGCCTATCCGGAGTTCTGGGTGCAGGCACCGTTCAACGGCCAGCCGGCAGAAGTGGCCAACGGCGTGCATATCGCCTTCTACGCCGAGACGCCGGCCCAGGTGGATGCCTTCTACAAGGCTGCGCTGGAAGCCGGCGCAACCGACGACGGCGCCCCGGGCCCGCGCCCCATCTACGGCCAGCCGTACTACGGCTGCTTCGTCCGTGACCCTGACGGTCACAAGATCGAGGCCATGGCCTGGGTGGAACAGCCCGGTGCCTGACGGCCCAAGGTGATGCCTCAGGGTGAAGGTCACGGCCAGGCACCGGTTGACGGTGCTGTCGGGTGGCGTGCCCCCCTCACCCCAGCACAATGCCCCGCTTCTCCATGTCGGCCTGCAGCGCGGCCAGACGCTTGGCCGGATCCAGCAGCGGGTCGCTGATGTGGGCAAGCATGGCATCAGCCGAGCGGCGCACGTCGTCGTCGCTGGCGCTGACGGCGCCGTGAAAGACGTAGGCCGGCAGGAAGCGGGTCTTCAGCAGGTGGGCCGTCTGCTGCAGCGGCTTCAGGAATTCGCTCATCGAGAAGCCGTTGTAGCCGCCCGCCTGATAGGAATCGGCCGGGCCCCCGGTGGAAATGGCCGAGACCCATTCCTTGCCAGCCAGTGCATCGCCCCCCGGACCATAGGCCCAGCCATAGACCAGCACGTCATCCAGCCACTGCTTCATCAGCGGCGGAACCGAATACCAGTAGAACGGGTGCTGGAAGACGAGACGATCATGGGCCAGCAGGGCCTGCTGCTCGGCCGTGATGTCGATCTTGCCCTTCGGATAAAGGGCGTAAATGTCGCGCACCGTGATGTCCGGCTGTGTGGTCAGGTGCTGCGCCCAGGCGCGGTTGACCCGGGAGCTGTCCAGGTGCGGATGAAAGAGATTGACCAGTATCTTCATGGCGGCCTCCGAAGCAGGAACATGCGTCCATCGTAGTGGCTACAATGAGCCGCGATAAGCCCGATTCCATTTCATGACCTGATGCATGAGGGCCATCAATCGATCATGCGCCACAGCGATTTCGCCGAGCTGGCCGCCTTTGCCGCCATCGTCGAGGAAGGCAGTTTCCGGGGCGCAGCAGCGCGCCTGGGTCTGCGCCCCTCCACCGTATCGCACAGCCTGCGTGCGCTGGAAGAGAAGCTCGGCGTGCAGCTCCTGCATCGCACGACGCGCAGCGTGGCGCCGACAGAAGCCGGACAGGCGCTCTTTGCCCGTGTCGGCCCGGCCCTGGCGGGGATGGAAAACGCCATCGAGGCCGTCAATGCCCATCGTGACCATCCGGCCGGCCGCATCCGGCTGAGCATGCCGCGCTGCGTGGCCAGCCAGGTGCTGCTGCCACGGCTGCGCGCCTTCATGGAACGGTTCCCCGACATCCAGCTCGACGTCGCGGCAGACAACGGGTTCGTCGACATCGTACGCGACGGCTTCGATGCCGGCATCCGGCTGCGGGAAAGCATTCCGGGCGACATGGTGGCAGTGCCCGTCACGCCGGCGCTGCAGACGATGGTGGTGGCCTCCTCCGATCATCTGGCCCGCCATCCGGCACCCCGCACACCCCACGAACTGCACCGCCACCGTTGCATCGGCTTTCGTCAGATCGGCAGTGGCAATGTCTATCGATGGGAGTTCACGCGGGCCGCCCTGCCCACCCAGCAAGCCGGCGGCGCAGGCCCCGCATCATCCGCTGCCCAGGCCCCCGGCCTCATGGAACTGAACCTGGACTGCGCGCTGGTGCTGGATGATCCCGAGCTGATGCTGGACGCCGCAGCACAAGGCCTGGGCCTGGCCTATGCAATGGATGTCATCTGCCGCCCCTGGCTGGAGGACGGCCGGCTGATGCAGGTTCTGGCGGACTGGAGCCCCCGCTACCCGGGGTTCTGCCTGTACTACCCCAACCGCCGGATTACCGCTCCACTGCGTGCCCTGGTGGAGACATTGAAGGTCAGTTGACCGAACGCCAGCCCGGGCTGCCTGCCAGGCCCGAACGGCTCGCGCCGTATGACAAGAACAACACCGATGGCGGAGCATGGGCGCTCTCTATCCTTTACGGCAACAACTGTGTTGCCTCCATGACTCAGATTGTCGTCAACCTTACTTTTTATGGCCTAAGATGAATTCACAGATATACGGCATTCAATGACCGATGGACGGCCGGCTTGCCGTGACAGGAGACCCACTCCGGTACGTCGGTGCATCCGCACAGGATGCCCGCGGCCGGATCCTCTTCGGGGATTTTCTCGTTTGCAGGAGCAGACATCATGATCGTTCGTCCATCTCTCGGCCATGTATCCCGTTCCAGCCTGTCGGCCCAGCCAGCCGGCTTCCCGCTGCGACGAACCGCAACCCTGGCAGGTGCTGCCACGCTGATGCTGCTGCTTGCGGCCTGCGGTGGCGGCAGCGGCGGCTCCAGCCGTGACAAGGCGGTGTCCAGCAGCCCCACACCGCCGACAAACCAGACACAGAACGCCGGCACGGGCCCGTCATCGAACAGCGGAACGTTGAACGGCGGTTCGTCCGGTAGCGGTGCCACGGGCGGCCAGACGCATGCCGGTGGCTCCACAGGCAACGGGGGTACGGGCCATGCGGGCTCGGGCAACGCCAACGCCGGAACCGGTGGAAGCGGCAGCGGCGGTACGTCAGGCGGCCAGGGCGCTGGCAGTTCGTCGAGCGGCGGCGCAGGGGGATCGAATCCCAGCCAGGGTCACGGTGCTGGCGGTAGCGGATCGGTGCAGCCTGGTGGCCATGCAGGGAGCGGCAACGCAGGGGGCGGCAACTCCGGAGGCAGCAACGCAGGTGCCGGCTCGACCGGCAACATCGGCCGTTGGGGCCCTGCTCCGTCCATCTCGGCGCGGGGCATCAGTGGTGACGTGCTGGCCACGATGATCAACCAGCCGGGTTCGCTGCATCCGGGCGATGTGCTGCTGAACGACGGCAAGCCGCACCCGAACGAAGCCTACGCCCCCGTGTCCTTCCAGGCCCGGCGCTGGTCTGCACAGCCGCCCGCCGGCCAGGCCCTGGCGGGCGAGGCGCTGCGTGTGCATCAGGCCGTTCTGGCCGACGCCCAAGCAGGCAGCTATACGTACTACACCAGTCTGGATGCTGCCACGGCCGATCACACCAGCCGCGAGAACACGCACAACCTCTGGGTGGAGGTGAACTTCGGCAGCACCGTGAAGGGCTTTGCACCGCGCCGGGTCGACAGTCTGGCCTCGATGGCCGGCGTACCGGTGGGCACGCCGCTGCTGACGCTGCAGACACAGGCCCGCGTGCTGGTGGACCAGATTCCCGGATACGTGACGCCCCAGGGTCGAACCTTCACGCTGAAGGGATCCCAGCCCTTCGTGGTGGAAAAAGGTACGCTGGTGCCGTTCAACCAGGTGCTGCGCCACTGGAGCGGCCAGGACGGTGCCTTCCTGCAGGTGTTCGTGGCCAACGGCGGCCGTTCCGACGAGGCGCGGCTGTGCCTGAACGTGCATGCACCGCTGATGAAGCGCCTGAGCTGCGTCCGCTACGCGGTGCCGACCGGCTGGAAACTGGGTCAGCCGCTGGTGCGTCTGGGCCACTACGTGGTGGATGACCAGTCGCCGGTGGCCAGCCAGCGCGACCTGCGCTACTGGAACGCCACGGCTGCCGACCTGCCGAAGCACCCGCTGGGGTACTGAAACAGGAAGGGGGAGCGCCCGTCTCTGGGCGCTCCCCCTGCAGTCTTCCGTTCAGGGATTCTCCGAGCCGGCTCCGCAGGCTGATGCGCCACGGTGCGGATTCTCAGCGGATCCCTGGGCCTTTCCGAATCAGCCGCCCTTCCGGGCGGCTCTGCAGAAAGCCCCGAGCGATGATCACATGTTGTCGATCATCACCTGGCCGAAGCCCGAGCACGAGACCTGCTCGGCATCCGGCATCAGGCGGGCGAAGTCATAGGTGACCTTCTTGCTGGCGATGGCCTTCTTCATCGACGAGATGATCAGGTCGGCCGCTTCGGTCCAGCCCATGTGGCGCAGCATCATCTCGGCCGAGAGGATCTCGGAACCGGGGTTCACGTAGTCCTTGCCGGCGTACTTGGGTGCGGTACCGTGGGTGGCTTCGAACATGGCCACCGAGTCGGACAGGTTGGCACCCGGGGCGATGCCGATGCCGCCAACCTGGGCCGCCAGGGCGTCGGAGATGTAGTCGCCGTTGAGGTTGAGCGTGGCGATGACCGAGTATTCCGCCGGACGCAGCAGGATCTGCTGCAGGAAGGCGTCGGCAATCACGTCCTTGACGATGATGTCCTTGCCGGTCTTCGGATTCTTCAGCTTCATCCAAGGGCCGCCGTCGAGCAGCTCGGCACCGAACTCGTTCTTCGCCAGTGCATAGCCCCAGTCACGGAAGGCACCTTCGGTGAACTTCATGATGTTGCCCTTGTGCACCAGGGTGACGGAGGGCTTGTCGTTGTCGATGGCGTACTGGATGGCCTTGCGCACCAGGCGCTCGGTGCCTTCCTTCGAGACCGGCTTGATGCCGATGCCGGAGGTCTCGGGGAAGCGGATCTTGGTGACGCCCAGCTCCTTCTGCAGGAAGTCGATGAGCTTCTTGGCCTTGTCGGTCTGGGCCTCGTACTCGATGCCGGCGTAGATGTCCTCGGAGTTCTCGCGGAAGATCACCATGTCGGTCTTGTGGGGCTCGCGCACCGGCGAGGGCACGCCGTCGAAGTACTGGACGGGCCGCAGACAGACATAGAGGTCGAGCTGCTGACGCAGGGCAACGTTGAGCGAGCGGATGCCACCGCCGACCGGCGTGGTGAGCGGGCCCTTGATGGAAACGACGTACTCACGCAGCACGTCCAGCGTCTCGTCGGGCAGCCACACATCGGGACCGTAGACCTGGGTGGCCTTCTCGCCGGCGTAGATCTCCATCCAGTGGATCTTGCGCTTGCCGCCATAGGCCTTCTGCACGGCGGCATCCACCACCTTCAGCATCACCGGCGTGATGTCGAAGCCGGTGCCATCCCCCTCGATGTAGGGCACGATGGGGTTGTCAGGCACGTTGAGGGAGAAATCCTGGTTGACGGTGATCTTCTGGCCCTGATCGGGCACCTTGATGTGTTGGTACATGGATTGTGGACCTGTAGTGCGGATTGACACCGGTCGGGGCACGGACGCGGCACGGCCGCCGCCCGCAGGCGAAGGCGACGCCGGACGAAGGTGACCCCGGGGAAAGGGGGATTATGCCAGCCATGGATGGCAGCCACAGGCGTGGGCGCCTCCTGGGCACGACGTTCTCAGGGAAAGTCCCGAGATGAAGGGGCGACAGCATGCGACACGCCCGTCAAGACGCGCAGGCCAGGACCAGGAGGCGTGTCGAGCCGAGGCAGCCGAAACCGAGGCCATGGCGTGAACGGGGCAGCTCTGGCTCCGACTTGCGGGCTGCGGGCTGCGGGCTGCGGGCTGCGGGCTGCGGGCTGCGGGCTGCGGGCAGGGTATGATCGGCGCTGACACAGGAACATCAACGGGGTGCCCCCGGATCTGTCATGCCCATTTCCACTTCTGCCCAGTCCGCCATGACGCCAACCTTCACGCGCGCCCCAACGATGGCGGCCCCCGCCCCGGCACGCCTTGCCGATGGCTGCACGCACCAGACCAAAGGATGTTGCCGGGCCCAAGGGGCATCCATCCGCATGGCCGGCCTGTTGCTGGTGGCCGGTGCCTGGCTGGCCGGCATCCAGCCGGCGCAGGCCACCCCGCCCTACCGGATGCCGGTGGTGGAACTGGAAGCCGGGGGCCAACGCATCGACGCCGAGCTGGCGCGTACCGAGCCGGAGCGGGAGCGCGGTCTGATGCACCGGACGGTGATGCCCGAGAACCATGGGATGCTGTTCGTCTTCGAGCAGCCCGCCCAGTACTGCTTCTGGATGAGGAACACGCTGATCCCGCTGACCGTGGCCTTCCTGGACGAGGACGGCAAGGTGGCGGATCTGGCCGACATGCAGCCGCGCGATGAGCGCAGTCACTGCCCTTCCCGGCCAGTGCGCCACGCGCTGGAAATGAACCAGGGCTGGTTCGACGCGCACGGCGTGAAGGTGGGAGATGTGGTGAAGGGGCTTGAAACCCTGCCGAACGGCGAACCGAAGCCCTGAGCGGCTGCCTCTGGAGAAGGCGCGCTCAACGACGGAAAGGCCAGCCTGCCACGCGCTGGCCTTCAAGGACCGGCCGGTGATGGCCGGCCCATTCGTGCGGGATCAGCCCTTGTTGGAGAGCTTGCCCACCACGGCCAGCACAACGATGGCGCCAATGACCGAGGCGATCCAGCCGGCCGTCTGGCCCGGCTCGTAGAAGTGCATGGCACCGCCCACGAAGTTGGCCAGGGCGGAACCGGCGACGCCGAGGATGGCCGTCATGATCCAGCCGAGTTTCTGGGTGCCGGGCATGATGGCGCGGGCGAGGAGGCCAATGACCAGGCCGACAACGAACATCTGGATGAGAGCCATACGAGTGTTCCTCTGAAGTGAAAGGAAGGAAACGGACCGGAAGAAGGTCCGGACAGGAACTGCACACCTGCGGAAAGCAGGCATGACAGGCCACAGACTGAGCGCCGGACAGGCACCAGCCACGGGTCGAACAGCACCCCAACCTACCGTGGCAAAAGCGCCACGGATACGTAGATGGGCGCATCTTCCCACACTTCAACCCGACGAATGGTTAGAAATGATCATATCGACGGTCGCCTGCAGGCTGCCATCCTGCAGACGCACTTCGACCTGCCCGCCGGGGCGGGCCTCGTCGACCGTGGTCAGCAGGTGGCCGTCGGCATCGCGCACCAGCGCGTAGCCCCGTCCCAGCACGGCCAGCGGGCTGATGAGTGCCAGACTGTTCTCGGCCATCTCCAGCCGGGCGGCAGCGCGCTGCCAGCAGCCACGGGCGGCATGCGCCAGGCGCTGCTCGGCCTGGGCCAGGCGGAATCCGGCGGCAGCCGTCGAGGGCGGCCGCAGGGTGTCGGCCGCACGCTGCCAGCGCCCCCGGCTCTCGGCCAGTCGGCTGGTCATGGCCCGTTGCAGGCACTCAGCCAGGTGTTCCACGCGCATCTCCTGCCGGGGCAGTTCCTGCAACGGCCAGCGTTGCAGCCGTTCTGCCAGCTGTTCCAGCCGCTGGCCATGGGCCTGCAGCTGCCGCGCCGGTGAACGCAGCAGGCGCTCGGCCATGTCCAGGCGCTGCTCCAGTCGCTCCAGCTGGCGCTGCATGACCTGCTGCAGCCGCACGCGCTGGTGACGCAGCCGCTGCAGGCTCTCGCGCCGATCGGTGCTGACCAGCTCAGCTGCCGCCGTGGGCGTCGGGGCCCGCACATCAGCCACGAAGTCACAGATGGTAAAGTCGGATTCATGGCCGACACCGCTGACCACCGGCAGCGTACAGCGGGCCAGCTGCCGGGCCAGCCTCTCGTCGTTGAAGGCGTCCAGATCCTCGAAGGACCCTCCTCCACGCACCAGCAGCAGCACGTCGCATTCCAGCCGTGCCTCGGCAGCCTCGACGGCGGCCAGCAGCTCGGCCGGCGCCTGCTGCCCCTGCACGCTGGCCGGGTAGATGATGACGCGCAGCTGTGGGGCGCGCCGGCGCAGCGTGGTGAGCACGTCCTGAAGCGCAGCGGCCTTCAGTGAGCTGATGACGCCGACAGTGTGAATATGGGGTGGCAGCAGCTGCTTGCGCCCGGGGTCGAACAGTCCTTCGGCCGCCAGCAGCGCCTTCAGCCGCGCGAAGCGCTGCCAGACATCACCTGCGCCGGCCAGCTGCATGCGCTCGACGCCCAGCTGGAAGTCACCGCGCGCCTCGTAGAGCGTGACACGGGCCACCACTTCGACACGATCGCCCTCGCGCGGCACGAAGCCCACACGCTGTGCGGACATGCGGAACATGACGGCGCGCACGGCCGCACCGGTTTCCTTCAGCGTGAAATACCAGTGGCCGCTGGCCGCCCGCGTGAAGTTGGACAGCTCGCCCACCACCCGCACGGTGCCGAACGTGTCCTGCAGCAGACGACCAGCCATCCGGTTGAGCTGGCCGACTGTCAGTGCCTGCTCGCCCGTAAAAGGCTGCGAAGAGGCTGTAAAAGCGCTTTCCTGTTGTTTCATCGGTACTTTTATCCACACAAAAGCCAACGCTTTCTGTAGATGGCAGGGGCTGGTTGAGCACCGGGAGCAGCCCCCTTCCCCATCGCCAACATATTGAATGATAAAGGAATTTCCATATCCAGCCTTGAGCACGCCTGAATCACCTTCCTGCGCCTGCATCTGTAATTACGGGACGAAACGCAGCTGCCCACAGAGTTGTCCACAGGTCTTTGCACAGGCCGTTGCAGGTTGCGTGCCACACTTGCCGACCCCAAACAAAAAAACCGACAATCCCGGCGTTCGCGTCCCGCGAAAGTTCTACCCCTTCCGGAGTGTGTTCCCTTGTTCTCCATCATCCAGGCCGCTGGCTGGCCCATCTGGTTTCTGATCCTCGCCTCGATCGCCACGGTTGCCCTGATCGTCGAACGGGCGATCACGCTGCAACGCCGCAAGATCCTTCCGCCCGGCATGCTGGAGGAAGTGGTCAACCTGCACCGCAACCGGCAGCTCAATGCCGAGATGGTGACGCGCGTGGAACGCTCCTCGCCGCTGGGCCGGGTGCTGGCCACCGGACTGCGGCACGAATTCGAGTCGCGCGACATGATCAAGGACGCCATGGAAGAGACCGGTCGTGCCGTGGCGCATGACCTGGAGCGCTTCCTGCCCACGCTGGGCACGCTGGCCACGGTGGCCCCGCTGCTGGGCCTGTTCGGCACCGTCATCGGCATGATCGAGATCTTCGGCTCGCAGGCCCCCAGCGGCAACGATCCGACCCAGCTGGCTCACGGCATCTCGATCGCCCTCTACAACACCGCCTTCGGTATCGGCGTGGCCATTCCGGCGCTGCTGGCCTACCGGGGCTTCCGCAGCCGGGTCGACGACTTCCTGGTGGAAATGGAACAGCAGTCGCTGCGCCTGGTGGACGTGATCAAAGGAATCGGGGGCCGGCATTGAACTTTCGGCGTTCCATCCGGCGTGAAGAGCCGGAAATCAACTTCATCCCGCTCATCGACCTGCTGCTGGTGATCCTCATCTTCCTGATGGTCACCACCACCTACAACCGCTACCGCGAGCTGGCCGTGGACCTGCCCTCGGCGGCCGGCAAGGAAACGCCGGAAGCGCCGGTGCAGATCATCGTGGCCGTGACGGCTGACGGACAGTACCGGGTGGACAGCGAAGTGGTGGGCCATGCCGATGCCAACATGCTGGCCAGCGTGCTGGGCCGCGCAGCCGGTGATCGTCAGAACCCCATCGTGGTCGTGCATGCCGATGCTGCCGCGTCCCACCAGTCGGTGGTGAACGTCATGGAAAGCGCCCGCATCGCCGGTCTGCCGCGCGTGAGCTTCGCCACCAAGACGAAGCAATCGGCCCAGTGACGGGCTGCTGCATCCCGGGCGCCCTCATGAGACGGGTGGCGCCTTGAAGACCGAGGGGCTGCGCCGCCGGCTGGAAGCCTGGCTGCTGCGGGTCTGGTTCGACCAGACCCGTGGCGCCGACCGCCTGCTGGCCTGGCTGCTGGCCCCGCTCCTGCTGCCGCTGTCCTGGCTGGTGGCAACCCTGGCCCGCCGACGGGCCGAACAGATCGAACACACTCCCACAGGCCGCCCGGCCGTGGTGGTGGTGGGCAATGTGGTGGTGGGTGGCTCGGGCAAGACGCCCCTGGTCATCGCCCTGGCCCGTGCCCTGCACGAACGGGGCCTGAAGGTGGGCCTGCTGGCCCGCGGCTACCGGGCCTCCTCTGATACGCCCCTTCTCATCGATCGACACACGCCGGCTGCCGAAGCCGGTGACGAGGCCCTGCTGCTGGCGGCCGAGACCGACCTGCCCGTAGGCGTTGGCGCCCGGCGCAAGGCCGCCCTGGATCTTCTTGTCTCGCACCATCCCGACCTGGACGTGGTGATCTCGGACGACGGGCTGCAGCACGTGGCCCTGCCCCGCCGGCTGGAGCTGGTGATGATGCACCCGCTGGGTCTGGGCAACGGCCGCTGCCTGCCGGCCGGACCGCTGCGCGAGCCGCCTGAACGCCTGGCCCACGTGGACGCACTGCTGGTCCCGGCGACATCGCCCCAGTCAGCGAGCACAAGCGAGTCGCCCGAAGGCCCTCGGACCTCGGCCCCTCCCCGCTTCCGGATCCGCACCGAGCTGGCCGGCATCCGTTCCCTGGATGGCAGCCAGCACTGGGCACCGGCCGAGTTCGTGGCCACCATGGCCGGGCAGCGGCTGGCGGCCGTGGCCGGCATCTCTCGCCCCGAGCGCTTCTTCGATTCGCTGCGCGCGCTGGGCCTGGACATCACCGAGTATCCCTTGCCCGACCATGCCCACATCGACCCGGCGTGGCTGGCCACGCTTCCCGAGCCCGGGGTGATCATGACGGCCAAGGATGCCGTGAAGTGCGTCGGCTTCCCCCCGGCGCTGCAGACACGCTGCCGGGTGCTCGATATCCGGGCCGTCCCCGATCCGGCGCTGCTAGAATGGCTCGATCAGCAGCTGGCCACGACAGCCTGCTGCCCATCGACACCTTCTTCTGCGCATTGACACCATGATGGCTCTCGACATTCTCGTCTGCCCGCTGTGCAAGGGGCCCCTTGCCCACGACCGCCAGCAGCAGACCCTCACCTGCAAGGCAGACCGCCTGGTGTTCCCCATCCGTGACGGCGTGCCGGTCATGATCGTCGAGGAAGCCGGGCAACTGGCGGCCGACGGCAGCGTGACACCGGCGCCTTCCGCCGGCACGGCGGGCTGAAACTGGAGCGGCACGACCATGAGCTCCCGGTCCCCTGCCCAGGCGGCACCGGCCGCCACACCTTCCTTCGTCGTCCTCATCCCGGCCCGGCTGGCCTCCACGCGTCTGCCTGACAAGCCGCTGGCCGACATTGCCGGCATTCCCATGGTGGTGCGCGTGGCCAACCAGGCCCGTCAATCACAGGCCGTCCGGGTTGCCATCGCCACCGACAGCCCCCGGATCGCCGACGTGGCCCATGCCCATGGCCACGAAGCCATCATGACCCGCGCCGACCATGCCTCGGGCACCGAGCGGCTGGCCGAGGCCATCACGCTGATGGAACTGGCCGAAGACACCATCGTGGTCAACGTGCAGGGGGACGAGCCCGAGATTCCGCCGGCCCTCATCGATGCCCTGGCCCGCTGCCTGGCCAGCGACCCGGAATGCCCGATGGCCACGGCCGTGCATCCCGTGCAGTCGGTGGCCGACTGGCTCAACCCCAATGTGGTGAAGGTGGTGGCTGACGCCGAGGACCGCGCCCTGCTGTTCTCCCGCGCCCCCCTGCCCTGGTCGCGCAGCCATCTGGCCTGGGGGCTGGATGCCGACACCCCTCAGGCCCGGCAGGCCTTCGAGGCATCCCGGCCACTGCGACACATCGGCATGTATGCCTATCGCAGCCGCTTCCTGACGCGCTACGCGCAGCTGGCTCCCTGCGCGCTGGAAGACATCGAGGCGCTGGAACAGCTGCGGGTGCTGCACCACGGCTACCGCATCAAGCTGCTGCACACCGACGACGCGCCCCCCGCCGGCGTGGACACGCCGGCCGACCTGGAACGGGTCCGGGCACGGCTGGGTCAGGGCACCAACTGACGCACAGCCTGACAGTTCCGTGTCCCAGCGCCGCACAGGCTGTGTGGCGCTGGGGCGCTACAATGGAAGGAATCGTATCTTTTCAACGGGAACTTCCTCCATGCGACTGATTCTTCTTGGCCCTCCGGGCGCAGGCAAAGGTACCCAGGCCGGCTTCATCACCAGCCAGTTCGGCATTCCCCAGATCTCCACCGGCGACATGCTGCGTGCCGCCATCAAGGCCGGCACCGAGCTGGGCAAGGCCGCCAAGGAAGTGATGGACCAGGGCAAGCTGGTGTCCGACGACATCATCATCGGCCTGGTGAAGGAACGGCTGAAGCAGCCCGACTGTCAGAAAGGCTACCTGTTCGACGGTTTCCCGCGCACCATCCCGCAGGCCGAAGCCCTGCGCGAATCCGGCATCCGGCTGGAGCACGTGGTGGAACTGAAGGTGCCGGACGCCGACATCATCGAGCGCATGAGCGGACGGCGCGTCCACCAGCCCAGCGGCCGCAGCTACCACATCCGCTTCAACCCGCCCAAGGTGGAAGGCAAGGACGACGTGACGGGTGAACCCCTGACCCAGCGTGACGACGACCGCGAGGACGTGGTTCGGAAGCGCCTGGAGGTCTACCAGCAGCAGACCCGTCCGCTGGTCGATTACTACCAGGAATGGGCCCGCACCGGCGACGCCGCAGCCCCCCGCTACCATGCCCTGGAAGGCGTGGGCACGGTGGAAGAGATCCGCGCCCGCGTGCAGGCTGCGCTGGCCAGCTGATCCCACCGGCTGACGCTAGGGTCATGCCCGGCGTCCTCCCATCACGGGCACCACGAGCCATCGTCGGTGCCCGTTTTTTTTGCAGCCTTTCTCCTGGTGATGGCCGCCTTTCCCGGGCGTACCCTCCTGGTATGCGCTCCCCCGGGGGGCTTATTCGGTGAGGGCTACACGCCGCGTCTTGATGGCCCCACGGTCTCCACGGTGCAGCGTTTGTCGCTTCTCAGCGCCCGGTCTCGACAGCCGCTGCCTGCGCCAGCTGCGCTTCCACCCAGGCCGCCAGCGCCAGCAGGCTGGCATCGGCACCCCGGCCACCCACCAGCTGCAGGCCGAAGGGCATGGCCACCTGGCCAACCCATCCCTGCGTCTGAGCCGGCCCGTCCTTCGGCGAATGTCCCTTCTCCAGCCAGACATGGCCCGCCGGCAGGCTGATGGCCGGCACGCCGGCAAAGGAGAACGGCAGCGTCTGGCCCAGC
>ERZ773038.974-NODE-974-length-17334-cov-7.257249_pt1 | contig 17334 bp, 16 predicted proteins | sample MGYA00511665_ERZ773038 | MGnify/ENA primary metagenome ERZ773038 (study PRJEB29015, sample SAMEA2737966) | human oral metagenome | biome: human oral; feature: human-associated habitat; material: dental | place: China | collected 2028 ... | reverse complement strand
GGGCAGGGTGCCTGGCTGCCGTCCCGTGTCGGCCTGACGGCGCCGGTGGCCTTGCCGCGTGCAGGACACCCCGGCGCCGCCCGGGCGGTGCGCCTCGGCAGCCTTGTGGCCCAGCCGGACTTCGGATCCTTCCGTGTCCACGGAAAGCTGTTGGCCGGCCGCCACCCAGACATCTGTGCAGAGGCCCTGATGGCCCTGCCGACCGAATTCCCGGGTCAGTGAATGCCGCATCCTCCCATTGACTGGCCTGTCATGGAGAACACGATGAAATTCAAGCGACTGGCAGACCTCGACCTGAAAGGCAAGAAAGTCTTCATCCGCAGCGACTTCAACGTCCCGCTGGATGAGAACCGCAACATCACCGACGACACCCGCATCCGGGCTTCGGTGCCTGCCATCAAGGCCGCGCTGGACAAGGGCGCCGCCGTCATGGTCACCTCCCACCTGGGCCGTCCGAAAGAGGGCGAATTCAAGCCCGAGGACTCGCTGGCTCCTGTGGCCAAGCGCCTGGAGGAACTGCTGGGCCGCCCCGTGCGCCTGCAGGCCGACTACCTGGATGGCGGCTTCCCGCTGGCCCCGGGTGATGTGGTGGTGCTGGAAAACACCCGCTGCAACAAGGGCGAGAAGAAAGACGACGAAGCCCTGGCCAAGAAATACGCCGCCCTGTGCGATGTCTACGTGAACGATGCCTTCGGCACCGCTCACCGCGCCGAGGCCTCCACCCACGGCATCGCCCGCTTTGCCAAGGAAGCCGCTGCCGGCCCGCTGCTGGCTGCCGAGCTGGACGCCCTGGGCAAGGCCCTGCACAACCCGGCTCACCCGATGGTTGCCATCGTGGCCGGCTCCAAGGTCTCCACCAAGCTCACCATCCTCGACTCCCTGGCCGACAAGGTTGACCAGCTGATCGTGGGCGGCGGCATTGCCAACACCTTCATGCTGGCTGCCGGCCTGCCCATCGGCAAGTCCCTGGCCGAGCCCGACCTGGTGGGCGACGCCAAGAAGATCATCGAGAAGATGAAGGCCCGTGGCGCCGAAGTGCCCATTCCCGAGGACGTGGTGGTGGCCAAGACCTTCGCGGCTGACGCCCCGGCCACCGTCAAGGCCGCCAAGGACGTGGCCGAAGACGACATGATTCTGGACATTGGCCCCAAGACGGCTGCCAAGCTGGCCGAGCAGCTGAAGTCTGCTGGCACCATCGTCTGGAACGGCCCGGTCGGCGTGTTCGAGTTCGACGCCTTTGCCAAGGGCACCGAGACCCTGGCCCGCGCCATCGCAGCCTCCAAGGGCTTCTCGATCGCGGGCGGTGGTGACACCCTGGCCGCCATTGCCAAGTTCGGCATCACCGACCAGATCAGCTACATCTCCACCGGTGGTGGCGCCTTCCTGGAGTTCCTGGAAGGCCGCACCCTGCCGGCCGTGGCTGCTCTGGAAGCAGCTGCCGGCTGATGACCTGACCGGATCCGGCCTTTGTCCGGATCCGGGTCGTCACCACGGACAGGCCCTGCACCGCGCATGCGGATGCAGGGCCTTTCTGTTTTGTGCGTGAGGGAAGGGGCTTTAACGGGAGGCTTCTGAAGCGCTCATGCACTTGTCGGCTGCTTTCGTCCGCCGATCTTGCGTGCGGAAAAATGCCATATGTCGTCAAAACGCGGCATGTTAGTTTGCTCGCCATTGCAACTTCCACCCGTTTTATGGGGAGCCATCATGGGCAAGCAACACGCATTCGGCAGCAAACTGTCTCTGAGCCTGGCCGTGGCCGTCTCGGCTGTTCTTACCGCTTGTGGCGGTGGCGGCGGTGGCAGCAGCACGCCGACGACGCCGGTGGCACCGAACACGCCGGCAGCAACCCCGCCCGCAGCCAACAACACCCAGCCGACGCCTTCGACGCCTTCGTCCAACCAGGCGATGTATGAGCAGCTGCGCACGCAGTGCCCGGTCGTGTCGTACACGAGTGAAGCGGGCTTCTATGCGTGTGCTGCCGGCACCTACGTCGGCAAGAATCTGAGGGACGGCCAGACGGTCTGCACGGTCCGGCTGACGCGGGATGGTGATGTGACGTACACCATGGGCAATGAGGTGTATGCCTTCAAGCTGGCACAGAACTTCTTCTACTCGAAGAGCTCTCCGCTGGCAGACGCCGAGTATCAGCATATCTGGGGCATGGGCATCAGCGCTGAAAGTGCGGCGGATGCCAACGGGAAGGTTCACGGCTTCGAGCTGCATCTGGATCCTAAAGCCGAAGTTGGTAAGAAACCTGATCATCTCGACATCAAGCACAGCTTCGGCTCGGCATATTCTCCGGATCTTCAATCGACCTGCCGCGTTCCGCTCTGAGACTTGAGGCCGGATCATGGGTCGACATGATTCGGTTATGAACTGAATGGATGGCCACTGTCCGGTCTTCAGGCAGTGGCCATTTTCGAGTCTGATCGACATTCCCGCCTGTTTCTGTTTTCTGGAATGACCATGAACACTCAACTTGTATCCGGCAGCAAGCTTGCCCTGGCTCTGGCCATCTCGGCCGTTCTTGGCGCCTGTGGCGGTGGTGGCGGTGGCGACAGCAGCACGCCGGCCACGCCGGTTGCGACGAATGGCAGTGGCTCGACCACGACCAGCACGGCTGGCGGCACGACGACCGCGACCAACAGCACGCCGGCTGCAACCACGCCCACCACGACCGCGCCATCGGCACCGGCCACCACGCCGGCTGCAACGACACCGGCCACGAACTCGCCCGCTGCGACCGCGCCGGCTGTGACGGCACCGTCCAACAATGCCCAGACGCCATCCCTGGTCAACCGGGCCATGTATGAGCAGATGCGTCGGGAGTGCCAGACGCCGTCCGGCCCATCCGACCCAGCAGTTGTCGCATGCGCTGCCGGTGTCTACGTGGGCAGGGATTTATGGGACGGTAAGGAATGCACGGTGAAGCTGGCGAAGGACGGGGAAGTGACCTTCACCGTGGGTGACAAGGTGCATGTCTTCAGGATGACGGAGTTTTTCCAGTACCACTTCGTCAACTCATCCGCGGAAAGAGCCCCGTACTTGTTGGACGTTCATATCTCTGGTTACAGCGCCGAGGATGCAACCGAGAAGAGCCACGGCTTCATGCTGAATGTAAACCCCAAGGGTGATGGTTCGACACTGCCGGATAGCATTGAGATCGGATATAAGTATGGAGGCAAGATCTCGTCAGATGAGCTGGCGAGCTGCAAGATGCCGCTTTGACCCTGCCTAAGCCGGGTCATGAACGAGCATGATCTGGCCCGGCGTTGAATGAATGGCCGCTGCCCGTATCTCGGGTGGCGGCCGTTCGATATCCCCACCTGTTTCCGTTTTCCGAAATGACCATGAACACTCAACTTGTATCCGGCAGCAAGCTTGCCCTGGCTCTGGCCATCTCGGCCGTTCTTGGCGCCTGTGGCGGTGGTGGCGGTGGCGACAGCAGCACGCCGGCCACGCCGGTTGCGACGAATGGCAGTGGCTCGACCACGACCAGCACGGCTGGCGGCACGACGACCGCGACCAACAGCACGCCGGCTGCAACCACGCCCACCACGACCGCGCCATCGGCACCGGCCACCACGCCGGCTGCAACGACACCGGCCACGAACTCGCCCGCTGCGACCGCGCCGGCTGTGACGGCACCGTCCAACAATGCCCAGACGCCATCCCTGGTCAACCGGGCCATGTATGAGCAGATGCGTCGGGAGTGCCAGACGCCATCCCGCTCGTTCGACCCTGCGACTGGCGCCGCATGCGCTGCCGGTGTCTACGTGGGCAAGGATTCGTCGGATGGCAAGGACTGCACAGTGAAGCTGACGAAGGAGGGGGGAGTGACCTTCACCGTGGGCGACAAGGTGCATGTCTTCAGGATGACGCAGCTTTTCCGGTCTGTGTTCTTCAAACTTGACGAGGAAGTTGGGCCGTACTTGTTCAAGACCCATATTTCTGGCTACAGTGCCGATGATGCAGCCAAGAAGGTACACGGCTTCATCATGAACGTTGATCCCACGGGCGATGGGGCGACCCCGCCGGCTGATTTCGAGATCATGTACACCTATGGTGACGTGCTCACGTCAGATGAGAGAACGATCTGCAAGTTTCCGCTCTGACCCTTCCCAGGCCGGGTCATGAAAACATGATTCGGCTTTGAGTTGAACGAATGGCCGCTGCCCGTGTCTCGGGTGGCGGCCATTGTCTTTCAAGGGCGTGTCGTCCGGGAGGTCCGGTATCTGCAGGTTTCAGCCATACGGCTGCTCGATGACATCGAGCCCTTGTCTCCATCCTGACGGGATGTATATACTATGTTTATACATCTGCTTGGGGGCTGTTCCATGAGCACGACCTTGAATATCCGGCACTGGGGAAACAGCCTGGGTGTGCGTCTGCCTGCCAGCATAGCGCGGGCCGCAGGCCTGTCGGTCGATCAGCAGGTCGAGGTGGCCGTCGAAGGCGATAGGATCGTGTTGACGCCTGTTCGGAACCGGACGTTGACACTGGAAGAGCGCCTGGCGCGCTTCGACCCTGACCGGCATGGTGGGGAAGCCATGTCTGTCTCGGAGCCTCTGGGAAACGAGCGTTTCTGACATGGCGACGAAGCGTGACGCTGCCTGGGTTCCGGATCGGCAGGACATCATCTGGATCGACTGCAACCCGCAGAAGGGGCGGGAGATGCGGGACGTTCATCCCTTCCTGGTTCTGTCCCCACGCACGTTCAACGATCGTACCTCGCTGGTCATTGGCCTGCCCATGACGACGGCACCGTATAACGCGGATAACCCGTTTGCCGTCATTGCGGGCGTGGCATCCGGGCGCAAGTCCGGACAGACCAGTTATGTCCTCTGTCATCAGCCCAAGTCGTTTGACTGGCGCCAGCGCCAGGCGTCACCCCATCCCTTGCGGAAGCTGGATGAGGCACCGTTTTCGGAAGTGCTGATGGTATTGAACCAGTTGCTGCAACTGGGATAGCGGGGGCTTTGTCTCCGTTGGGAGCCCGTTCGTGGGATACCTGAATCGGCTTCCTGCTCTTCCGACTCAGGCCTTCGCAGGCAATGATGGAGCGCCATCGGCCAGCTCGTCCCAGTAGCTTTCGTCGAGGTCCTTGATGGCGAACTCGTCCCGGATCTCCACGCCCAGTCCATACTGGTACATGTATTCGGCAAGCTGCATGCCGTCGATGAGCACGATGGTGACGTTGGCCAGCGATCTTGCGTAGTCGATGGCATCCTTGGTGAACTTCGAGGTGGTGATGAAGACACCCTTCGTGGAGCGGTTTCCTAGGAGCGCGCCGGCAAATGCCTGAACCTCGGGACGGCCGATAGACTGATCACGTTGGTACCGCTTGGCCTGGATGCTGATCTTGCCCAGGCCCAGGACATCTTCCCGGATCTCGCCGTCGATGCCGCCATCCCGGCTGAGTTGGGTGGCGCGGCCTGCATCCTTGAACTGGCGACCATAGCCCATCTTCTGCAGGAGCTGGACAACGACCCTTTCGAAGCTTTCGGGGGTCTTCGAGAGGATCATGTCGATGATCTCTTCGTACTTGGTGCGTTTGTAGATCGAGAAGAGTTCGTAGATCTGGTCTTTGGGTGTCTTGCCGCTTGTATCCTGCTTGCTGATCAGGGCGGGCAATGCCTTTTCGGGCTGCGTGAGGTCTCCATCGCTCTGTTCGAGCAGTTTTCTTTCAGAGACCCGCTTCCGTACCAGCGCCTTGATCTTGTCGTTGGGGGCGTTCACCAGGGACTTGCCTTCTTCGGTGATGGCGTATTTGCCGCGTCCAGGACGCTGCAGCAGTCCGGCCATGGCAAGATAGCTCAGCGCCCAGGACATGCGGTCGACAAAGATGGAAACCTCTCGGGTTTCGTAGGTCTCGGTCCGGTCTTCTTTGCTGACTTTCAGGCGCTCGGCCAGAGGCAGGATCAGGGACGACTTCTCACGGGGGGCGCCATCCTCCATCAGCGAGAGGAGGTCAGCAAACATGTCGTCATATCGGGGGATGGCCATCTCGTCTGTTCTTGTTGTGGAAGACAGGCCATGATGGATGGCGGCGCCCGAATGATCAATATCCCGTCAGTACCGCTCATCGTGCTGCCCCGTGTGTTCATCGGACCACGGGGCAGCGATTCCTTACCCCGGTGAGGCACCGGGTGAGGAAAGCCCGCAAAGGTCCGCACGATGCTGCCAATGCGGACCTTCGGGCTGTGCGCCATTACATGCGATAGCTGAGCTTCAGCATCACGTTGCGCGGTGCGCCGGGCAGGTTCATGTTGCCGTTGGCGCCGTGCGAGGAGACGATGTAGCGGGCGTCGGTGATGTTGTAGACGTTGAGCTGCACGCCCCACGGGCCCTGGCGCCACCAGGCGGCGGCATCGGCCGTCACGTAGCCGGGCAGGCGCACGGTGTTGCCGGCGTTGGCGTAGCGGCTGCCGACCAGGTTGGCACCGGCACCCACGCCGAAGCCGCCGTCCAGATCCTTGGTGATCCAGAAGTTGGCGGCGTGGCGCGGGGTGAGGGTGCTGCGCTTGCCCTGCACGGGCTGGCCGTCATTGCGCGAGGGCGAGCGGGTGACCTTGGCGTCGAGGAAGGCGTAGCCCATGATGGCGCGCCAGCCGGGGGCCAGTTCGCCGCTCAGGCTCCACTCGAAGCCGTCGGTGCGACGGGTGCCGATGGTGGCCAGCTGGTTGGTGGCAGGATCGGTGTCGCGGACGTTGGTGCGGTTCAGGCGGAACAGCGAGAAGGTGGTGCTGAGGCGGCCATCGAGCAGGTCGTACTTGGCACCGATCTCGGTGTTGGTGGTCTGTTCGGGATCCAGGTTGGCGTTGCCGTTGCTCAGGGCAAAGGCTTCGCCGGAAGGCTGGAAGGAGCGGCTCCACGACAGGTAGTACGACTGGGCGGCGTCAGGCTGGTAGACGGCGCCCAGGCGGGGGCTGATGTCGTTGTCGGTGCGCTGCAGCTGGCGGCCGGTGTTGCGCTCGCCGGTTTCCTGCTTGAAGTGGTCATAGCGCAGGCCGGCCAGCACTTTCCACTGTTCGTCGATGGAGATCATGTCCTGCACGTACAGGCCCATGGTCTCGAAGCGGCCGAGGTTGTCGTTGGTGGGGTTGCCGCTGGCCAGGCGTGCCAGGGTGGGCAGCACGGGGTTGAAGAGGTCCACGGTGCCGACGTTGCGCTGGGCGTACGAGACCAGATCCTTGTTCTGCTGGCCCAGTTCCAGACCATAGAGCAGCTCGTGCTTCAGGCCGCCCAGGTAAGCCTGCTGGGTGAGTTCGGTCTGGTTGCTCCAGCCGTGTTCACGCCGGAAGATGTTGCCGTGCGAGAGGCTGGCGGTGCGGGCAGCTGCATTGACCGAGGCGGTGGTGGTGTTGTTGCGGTCCAGTTCGTAGTGGTAGTAGCGGGTGGCGTTGCGCAGCGACAGGGTGTCGTTGATGCGATGGGTGACGACGCCGGTGTAGGCATGGACCGTGGTGTGGGTGTAGTCGGCATCGCGGGCGTTGGCGGCGCCGTAGTAGGTGCCCGGATCCACGTTCACGGGACGGCCCTGGTAGGCGGGGATGCCGAAGTCGGTCACGCGACGATCATTCAGGTACTCGGCCTGCAGGAGCACCTGGGTGTCGGGCGAGAACTTGAGCTGGGCGGAAGGGGCGATGGCCTTGCGGTCGAGGAACTGCTGGTGGCGGTAGCTGTCGGCCTTCTCGATGGCGCCGGTGAGACGCCAGGACAGGCTCTGGTCGCCATTGGCACGACCCAGATCAGCTTCCAGCCGGCGGTCCTTCCAGGAGCCCAGGCTGAGGTTGGCGGCGGTGATGTCCTTGCCGGGTTTCTTGCTGATGCGGTTGATGAGGCCGCCGGCGGAGCCACGGCCGTACAGGACGGCGGCAGGGCCCTTGATGACATCGACGCGCTCGATGTTGGAGAGGTCGCGGAAGTACAGGGCATCGTCACGGAAGCCGTCGACGTACTGGTCGGCAATGGCCGTGAAGCCGCGGATGGAGACCTGGTCACGCTGGCCATCCCCGTGCGAGAAGGACACGCCGGGCACGTTCTTCAGGGCGTCCTGCATGGAGTTGACATGCTGGTCTTCCAGGACACGGGCGGGAACGACGTTGATGGTCTGAGGCACGTCGCGCAGCGGGGCGTTGGTCTTGGTGCCGCTGGTGGCGTCGGGCGTGGTGTAGCCGTCATCCTGGGCACCGACGACGTTCACGGCGGGCAGGGTGGCGCGGTCGGCTTCCTGAGCGTGGGCAGGGGCGACCAGCGGGGTCGACAGAAGAAGCGCGAAGGGAAGTGCCTTGGCGTTGTGCATGATGGGGAAAGGTAGGGTTGGGATGGGCTCTGATGTGTGCAGAGAGCAGGCTAGGTGGCGCTGCGCGTGGCAATTATAGTAATGAAAGTAATGATCAGTACGATATTTGGGTGTATTGGTTTAGCAAGGTGCTATTGCCCCGCTATTGCCCGGCCGTTGCCCGGCGGACGCATGGCCTGTGGGCATGGTCGAGCGCGGGATGGGGCGCGTGGGATGGTGCGCGTGGGATGGGACGCCTGAGATGGGACGCCTGAGATGGGACGCCTGAGATGGGACGCCTGAGATGGGACGCCAGGCAGGATGTCAGGCCTCCATGGGAAAGGAGGCCCTGGAAGAGGGCGGCAGAGTGTCAGTCCCCCTTGGGTCAAGGGGGACTGGAGACGGGGGGCCTTGCGGCCGCCCGAGCTGCGGACGAGCGGTTATTTGACCCGGGTGAGTCCCGGCCGTTCGTCGTGCAGCGGGATGACGCGTCGGGCGGGGGTGCCGGCGTCATCGTCGTTGGCGCCGGCGCGGCCGGCATCGGCAGCTGCAGCCAGCCGTGCCTCGACGGCCACCGGGGTGGCGCCTGTCTCTTCCAGCAGGCGCTGCTGTTCGCGCTGGCGGCGGCGCAGCTGGGCGTGACGGTCGAAGACCATGGCGATGCTGCGCAGGAAGTAGCGGCCGACGGGCGTGACCTGGATGCCGCTTTCGTCACGCAGGACGAGGCCGGCCTCAATGAAGCGCTGCAGGCCTTCGAGTTCGTGGCGGAAGTATTCCTGCGGGTCGATGAGGAAGCGGTCGCCGATGGACTGGAAGTCGAGCTGCCCCTGGCACATGAGTTCCATGATGACGGCACGCTGCAGGGTGTCGTCGCCACGCAGCTCGATGCCGCGGGCGGTGGGCAGCCGCCCGGCTTCGATGGCCTGACGCCAGGGTTTGAGTTCGCGGTGGTTCTGCGAGTAGCTGGGGCCGATGGCGCTGATGGCCGAGACGCCCAGGCCGATGAGGTCGTCACCGGGCATGGCGGTGTAGCCCATGAAGTTGCGGCGCAGGGTGCCGCGCTCCAGGGCGATGGCCAGGTCGTCGTCGGGCAGGGCGAAGTGGTCCATGCCGATGTAGCGGTAACCGGCCTGGTTGAGCTTCTGGATGGCCAGCTGCACCATGGCCATGCGCATGGCCTGGTCGGGCAGGTCTTCGCGATGGATGAGGCGCTGGGCCTTGAAGCGCTCGGGCAGGTGGGCGTAGCCATAGATGGCCATGCGGCCCGGGCGCAGGGCAGCGATGCGGTCCAGGGTATGAGCCAGCGTTTCCAGCGTCTGCTTGGGCAGGCCGTAGACGAGGTCGATGTTGATGGACTTGAAGTCGAGCGTGCGGGCGTGTTCCATCAGGCCGACAAGCATCTCTTCAGGCTGGATGCGGTGGATGGCGACCTGAACCTTGGGATCGAGATCCTGCACGCCCAGGCTGATGCGGTCGAACCCCATGCGCCGGATGTTGGTGAGCCGGGTGTTGTCCACCGTGCGGGGGTCGATCTCGATGGAGCATTCGGCCTGGGACTGCAGGCCGATCTCGGCGTCGAGCGTGTTCAGCAGTTCAGCCAGCTCTTCGTCGCTGAAGAAGGTGGGGGTGCCACCGCCCAGGTGAAGTTGCGAGATCCTGACATCCCGATGCAGGTGCGCCGCATAAAGGCGGATTTCCTGTTTCAGGGTTTGCAGATAGGCCACGGCTCTGGCATGGTCTCGGGTACCGATGCGGTTGCACGCGCAATAATGGCAGATGGACTCGCAGAAGGGGATGTGGACGTAGACGGTGACGGGCTGCCCCGGCTGGCGCAGGGTGCGGTTGTCCAGCCACCAAGCCTGTTTCTCGGCGTCGAAGGCCTCGGCGAAATGATCCGCGGTGGGGTAGGAGGTGTACCTGGGCCCCGGTTGGTCGAAAACGCGAATCAGTTCGAGTGTCGGCATGCTGTCCATACAAAAAGCATGAATGAACGTGACTTGGTGGTTTTGATCCTGGTCAACGGACACTTATAATCCCTGAGGCGCGGCTCCTGGGGTAGTGTCGTCGCCTTTCATGTGTTGTCATCCGACGATAGCCGCGCGGCCTGGCCCGATGGGTGGGCTGGACGCGTCGGGAGAGTATTTTTTTCGGTTATCTGTCTGTTTTTTCCTTCCTGCACGCTGCGCGCAGCGTGTACGCTCGTTGCCTGACCAGAGGTCCTTCCCTTGAAGAACGTTCCTACGGCTGAATCCACGGTGCCTGCCCAGGCTGCATCCGGGCATGCTTCCTGCATGTCGTGCAGCATGCATGACCTGTGCCTGGTGGAAGGGTTGAGCGCTGCTGACATGGAGCAGCTTGCAGGCATGGTCAAGACGCGACGCCGGGTGCGGCGCGGTTCCTATCTGTACAAGGCGGGCGATCCCTTCGACGCCATCTATCCCATCCGTGCCGGTTTCTTCAAGTCTCGGGTGCTGTCGCCCGACGGGCGCGAGCAGATCATCGGCTTCCCCATGCCGGGCGACGTGCTGGGCTTTGACGCCATCAGCCGGGGCTCGTTCCACAGCGACGCGGTGGCGCTGGAAGACGCGGATGTCTGCGTGGTGCCGTTCTCGGAGCTGGAGTCCATCGGCCGGCGCTTCCCGCCGCTGCAGCAGCGGCTTCATCGCATCATTTCGCGCGAGATTGTGCGCGATCAGGGGCTGATGATGCTGCTGGGCACCATGCGGGCCGAGGAGCGCATCGGCGCCTTCCTGCTGGAGCTGTCACGGCGCTTCATGCGGCGCGGCTTTTCTTCCAGCCAGTTCATCCTGCGGATGACCCGCGAGGAGATCGGCAACTATCTGGGGCTGAAGCTGGAAACGGTCAGTCGCACGCTGTCGCGCCTGCAGGAGCAGGGCGTCATCTCGGTGGAGCAGCGCAAGATGCAGATCATCTCGCATGATCGGCTGCGTGTGCTTTCCGGCGTGCCCGAGTCCGGTCTGGCGACCGACATGTCGCCCGAGAACGCACGGCGCGTGGCGCTGATGCGCATCCACCAGCCGTGGTCGGAGTCGCAGAGCTCGCAGTAAGCGTCGTCAGCAGTACGGATGGGCGTGCCCGGCCAGGGCAGCGGCCAGGCCTGCGGCTGACAGCATGATCAGCAGGATGCCATTGAGGCGATAGGCCACCTGCGGGGCGCGGTTGCCCAGCAGGTTGCGCGCACCTGCCTCCACCAGGAAAAGGCCCAGGTTGGTGCCCAGTGCAAAGGCGGCCATGACGGCGGCCGCGCCCAGCGGGGTGGCGGCGAGGATGGCCGTACCCAGCGCGGTGTACAGCAGCCCACAGGGCAGCAGCGCCCACAGCATGCCGCGCAGCCATTCGGTACGACGGCCCGAGGCCAGTGGGGTACGTGATGCCAGGCGGCTACCCAGCGCGCTGAGCCACAGGGGCTCGCGGCCCAGCACCAGCAGGCTCAGGCCCAGCAGGACGAGCAGGGCGTTGAGGCCGGCCCAGACCGATTCGAAGATTGGCTGCCAGTAGGCGGCGGCCAGGACCTGCTGGCCGATGGCGCCGGCAGCAAGGCCCAGCAGGCTGTAGCCCAGAACGCGACCTGCCTGAAAGCGCCACCAGCGGGCGTCGGGCAGCTTGAGGGCAAGGCGTCGCGCCAGCGAAGAGCCGGAGAGGGTAGCGGTGCTGCCGTTGTCCGGCGTGATGGCGGAGGCTGCCGTGGCCTTGAGTGCGTTCGGGTCACTGGCAGCTGCACTAGGGTGGGGGGCGTCTTCAGACGTCCGGGACGTGGCCGCGTCTCCCTTCACGGTGATGACCGGGATGCCACGCAGGGTCATGCGCTGCAGGCCGGCGCACATGGTCAGGCAGTGCAGGCTGCCACCTGCGCCCATCAGCAGGGCGGCCGAGACCAGGGGCCAGGCGCTGTTCATTGCTTCGGCCGGAAGTCGGCGGGTAGGGTCCGCGGCGCCTGCAGGACCGGAGCGGTGGCCTTGTGGGCGTCGAAGGGCTGGGCACGCAGGCTTTCAAGGGTCTGAAGACCCGCGATGGGCAGGCGCCAGTCCTCACCTTCCAGGGCGATATGCCAGCGGGTGCCGGCGGCCCAGGTGATGGGTTGCCGGGCGTGCCAGTGGCCATCGCCGGCAGGCAGCATGTGGATGGCGAGGTCGTTGTTCGGATCGGAGGGGTGCAGCAGACGCAGGCGCGTGGGCTTGATGTCGGCTCCGTTGGGGGCCAGGGTCAGCTCGACCAGCAGCATGTTGTCCGGGGTGGTGTGCATGGCCAGGGTGCCGGCCACGCCCAGTTCACGGGCGCGATCCTCGCGGCGGGTGTCGGGTGCGACGCTGAGTCCCTGTTTCACGTAGTCGCTGCCCACCGGGGTATCGGCGCCGTGAATGGCAATCCAGAGGGTGAAGAGGCCGGCCACCACGGTGGCAGCGGGGATGCCGACCACCAGCCACATCAGCGGCTGCGAGAAGGCCTTGACGGGCCGGGCAGGCTGTGAGGGCAGGGTGGTGGGCTGTTCGGTTCTGCTCATGATGATCGAGGTGGGGCAGGGGACGATACGTACCCGGGGTACATGAATCGGGGATCTGCCGCGGCCGTGACTTGGGATGGGTGGCGCTGCGCCTGGGGCCGCTGCTCGTGAAGGGCGGCCGATAGGGAAGTGGCCGCCCTGATGGGATATTAATTCCGGCAGGATTCACGGTGCAGGGTGCAACCGTGAATCCATGTGAAGCCGGAGATCAGCGGGGCACCATGAAGATGCTGTCTTCGTGGCGTGCCGAAGCGCTGGGGCCATCCGTCTGATCCGGCGGGTTCACCGGGGTGACCTCGATCTTGATGGGATGCGAGCCGGGGCGCTGGTCGGTGTCGGCCGGCAGCTGCAGGGCGATGGGCACCAGGCGGTTGGAGGCCGCAGGCACCTCGATGCGGTTCTGGCCGGCGATGCGCAGGCCGGGCAGGCCGCTTGCGCTCAGCTCCAGCACCAGGGGGCGCTCGCTGGCGTTCATCAGCTGCAGGGTATAGGTGTTCTCGATATCACCGTTGTCGGCAAAGCGCGCCAGCGAGGCACGGTCGCGGATCACGTCGACACGCAGCGGGTTGCGGGTGGCCAGCGAACCGACCAGGAAGCCGGCCAGTGCCAGCAGCAGGGCCGCGTAGGCCAGCACGCGCGGGCGCAGCACCCGCTTGGCGGTGGCCTTGGTGTCGAGGTGGTTGGCGAGGGCGTTCTCGGTGGTGTAGCGGATGAGGCCACGTGGGTAGGACATCTTGTCCATGACGTCGTTGCACACGTCCACGCACGCGGCGCAGCTGATGCACTGGTACTGCAGGCCATCACGGATGTCGATGCCGGTGGGGCAGACCTCGACGCACAGGCCGCAGTCGATGCAGCTGCCCAGTCCCAGGGCGCTGGGGTCGGCCTTCTTGGAGCGCGAGCCGCGCGGATCACCCCGTTCCTTGTCGTAGGTGATGATCATCGTGTCCTTGTCGAACATCGCGCCCTGGAAGCGGGCGTAAGGACACATGTAGGTGCAGACCTGCTCGCGCAGGAAGCCGGCGTTGCCCCACAGGGCAAAGGCGTAGAAGAGGAACCAGAACCACTGCCACGGACCCAGCTCCATGCCGATGATCTGGGCAGGCAGGTCGCGGATGGGGGCGAAGTAGCCGATGAGGGTGAAGCCGGTGAAGAGCGACACCAGCACCCACAGCAGGTGCTTGGTGCCGCGCACGCGGAACTTGTACCAGGACATCGGGGCGGCATCAAGCTTGCGACGCTTGGCGCGGTCGCCTTCCAGCTTGGCCTCGATCCACATGAAGATCTCGGTGTAGACCGTCTGCGGACAGGAGTAGCCGCACCAGACCCGCCCGGCCACGGCGGTGACGAAGAAGAGGGTGAGGGCACAGAAGACCAGCAGGCCCGCCAGATAGACGAAGTCCTGCGGCCAGAGCACGGCACCGAAGAGGTGGAACTTGCGGGCGTCCAGGTCGAAGAGGACGGCCTGACGGCCGTTCCACTGCAACCAGGGCAGCCCGTAGAAGACCAGCTGGGTGATGATCACGGCGGCAATCCGGAGATTGTCGTAGCGACCACGCACCGAGCGGGGCTGGATCTTGACCCGCGCCGAGTAGCTGGAGAACAGTCCTCCTTCCTTGCTAGCCTCGTTGGCGGCAGCCTGTGCAGCCGCTGTCTTGGCTTTGCCTGTGCCGGTCGTCGAGCGGCTGCGGTGGACTTGGATGACGCGGGTTTCGGGTTCCACGGGATCAGTTCTTCTTCGGGTTGGACAGCGACATCACGTAAGCGGCCAGCACATCGATCTGTTCCTTGGTGAACAGGTCCTTGTGAGCCGGCATCTGGCTGTCAAAGCCATTGTTGATGGCGTGCATGACACCCTTCAGACCGCCGCCGTGCAGCCAGATGCGGTCGGTGAGGTTGGGGGCACCCACGTCCTGATTGCCCTTGCCGTCGGGACCATGGCAGGCAGCGCAGACCTGGAAGCCTTTCTTGCCTTTCTGGGCCTTGACGGGGTCGGTGGCCGAGCCGGACAGCGACAGCACGTACTGCGCGGTGTTCTCGATGTCGGCCGGGCTGTCGAAACCGGCAGCCTGCGGCGGCATGATGCCGTGACGGCCTTCCGTGATGGTCTCGACGATCGTCTCGGCATCACCCCCGTGCAGCCAGTCACCATCGGTCAGGTTCGGGAAGTGACGGCTGCCCCGGGCATCCGCACCGTGGCACTGGGCGCAGTTGTTCAGGAAGAGCCGCTGGCCGATGGCAAGTGCCTCGGGGTTCGTCTTCAGCTGGTCGGGCGACTGGCCGGCGAACTTGGCGTAGATGGGGCCGAGCGTGGCTTCCACCTGGGCGCGCTCTTCGTGGTACTGGCCAATCGAGGTCCAGCCACCTGCGCCCTTGAAGTCACCCATGCCAGGGTAGTAGATCAGGTAGCCGATGGCGAAGAAGGTGCAGATCAGGTAGAGGCCCATCCACCAGCGGGGCAGGGGGTTGTTGGCCTCACGGATGTCACCGTCCCAGACGTGGCCGGTGGTGTTGTCCGGCGTGGGGGCGGGCCTGCGGCTGTTTGCGATCAGAACGAACAGACAGAACAGCAGGCTGAGAATGGTCAGTACGATGACGTAGTATGACCAGAAGTCGGATACGAAATCAGCCATTTTTTCTCTCGTTGGGTTCGTTCAGGGGAAGCATGGCCGCTTCATCGAAGCGGGCCTTGTTTTTCTTGGACCAGGCGTAGACGATGACGCCCAGGAAGAAGATGAGGAACACCAGGGTGAGGACACCCCGGATCACGTTGAAATCCAAGACCGTTCCTCCATTACTGGTTCTGCGGACGGACGCGGCCCAGACCCTGCAGGAAGGCAATCAGGGCGTCCTGTTCGGTCTTGCCCTCGAGCTCCTCGACAGCACCGTTGATGGACTCGTCGCTGAAGGGCACGCCGACGCTGCGCAGTGCCTTCATGTGACGGACGATGCTGCTCTGGTCGACCGGGGTCTCTTCCAGCCAGGGGTAGGCGGGCATGTTGGACTCGGGCACCACGTCACGCGGGTTGTGCAGGTGGGCACGGTGCCAGTCGTCGCTGTAGCGGCCGCCAACACGGGCCAGGTCCGGACCGGTGCGCTTGCTGCCCCACTGGAAGGGGTGATCCCAGACGGACTCGCCAGCCACCGAGTAGGGGCCGTAGCGCAGCGTTTCGGCGCGGAACGGACGGACCATCTGCGAGTGGCAGTTGTAGCAGCCTTCGCGGACGAAGATGTCGCGGCCGGCCACCTGCAGCGCGCTGGGCGGGGTCATGCCCGGCAGCGGCTCGGTGGTGGAACGCTGGAAGAAGAGCGGCACGATCTGAACCAGGCCACCGACCGACACCACCAGCACGATCAGGACGATCATCAGCCAGGGGTTGGTTTCAATTTGTTCGTGTGAGAGTTTCATCGAAGCTTCCTCGAAGGGGCTTTATGCGCGCAGCTGCCCTGTGTGCCGGTCCGGAGACCGGCACACGGAAGGTTCTGCGGGGCAGGGCGCCTGCCGGTTCAGTGGCTCTGGCTGGCGGTGTTCAGTTGGGGAGCAGCGGGGGTGACCGGGGTGCTGGTCTCGACCGTGGCGGGCAGCGCGGAGGCCTTGGTGTCGCCACGCACGGTACGCCAGACGTTGTAGGCCATGACGATCATGCCGCTCAGGTAGAGCACGCCACCGATCAGGCGAACCACGTAGTACGGGAAGCTGGCCTTGACCGACTCGGCGAAGGTGTAGGTCAGCGTGCCGTCCGGCTCCAGGGCGCGCCACATCAGACCCTGGGTGATGCCGGCCACCCACAGGGCGATGGCATACAGGGCGATGCCGATGGTGGCCAGCCAGAAGTGCAGCTCGATCAGGTTGGTGCTGTACATCCGATCACGGCCCCAGAGGCGCGGGATCAGGTAGTAGAGGCTGCCCATGGTGATGAGACCGACCCAGCCCAGCGCGCCGGAGTGAACGTGACCGATGGTCCAGTCCGTGTAGTGCGACAGCGCGTTGACGGTCTTGATGGCCATCATCGGGCCTTCGAAGGTGGACATGCCGTAGAAGGACAGGGCCACGATCAGGAAGCGCAGGATGGGGTCTTCACGCAGACGGTGCCATGCGCCCGACAGGGTCATGATGCCGTTGATCATGCCGCCCCAGGACGGTGCGAACAGGATGAGCGAGAAGACCATGCCCAGCGACTGGGTCCAGTCGGGCAGGGCGGTGTAGTGCAGGTGGTGCGGACCTGCCCACATGTAGGTGAAGATCAGCGCCCAGAAGTGGACGATGGACAGGCGGTACGAGTAGATGGGGCGACCGATCTGCTTGGGCACGAAGTAGTACATCATGCCCAGGAAGCCGGCGGTCAGGAAGAAGCCCACCGCATTGTGGCCATACCACCATTGCACCATGGCGTCCTGCACGCCGCCATAGACCGGGTAGGACTTCATGAAGCCGGCCGGAATGGAGATGTTGTTGACGATGTGCAGCAGCGCCACGGCCAGGATGAAGCCGCCGTAGAACCAGTTGGCCACGTAGATGTGCTTGACC
>ERZ773038.972-NODE-972-length-17368-cov-10.878473_pt1 | contig 17368 bp, 18 predicted proteins | sample MGYA00511665_ERZ773038 | MGnify/ENA primary metagenome ERZ773038 (study PRJEB29015, sample SAMEA2737966) | human oral metagenome | biome: human oral; feature: human-associated habitat; material: dental | place: China | collected 2028 ... | reverse complement strand
ACAAAACCGAGCAAAAACTCCACCAAGACGCCAAGCGCGTGGGCTTTGGTGGCTTCTACCGCGCACGCAAGAAGCAGGAGGAAGGGAAGGAGAAGGAATAATATGGCACATGAAAGAAAGGCGTCAGAAACAGGGGTGAGAAGCGAGCGAGATATGATAGACTTTGCTGATTTGCCGCTCTCAGAGCGAGCCAAATTGGCCACCTTGAGTGTGAGCCATGGTGTTGGCGCTGCAGCATTGGAGGGGGTGAATAGCACGCACAAAGACAGCGATGTCCACGCTGTGCCTGGCGATGTGCCGGCAAGTGACCCGTTATGGAACAGCCGAGGTATGGGAAATATATACCATCCCGATAAACCTCAAGGGTGGACGCAGCCGGAGCTCGATATTTTTGGCACTGATGCGAGTGCTGAAGAGCAGGATGGTCAAATATCCGACGGGACGCCATCGATTGATCCAGAATCGTAGGATTATCTAGTATCCAGAGGCTAGTCCAGAAGATGGAGAACGTGTCGGGGGATATGACGAGTAGAATACGACTGGTAAAAATTATTAGATACGAAATTATTAAGTAATACAACAAGGAGGTAATAATGGGCATTCTAGGATCAGGCGTACGTGATGGCTTGCAGCTTAAGCCGGTGCGCTACGACTGGGCGTACCGTTTGTACAACCAAGCGGTGGCCAACACGTGGTTCCCCAACGAGGTGCAGCTAAGCCAGGATTTGGCGGATTTTGAGAAATTGAGCGAGGACGAAAAGCACGCCCTGAAGACGGTGATTAGTTACCTTAATCCTAACGAGCTGCTGATTAATAAATCGCTGGCCTTTGGTATTTACCCCTGCGTCAACGCCGCTGAGTGCCACCTGTATCTTTCGAAGCAGATGTGGGAAGAGGCCAATCACTTTATGACGTTCGAGTATATTATCGAGACCTTCCCGTTTGATCGTGAGGAAATTTACGCGGCAGGTTGGGGCAAAAAATCCCTGGCCGATAAAGCTGCCTTCCAGACCAAGTACGTCACGCGCATGATGGAAGAGCGCCCGGATGTGACGACGCTAGAGGGCAAGAAGGACTTCGTACGTAACCTGGTGGCCTATAACATCGTGCTGGAGGGGATCTGGTTCTACAGCGGCTTTATGGTGGGGATGAGCTTCCGCCGCCGCAATCTGCTGCGCAATGTTGGCACGCTGCTCGACTGGGTGACGAAGGATGAGAACCTGCACCTAGAGTTTGGCATTAACCTGCTGCTGACCATCCTGCACGAAAACCCGGATCTACAAACCGAGGAATTTGCCGACGAAATCCGCAGCCTGATCCTGGAAGCCGTCGAGCTCGAGAAGGCGTATAACAAAGACATGCTGCCGCGCGGCATTTTGGGCCTAAACGCCGACTACGTCAACCAATACGTCATGTATATGACCGACCGGCGGCTGGAGGAGCTGGGCTTTGAACCAGAGTATAACGTCACCAACCCGGCCAAGTGGATGGCCGCCGCCAACGACACGCTGGAGCTGGTGAACTTCTTCGAGAGCACCAATACGAGTTATGAGGTGAATACGACGAAGTAGTAGATATTGGCAAAACAGAAAGACCTTACCAGTCTACCGGTCTTACGGGAGCTCTCACTCCATCACCAGGCCGAAAATGTTCCGGCCAGAGTATACAGCAGAGCTCTTCCGCTTGTTTGGTCGCTGGCCTCCAGATATTTTCTTGTCTGGCAATGAAGTGAGAGCGGCCCACTGATACAACAAACAATATTCGCAAATTAGATACGAAAGGAATATAGCCATCATGAATACTCTTACACACACCATTCTCGATACCGTGCCAGTTGGTGCGCTGGCTACGGTGAATCGCGACCGCACGCCGCTGGTGACACCGCTGCACTTTGTCCGGGTGGGAGACGTAATTGCCTGGCTGTCTGATCGTGAGGCGCGCCACTCGCACAACGCCTTTCGCACTGGGCGGGCAGAGTTTGTGGTGTGGAATGATGCCAAGCAAGCCGTCTATCTCCACACCACGGTGCGCGAAGCCCGCGAGGATGAGGTCGCGGCTATTACCGAGGCATATACGGCTAAGCTGGGAAATTTTCGCCCGCAGTGTGCCCAGCCGCAGTGGTATGTCGCACCGATTGGCCAGCTGGATGATAATTCCACAACAGAAAATTGGGTGCATTACCTTGCCTAAAACGCTATATATAGCGTACAATAGACACTATAACTAAAAAACGGGTAGGGAATAATAACCATGACGCAGACAACACAAACGACATCACCAACAACCGATCCAGCGACTACGCAGGCACAGACTACCAAGCCCCAGCTGACGGACGATATGACGCTCGAGGAAAAGCTCGACGCTATCGAGCAGGCACTGCTGGCTGCTCAGCAAGTTGCCGTCGACCAAGCAGCGGCAGGTGGCACTCCTGTTATTATGCCAGATCCAGCGGAGCTAACGATGTGCGAGGGCTGCCAATAGGTGGCGCGTATCAATAACCAGCAGAAGCCAGCTACCAGGCTGGTTTTTTGCTGGTATACTGCTTATGGATACATGCTACAATAGAACGCGAGAGGGAGATTGTATGACACAGACACACCAACCAACGTATATTTTTGTTACCGGTGGGGTACTCTCTGGGGTGGGTAAAGGCATCACGGCGGCCAGTATTGGCGCGGTGCTGCAGGCTAAGGGCTTATCTGTCTCGGTGCAAAAGTGCGACCCTTACCTTAACGTCGATGCTGGGCTACTTAATCCCAAGGAGCATGGCGAGTGCTTTGTTACCAAGGATGGAGCGGAGACCGATCTCGACCTTGGTCACTACGAGCGCTTCTTAGACCTCGAGCTCACCCAGCGCAATGCTACGCTGGCGGGGCGGCTGCTGCGTGATTTGATCGCCGATGAGCGGGCCGGGAGGTTTGGTGGCCAGACGGTGCAGCTGGTGCCGCACTTTACTCAAGCGATCAAGCGAGCCATCCACCAGGCGGCGGCAGGGCAGGTGCATATTGTGGAGATTGGTGGCACGGTGGGAGATTATGAGGGGCTAAGCTTCGTCGAGGCGATCCGCGAGTTCTCCCTCGAGGTGGGGCGCGAGCACTGTCTCTTCGTCCATGTGGTGTATGTGCCGTTTCTTGCGACGAGCCAGGAATACAAGACGAAGCCAGCCCAGAATGCCATGGCTGACCTGCGTGGCTTTGGTATTATGCCCGATGTGGTGGCAGTTCGCACCGAGGGTAGCACGGTGCCACCGCGTGGTGTGGCGGACAAGATTGCCATTGCTAGTGGGGTACGGCCAGAGGGGATCATTATGATGCCAAATGTCGATACAGTCTACAAGGTACCCCTGATGGTAGCACGCGAATTGGGCCCAGTGCTGGCAAGCTTTACCGGTAATGATACAGCGCCAGATATGACGCGTTGGCAGCAGCTCGTCCGGCACGATAGCCAGACTTACCGCCAGCGGCTGACGATTGGCCTCGTGGCGAAATATATTGATAATGCCGATACTTATCTCTCCATCACCGAGGCGCTCAAAGCAGCTGCCTGGGCGCACCGCAGTGAGGTGACGATCAAGTGGATCAATGCCGAGGCAGTGACCGACGCAGCGCTCAGCGCTGTGGATGCTGTGGTGGTGCCTGGTGGCTTTGGTAAGCGTGGGGTAGAAGGGAAGATTGCGGCGGCGAGTTACTGCTTGCAGCACAATATACCGTATCTTGGTATATGCCTGGGGATGCAGGTGGCAGTGATTGCCGCTGCCCGCCGTGGTGGCCTAGCCCAGGCTGGCAGTGCAGAGTGTGGTGCCGCGCCAGATAATGCCGTCATCTACCTTATGCCTGACCAGCAGGGCAAGCAATCGACAGGCGGAACGATGCGTCTAGGCAACTACCCGGCGGTGCTGCAGGCTGGCTCACGCACTGCCAAAACATATGGCACAACAGAGGTCGTGGAGCGTCACCGCCACCGCTATGAGGTGAATCAAGCGCATCTTGCTGCTATTAACGCGGGCGGGGTTGTGGTGTCGGGTACGTCACCCGATGGTAGGCTGGTGGAGTTCGTCGAGGCACCGACCTGCGACTACTTCGTTGCGACTCAGGCTCACCCAGAGTTTACCTCGCGGCCATTCCGGGCTCACCCGCTCTTTGCTGGCTTGGTGCAGGCGGCGCTGGAGCGGCAGAAGCGGGTACAGAAGGGCAAGGCCTAACCTTCTCGCTGCGCTTACGCTATTCTTGTGCCGCATCTGTTGTATACTATAATCATGGAACAGACGATTCGTGATGCAGTACACACTCTTTATCAACAAACACCGCCGGTGGAATTGACGCGGCCAGAGCCGAAGTTTGGTGATTTTGCGACTAACGTCGCCCTCAAGCTTACCAAACCACTGGGCAAGAACCCCCGCGAGATTGCTGAGGAGGTGGCGGCGGTGCTGCGCCAGACTGGCCAGTTTTCTGACGTGAGCGTGGCTGGCCCGGGTTTTATCAATCTCCGCCTGAGTGATGAAGCGCTGTGGCAGGCGGCCAATACCGCACCGCAGCAGATCTATGGCGGCATGCGCTACACGCTGGAATATAGCTGCCCCAACGCCTTTAAAGAGTTGCACACCGGCCACCTGTACCAGACGGTGTATGGCGATATATTGGCGCGGATCATTGAGTCGGTTGGCGCGGCGGTAGACCGAGCTAGCTTTGGTGGTGACGTGGGCCTGCACGTTGCTAAGTGCTTGTGGGGGATGCGCCACACGCTAGGCGGCGAGCTACCAGAGAAGTTAACAGAGGTAGAGAGCGATGTCTTTGCTCGGGCGCGGTGGATTAGCCAGGCTTATGTGATCGGTGCTAAGGCGTACGAAGACAATGACACAGCTAAGCAAGAGATTATCGAGCTCAACAAGCTGGTCTACAGCTACCACGAGCATGATGAGCATAATACGCCGCTCGCTCAGATCTATTGGACGACGCGCCAGTGGAGCTTGGATTACTTCGATGCCTTCTATACGATGACTCAGGTCGATCATCTCGATTACATCCCTGAGAGTAGCACCGCACCGATTGGCCTGGCCGTAGTGCACGAGCAGCTGGAGCGGGGGAATTTGCAGCGTTCTGAGGGGGCAGTGGTCTTCGTCGGTGACCCCGCCAAGCACCTGCACACCCGCGTCTTTGTCACGTCCAACGGCTTGCCAACGTATGAGACGAAGGATATTGGCGTTATCTGGAAGGAGGTGGCAGACTACCACTTCGACCACCGGATTCTCATCACTGGCAACGACCAAAAGGAGTATATGCGCGTGGTGTATGCTGCGGCAGAGCTCTTCCGGCCTGAGCTAGCCGGGCGGATGACCCACCTGACCAATGGTACGGTGCGCTTTGGTGATGGTAGTAAGATGAGTTCGCGCCTGGGCAATGTGGCGCGAGCGGCCGATGTGCTCACTATCGTCCAAGAGCGTGTGGCAAACCTCACCACAGATCCAGTGGTGCAGCGCCAGGTGGCCCTGGGGGCGATCAAGTACGCCTTTGCGAAGTATCGCATGGGCAATGATATCGCCTTTGATATGGATGAGACGGTGAGCCTGCAGGGTAATTCTGGCCCCTACATTCAATACGCTCATGCTCGGGCCTGCAGTATCCTGGCCAAGGCCGATGCCGAGCCTGCCGAGCCAACCGATTGCACTGATGACGAGCGCCTCCTCCTGCGCAAGCTGAGCGAATATCCAGAGGTCGTCGAGAAGGCCGCTCGCGAGTATCTTGTGCATGGCATCTGCCACTACCTCTATGAGCTTGCCCAAGAATTTAACCGCTTCTACGAAAAAAACCGCGTCGTTGGCAGCCCGCGCCAGGCCGAGCGCCTCGCCCTAGTGCAGCGCTACCGCGACACCCTGGCTGCTGGCCTTGCTCTGCTCGGTATCGAAGCACCGGAGCGGCTGTAGTGGGTGAGCGTACGCCACGTACCGACCCATCTGCTTTGCATGAGCCACTGGCAGCAGAGCTTATGACGCCAAAGCATCGTATTGCAGCACAAAATATCGAGATTGGCCGCGAGCGCTTGCTTGACTCAAAGCAGCTCAAGATTATCGGCGCAGCCTACGAGCAGTCGCCACTGGCCTTTGAAGACGCCACTAATGCAGCAGTTTTGGTGGGGCACTTGGTGCGCCAGACGCTTGAATTTGCACCGACCACAGATGGTACACCGCTTCTTACCGCTGAAAGTATTGCCGAGCGTGAGACAGCTAATTGCTATGGTTATACTATTGTGGCATCGGAGTGCCTCGATCAGATTAAGGGGTTAGAGCACTATATTGGGTATGTTAACCAACATGCCGTAATTATGTTGTTTGACCGGCCAAGTCAGCGCTCGTTTTTGCTTGATGTACCTACGAATGAGCTATGCAAAGAGACAACAGAAGCGATAAGTGGAAAAAACCCGCAAGATCAGTTGATGAGTGGTGAGCTTCGCGCAGTGAATTGGCTACAGACAAGCGAACTAGTGAAGAATCTCCCGCCGTCAATCAACCGTGATGCCTTTGTTTCATCTCGCCCATGGTTAAACTTTGCTGATGTTACTAGTCAGCAGTATCGTGATGGTGACACACGAAACAGTTTGTTACAACTTATCACGCTGCCATCCATCCCTGGACGTGAGCTATTGCGCGTTCATTATGATGCAATCATCCATAATCGTCATGACGAATTTGGTGCTGCATACGAAAGTTTAAGCCAGCTACCAGGCATCTATCCAGATGTTGACCGACGTAATGACCTGAAAGAGGCCAACCAGCTGTGCAAGAAGCTTATCGCCCAGGGTATGGGTGAGCAAGCAATTGAATTAGCGCAGACTGTCCATGCGAGCCTTTCGCCGGGTGACACGACAGTTAATCGCTTCTTCCTTGGTGATATACTACGCAAAGTAGCGACTGCCACGGGCAATGCCAAACTTGTCGAGCAAGCGATACAGACGTACGAGCACCCATTTGTTATCTTTGATGATAATGCAGATAATATCGCGACTCCATCACAACGCCTGTCGCGAGGCTTTAAAGATTTGCAGCGTAATAAAGTCAACAAAGCACGCAAACAAGCTAAGCGAATGAAGCAATAATGAAATAACGACTATAGAACACCACCAACACAAGACCGCTAGCAATTAATGCAGAATATGCTATAATTTGAATAAACAATGGTTAATAAGGAGAACCTATGGCAGAACGAACAACAACCAAAACCAAAGCAGCTGCTGCAAAGAAGCCTGCTGCACGCCGCACCCCACGCAAGGCTGCCCAAGAAGCTGCAGCCGCTGCCCAAGCGATGGAGCAGAAGATGAAGAACAGCCACCTCGGCGGTTTTGCGGACTTCATCCGTGAACAGGGCGTTGTGGGCTTGGCTGTTGGTTTGGCGATTGGTACCGCCGCCGGCGACACGGTCAAAAAATTAGTTCAGGGGTTCATTAGCCCAGTGGTGCAGTTCATCGTGGGGTCGCAGAAGGGCCTCGAGGCTGCCAGCGCGCATATTGAGATTGCTGGGCGCAGCGCCGACTTCGCGTGGGGGGCCTTCGTGAGCTCACTCATCACCTTGATCGCCACAGCATTCGTCATCTACCTGATCATCCACTTTCTCAAGCTCGACCGCTTGGACAAGAAAAAAGACTAAGCAGGCAAGAGCCTGCGTAGCGATCAACCACACCCACCGCGGTGTGGTTTTTCTATGGTGAATAATAAATTTGCGCACTGCCCAAATACCTACGTAGCCTGAACACAATAATGAACCATTCGGAAATAACAGGGGTAGGGGAGACGATTTACCTCATAATTAGATCCTAGAATAAGCAGGCGGGAAGGGAAGCAAAAACACCTGAACAAAAAAGTAGTACACCAACTTGCACATCAGTAAAGCTTATGCTTATAACAGTGATAGCTAAGGATGAGCGCTATACGGTGGACATGTAGTATACTAGAAGCATGAAACCAAGCTTCAAACCAAAACGGATTTTGTGGGTCGACTTAGAGATGACGGGGCTAGACCCTACTACAGATGAGATACTAGAGGTAGCAGCGATTGTGACGGATTGGGACTTCGCTGAGATTGCAACGTACGAAGGGGTGGTGCGCCATGATGCAGCTAAGCTCAGGCGCCTCCTCGATGGCAACGCCAGCTTTTGGGATCAGCACCCGGCAGCGCGGCGCGGGCTCGAGGAGCAGAATGCTCAGGGCAAGCCGCTGGCAGAGGTCGAGCAAGAGCTGCTGGCGTTTTGTGATGAGCAGTGTGCTGGCGAGGGGCGGATATTGCTGGCAGGGAATTCCATCCATCAAGATCGCCGCTTTATCGATCACTGGTGGCCGCAGCTGGCCCAGCGTTTGCACTACCGCATGCTCGATGTGAGTGCCTGGAAGGTGGTGATGGAGGGCAAATACGGTAAGAAATTTGCCAAGCCAGAAGACCACCGCGCGTTGGAGGATATTCGTGGCAGCATTATGGAGTTGCGCTATTATCTACAAAAGGTCGCTCTGTAATGCCCGAGCTGTGGCGCGATATTACGATCGACACAGCCGAGCAGCGGCGGGCATTGATAAATGAGCTCCACCTGCCTGAGCTGCAGGCTCGTATGGTGCGCGAGCATCGCTGGCTGCCACAGGCGGTAGAAGGGGAAGCGTGGCTGCTGCTGGCGCTGGATATACCATACGTCAGTCGGCACAATGTGAAGTACCATACCATTACCATTTTGCTCAATAAAACCGAGATTATTACGCTACACCAGGGTGAGCTAGACGATGAGCTTGTTCAGCGCATTACCGCACTGCGGCCTAGTCACACAACGCCATCGCTTATTCTGGCGACTATTGCGCAGTTTTCTATTGAGCAATTTATGCCGCTGCTGAATCATATCGACGATGTGACCGACCAGCTGGAAGATACAATGATCCGCACCCCAGATAATCGGCAGCTCCAGCAGCTCTTTGTGTACAAGCGTCAGTTAGCCGACCTGCGCAAGGTGGTGCTCCCTCTGATGAATGTACTGAATGGCCTCAGTAACGGCCGCTATGCCTTGTTTGATAAAAAATGCGCCGTGTATGTGCGCGATAGCTACGACTACGCCTGGCGCGTTCACGAGCTTATCGATACGATGCGTGATCTTCTCACCAGCGCACTCGATATGTATCTCTCGGTGGTATCTAACCGCATGAACGATGTGATGAAGCGCCTCACCTTGGTTGCCACTGTCTTTATGCCGGTCTCGTTCTTGACGGGCCTGGGCGGGATGAATTTCGTGCAGTTGCCATTTCGTAGCGACATTGCCTTCTGGCTGATGATTGGCCTGATTGTCCTCATACCACTGGCGATGGTGGGGTATTTTGTGCGGCACAAGTGGGTGTAGTATTATAGTGCTATGACACACAAGCAGCTCGAAGAATTTTTGCTCAGCCTGCCCGGGGCATGGCTCGACTATCCCTTTGGGGAAGGTATCGCGGTGTACAAGGTAGGGCACAAGGACGTGCCTGGCCAGCAGGAGAAGATGTTTGCGCTTATTGCCGAAGGGTCGCAGCCACTAAGGGTGAGCCTCAAGTGCGACCCGCAGCTTGCCCGCACTTTGCGCGAGCGATATGAGTCGGTGCAGCCGGGCTACCACCTCAACAAAAAACATTGGATTACTGTTATTTGCAGCGGCCAGTTGAGTAATGATGAGGTAATTGACCTAGCGCGGCTTAGCTACCGGCTGGTGACGGAGTAGCGCGATGCTTCTTTGTGGAGAAGACATTGGTTAGTATAAGGAGCGCTCACGGTGTGGGCGTTTTTCTTTTTGTTGTGTGATAGAGTAAGACACCTTGATGTTTACCACCTCACGCGGAGGAAAACTCCTGGGAATGCGCCATGCAACTATACACAAGCAGATGTTTGTCTTATAGTGCAGCGCATTAACAAAAGCCCGCCAGAGAGGTGATCTTTTGTCGATAGGGTAGCGCGTTGCTATTTCGTTGAGGTAAAGTTGCTAAACGACTTGGTGGCGGCATCGAGCGTCTTGCTGTTGGTGGCAACGTAGTCGGCGATGGCTTTACGGTTGCCGCTGGCCGTCTTGAGCTTCTGGAGGTAACTCTTGAGGATGGACAGCTGGTAGCTCATTTCGCGTGCATAGACGCGGTCGAGTGAGCCGGTGAGGTAGGCATCTTCGAGCGTTTTGGAGAGTTTGTCGGAGTAGGCTTTTTCGGTCTTTTTGGCGTCGCCTAGGAGCTCGGTCTTGATCTTCGCATCCTTGAGTGACGACTTGAGCTCCGTACCCATACTGCCCAGCGAGGTGGTGAGTGTGGTGTTCATGCTCGAGAGCTCATTCTCCGTCAGGCGCGATTGCTGCTCCTTAGTAGCGGCCTGCAGCGTCTCGATGCGCGCCAGGGTGCTCTGGGCTTGCTTGGTGTAGTTGGGCTGGCTGTTGATCATCATCATGACAATGGCGAAGGCAAGCAAGAGCACGCCGCCGATCAGCCCAAACACCGCAAAGCGGTTCATCTGCACTGGCTGGGGCTTGGGCGCAATCTCGTTGAGGTAATCTACCGGGAAGGAGGTGTCTGGCTCGCTTGCTGCGCCAAGGTCTGCGCCGGTAGCAGCCATGGCAGTAGCGCCAAGCGGCTGCTGCGGGTTGGCATAGGCCTGGCCATTGTAGCCGCCCGATTGTGGCTGGTAGGGTTGTGCGGCGGGTTGACTAGGGCTTGGGTAGGCGCTCGCATAGCCCTGTGATGAGTCTGCGCCAGCTTGTGAGCTGGATGGGTGAGCTGTTGCCGTTGGCAGCTGCTGAGAGAGTTGACTTGGCTGTTGCTCGGGCTGCGGTGCGTAGTGGTATGACTGGCCTGCGCTGTAGCTCGTGGCTGGCTGGCTGGCTGTTTGGTCGTGTGGTGGCTGATACGGCTGGTAGGGTGTAGCCTGAGGCTGCGGCGATGAAGGAGCTTGCTGCTCGTGGTGGAGTGGCTGGGTTGGTTGGCTTTGCGCTGCTGGATTGTATGCACCATAGCCATAATCCTGCGCACCCGACGCCGCTTGGGTAGCATAGTAGGGGACATACGGAGCAGCAGCCGGCGCATTGGGCTGAGGAGGCTGTTGCTCGGGTTGTGGCGCCGAACCATTCGGTTGGGGAGTGTATGGTTGCTGTGGATTCATAGTTACTATAATACCATTTAAACACAACCACTAACAGAGGTAAAGAGGATAATCTATAACAGAGGTCAGATGGATGAAGCATACATAGTATATACCCCTCTACCCTATATACTCTATACCCCTATATACTATACTAAAATACCGTATGTTTTGGGCGAGAGGTAAGTATATTTCTCTATTGCCACACGTTATTTCTCCTGACTGTTAAACATACGTAATGTAACTACTCGCTGACAAAAAACAGGATAGTGTGGATGCAGCAAGCCCGGTGAGAGGATGAATAATAAAGGAGGGCGAACACAGTTCGATTGGCCTATGCCATATGCGCTATACTATACCTATGGATGCCAAAGAAGAGGTGCGGGCGCGCTTGAATATAGAGGATGTGGTGGGCGAGTATGTGCAGCTCAAGCGGGCGGGGCGGAGCTACAAAGGCCTGAGCCCTTTTACCAGTGAGCGGACGCCGAGCTTTTTTGTGAGCCCCGAGAAGAATATTTGGCATGACTTTAGTAGTGGGCGGGGTGGCGATGTCTTTAGCTTTATTATGGAAGTAGAGGGGCTGGACTTTCGCCAGGCGCTGGAGCTGCTTGCGCGCAAGGCAGGGGTGGATCTCTCGCTGTATGAGCAGAAGGGTAATCGCGACCTGGCGCGGCGCAAGCAGCGGCTGCGTGAGGCGCACCGACTAGCGGCGAATTTTTATCAGCATTGTTTGGTGCGGAGCCAGGATGCGCTGGCGTATGTGTTTCGGACGCGGCGGCTCAGCAAGGCGATTGTCCAGCAGTTTCAGATTGGCTATGCGCCGCGCGATGGTCAGGCTCTGGTAACGTATCTTAAGAAAAAAGGCTTTTCGCTGGCAGAGCTGCGTGAGGCGGGCCTGGTGAACCGCTACGATGGCGACCTCTTTCGCGGGCGGATGATGGTGCCATTAATGGATGCGGGTGGGCAGGTGATTGGTTTTACGGCGCGCCTGATTGCTGATGTGCCCAATGCACCAAAATATCTCAATACACCCCAGACACTGCTCTATGATAAAGGCCGGCATGTCTTTGGCTTGATGCAGGCCAAGCAAGCAATTCGGGCGCAGGGCTATGCGGTGATTGTCGAGGGTAATATGGATGTGATCAGCAGCCATCAGGCGGGCGAAGCAGCGGTGGTGGCGACAGCGGGCACTGCTATGACGGAGCAGCATATTCGGGCGCTCAAGCGGCTGGCGGGCGATATCCGCCTGAGCTTTGATGGTGATAAAGCCGGGCAGGCTGCCACAGAGCGAGCGATTGGCCTGGCTGCCCAAGCGGGGGTGGAGCTGAAGGTAGTGTCGCTGCCGGCAGGGGCAAAAGACCCCGATGAGCTCATCCAGCAGCAGGGGGTAGCGGTTTGGCAGCAGGCGATTGCGGCGGCTCAGCCAGCGGTGGATTGGCTCCTGGCTCAGTATCGGCAGCAGCTCGACCTTACCACAGCGGCGGGCAAGCGGCAGTTTACGACGGTTGGGCTGGCACTTGTCAATCGCTTGGGCGACCCGGTGGAGCGCGAGCACTACCAGCGGCAGATTGCTCAGGCGGTGGGCTCAAGTGTCCAGGCCGTGCAGGCCAAGGCGCAGCAAACGGCACCGGCTGCACCCATCCGCAAGGCTGTCAAGGCGGCAGCGGCCGCGCCACGCAATCGCTACCTCGTACAAGACGACGTGCTTGCACTGGCGATGCTCGATGGGCCGAGCCAGGAATTGTTTGGGCGAATTGATCCACAACTCTTTGCGGGGGAGGAGCGCCAGGCCCTGGCTCAGTACTATGCAGCGCACCACTCACAGCCTCTCACCACCACGCCGCCAGCATTGCAAAACTTTGACGAGTATATTACAATGGTGCGGGTACGTGCCGACGCTCGGTATGGTGCGTGGAGCGAGACCGATCGCTACTACGAGACCGCCCGGCTTTTGCGGCAAATCGAAACCGAACACAAGCAGCAACACAAACATCATCTCATCACCCAGCTGCGCCAAGCAGAAGAGAGCGGCGATACGACTGCCGCCGCCGCTTTGCGCCAGCAATTGAACCAACTAATCAAGGAGATAGCGCGTGGCAACCGACGATAAGGATACCAAGCAAAAAAAACCAGCAACCACAGCTCAGGCGGCACCACCCGATGCCCAGCCACCGATGATGGATCCAGCCGTCGACGATATGGAGCCCGACCTTGCGGCGCTTGAGGAAGAAGACACGCCGGAGGAGATTCTCAACAGCAACCAATACTTTGATGATATTAGCGACGACTCGGTGCGGCTACACCTGCGCGAGATTGGTAAGATCCCGCTGCTCAGTGCCGATGAAGAGATAGACCTGGCCTACCGGATTAAGCAGGGTGATAAGCGGGCGAAAGACAAAATGGCCGAGGCTAATATGCGACTGGTGGTAAGCATTGCCAAGCGGTATAGCGGCCGTGGCCTCGATTTTCTTGATCTCATCCAAGAAGGGCACACGGGGCTATTGCGGGCGGTGGAGAAGTTTGACCCAGATAAGGGCTTTAAGTTTAGCACCTATGCCACCTGGTGGATTCGCCAGGCGATTACCCGTGCCATTGCCGACCAAGCGCGCACTATTCGTATTCCTGTCCACATGGTGGAGACGATCAACAAACTGCTGCGCACCCAGCGCCGCCTCACGCAAGACCTCAACCGTGAGCCAACCATTACCGAGCTTGCCAAAGAGCTCGATATGGAGCCGGATAAGGTCGAATATGTGATGAAGATCAAGCAAGACATCAGCAGCCTCGACGCTGGTGTGGGGCGCGATGGCGACGACTCGGAGGAGTCGGTGCTCGGGGACTTCATCGAGGACGAAGATACAGTCAGCCCCGAAGAATCGGCCTCCAACCAGCTTCTCAAGGAGCAGGTGCAAGACATTCTCTCCACCTTGAGTGATCGCGAGCAGAAGATTATCAAAATGCGCTTTGGCCTAGAGAATGGCAAGAGCCACACGCTGGAGGAAGTTGGGCAGGAGTTTGCCGTGACGCGCGAGCGCATCCGCCAGATTGAGGCCAAGGCCCTGGCCAAGCTGCGCAAGCACAAGGACGCCAAGAAGCTGTACGAGTATTTGCAGCAGTAGGGGATAGCACACATAAATAGTCGGCATATAATGAGTATGCCGACTATTTAGTAAATGGGTTTGCTGGTGTACTTTGCTGTGCGGTTTTAGAATATAATGGCTATTTACTTTGCTGTGAGGGCAAAACCTCTCGAATACCCACTCTTACTATTGCTACCAAGAAATAGAGATCATGATTGTGGAGAGGTGAATACAAAAACCCTAAAAATGCAGAAGGTACTCCCAAAATACTTTATATAAAAATACCCAGTAGTATGCTGGGTATTTTTATATCGAAGTAAGTGGCTTAGTAGTAATAATAGTACCACCAAGATGGCTTGGACAATACACCAACAAACACAAGTATCCAGAAAAGCCAGATAAGACACCAGCAGACTGACCCAAAGATGCCCCAGCCCAGACTAACGTTACCCCACGTTGTAGACATACCGGCTTCCTTAGACTTATTGCGCGAAATAATACCAAGGAGAATACCACCGATAGAGATACCAAAGAAGCTCAAGACGCATCCAATGACACCGAGTGTCTCACCAGGGTTGTCATAATGAACGGGAGGATAGGCATATGGTGTTGGCTGTGGCTGAATAGCTGGCTGTGGCACTGGTGCAACTGGCTGCTGGTAGGGTTGTTGATATTGATATGTCTGTTGCGGCTGCGGCTGTGGTTGGGCCACCGGCTGTGGCTGCACGGCTGGTTGTGGTTGTGGTGCTGGCTGCGGTGTGGCAGGCTGCTGGGGCGTTGGCTGGTTGTTCATAGACTCCTCGTATTAGGCTATTATCGTAGTGTGCATTTGCCTTACACACACGTGATTTGTGGGAGAATTATAGCAGAGGAAGGGTATTGTGTCAATTATCTGATGATTTATATACCCCACCGGGGTATTTTACATCCAACCAATCTCGCGGCAGAGGGCGTCGACCTGCTGGTGGAGCTCGGTGAGGCTGTGGCTGTTGGGGATGAAGTGGTCGGCAATGGCGATGGGGCCGCCCTTCTCAATATCCTCAATCTCCGACCAGTCGCGGGCGATCGCTTCTTGCGCAGTAAAGGGCCGCTCGGGCCGCTGGGCGAGGCGACGGTGACGGAGCTGTTTGGGCGCAACGATGGCCGCCACAACGAGCTCACCCGGGAAGTGGTGGGTGAGATACTTGTACTCCGTCCAGGAGTAGAGCCCGTCAAAGAGGATGTGGCGCTGCCCAGCGGTGGCAAGGCGCTGCATTTGCTCGGCAGCGGTACGGATGATGATGTCTTTGCCAGCTTCTTCGCGCCAGGCTTTGCGAAACTCGGCTTGCGACTGCGGGGTGATGGCGATGCCGCGGCGGCGCATTTCGTCGTAGAGGATGCCGCCGGCATAGACCTTGGGGATGCCAAGGCGCGCCACATGGTTGACCGCCTCGCTCTTGCCCGCGCCCGAGAGGCCAACGAAGGCAAGGATTGTCGTCGGATGAGATGGATGATTCATGTCTCTAGTATAGCAGATAATAGCGCTTATGGTTGGCGATGCGGTGAATGATACAATAAAAATAGGATGAAAGAGCAGCCAGCGGCATCGCCACCACCAGAGCAACCCCGACGCTATGCACCAACTGACCTTGCGTTGCGCATCTTCTATTTGCGGATGCGGGTGCGGCAGCAAAAGGGAGCGGCACTCCCACCGCAATGGATGCGCGATGCTGCCTGCAGCCCCGCCACGAGCGAAGAATATTTTAGTGGCAAACCAGAGGACACGGTACTGGCGCTGCGGCGCTGCATTGGTTGTGCGGTGATTGATGTGTGTGCGGCATATGCGGTGAGAGAAGGAGTGTCGGGGATCTGTGCTGGCCTCACAGCGAAGCAGCGGGAGCAACTAACGGACGAATCCGTACCGGTGGACCTTCCGAGCCAGTCCACGATGCTCACGGGTGCTATGCACCACGCTGTTCATGCTAATGACACGCCTCGGGCACGCATTGCCTGGGCAGAGCAGTGTATGGCCGAGCGGCGGCATATTGGGCACATTCCCACGCCGCAGGCTTTTGCTCGCTTGGCGCTGTGTATCGATGCTGAGACAGGGCAGCGGCTAGAGCCCGAGCGGCGCGAAGACTGTGCTGAGTGCCCAGTAGCGGCCGAGTGCTTGCTCTTTGCGCTGCGGGGGTACCAGCGCATCATTCCTACTGGCAATATACGGGGTGGTACAGCCAAGGCCGATCGCCAACAGTGGGGTGCACCCAAGCCCAAGCGGCGGCACGTCCGCCGGCGCTGAGCGATGGGGGTAGGGTGATAAGCAGCGCGTTACTCTGCTTATGCTTGGCAAAACAACAGTGGTGTGGAATAATGCAGAAGCTATGATTGAGCAATCACGAACACCACGAGGTACATTTAATAAAGACAAAGTACCAAGAGGCCAAAGAGCACGTGCGATATGGGCGATGCAGCGCAAAGGTATGCCATTACCTCAGGATTGGATGGATAATGCCGCATGTCGTAAGGAAGAGGGTGATCATTTTAGTGAGGATCCCCAATCACCTGAATATATCAGTGCACTAAAGCAGTGCGAGCCATGCTCGGTTATGGGTGAATGTGCAGTGCTTCGTGTTTTGCTTGCGAGGAAAGGTAATCCGGTGCCGGGTATATGGGGTGGAATAGAGCCCCACGTATGGCAGGGTGCGAAGAGTGCAGCAACGCAGCTAAAGAATATAGGCAAAAAGGCCTATTAAGAATAAACATATATACTACCTGTCTCCGTATACTGTACACTCAGATTTTTATTAAAAAACACTGACCTCCACACTCGCACAAACAATACGTTTTATAGCAAAATAGCACCCCTCTTAGCGCGCAGCAAGGGGTGCTATTGAGTGGTACAGGTGTGGCGATGTGGGTGTGGTGTGCCTTGCGACGCAACGCCGCGTTTTATCCTGCAAGACACTGCTCATGCTATAACAATTGAAAAATCCGACAAAACGTGTACACTTATACATAACGTATGGGCATATAAGCACACATGTGTGCAGACTGAGGAGATAATAGTGCGGCGACGAGGTGGGCTGATGTATGGAGTAGTGAGTGTCCTTATTGCGGGTGCTGTGTCGGTGATCTTTGGTGGGGCTGCCCAGGCGCAGCAGTGGCAGATGGTGTATAACGAGGAGTTTACGACGCCACTGT